>Ga0187845_1000010_pt1 | contig 97992 bp, 107 predicted proteins | sample SpaLakP09_SKY_68_FD_134515 | JGI IMG/M metagenome (GOLD analysis project Ga0187845, IMG submission 134515) | Oligotrophic lake water microbial communities from Sparkling Lake, Wisconsin, USA - SP09_SKY_68 | ecosystem: Environmental > Aquatic > Freshwater > Lake | place: USA: Sparkling Lake... | reverse complement strand
TCGGTCGGGATCACCGAACAGGGCGCGCGCGAGGCGAAGCTGGACGTCAAGATCGGCCGCTTCCCCTTCAAGGTGAACGGCAAGGCCATCGCCTCGGGCGACATCGACGGCTTTGTGAAGACCATCTTCGACGCGAAGACCGGTGCCCTGATCGGGGCCCATATGATCGGTGCCGAGGTGACCGAGATGATCCAGGGCTATGTCACCGCCATCGCCATGGAGGCCACGGAAGAAGACATCCACGGCATCGTCTATCCGCACCCGACCATGTCCGAGGCCATGCATGAGGCGGCGCTGGACGCCTATGGGCGCGTGATTCACATCTAGGCGGCCTACCCCAAGCCGGGGCAGCCATTCGGAGCCTTAGGGTTCGCTGCGATCACGAGCCCGTAGCTGCTCGTTCATGCGCGCTGCCCAGTCCGCACCTTCCAGCGCCACGTCCTCTCTCTGACAGAGAGCCGTGGCGGACAAGCCGAGCCAGTGTTCGTATCCGTGGGTGTCGAGCGAGACGAACTGTTCCCAGGCGGAATCGACGCCATCGGGGCGGAATTGCCCGCAAAGGATCGGACGGCGATCACCCGGACGATAGGTGTAGAGGCCGAGTCTGACATTCCGGAATTCGGCGGGCGGGGCACCCTGTCGATCAAAATCCTGCAAGACGTCAGTGACGATGTCCGGGTCGGGAAATCCTCCCGGAGCACCGAGAACAAGTGCCGCACCCACAATCGACGCCAACAGCATTTGAAACCCTGGATCCATCCAACGACACGATGCCGCCGGTCTGACGAAAACTCTCCCGCCCGGATGTCGTCAATGTGGCGCCAGTGGGAGCGAAGAGGGACGCCAGGACGGGTGCCCTGATCGATGCGGGGGTGACCGGCAGGACCCGGGAGGCGTCGCCGCCATTGGAATGGAGGCCATTCACGAGGCGGCTATTGGCTTGCCGTTGCCGGGTCGGGACGCCAAAACTTGGCGACCCGGACGGCCACCGGGTGTCTTTGGGGTTCACCGGGTATGCCCGACCATTCGACGAGAACGTCCTCCTGGGTCGCGATCGCACTGCGCGCCGGGATCGCCTTCCCGATCCTCTATTTCGCCGTTCAGATCGTCCTTTTCCCCTTCGTTCCGGGGTATGATTTCACCCGTGACGTGGCCAGTCGGCTGGGGTCGCCCGCCTCGTCCATGGCCGGCGTGTTCAACGCCGTGGTTGTGCTGACCGGTGCCACGGGGATGGTCGCTGGCGTCGGGCAGGTCGTCCGGATGCGCCAGTTTGGCGGCAACATCCTGATCGCCTTCATGGCAGGTCTCTGCGTGATCAGTGTGGGCGGGGCCACCCTGTGGGCCGGACTGGTGCCGCTGCCGGACCCCGCACACGGGGCCAGCGGCCCCTTCATGCTCGCCGGTGTGGTCTATCCCGCGCTGCTCCTGGTCGCCTTCCGGCGCTCCCCGTTCTGGCGGATCGTATTCCTCTTCGCGCTGCTGGCCGTTGCCGCTTCCGCGGCTGTGATGACGGGCCTGACCGGGATCGACCTCATGCGGTGGGAGGGTGCGATCCAGCGGCCCGTCGCCCTGGCCCTGCTCGGGCCCGTCGGACTGGCTTCCTTCGCCCTGTTGCGGGGCGGGGTGTCCCGCAACTAGCCCGCCAGCACGTCTGCGCCCATCCGCTCGAGCAGCGCCCCGCCCTGATGGACGGCGGCCATCCGGCTCGCCGCGCCGGCCAGAACATTGGCGGCATAGATTTCGTACAGGGTGATCTTGCCTTCGAGCCAGGCCGGGTCGCCCTGGCCGCCGTCCAGCTGGTCACGCGCGTGGATCGCGCCCAGGGCCAGCATCCAGCCGCCCGCGACGTCGCCGACCAGTTTCAGATAGGCGTCGGCGGCCGCCAGCACGTCGGCGGCACCGTCGGCGGCACCCTTGCGCTCCAGCAGCCATGCGGTGGCCGCCTCGACGGCTGCAACGCCCTCGGCGAACGTCTCCAGCGGCTTGCCGGAATAGAGGCGCGGCAACACCGCCAGCGTCGCCTTCATGTCGGCGATCAGGTCGTGCGCCGACTGGCCGCCGTCCTGCGACAGCTTGCGGCCCACCAGGTCGATGGCCTGGATGCCGTTGGTGCCCTCATAGATCGGGGCGATGCGGGCGTCGCGATAGTGCTGGGCCGCGCCGGTCTCCTCGATGAAGCCCATGCCGCCGTGGATCTGGACCCCCATGGAGGCGACCTCGCATCCGATGTCGGTGGACCAGGCCTTGGCGACGGGGGTGAACAGGTCCTCACGGCCCTTCCAGCGACGGCGATCCTCTTCGGTCGCGGCGTGTTTCGCCAGATCCGCGGCGACGCCGGTCGACAGGCAGATGGCACGGGCCGCGGCGATCTTCGCCTTCATCACCGCCAGCATCCGGCGCACATCGGGATGGTCGACGATCGGGGCATTGGCCTCGCCGGTCCAGGCCGAACGGCCCTGCCGACGGTCACGGGCATAGGCGAGGGCGTGCTGATACGCCCGTTCGGCGATGCCGACGCCCTGGACCCCGACGGCAAGGCGGGCGGCGTTCATCATGATGAACATATGGGCCAGGCCCTGATTGGGCTGGCCGACCAGTTCGGCGGTCGCGCCCTCAAAGGACATTACGCAGGTGGGGGAGGCGTGGATGCCCAGCTTGTGCTCGACCCCGACCGCGCGGAAGGCGTTCCGGGTGCCCAGCGAGCCGTCCTCGTTCAGCAGGAATTTCGACGCCAGGAACAGGCTGATCCCCTTGGGCCCCGCGGGCGCGTCGGGCAGGCGGGCCAGCACCAGGTGGACGATGTTGTCCGTGGCGTCGTGGTCGCCCCAGGTGATGTAGATCTTCTGACCGCTCAGGCTGTAGGTCCCGTTGCCGTTCGGCGTCGCCGTACTGGTCAGGGCACCCAGGTCGGACCCGGCCTGCGGCTCGGTCAGCACCATGGCGCCGGTCCACTCTCCGCTGACCAGCTTCGAGAGGTAGATTTCCTTCTGCGACGGCGTGCCGTGGGCCTCCAGGGCCTCGATGGCGGCCAGCGACAGCATGGGGCAGAGGCCGAAGGCCATATTGGCGGCGTGCACCGTCTCATAGGCTGCCAGCTCCAGCGCCTTGGGCAGGTTCTGGCCGCCGGCATGGGCGGGCGCCGACAGGCCGGTCCAGCCGCCCTCGGCGAACTGGCGGTAGGCATCTGCGAAACCCGGTGCGGCGATCACGGCGTCGTCGGCCCACAGCGAGCCCTTCTGGTCGCCGATCCGGTTCAAGGGGGCCAGCACGCCCTCGGAGAACTGCGCCGCCGCCTCGAGCACGGCCCCCATCAGGTCGGCGTCATAGTCGGGGAAGGCACCGGTGGCCGCGACCTGGTCGATGCCCGCGACGGCCTGGAGGGTGAAGGCGAGATCACGGACGGGGGCGCGGTAGGTCATGGGAGAGCGGGCCTTGTTGGCGTTCTGATCCGCGTTCATGCCGCCTTGCCGCGACGGTATGCAAGCGGCCTTGGCGTTGGCGTCCGGCTGGTCCAGTCTGGGGCGTTCAATCTGCCGAGGATCCATGGCCGAACCACGCAACCGCTATTCTGCCGTCTCGCTCATGCTGCACTGGCTGATCGCGGCGATGATTCTCGCCCAGGTGCTCCTGATCACCGCGCATGAGGCGACCGAGGGGCAGACGATCTCCCGCGAATTCGTGCAGATTCACAAGGCGCTGGGGCTGACCGTTCTGATCCTGACGCTGGTGCGGATCGGCTGGCGCTTCGCCAATCCTGCCCTGCCTCTGCCGGACGGCATGAAGCCTTGGGAGAAGCTCCTGGCCCGGGGGACGCACGTCCTGTTCTACATCCTGCTGATCGCCATGCCGCTGACCGGCTGGGCGGCGGTGTCCGCGACCGGGCGAGACCTCAGCTGGTTCGGCCTGTTCAACTGGCCGCTGCTGCCGATCACCGGCGGCCGCGACGCCTTCCGCTCCATCATCGACATCCATGAGCTGGTGATGAAGGGGCTTTATGTCCTGATCGCCCTGCATGTCCTGGCCGCGCTGAAGCATCAGTTCGTCGACCGGGACAATGTGCTCCATCGGATGATCCCGTGGATTCCGCGCCGGCCGTGAGCCGCGTCGCCACCCTGATCGTGGCCGGTCTGGCCTTGCTGACCCTGACCGGGGCGGCGACCATCCCCTGGACGGTGGACCGCGACGCGTCGCGCATCGAGCTTTCGGTCCGGGCCTTCGGCGGGTCGCACAGCGGCCGGTTCGGGGACTGGCGGGGCGACATCGTCTTCGATCCGGCCGATCCGGACCGGACGCGCGCCACAGTGATCGTCCAGTCAGCCTCGCTGGCGATGTCGCCGGCCGTCGCCTCGGCGCGGGCCACCAGTCCGGCCTTCCTTGATGCCGCCCGCTATCCGCAGATCCGCTTCGAACTGCAGTCTCTGGAGCCGCTTGGGGGCGACCGCTATACGGCGCGCGCCCGGGTGACGATGAAGGGGGTGACCCGGCCGGTCGCCTTTCCCGTGGACTTGCGCGTGACGGGCGACCGGGCGCATCTGGCGGGCGCATTCGTCCTGAATCGCGCGGATTTCGGCATAGGGACATCGGGGCCGTGGAACGGGCTGGTCGGACGACAGGTGACGGTGCGGGTGGCGCTTCAGGCGCAACGCGGCTGAACGTGTCCGACACCGAGGCCGCGCGCATCCTGGCCGATGGCCGCCTCGTCATCCTGCCGACCGAGACCGTCTACGGTCTTGGTGCGGACGCCGGAAACGCGGCCGCCGTGGCCGCCATCTTCGAGGCCAAGGGGCGCCCCCGTTTCAATCCGCTTATTTCCCATGTCGCCGACGCCATCCAGGCCGAGGCCATCGCCGTGTTCGACGCGCGGGCCCGGGCCCTGGGCGAGGCCTTCTGGCCCGGCCCCCTGACCATCGTGGCCCCGGTCCGGGACCGGGACCGGGTCTGCGACCTGGCCCGTGCGGGTCTGGACAGCGTCGCCGTCCGGGTGCCGGGCCACGCCCGCGCCCGCGCCGTCATTGCCGCCTTCGGCCGCCCCGTCGTCGCCCCCTCGGCCAACCGATCGGGTCGCCCCAGCCCCACCACCTTCGCCGATGCCGTCGAGGAGACGGGTGCCTTCGCCGCGGCCGCGCTGGACGGCGGCGATTGCGCCGTGGGCGTCGAAAGCACCGTCGTCTCGGTGCTGGACGGTCGCGTGTCCCTGCTGCGTCCCGGCTCCGTCACCCGCGAGGAGCTCGAGGCCGTCGTCGGCCCTCTGGACCGGGACGGGGAGGGCCATCGCTCCCCCGGCCGCCTGGCCCTGCACTATGCGCCGGACGCGCCGGTCCGGATCGAGGCAGAAGCAGCGCGGCCCGACGAGATCCTGCTCGGCTTCGGTCCCGGCGTCGGCGAGCCGCGCTGGAGCCTGAGCCCCTCCGGCGATTTGCGTGAGGCGGCCGCCAATCTGTTCCGCCGGCTGCGGGAGGCGGACCGGGAAAAGCCGGTGGGGATCGCTGTGTCGCCGATCCCGGCGCAGGGGCTCGGCGAGGCGATCAATGACCGGCTGAGGCGGGCAGCGGGGTTTGTGGGTTAGGGCGCTACTGCGCCGTCCAGCCGCCGTCGATCGAGAAGCTGGCACCGTTGGCCGAGGCACCCAGGTCGCTGACCAGATAGAGCATCATGCCGGTCAGTTCGTCGGTGGTGACGAACCGCTTCGTCGGCTGGGAGCCGAGGATCACGTCCTTCAGCACGGCCTCCTTGGACATGCCGCGCGTGCGGGCCTGGTCGGCGATCTGCTTCTCGACGATGGGCGTCTCGACGAAGCCGGGGCAGATGGCGTTGCAGGTGATGTTGTCCTGCGCGACTTCCAGCGCCACCGTCTTGGTGAAGCCGAGGACGCCGTGTTTGGCCGCGACATAGGCGGACTTGAACGGGCTGGCGACCAGGCCGTGGGCCGAGGCGATATTGATGATCCGCCCGCGGCCCTGGGCCTTCATGATCGGAATGGCCGCGCGCGTCGCATAGAAGGTCGAGGACAGGTTGATGGCGATGATCTGTTCCCACTTGTCGGACGGGAATTTCTCGACCGCCTCGACATGCTGGATGCCGGCGTTGTTGATCAGGATGTCGACCCGGCCCAGCTGGTGCTTGCCGTAGGCCACCATGTCGGCGACCTCGTCGCCACGCAGCATATTGGCCGCGTGATAGCGCACCTGCACACCGCAGCTGGCCTCCAGCTCCGACCGGGTGCGTTCGATCTCTGACGGGTCTCCCAGGCCGTTCAGCACCACATCGCCGCCGCGCGAGGCGATGGCGCGGGCGAAGGCGAGACCGATGCCGGAGGTCGAGCCCGAGATCACAGCCACCTGACCCTTCAGGTCGCCGATGTCGCGGAAGGGCTCGCTCGCTGTCTCAGCGCCGTCGCCGCGTTTGGGCCATTGGAACATGGGGTCTCGTCCGTCCGTCAGTCTTGTGTCGCCAGCCTAGCCGTTCGCGTTTGCGAAGGCGACAGTCGGGATTAATTTCCCGACCTGATGAATATCCACTCTGTCTCGCTCGAGGCCGCCTTGTCAAAGCGATAGCCGTCGCGATCGAACGCCTTGAGGTCCTCGGCCTTCTCGATCCGCTCGTCGATGGCGAACCGCGTCATGCCGCCGCGTGCCTTCTTGGCGAAGAAGGAGATGATCCGGCTCTCGCCGTCCTTCGATTCACGGAACTGAGGCGTGACCACCGGCAGTTTCAGCGCCCGGGCGTCGACCGCGCCGAAATATTCCTGGCTCGCGAGGTTCACCAGCACCCGCCGGCCCTGACCTTCGGCGTCGGCGTTCAGCTGTTTCGCGATCCGGTCACCCCAGAAATCATACAGGCTGGACCCGCGCCGGGTCTTCAGCCGCGTCCCCATCTCAAGCCGATAGGGCTGGATCCGGTCCAGCGGCCGGAGCAGGCCGTACAGGCCCGACAGGATCCGCACATGGTCCTGGGCGAAGGCCAGACCGGCTGCATCGAGCTCACGCGCCTTCAGCCCCTCATAGACGTCGCCCGCAAAGGCGAAGGCCGCCTGCACCCCGTCGGTCGAGTCGGGGTCGAAGGCCTGGAACCGCTCCCGGTTCAGCCGCGCCAGACCGTCGGACAGGCTCATCAGCTGGCGCAGTTCGGCCACCGTCCGGCCGCGCGCGGTTCTGGCGAGCGAGCCGGTGTCCTCAAGGAAGCGGCGCTCGCTGGCGGGCAGGCCGGGATCGGCTTCGGTGAAATCCAGCCGCTTGGCCGGGGACAGGACGATCAACAAGGCAGGGCTCCGGCGACGTTGCGTCGGAATAGGCCGCTTCGGTGACGAATTGAACCGGGCGGGGCGTCGCGCTCAGACGGCCTGTGAATAAAGCGCCGCCAGCACCGCCGGGATCCGGTCCGGCAGGTCTTCGGCGATCAGCCCGGGTCCGAAGCCACGCGCGGCCTCGGCGTGGATCCAGACGGCCGCCCGGGCGGCGTCGAAACTGTCCATCCGCTGGGCCATCAGCCCGGCGATCATGCCCGCCAGCACATCGCCACTGCCCGCCGTCGCCAGCCAGGGTGTCCCGTTGTCGTTGATGGCCAGCCGTCCGTCCGGCGCCGCGATCACCGTCGCGGCCCCCTTGAGCACCACGACCGCACCGGCCCGCGTCGCCGCCTCGGCCGCCGCCGCCTCACGCCCCTGTTCCAGCAGGCCGGGAAACAGTCGCCGGAACTCGCCCTCATGCGGCGTCAGCACGTCATCACGATCCAGCACCTCGAACAGATCGTCGGGCCAGCCCTCGAACACCGTCAGACCGTCGGCGTCTACAACCAGCGCCGCGCCCGTCTCCGCCAGGGCGCGCACATTGGCCCGGGTGGCGTCATTGACCCCGGCCGCGGGCCCGATGACGACGGCGTCCAGGTTCGCGGCGGCCTCGGCCAGGGCCTCATCGGACCCGAAGGGGGTCAGCATGATGGCCTCGATCGCCGGGGCGATGACGGCGGCCGCATCCGGCGGGCACAGGATGCGCACCACGCCCGCGCCGATCCGCAGGCCGGCCCGCGCGGCCAGTCGCGCCGCGCCGGTCTGGCTGGCCTTGCCCGACACCACCCCCAGCCGCCCACGCGCGTGTTTGTGGGCATCCACCCCCGGCCAGGGCAGGGCGGCACGCCAGTCTGGCAGGGCAGGGTGTGTCATCCTGACTTGCGTCCGTTCACGGATGGCGACTCCGGACGAAAAACACTTGCCTTATTGTGCAATGCAATGTCCCCTTGCGGTCCAAGTGTGCGGCACGAAATAGCCCGCCTGGGATCGCCGATGAAAAAGATCGAAGCCGTCATCAAGCCCTTCAAGCTGGATGAAGTAAAAGAAGCGCTCCAGGACGCGGGCGTGCAAGGCATGACCGTGCTGGAGGCCAAGGGATATGGTCGCCAGAAGGGGCATTCCGAACTCTACCGCGGCGCAGAATACGTCATCGACTTCCTGCCCAAGATCAAGAGCGAGGTGGTGGTTCCCGATGACATGGTCGATTCAGTCGTGGACGCCATTCAGGCCGCTGCCCGCACCGGCAAGATCGGTGACGGCAAGATCTTCATTTCCGACGTTCTCAACGTCATCCGCATCCGCACCGGTGAATCCGGCGCGCAAGCCGTATAACCCTCTCATCCGGCCGTTCCGAAAGGGACGGCCGTTTTCCTTCCTCCCCCGCCAGACAGGATCCACAAGACATGAGCGCCGGAAAGATTCTCAAGGAGATCAAGGAGAAGGACGTGAAATACGTCGATCTCCGTTTCACCGACACCAAGGGTCGGATGCAGCACGTCACCTTCGATATCGACCTGGTCGATGAAGAGTTCCTCGAAGAGGGCACGATGTTTGACGGCTCCTCGATCGCCGGCTGGAAGGCGATCAACGAGTCCGACATGCTGCTCAAGCCGGACCTGAACGGCTACTGGATCGATCCGTTCTACCAGCAGACGACGATGTTCCTGTTCTGCGACGTGCTGAACCCCGACACCGGCGAGCCCTACAACCGCGACAGCCGCTCGATGGCCAAGAAGGCCCTGGCCTATGTCCAGTCCTCGGGCGTGGGCGACACCGTCTTCTTCGGCCCGGAAGCCGAGTTCTTCATCTTCGACGACGTCCGCTGGTCCACGGCCCCCCACGATACGGGCTACACCTACGATTCGATCGAACTGCCGGCCAATACGGGCGCGGAGTATTCCGAAGGCAATATGGGCCATCGCCCGACGCACAAGGGCGGCTATTTCCCGGTCAACCCGACCGACAGCGCCCAGGACCTGCGCGGCGAAATGCTCGGCGTGATGCGCGACCTGGGCATGCAGCCCGAGAAGCACCACCACGAGGTCGCCCCTGCCCAGCACGAACTGGGCCTCAAGTTCAGCGACCTGCTGACCATGGCCGACCGCCTGCAGCTCTACAAATACGTCATCCACAACGTCGCCGCCGCCTACGGCAAGTCGGCCACCTTCATGGCCAAGCCGACCTTCGGCGACAACGGCTCCGGCATGCACGTGCACCAGTCGATCTGGCGTGATGGCAAGCCGCTGTTCGCGGGCGACAAATACGCCGGCCTCTCGGACCTTTGCCTCTGGTACATCGGCGGCATCATCAAACACGCCAAGGCCATCAACGCCTTCGCCAACTCGACGACCAACTCCTACAAGCGGCTGGTTCCCGGCTACGAAGCCCCGGTGAAACTGGCCTATTCGTCGCGCAACCGTTCGGCCTCGATCCGTATTCCGTGGGTCAACTCGCCCAAGGCCAAGCGTATCGAAGCCCGTTTCCCCGATCCGATGGGCAACCCCTATCTGACCTTCGTGGCCCTGCTGATGGCCGGCCTGGACGGTATCGAGAACCGCATCGATCCGGGCGCGCCCGCCGACAAGAACCTCTACGACCTGCCGCCGGAAGAGCGCGGTTCGATCCCCGAGGTCTGCGGTTCGCTGAAGGAGGCTCTGGACGCCCTCGACCAGGACCGCGCCTTCCTCAAGAAGGGCGGCGTCATGGATGACGACTTCATCGACAGCTATATCGAGCTGAAGATGGAAGAGGTGATGCGCCTGCAACTGCACCCGCACCCCGTCGAATTCGACATGTACTACAGCTGCTGATCAGCGGCTGAGGTCGGAAAGCAAGACGCCGGACGGGGGACCGTCCGGCGTCTTTTTCGTTCTGGGCTGCCGCGGGTCTAGCGGTTGGTCGTCTCGACCTCGATGCCGTCGCGGCCGGCGCGGACCGTGGTGCTGTCGTCGGTGCGATCGGTTTCGATGACCACCGGCGGGGTGGGAACGGCGACTTCGCGCTCGACGACCACGGGGGCGGCCGGGACCTCGCGCTCGATGATGGTGGTCGTATCGGTGTCGCGCGCGGCGTCCGCATCGTTGGCGGCCGGGGTGCAGGCGGCGGCGGCGAGGGCGACAACGGCGAGGGCGGCGACAGTGGTAAGCGTGTGGCGGATGGTCATGGACGGACTCCTGGATGGGAACCCGGTGCTAACGGCCCCGCTCGGGGGTTGTTCCGGCCTAGTGGAGGCTGACCGCCACGGGGTTCCAGCGCTCCACCGGCTGGATTTCGGCCGGGAAGGTGATCCGCACGCCGCCCCCGCCGCCACCCGGGGTGCCGCGAGTGATCAGCAGTCTTCCACCGAGCTGTTCGGTGATCGCCTCGAACAGGGGGATGTCGTCCGGTGCGGGGCCCTGGCCCTCGGTCACCGCCAGGCTCAGGAACCGCTCCCGACCGTCGTCGTCCAGGGTGACCGCAAGGGTCACGGCGGCCCGCTGGGCTTTCAGGGTGTTCAGATATTCCAGCAGAACCAGCCCCAGCGAGGTTGCCTGTTCCAGCGGGATGTCGCGCGCGCCGCCTGAGATGCTGACGCGATCGGACGGCACGCCCCCGCGGGCCGCGGCGGCCTCGACCAGTTTGCGCGCGAAGGCCTCGAACGGAATGCGGCGGTCTGTGCCGCCCGTGAACGCCCTGTGGGCGCGCGAGATGACCATTGTGCGCGAGGCGGCGTTGGTCAGAACCTGCGAAGCCACCGGATCGGCCTCCTCACGCGCCCGCAGCTGCAGGATGGCGGAGATCAGTTGCAGATGATCGGTCGTGCGCTGGGCGTGGTCGCGAAACAGTTCGGCCTGCCCCATGGCGAGGGCTTCGACCTGGGCATGTTTGGTGGTCAGGGTGTTGAGCCGCGCGCGGATGGTGCTGAGCACATGAATCAGCAGCAGGGACGAGACGAGAAAGAGGCCCAGCCCCACCATCGCCTGTCCGTCGGTCGGGAACGAGAAGGGCGCGGGGCCCATGAAATTATAGACGATGACCGTCGAAAGGCCGGCCGCCATAAGGCCCGGACGGCCACCCAGCCAGTAGGCCGACAGGATGACCCCTGGATAGAAGCAGATGTAGCCGTAGCCGGCGAGATACGGTGAGAGCTGCACCCGCCCCCAGAGCGAGATCAGCACCAGCGCGGCTGCAGCCCAGTAACGGGCACCGGGAATCCGGGCCAGGCGACTGAACAGGGCACCGAGGCGAGCCGGCGGCAGCCTCAGGAGGGCCAAAGGAATTTCCATGGTGTGTCACACTATCACACCGCCCGAACGGGTCGCCAGCGCTCAGGTCAGCCCCTCGGCCGCATCCGCCTTCTTGCGGCGGAACTCGATCAGCCGGACGCACCAGATCGAAATCTCGTAGAGCAGCACCAGCGGCACGGCGAGCATGATCTGGCTGATCGGATCGGGCGGGGTGACCACGGCGGCGACCACCACGACGGCCATGATGGCGTAGCGGCGACCCTCGGCCATGACCTTTGAGGAAATGATCCCGGCGAGGCCCAGCAGGGTCATGACAACCGGCAGCTGGAAGCACAGACCGAAGGCCAGCAGCAGGGCGGTGACCAGGTTCAGATAGTCCGACACCTTGGGCAGCAGGGCCGCCGAGACGCCGCCGCCGGTGATCTGCTGGCTCAGCGAGAACCACATGACGAACGGCAGCATGACGAAATAGACCAGCGCCGCGCCAAGCGTGAACAGCAAGGGGGCGGCGACGAGGAAGGGCAGGAAGGCACCCTTCTCGTTGCGGTACAGGCCGGGAGCCACAAAGCGATACAGCTGCCAGGCCAGCACCGGGAAGGCCACGACGATGGCTCCGAAGCCTGCCAGCTTCATCTTGGTGAAGAGGATTTCCAGCGGTGCCGTATAGATCAGATTGACCGTCTGGCCGTCGACGCCGGGCAGGGGCTTGAGGCCCGCCGTCCCCATGATCAGGTCCAGCGGTGACACGTGACCGTGCGGTCCGACCGACTGATGGAAAGCCGCCGCCGTCGCGAACGGCTTCACCAGAAAGATGTACAGCGGCTCGGCGAAATAGAAGCAGCCGATGAAGCCGACGACAAAGGCAATCACACAGATCACCAGCCGCCCGCGCAGTTCGATCAGATGATCCATCAGGGGCGCGCGCGACGCCTCGATCTCATCCTCGTCGGTGTCCAGCCGGCTCACAGGTCCACCTTCTTCGCGCGGATGGGCCGGGACTTGCCGCTGGCGGTCTTGGTGGAGGCCACCGGCGCGGCGGCCTTCGTCGTTGCCGGGCGGGGTTTGGCGGCGGCTTTCGCTTTCGCTTTCGGCTCCGTCGCCGGTTCGGCATCAAGCGGTGTCATGACCGGCGGGCTGTCGGGCCATTCGTCCGGCGCGGCCAGCATGACCGGCTCGTCCAGCGGGCGGGTCAGATCATCGCGGATTTCCCGGAAGGCGGCGTCGGCCTCGGCACCCAGCGGGAGCATGCCCTGACCGGTCCGCAGCGCCTGGACCTCCTTGCGCAGCTCGTCCAGTTCGGACTGGCGCGCCATCTCGTCAAAGCTCGAGCGGAACTCATTGGCCATGGCGCGGGCGCGGGCCATCACCTTGCCGATCTTGCGCATCAGCAACGGCAAATCCTTTGGCCCCACCACAAGCAGGGCCACGATGCCGATCACGAGGATTTCAAAGCCGCCGATACCGGGGCCGAGGCCACCCATCCGTCAGGTCTCCGACGTCAATGAGGGGGTTACGACTTCAGGTCTTCTTTTTCGGCGTCGGTGCGGGGCAGGGCACCCGCGCGCTCGTCCGAAGGCTTGTCCGAATCGGTGTCCTTCAGGCCTTCGCGGAAAGCCTTGATGCCCTTGGCCGCGTCGCCCATCAGGCCCGACAGCTTGCCGCGCCCGCCGAACAACAGCAGGGCGACGATCGCGACGATGGCCCAGTGCCAGATGCCGAAAGTACCCACGAACCGTCTCCTCGTTCGGGCCGATGCGCGGCCCGTTCAAACACTTGAGCCGCATATAGGCGCTTCAGTGGCGCGACGCCAAGCGAACCTGTTAGGAGGCGCGAATGAGTCACGTGATCATCCACACCGACGGTGCCTGCAAAGGCAACCCCGGCCCCGGCGGCTGGGCGCCATCCTGCAGACCGGCGGCGGTCACGAGAAGGAACTGTGGGGCGGAGAGCCGCTTACCACCAACAACCGCATGGAACTGATGGGGGCCATCAGCGCGCTGGAAGCCCTGACCCGTCCCTGTCGCGTCGATCTGCACACCGACAGCCGCTACGTCATGGACGGCATCACCAAATGGATCGGACCGTGGAAGGCGCGTGGCTGGAAGACGGCCGAGAAGAAGCCGGTCAAGAACGAGGACCTGTGGAAACGCCTCGACGCCGCCCGCACCCGGCACGAGGTGAAGTGGCACTGGGTCAAGGGCCACGCCGGCCATGAACTGAACGAACGCGCCGACGGTCTCGCCAATCGCGGGATCGAGGATATGCGGGCGAGCTAGGCCGCCCGCACCTTCAGCTTCGGCCCGTCCATCCCTTCGACGATGACGCTCTCGCCGGCCAGCGGGGCGGCACCCTCGATCTCGGCGACCCATTCGGCCCCGGAAACGAACACCCGGCCGCGGCCGTCCACGAAGCCCTGGACCACCTGGGCCCGCTGGCCGATCAGGCGCGCGTCGCGGGCGTTGATGTCCGGACTGTCTGAAGGATTGACCCTCTGGATCAGCCGACGCGACAGCAGGGTCGCGGCCACGGTCAGGGCGGCGAACAGCGCCATCTCGCCGAGGAAGTTGAGCGGCAGGCCGAGGGCGGTGACCACCGCCACGACCCCCGCCGAAACGGCCGGCCACAGCAGCCATTCGGTCGAGAAGGCGGCTTCCACCGCCAGCAGCAGCACGCCCAGAGCCAGCCAGATCCAGAACGGCTGGGCCGCGTGCAGGTCAGTCAGGGCTTCCATGGATCAGGTCCTCGGAACGGAGGGGCGGGGCGGGCGCGGCGGCGTTGCGCGAGCGGGCGCAGGCGGCGGCGGCGGGGCGTCGCGGCGCACGTCGCTGCGGCCCTGCTGCTGTTCCTTGGCCAGACCCACCAGTTCGCCCAGGCCGGCGATGGTGCCGACCAGGCCGGACATCTCGGCCGGGACGATGACCGTCTTGGCCGTCGGGTTGCGGGCCAGCTCGGCGAAGGCCTCGACGTATTTCTGGGCCACGAAATAGTTGATCGCGTTGACGTCGCCGGCCGCGATGGCCTGGGACACCATGGCCGTCGCCTTGGCCTCCGCCTCGGCTTCGCGTTCACGGGCCTCGGCGTCACGGAAGGCGGCTTCGCGGCGGCCTTCGGCCTCCAGGATGGCAGCCTGTTTGGCGCCCTCGGCGCGGGCGATGGCGGCCTGTTTCTCGCCGTCGGCCTCGGTGATGACGGCGCGGCGTTCGCGCTCGGCCTTCATCTGGCGCGCCATGGCATTGGTGATGTCGGCCGGCGGGGTCAGGTCCTTGATCTCGATCCGGTTGACCTTGACGCCCCACGGCTCGGTGGCCGCATCGATCACGGTCAGCAGGCGCGAGTTGATCGAGTCACGCTGGAACAGCACCTCGTCCAGCTCCATCGAACCGACCACGGTGCGCAGATTGGTCGAGCACAGCTGGGTGATGGCGTAGGGCAGGTTCTCGATCCGGTAGGCGGCGGCCGAGGCCTCCATCACCTGGATGAAGACGATGGCGTCCACCTTCACCATGGCGTTGTCCTTGGTGATGACCTCCTGCTGGGGCACGTCGAGGACCTGCTCCATCATGTTCATGCGACGGCCGATACGCTCGACGAAGGGCGTCAGGATGCTGATGCCGGGCGCGAGGGTCCGGGTGTATTTGCCGAACCGTTCGACGGTCATCTCGCGGCCCTGGGGCACGATCTTGACCACGCTGAACAGCAGCACGAAGGCCAGCACGACCAGTGCGACGGTGAATAGAAGCGACGTGTCCATAATATCTCCCTGTCCCGTGCAGGTTAGCACCCTGTGGCTGCCACGCCACAGAAACCGGACACGGCGAAGATGACATCCGCGTAATAGTGCTCGTTCAGCGCGCGTCGGCGGCCATCCGGATAATCCGTCGCGTCTCGGCCCAGTCGATCAGGGCCTCGACCTCATCCAGCGCGACGAACCGCGCGTCCGCGGCATCGTCGCCGGCCACCGGCTCACCCGAGAGCCAGCGCGCGGCATAGTCGATCAGCACATAGTGCCGCCCTGCCTCGGGGAAGAGCCCGTCGACCACGTCGATCAAGCCCGTGATCTCCGCCTCGATACCTGTCTCTTCGCGCAGTTCCCGCAGGGCCGCGTCCACGGCCCGCTCGCCGGGCTCGATGCGGCCGCCGGGCAGGCTCCACTCGCCCTGCCGCGGCGGCGTCCCGCGCCGGATCAGCAGCACCGAATCGCCGCGCAGACAGACGACGCCGACAGCGGGCACAGGTCTCATCCGGCGTCTCCTGCCCGAGGGACGCTTGACCGACCGACAGGCCAAAGTGAACTGTGCGACGAGCGCCGGAGGGAAGTCGGCGCCTGGCCCGGGACAAAGAAATGGAAGTCGGCAGCGGCGCGACGATGCAACCCATAATCCAGGCCATGGACGGGCCCGGCATCAATAATTTCATCGCGCTGACGGCTGCGGTCATCGCCCTGCTCAGCGTGATCGTCGCCCTGGGAGTCTATATCCGGACCGAGCGGCGTGAGCGCCGGGTCGAGAAGTCGTCCGCCTATCTCAACCTTGAAGTCCAATCGAGCGAAACCTTTCGGTACCAGGCCGAGAATGCCCTTGTGATGGCGAAGTTTCAGTTGCCCGAGCGTCCGGCGGACGTACCGGGGCCGGACCATGCCGGGTGGGAAACGACCCAGAGCTTCTATTTCCAGTGTCTGAACCTGTTTGAAGTCTGCAGCAATTTCCGGCGGCACGCGATCGTAAGTCCGGAGGTGTTCGCCAGTTGGGTCACCTGGTTCCATGAGATCCTGCAGGACTGGTATTTCCGGTCCATCTGGCGGTCTGAATTGCGGGCCAACTACACGCTCGACGTCCGGAACATTTTTGACGCCGGCGTCGAGATTTACGAGCGTGAATCCGATCCCGCGAGGCGGGAGCGGGAGTTCTTCAGTGCGGTGGCCTACCTGTTTGGCGGCTGCCGGGTTGTAGGCGAGTGGCTGGACCATCTCGAGACTGTGCCGGTTATACCGTCGGACTGGAGACGTCGGCAGATCATCGGAAGACCGGGCCCCCGGTACAGGGAGGTGCCGGCAGAGGCACGGCTCCAGACCGAAGGGATTCCCCCGGTCACGCTCGATCTGCGCTGGAACGGTCCGGAAGATGTCCCGCTTGCCGCGGGGTTCGCCAGCCGCGTGATCAGTCAGGGCGTCGACTACATCAGTCACGGCGAAATCCAGACGGGACTGAGCCCCGACGGTCGCTCCTGGGCGGACAACCTGCCGGCCCTGTATCTGGCCGATTTTTCAGACCTGAAAGATCGGGATTTGCTGGTGGCGCGAACGCCGGACAAGGCGATTGCGGCCGTCGCCATCCTCGCATGGGAGGAAACGCCCCGGATGCGCTTCGCCGTGATTGAAGATCTGGTTGTAGACCCAGCGCTACGCTCTGCAGGCGTCGGCGCGCGGGTGCTCGAGGCCTTGTTCGCACGGGTGCAGGGACGCGGAGTCGCGTGGGTGTTCCTGGAAAGCGGACTGCGCAATGAGCGCGCCCACGCCTTCTTCAGGCGCCATGGGTTCGCCGAGGTGTCGCATGTTTTCGCCCGGCGGCTGGACGATCAGGCTGCCGGCGGCGGCGTCCCGGACCGAAGCAGCGGAACAGAACCACCGCGCGGAAAGGCCACGCCGAAGGCTGGAAGAGGGCGGGCAGGGAGACGGACATCCGCCAAGCCCGACAGGGCCCTTTCGCCGCGCCCATGACTTTGAGACAAGGGCGGCATGACCGTCCCGTCGCCCGCCGCCCTCATTGCCCTGAAATCTGTCCTCGGCGAGGGCGGATGGACCGATGATCCGGCCGAGATCGCGCCGTGGCTGACCGAGTGGCGCAATCGCTGGCACGGCCATTCGCCGCTGATGCTGACGCCGCGCTCGACCGCCCAGGTCGCCGCCGCCGTCCGTGTCTGCGCAGAGCATCGCATCGCCATCGTCCCCCAGGGCGGCGACACCGGCCTCGTCGGCGGCCAGATTCCCTTTGGCGAGGTCCTGCTCTCGACCCGCAAGCTGCGCACCGTGCGCGATGTCACGCCGCTGGACGACGCCATGACCGTGGAGGCGGGGATCACCCTGCTGGAGGCCCAGCAGGCCGCCGCCGCCGCCGACCGCCTGTTTCCGCTCAGCCTCGCGGCGGAGGGCACGGCCACCATCGGCGGGGTCATCTCGACCAATGCCGGCGGCACCGCCGTGCTCCGTTACGGCATGATGCGCGATCTGGTGCTGGGCATCGAGGCGGTCATGCCCGACGGCGAGGTTTTCAACGGCCTCAAACGGCTCCGCAAGGACAACACCGGCTATGACCTGAAGCAGCTGCTGATCGGGGCTGAAGGCACGCTCGGCGTGGTCACAGCCGCGACGCTGAAACTGTTCCCCATCATGCGCAGCCGCGCGACCGCCATGGTCGGGCTGGACGCGCCCGCCGCCGCGATCGAACTGCTGGCCCGCGCCAAGGCCGAGACCGGCGGCGGGGTCGAGGCTTTCGAGCTGATGAAGCGGATCGGCATGGGGTTCGTCCTCGCCAATGTGCCTGACACGCGCGAGCCGCTGGACAGCACGCCGCCCTGGTACGTCCTGATCGAACTGGTCTCCGGCGAGCCCGGCGCTGCCGACGCGGCCATGGAGCGGCTGCTGACCCATGCCTTCGAAACCGGCCTGATCAACGATGCCGCCATTGCCCAGAACGACGCCCAGCGCGCGGCCTTCTGGAAGGTCCGCGAGGAACAGTCCGCCGCCCAGAAGCCCGAAGGCGGCGGCTGGAAACACGACGTCTCCGTCCCGCTCTCCCGCATCGCCGACTTCCTCGAGGAAGCCACCGCCGCCGTCGAACGCTTTCATCCCGGTGCCCGGGTCAGCGCCTTCGGCCACGTCGGCGACGGCAACCTCCACTATGACGTGCTCTGCCCCGTCGGCGGCGACCGCCCGGCCTTCCTGGCGCGCTGGGAGGAAGGTTCGCAGATCGTCCACGACATCGTCGCCCGCTACGACGGCTCCATCTCCGCCGAACACGGCCTCGGCCGCCTCAAGACCGACGAGGCGCGTCGCTACAAGTCGCCGTTGGAAATCCGCACCATGCAGGCGGTCCGCGCCGCGATCGACCCGCACCGGATCATGAACCCGGCGGTGCTGTTCTAGCGCCCGGCTTGCCCCATCCGCCCGATCGTCCTACCCCTCCGGCTCGATTCAACACCGCCGGAGACCCGACATGACCCTCGCCCTGCTGTTCCCCGGACAAGGCAGCCAGTCGGTCGGCATGGGGGCGGCGCTCGCCGACGCCTTCGCCTCGGCGCGTGAGGTCTATGCCGAGATCGACGAGGCCCTGGGCCAGAAGCTGTCGGTCCTGATGCGTGAGGGCCCCGAGGACCAGCTGACCCTGACCGAGAATGCCCAGCCGGCCCTGGTGGCCGTTTCGCTGGCCGCCGCGCGTGTGCTCAAGGTCGAGTTCGGCGTCGATGTCAGCCGCGCCGGCTTCGTCGCCGGCCATTCGCTCGGCGAATATTCGGCCCTTTGCACCGCCGGTTCCATCACCCTCGCCGACACCGCCCGGCTGCTGAAACTGCGCGGTCAGGCCATGCAGCGCGCTGTGCCCGTCGGCAAGGGCGCCATGGCTTCGCTGATCGGGCCGAAGACCGACCTGGCCCTCGCCGAAGCCGCCGCTGCCGCCGGCTCCGAGGTCGGTGTCTGCGTCGTCGCCAATGACAACAACGCCGGCAATATCGTCATCTCGGGCGACAAGGCTGCCGTCGACCGCGCCATCGAAAAGGCCAAGGAACTGGGGGCCCGCGCCATTCCGCTGAACGTCTCGGCACCCTTCCACTGCCCGCTGATGCAGCCCGCGGCCGATGAGATGGCCACGGCCCTGGCCTCCGCGACCATCATCGCCCCCTCGGTCGCCGTCGTCGCCAATGTCACCGCCCGCCCCGAACGAGACCCTGAGGTCCTGCGCCGCCTGCTGGTCGAGCAGGTCACCGGCCGCATCCGCTGGCGCGAGAGCATGGAGTGGATGGCCGGGGAGGGGGGCGTCACCCGCTTCGCCGAGATCGGCTCGGGCAAGGTGCTCGCCGGCATGGCCAAACGCATCGCGCCGGACGCCGAGAGCCTGTCGCTGAACTCGCCGGAAGGTCTGGAAGCGTTCGCGAAGTCGTTTTGAGGTGATTGGTGGTTGGTGATTGGTGACGGGCCGGTTTGTGGCACCGCCCATGATCTCTGACCACCAGCCTTTACGCACCAACCACCAACCACCAATCACCCTCCATTCTTCCGACACGGAGCCCGCCAATGTTCAATCTCACCGGCAAGACCGCCCTCGTCACCGGCGCGACCGGCGGTATCGGCGGGGCCATCGCCCGGGCCCTGCACGCCCAGGGTGCCACCGTCGTTCTCTCCGGCACCCGTGAGGCCGTGCTGCAGGACCTGGCCGGAGAGCTGGGTGAGCGCGCCTTCGCCGCTGCCGCCAACCTGTCCGACGCTGACTCGGTCGACGGCCTGCTGGCCCGGGCCGAGGAAGCTGCGGGCTCGCCGCTGGACATCCTCGTCGCCAACGCGGGGATCACAAAGGACGGCCTTCTGATGCGGATGAAGGACGAGGACTTCCAGGATGTGATCCGGGTCAATCTCGAGAGCTATTTCCGCCTGTCGCGCGCCGCGATGAAGGGGATGATGAAACGCCGTTCGGGCCGCATCATCGGCATCACCTCGGTAGTCGGCGTCACCGGCAACCCCGGCCAGACCAACTACGCCGCCTCCAAGGCCGGCATGATCGGCTTTTCCAAGTCGCTGGCGCAGGAAGTCGGCTCGCGCGGGATCACGGTCAACTGCATCGCCCCCGGCTTCATCGCCTCGCCCATGACCGACGTCCTGAACGAGACCCAGCGCGAGACCATCCTGAAGAACATCCCCGCCGGCCGCCTCGGCACGGGCGACGAGATCGCCGCCGCCGCCGTCTATCTGTCCTCGGACGAAGCCGCCTATGTCACGGGGCAGACCCTGCACGTGAACGGCGGCATGGCGATGATCTGATGAAAATCCTTCGTATCCTCGCCACCATCCTCAGCGGCCCCATGCTGCTGATCGGCATCATCTGGGTTTTGCAGGGGCTGAACATCCTTCCGGGCAGCTTCATGACCGGCCAGATCATCTGGGCCATCTACGGCGCGCCTCTGGCGCTGGTGGGCGCCGGGCTGGTCTGGTGGGTGAACCGGAGCGTTCAAACCCGGTAACGGGCTATTTTCCGCCCGCGCCGCCGTGCTAAAGCCTCGGCAACCGGTTGTCGTGAGTCTTCGTTCAAGGCTTGCGTCGCCGTCGCCGTCGTCATACGGCAGGATTTGAGACAACAGCCGCTGCGGCGGCCCTGAAAGCAGAGACACCCATGTCCGACACCCTGGAACGCGTCCGCAAGATCGTCATCGACCACCTGGACGCCGATCCGGAAAAGGTCGTTGAAAAGGCCAGCTTCATCGACGACCTGGGCGCTGACTCGCTCGACAACGTCGAACTGGTCATGGCCTTCGAGGAAGAATTCGACATCGAAATCCCGGACGACGCCGCCGAACACATCCAGACGGTCGGCGACGCCGTGAAGTTCATCGACGAGAAGCTGGCCGGCTGATCGCCGCCCTTTTCGAACGGCATTGATGGCCGCCGTGGCGCGCCCCTAGCGGGGCCGCCCGGCGGCCATTACTGTTTGTGGTCTGGATTCTGTAACGAGGAGCGCTCATGCGCCGCGTCGTCGTCACCGGCCTCGGTCTGCTCACCCCGCTCGGATGGGGCGTGGAGCATAACTGGAAGGGCATCCTCGAAGGTCGCTCGGGCATCGGCCCGATCACCAATTTCGATACCGAAGGCTACGGCTGCACCATCGCGGGCGAGATCCCCTCGGTCGACGGCCGCGGCGGCGGCGCTCCCGGCCAGCCGGGCGTGTTCGACCATGAAAAGGTCATGTCGCCCAAGGACCGCAAGCGGGTCGACGACTTCATCGTCTATGCCATCGCTGCCGCGGACGAGGCCCTGGCCGACGCCGGCTGGAAGCCCGAGACCGAGGAACAGCGCGAGCGCACCGGCGTCATGGTCGGCTCCGGCATCGGCGGCCTCGGCCCCATCGCCGACACCGCCATCATCCTCAAGGAACAGGGCCCGCGCCGGGTCAGCCCCTTCTTCATCCCCTCCGCCCTGATCAATCTGACCTCGGGCCAGATTTCGATCCGCCACGGCCTCAAGGGCCCGAATCACTCGGTCGTCACCGCCTGCGCCACCGGCGCCCACGCCATTGGCGATGCGGCCCGGATGATCATGCTGGACGACGCCGACGTCATGGTCGCGGGCGGGGCGGAAAGCTCCATCGTTCCCATCGGCATCGCCGGCTTCCTCGCCTGCAAGGCCCTGTGCACCGCCTATAACGACACGCCCGAAAAGGCCTCGCGGCCCTGGGACAAGGACCACTCCGGCTTCGTCATGGGCGAGGGCGCGGGCATTGTGGTGCTGGAAGAGTACGAACACGCCAGGGCCCGCGGCGCGACCATCTATGCCGAGGTCGTCGGCTACGGCATGAGCGGCGACGCCTATCACATCACGGCCCCGGCCGAGGACGGCGACGGCGGCTATCGCGCCATGCAGATGGCGGTGAAACGCGCCGGGATCACGCCCGCCGACATCGACTACGTCAACGCCCACGGCACCTCGACCATGGCCGACTGGATCGAGGCCGGCGCCATCGAGAAGCTGATGGGCGAGCATGCGCCCAATGTCGCCCTGTCCTCGACCAAGTCGATGACCGGGCACCTGCTCGGCGCCGCCGGGGCCATCGAGGCCATCTTCTGCATCCTGGCCATCCGTGACCAGATCGCCCCGCCGACCATCAACCTCGACAATCCCGAGCGCGAGACGGCCCTCAACATGGTGCGCGGCAAGGGGCAGCCGATGGAGATCGACGTGGCCATGTCGAACAGCTTCGGCTTCGGCGGCACCAACGCCTCGGTCATCTTCCGGAAGGTCGGCTGATGTCGGTGGAGCGTCGTTCCGGCCGCAAGACGGCGTTTCTGGCCGCCACAGCCACCTTCAGCACCTTCCTGATCATCGCCCTCGTCGCGGCCTGGAGCGTCTTCTATGCCCCCGGACCGGCCGCCCGCGAGGGCGAGTCGACCATCGTCAGCCTGCCCAGCGGTGCCGGCGTCAGCGCCATCGCCGCCACCCTGAAATCCGCAGGCGTGATCCGCTCGACCGACATGTTCAAGGCCGCCGCCACCCTGACCGGCGCCGACCGCAAGCTGCGCGCCGGTGAATATGAGGTGCCGGACAAGGCCTCGCTGCGTTCCGTCCTGGTCCTGCTCGTCGAGGGCCGGGTGGTCCGCCACTATGTCACCCTGCCCGAAGGCTGGTCCTCGGCACAGGCGGTCGAGATCCTCAACAAACAGGCCATTCTGACCGGAACGATCGACGCCATTCCGGCGGAGGCCAGTCTCTGGCCCGATACCTATGAGATCAGCCGCGGCGAGACCCGCGCCTCGGTCATCGGCCGCATGCGCCGCGCCCGGGACGAGAATCTCGCCCGCCTCTGGGCCGCGCGGGGCCCCGCCACCGTGGTCCGCACGCCGGAGGAGGCCATGATCCTCGCCTCCATCGTCGAGAAGGAGACTGGCGTGGCCGCCGAACGCCCGCGCGTCGCGGCCGTCTTCACCAATCGGCTGCGGTCCGGCATGCGGCTGGAGCGACCCGACCATCGAATACGGCATCACCAAAGGGGTGCCGCTGCGCCGGGGCCTGAGACGGTCCGAGCTGGACCGGCCCAATCCGTGGAACACCTACCAGATCGACGGACTGCCCCCGACCCCGATCTCCAATCCCGGCCGGGACGCCGTCGCCGCCGTGCTCAATCCGCCCTCGACCAGCGACCTGTTCTTCGTCGCCGACGGCTCGGGCGGCCACGCCTTCGCCCGGACCTATGACGAGCATCTCGCCAATGTCGCCCGCTGGCGCGAGGTCGAACGCCGTCGGGCCGGCCTGCCGCCCTCCGCGCCCGAACCCGCCGCGGCTGCTGCGCCCGCCGTTCCCGCCGGCGTAGCCGTTCCGCCCGGTGCCCGCGTGATCAGCATTCCGGCGCCGGCCCCCGCCCAATGAGCGCCATCCCGGGCATGACCGGCTTCGGCCGGGCCGACGGCGCGCAGGGCGACTGGAGCTGGTCGGTCGAGGCCCGCTCGGTCAACGGTCGCAATCTGGAGGTCCGCTTCCGCGGCCCGCCCGGCTTCGACAGTCTTGAGCGCCATGCCAAGACGGCCGCCCAGGCCCGGCTCAGCCGCGGTCAGGTGACCCTCGGCATCCAGGCCAAGCGCGCCGATCCCGGCGCCGCCGCGCTGAAGGTCAATGAAGACATCCTTGCCCGCTACCTGACCCTGGCCAATCAGCTGGCGGAGGAGGGGGCCACGCCGCCGTCCGCCGATGGCCTGCTGTCCCTCCGCGGCGTGCTGGAAGCACCGGAGGAGGTCGATGACCCCGAGGCCCGCGCCGCCGTCGAGGCCGCCATGGCCGCCTCGATCGACCAGGCGCTCGACGCCCTCAAGGTCTCCCGCGATCGGGAAGGCTCCCAGCTCCTGCCCGTCGTCACCGACTTCATCGACCGGATCGCGGCCCTCGTGGTTCAGGCCGAAGCCGGCGCGACGGCCCAGACCGACGCCATCCGCGAGCGTTTCAGCCGGCGCATGACCGAGCTGGCCCCCGACGCGCCGGGCCTGGAGGACCGCATCTTCCTTGAGGCCGCCTCCCTGGCGACCAAGGCCGATGTCCGCGAGGAACTGGACCGGCTGGCCGCCCACGTCGCCTCGGCCCGCAGCCTGTTGCAGCAACCCCCCGCCGGTCGGAAACTCGACTTCCTGATGCAGGAATTCATGAGGGAGGCGAACACCCTCTGCTCGAAATCGGCTACGACCGCGCTCACCGGAATCGGCCTCGAGCTGAAGGCCGTGATCGAACAGCTGCGCGAACAGGTCCAGAATGTTGAATGAACGCCATCCCCGCCGCGGCGTCCTGCTGATCGTCGCCAGCCCCTCGGGTGCCGGCAAGACCAGCCTGTGCCGCCGCCTGATGGCCGACCACGGCGGGCTGGAGCTGTCCATCTCCATGACCACCCGCGGCATCCGCCCCGGCGAGGTCGCCGACCGCGACTATCATTTCGTCGATGACGCCGAATTCCAGCGGCTGATCGACGCCGACGCCTTCCTCGAATGGGCCGACGTCCACGGCGCCCGTTACGGCAGCCCGCGCGCGCCCATCGACCGGGCCCTGTCCGAGGGCCGTGACGTCCTGTTTGACATTGACTGGCAGGGCGCCCGCGACATCGCGGAAAAATGTCCCGAGGACGCCGTCCGGGTCTTCATCCTGCCGCCGAGCCTGGAAGAGCTCCGCCGCCGCCTCGTCACCCGCTCCCAGGATGCTGCCGACGTCATTGAGCGCCGCATCCGCAACGCCAAGGGCGAGATCGAGCACTGCGGCCAGTTCGACTACGTCTTCGTCAACGACGACTTTGACCGCAGCTATGCCGAACTGGCCCATATCTATCACGCCGAGCGGTCGAAGCGGTTCCGCAACATCTGGATCGAGGCCTACAAGGGTGCCCTGCTGAACGAGGCGGTCTAGCAGCGTCCTTCTCCCCTTGGGGGAGAAGGTGGCCCGGAGGGCCGGATGAGGGGGGCACCTGATCCGGACGGGCTGTCGGTCGTTTCGCGTTCGCCAGCCCCCTCATCCGAGCGGCTTCGCCGCCCACCTTCTCCCCCGAGGGGAGAAGGCCCCCTTCACGCCTTGTCGATCGCCGCAGCGATCTGCGCCGGTGTATGCCCGGTCAGGTCCTTGGCGATCTCGCCGACGATCCGTGCGGTTGTCTCCTTGTGCCAACCCTTGCGCAGCTGGCCCAGGGTCTTGGGCGCGGCGATGACCAGCAGCTGTTCGACCTTGTGGTCCAGCACCATCCTGTTCAGCACATCGGCTACGCCCACGGCGAAACCGTCTTCGGCCTGGGTGTCATTGTCGGGGTTGGCTTCACTGGAACCGCGGCCCGCGGCACCCGAGGCGCGCTCGGCGATGTCCGGCGTCGGCTGGGGCGTGAGCTCGATCGATTGATGCCCCGTGTTGTGAAACAGCGCCAGTTTCTCGCCATCGACCACGGCCACGAGTGTGCCTGCTGAAAGTATCATCTGGTGGTCTCCGATTGTGTGGGGGCCTGGATAACGTCCCGCAGCCGGCGCGGTTGCCGGACGCATGACGGGGCCAGGTCCCCTGTGAAGACGCACACCCTGGGCCACCGGGGCCGCCCGTGCCTTGATTGAAAACAAGGCCGGTCGCTTCAGCCCGGCGGACATGCAGGCTGAAAGTCGCTCAGCCCCGCTTGCGCCGCATCATCGTTGCCCCGCCGTCGCCGGGCGTGGCCGGCTGCGCCTCACCCGTGACGGCTCGCGCCAGCCGCAGGAAGCCGGCCAGATCGATGACCTCGGCCCGGTCCTCCGGGCTCAGGCCCGCGGCTTCGCACAGCTCGGCCCCGCCCAGCGGTTTCAGGCTGGAGCGCAGCATCTTTCGCCGCTGACCGAACGCCGCGGCCGTCACCCGCTCCAGTGCGGCCAGCAGCGCCCGTTCGGGTCGCTCGGCGCGGGGGATCAGATGCACGACGGCACTGGCGACCTTGGGCGGCGGGGTGAAGGCCGCGGCCGGCAGGTGCATGACCAGTTTCGCCTCGCAGACCGCCTGGGCGATCACCGCCAACCGGCCATAGGCGTCGTCTCCGGGAGCGGCGGTGATCCGCTCGGCGACTTCCTTCTGGAACATCAGGGTCAGGGCGTGGGGCGTCCACGGCCCGGTCAGCCATTTGATCAGCAGCGGCGTGCCGACGTTGTAGGGCAGGTTGGAGACGACATGGGCCGGCCCATCGACCAGCGCCGCCTCGTGGACCTTGAGGGCATCCGCCTCGACCACGGTCAGCCGGCCGGTGCCGTCGTCGAGTTCGGCCAGAAGCGGCAGGAACCGGGGGTCCTTCTCGACCAGTACGACCTTGCCGGCATCGCTCTCCAGCAGGGCACGGGTCAGGCCGCCGGGACCGGGGCCGACCTCGATCACGGCCCGACCGTCGAACGGCCCGGCCAGACGCACGATCTTTCGGGTCACGTTCAGGTCCAGCAGGAAATGCTGGCCGAAACTCTTTTTCGCCAGCAGGCCGTGGGCGTCGAGCGTTTCGCGGAGGGAGGGGAGGTCGGTCACAGCCGGTGCTTAGCCCGCCGCGCGCGCCGCCGCCATCGTTCCCGCCAGACGGATCGCCGCGATCAGGCTGTCGGCCCGCGCGACACCCTGTCCGGCGATGTCGAAACCGGTGCCGTGATCGGGCGAGGTGCGGATCACCGGCAGGCCGAGGGTGGTGTTCACCCCGCCCCAGAAGTCCAGCGTCTTGACCGGTATCAGGGCCTGGTCGTGGTACAGGCAGAGGACGGCGTCATAGCCCGCGCGGGCGTCGTCGTGGAACAGGGTGTCGGCGGGCCGGGGATCGGTGATGGCGATGCCTTCCGCCCGCAGGCTCACGGCGGCGGGGATCAGCACCTCGATCTCCTCCAGCCCGATCGAACCGCTCTCGCCGGCGTGCGGGTTGAGCGCCGCCATCGCCAGGCGTGGAGCCGCGATGCCGAAGTCGCGCTTCATGGCTTCATGCACGACGCGGGCGGTGCGGCAGACCCGTTCTGCGGTGACCAGTTCCGGAACCTCGGCCAGCGGGGCGTGGATGGTCACCAGACAGGCGCGCAGGTCTTTGGCCGTCAGCATCATCACCGGCCCGCGCGTGCCGGCGAACGGGACGTCGGCGGTCAGTTCGGCGATGAACTCGGTATGGCCGGGGAAGCGAAAGCCCGCGGCGTACAGCGGGGCCTTGGCGATGGGGGCGGTGACGACGCCCGAGGCTTCGCCGGAGAGGGCCAGATTGACGGCCTGCTCGATCCAGTCGGCCACGGCCCCGGCGTTGGCCGGCTCGGGACGACCCGGCGTGACGGGCGCGGGCAGGGGATGATCCAGTACGGGAATGGCCCGGCCAAAGACGTCGACGGCGTCAGCGACGGTCAGAACCGCTTCCACAGGCAGACCCTGCAGCCGCAGCAGGGCGGCATCGCCGATCACGACGAAGGCCGGCCCGTCTGTCCTCAGCGCCGCCCAGGCCGCAGCAATGATCTCCGGCCCCACGCCCGCCGGTTCGCCCATGGACAGGGCCAGCGGCGCAGGGACGGCGGTCACTACCGGTACTCGATAAGCGCGTCCTCGCGCAGGTCGCGCATATAGCGGCGGCCGAGGGTGGCGAGGTTCTGGCGGAACAGGGTGTTCTCGACTTCCTGCGGATTGGGGGCCTCGGTGCCGCCCACGCGACGACCGCAGACGCCCAGCAGGTGGACGCCGAGCGGGGTGCGCACCGGCGTGCTGACCGAACCGACTTCCGCAGACCGGGCGACCTGCTGGAACTGCGGGGCCAGGTTCTGGACATCGGCTTCGACCAGATCGGCGCCGAGCAGCCCCGTCTCGGAGGTGGCGCGGGCCAGCATGGTGTCGCAGGTCAGTTGAGGACGCAGGGCCTCCAGCCGCTGGGTCGCCGCCGCGACATCGGCGTCGGTGGCCGTGTCCGGCAGTTCGATCATCACCTGCTTGATCGTCACGAGGCTGGCCGATGCGCCGTCCCGCTTGTCGCGCATGTAGACGATATAGACGCCGCCATCGACGGGGATGGGCCGCGAGAGCTGGCCGACCTGAAGCTGGTCCAGCGCCTGTTGCAGGGCCGGCTGCATGGTGCCCTCGACGACCCAGCCGGCGTCGCCGCCACGGGTTGCTGAGGGGGCCGCCGAGAACTGCTGGGCCACCGCCTGGAACGGCGCGCCCTGGACCATCTGCTGCACCAGCTGATTCGCGCCGTTCAGCGCGGCCTGCTGGCCGCCGACCCGGGCGGATTCGATGTAGATTTCACCGATCAGATACTGCTTCTTCGACGCGGCTTCCGAAACCTGACGCAGGGCGGCGGCCACGGCGGAGCGGCTGACGCGGGCGCGGCTCTGGAACCGGCCGCCGACCAGTTGCGACCAGCCGATCTGGGTCCGCAGCTGCTCGCGCAGGGTGCTCGGACGGATGCCGCCCTGGGAGAGGAAGTCCACATAGGCCTGGGGCGAGGCGCCCACTTCCTGGGCCATGGCCGTGATTTCCTGCTCCACCTGTTCGTCGGAGACGACCAGATCCTCGAAGGTCCTGAGTTCCTGCGTCTGCAGACGCTCGTCGATCAGGGCGTTCAGGGCCTGCTGCTGGATGGCCGGAATGTTCTCGGGCGTCGGCTGAACCTGGGTCATGGCGATCAGCAGCAGCATGCGCTGGCGCAGGTCGAACCCGGTGATGACGCTGTCGTTGACCGTGGCCAGGATGCCGTCCGACATCTGGAAGGCCGGTGCCGCGGGTGGCGCGACCGGCGCGGCCTCGGCCGCGGGATTCAGATTGCCGGCGGCGGCAGGCTGCGCCGGAGGCGCGGTCTGGGCCATGGCCGAACCGGCCAGGAGGGCGGCGATCGCCACGCCCGTCATGTAACGCTGCAAACCCATGTCAGTCCTGGTTCCTCAAGCGGCGCTGGTCCGGTTTTCGTCCCGGATTTGCGAACCGCGCGCCCCCGGGCCGCGCGGCCGTCAGCGCCCGTCGCTGCGTCAATACCCTGTACCGCCGAAAGTGGCGAGGTTTAGGCGCACATAGATGCCCTCGGACGGCCCGGTCGGGCGAACCCGGGTGTTGTCGCGCCGGTAACCGATCTCGAAGCGGAAACAGTCGTCATCGAACAGCAGGCCGACTTCGGAGCGTGTGATGATGTCCCGCTCGAGGTCGGCGATGCCGGAAGCCGCCACGCCCCAGTTGCCATAGACGAACTGCTGCCCCGACAACTGCACGAATTCGTAGTTGCGGTTCAAAGGGCCGGCCAGGGGATTCGAGCGGTCGATGATGTAGCTGACGGTCGCCAGATTGCGCCGGCCCCAGCGGCCATCCACCGCCGCTTCCGCCCGCCGGATTTCGCCGGAGGCATCGATCGTGGCGTGGCCCCAGCCGCGGATCCGGTCAGAGGGCGAGAAACTGCCCTGCACGACCCAGTCGGAGGTCTGGGAGGCCAGGCCGCTCGGATCATAGAGCTGGCTCGGCAGGTCCGGGACCGGAGTCAGGAAGGCCGGCTCCTCGTCGGCGCGATAGCTGCGGCCGATGAACAGGCTGGCCTGCCGGCCCTCGTTCCAGCGCAGGGTCGCGCGGGTCCCGAGGGTCAGACGCAGACCGCCTTCATACAGGTCGTAGCCGGGGAACCGGTCGGTCCGGAACAGCGAACTCTCGTCCAGCTCCAGCGTCTGGCTGTCCTCGATGGGGATGCGCGGATCAAGGTCGGACGCGGTCGAGGCCGAAAGCTGGGCCATCGGCTCCAGAATCAGGTCGGCGCCGGGGCCTACGCTGCGGAACAGGGGATAGCTGATGTCGAGGCCCGCCGTGGCGCGGCCGCGGGAAATGGCTTCTTCCTCCAGCCCCAGCATGGGCGGCAGGTCACCGACGGAATAGAAGTCGGCGCGCACATCGACGAACGGCTCCCACCGCACGCCCAGCGGCGAGATCAGGGTGCGCCGCCATTCGGCTTGGCCCGAGATCCGCCGGCTGTCGACGCCGGGCAGGTCCGGCGTCAGCACGGCCGGGATGATCTGGGGCCGCAGCACGGGGCCGCCGACATAGTCGTCGCGATACAGCGACACGGCCGATCCCCGCAGCCGCAGACGACCGCCGAATATCGGGCCGTCCGGCTCCCAGCGCGCCTCGACCAGTGGTGCGACCACCGGCAGGGCACCGTCCGCCTCGAACTCGTTCAGTGCCGGTGTGACGGGATCGAATACGCTGACCCGCAGGCTCTGCAGGTCGAAGGCCGCGACCGACAGATAGGACCGCGCGGTCTGCCGCTCGGCGTACAGCTGGCTGATCAGCCGCCGCTGGTCGCCATAATAGAGGCCGTTGTCCTGATAGGGTTCGCGGACGTCATAGCGGTCGAACAGGGTCTTGTCCGATACGCGCTCGACGGTGAAACCCCAGCGCCACGGGCCCATGGGATCGAATCGGCCGTGGCCGAGGAAATAGCTGCGGCTCGTGCGGTCGCCGTATTTGACGTTGCTCTCGGCGTCGCCGTCGTTGTCGAGGTCGAAGTCCCCGAAGCTGCGCTCGTAGGTGTAACCGCCACGGGCGACGATCATCCCGTCGGCGAACCGGCGGCGCCATTGCAGGTTCAGCAGGGGCGCGACGTCGGTGTTCAGCTGCGGGCTGATCAGCCAGTCCTCGGACGGCGACACCACATGAAGATAGGGCACCTCAAGGCTCAGGCCGCGGCCCTCGTCATAGCTGGGGATCGGCACGAGGAAGCCTGAGGCCCGTTCGACGGTCGGATCAGGGTGGGCGAAGAACGGCAGGTAAAACACGGGAACGCCGCCGACCCGGAACACGGCATTGCGATACAGGATCGCGCGCAGATCCTCGTCCTGGACGACCTTCTCCGCCTGGATGGAGATGCTGGGCTCCTTCGGATTTCCGTCGGTGTCGCAGATCGGGCAGGGGGTGAAGAGGGCGTAGTTGAGCTCGTTGACGTTCTCGCTCCGGCGCACGGCCGTCGCCGCCATCAGGCTGGCGCCGTTGCGCAGGCGGGTGGCGAAATCGACCGCCACGCCCGCCTTCAGATCCGAGCCGAGCTCCAGATGGCTGGCGAAGACGACATTGCCTTCGGGATCACTGAACTCGACCTGCCGGTCCGCCGTGGCGATGCCCAGCCCGAGGTCATAGGTGACGGTACCGGCTCTCAGGGTCGCGCCGCGGAACCGGGCCAGGACGCGGTCGGCCCCGGCCCCTTCCGCCGTGATCATATCGCCCGTCCGGCCGGCGGAATCCGCTTCGATATAGACCGCTTCCGGGGTCAGCCCGTCGGCACCGGCCGGCGACGGGGATGTCGCTGCGGGCACCTGCTGCGCCTGGGCCGCACCCGCCAGGGAAGACAGCGCAATGGCGGCCGCACCGGCCAGAAGCCGGTAGCGCAAGGCTCCCAAATCGGGCGCGCGGCGATCACGCTGCATGCAAGAAATCACTCTGAAGGGCGGACGGTCCGGCAAGCCGGATGGCAGGCCGGTTCGCTTAGCCGTCTTCGGTATAGAACAGCAAGGTGAAGGCGGCGAGCGCTGTCAGCAAGGGCGGAAGCCAGGCCGCGAGCCATGGCGGGATGACTTCCGCCGATCCGAAGGCCGACGCCGCCTGATTGACGAAGAAAAACCCGAAACCGAGCACCACGGCGGCGACGCTCATCCGCGCCAGATCGCCCAGCCGCATCAGTCGCAGGGAGAAGGCGGCGGCCAGGATCGACATGGCCGCGAACATCAGCGGCGTGGCCAGCAACTGCTGCAGCCGGAGCCGGTAGGCCGTCGACGAGAAGCCGGCGGCCTCCACCCGGTCGATCTGCGCCGGCAGGGACCAGAAGGAGGTCGCCTGCGGCCGGGCGAACCGTTCGAACGCCTCTTCGTCGGCCAGGCTCGAGGGCAGGTCCAGGGTGGCGTAGCGCACGGCGCGCTGGCCGATCTCCGCCCCGACCGCATCGACCAGCCGCCAGCTGCCGTTCGACAGCGACGCCGACTCGGCGTCGATCCGCTCGGAGAAGGTCCGCATGCCCGCGGCGTCATTGGTGTAGATGAAGAAGGTCACGTCCAGCAGCCGGGCGTTCGACCGGTCCTGACGCTCGGCGCGGATGACCATCTGACGGGTGTCGTCGCCCTCGCGGATCCAGACGGTCGGGCGGGCCTCTGCCCCGGCCGCGGATCCGGACAGACGCGCCCGCTCGCGCTGGAACAGGCCGTCAGCGGAGGCCGCCAGCGGCCCGAGGGCCGCGACGGTGATCACGCCGAACATCAGGGCTGCGCCGGCCGCCGGCAGCACGAACCGCCAGGCGGACACGCCCGCCGCCCGCATGGCGATCAGCTCGCTGCGCCGGTTCAGGCCGACAAACGCCGCCAGCGTCCCGAACAGGAAGACGAACGGCAGCAGCTGGATGATCACCTGCGGCGACTTCAACAGCATCAGCCCGAGGATGCGTAGGCCGGACAGGTCGACATCCGAGCCGACGCCGCGGGAGATCTCCACGAAGTCGATCAGCATGATCAGGGCGGCGATGACGCCCAGCGCTATGCCCAGCGACCGCGCCTGCTGGACCAGCACATAGCGTTCGATTCGACCCAGTCGCAGCCAGGGGACGGGCAGGGAGGTGCGGCTGATCATGCGAACCGCGCCTTCAGCCGCTCATAGGCCGGCCAGACGGGCCGCCGGCGGGGCTTGAGCGCCCGGAACAGCAGCCTCAGGGCGACGACCGTCGCCACGATCGGCAGCAGATACTGGAGGATGTTCAGCCACCCGTTCCAGGCGCTGGCGGAAACCACGCCATAGCCGGCGATGCGCACGAGCAGGAACACGCCCGCGACCTTGGCGATTCGCAGTCCGTATCCCGTCCGGCTGAACGGCCCGCCGAGGATCGCCGTCAGCGCCATGGCCATGGCCATCAGGGCGTAGAGCGGGGCCGACAGCCTGGAATGCCCCTCTGCCATCAGCTCGCCCGCCGATCCGACCCGCTCAAGGTCCGCCGGCGACGGATTGAACAGCTGGGTGAGATACAGGTCCGACGGCTTGTAGCGGACCCGGTCCGTCACCGCCGCATACTGCGTCAGCAGCACGTCCTGACGGTCAAAGGACAGGTACTCCAGGACGCCGCGCGACGAATATCGCTGCCAGGAGCCGCTGATCAGCGTCAGGGCGGGCTGGCCGTCGATGCGGCTGAAACGGGCCTCGGCGGCATCCCAGGTGGTGACCTTGTCGCCGTCGGCCAGGTAGACGAACAGGTTCTTGAGCAGCCCGTTCTGCTCGATCTGCTGGACATAGACCGTCAAGCCGTTCGGCCCCTCGACGAACTGTCCTTCCTCGACCAGCAAGGCGGCCAGATCGGTGCGGACGGCAAAGGCCTCGGCCCGCGCCTGACGTTGCGCCCATGGCTGACCCACGGTCGTGACCACGAGGGTCAGCAAGGCCGCGATCGCCGCGATCCGTACAGCCGGCCGGATCGCCGACCAGCGCGTGACCCCGGAGGCGAAGACTGCCGTCAGTTCCTGCTCCCGCTGCAGACGTGTCAGGGCGATCAGGGCACCGACGAACAGGCCGATCGGAATGATGACCGCCAGCAGCTGCGGCACGGCCAGCAGGGTCAGCTTGACCATCACCCAGACGCTCTGGCCGCGCTCGACGATGACTTCCAGCTGGTCGAGGCTCTGGCTCAGGATACCGATTCCGGCCAGCGCAGCGCACGCAGCCACCACGGGGCGCCCGATCTGCCGGAAAAGGTAGCCTTGGATCCGTGTCATGTTTCGAAAGAATTCGCACATTGCAGGCGACGGCGAGGGAGCGCATCTAATACACACCCGACTGCGCCGGTGAAACCGCGCGCGCTCATACCATCGACACAGAGCCGGGGCGTATCGCCCGGCGGGAGTAGTAAATGCACATCGAGTTCGTCGCGTCCGCGGGCGCCGCTGAGGTTCTGGCCGTTCTGGTCCACGAAGGCCGGGTTCTGGCCGGCACGGGCCCGCAGCTCGATACGGCGACCTCCGGAGCCCTGACGAAGGCGATGACTGCCAGCCGGTTCACCGGCGGCTCGAACAGCACCCTGATCGTCGCCGCCCCGGCCGGGGTCGACGCCGGGACCATCCTGCTCAGCGGCGCTGGTGAGGCCGGCAAGTTTGACGACCTCGCGCTCGAGTCCGCTGCCGGTGCCGCCTATCATGCGGTGAAGCTGTCGGGCGCGTCCGCCCTGACCCTCGACGCCGCCCACCTGACCGCCGACCAGGCAGCCCGGGCCGCCTTCGCCGCCCGTCTGGCCGCCTACCGGTTCCTCAAATACCGCACCAAGCTGAAACCCGAGAAGACGCCGTCGATCGAGACGATTCGCGTCGTCGCCGCCGACCCGAAGGCCGCCGAGGCCGCCTATGCGGCGCATGCCGCCGTCGCCACGGCGGTCGAGTTCGCCCGTGATCTCGTCGCCGAACCGGCCAACGTCCTCTACCCGGAAGAATATGCGAAGCGCGTGAAGGCGCTCGAGAAGCTGGGCCTCGAAGTCGAGGTCCTCGGCGAGAAAGAGCTTGAGAAGCTCGGCTTCCGCACCCTGCTGGCCGTGGGCCAGGGCAGTGTGCGCGACAGCCAGGTCGTCATCATGAAGTGGAACGGCGGCAACAAGGGCGACCAGCCGATCGCCTTCGTCGGCAAGGGCGTGACCTTCGACACCGGCGGCATCTCGATCAAGCCGGCGGACGGCATGGAGGAGATGAAGTGGGACATGGGCGGCTCGGCCGCCGTCGTCGGCCTGATGCACGCGCTCGCCGGCCGCAAGGCGAAGGTCAATGCGATCGGCGTCATCGGCCTGGTCGAGAACATGCCGGACGGCAATGCCCAGCGTCCGGGTGACGTGGTCATGTCGCTGTCGGGCCAGTCGGTCGAGATCCTGAACACCGACGCGGAAGGCCGCCTCGTTCTGGCGGACTGCCTCTGGTACACCCAGGACCGGTTCAAGCCGAAATTCATGCTCGATCTCGCCACCCTGACCGGGGCCATGATCGTGGCCCTCGGCCTCGAGTATGCCGGCGTGTTCTCCAACTCCGACGAACTGGCGAACAACTTCCTCGCCGCCGGTCCCAAGGTCGGCGAGAACGCCTGGCGGATGCCGATCCCGGCCTTCTACGAGCGCCACATCGACACCCCGATCGCCGACGTGAAGAACACCGGCAACGGCCGCGCCGGCGGCTCGATCACCGCCGCCCTGTTCCTGCAGCGCTTCACCAATGGCGTGCCCTGGGCCCACATCGACATCGCCCCGACCGCCTGGGTCAAGGACAGCCGCAACCCGACCGTTCCGGACGGCGCCGTCGGCTGGGGCGTGCGCACGCTCGACCGGATGGTGGCCGACAGCTACGAGTCCTGAGGCTCTGAAAAGGTAGGACCGGGTGTCTGACGCCAAGCCGGAAATCTGGTTCTACCACCTCGAGCGGTCGACCCTCGAACAGGTGCTGCCCGGCCTGATGGAAAAGACGCGCGAGCGGGGTTGGCGGGCACTGGTGCGCGCCGCCGATTCCCGTTTGCTCGATGACATCGACGAGCGGCTCTGGACGTATCGCGACGACAGCTTTCTCGCCCATGGGCGGGCGTCGGGGCCGGAGGCGGCGCGTCAGCCCATACTGCTGACCGAATCGCTTGAGAACCCGAACGCCGCTCAGGCGCTGTTCATTGTGGACGGCTCAGAACTGGGCGACACGAAAGGCTTCGAGCGATGCTTCATCATCTTCGACGGACGCGACGAGACGGCGCTGACGGGCGCGCGGGTCCGGTGGAAGTCGCTGAAGGATGCGGGCGCGGCACTGGCCTACTGGAAACAGTCTCCGGAAGGACGCTGGGAAAAGGCGGCCTGATCGCCCTGCTGGCGCTGGCGGCGTGCGCGGCACCCGCCTCGGAGGCCCTGGCACCCCGCACGATCGAGGAAGCCCAGATCAACCAGCCGACCGGCTCACGCCCGTCGAACCCGACGGCCGACATGTGTCGCGCGGGCGAACTTCAATGGCTGGTCGGGAAACCGAAGACCGAAATCCCCGTTCCCGTTGATGTGGTGAACCGGCGCGTCACCTGCACGACATGCCCGGTCACCGAGGACTATTCGCCGACCCGCCTCAACATCTTCTTCAACGAGCAGACCGAAGTCGTCGAACAGGTCCGCTGCGGCTGAGCCCGCCACAGGAGACGAGCCTATGAAATTCGAGGCCCTTACCCTCGCCGCAGCGGCCCTGCTGGTCGCGTCCTGCGCACCCGTCGACGCAGGCGACCCGGCGCCGGTGCCGCCGGAAGACGGTCCCTCCCGGTGCAAGGCTGACCAGTATCAACGCTACGTCGGCCGCAACCGCTCTGAATTGCCCGCGCGGCCGTCCGGCGAAGTCTGGCGCGTCACCTGCACCACCTGTCCGGTGACCATGGACTACAGCCCCGGTCGCCTGAACTTCCTGTTCGAGGAGCCCACCGGCGTGATCCGCGAGGTCAAATGCGGATGAGGGGCCTGATCGTCGCCGCCGGTCTCGCCCTCGCGGCCTGCGCGCCGGTTGAGCTGGACACGGTCCCGATTCCGCAGCAATGCGACGCCGATGCCGCCCGCTCACTGATCGGTTCGCATGTCGGTGCGGTGTCCTTCCCGCAGGGTGCCAACGTCCGGATCGTCTGCACCACCTGCCCGACGACGAAGGACCTGCGGCCGGACCGGCTGAACATCCGGTTCGTCGAGGCGACCGGTATCATCGAGCGTGTGGACTGCGGTTGAGCGCGCCTCCGCGCTTGGCGAACGCCGGCTTTCGAGACAAGGTGACGGCAAGGGCAGGGGAGGCCCCGATCATGCGCAAACTTCTGTTGGCCGGCGTCGCCCTGACCGTTTCCCTGATCGGTCCAGCCGCGGTCGCTGACGCGACGGCCGAGCGCGCCATGCTCGACCGGATCGAACGGCCCCAGGTCTGCGGGCCCGCCGTCTCCGCCAACACCGGCACACCGGTCGCGGACATGGTCATGGTCGAGGGCTTCGGGACCGGCGGCTTCGCGGTCGATACCGAAATCCCAGAGGCCCAGGCATGGTTCAATCACGGGGTCCGGCTGCGCTGGGCCTTTGAGCACAAGGAATCGGTGCGCGCCTTCCGCAAGGCGCGTCTGCTCGACCCGAGCTGCGGTATGTGCGCCTGGGGCGAGGCCTGGGCGCTCGGGCCCAATCTGAACGGCGGCGGCAACGACGACGACAGCCAGGCTGCCGCCCTGAGGGCCGCGCGCGATGCCCGTCGGCTGGCGCGTCGCGCGACCCCCATGCAGCGCCAGATGATCGACGCCCTGGTGCAGCGCTATTCGGGACTGAAGAGCACCCGCGACCGTCGCTTCGCCCTGGCCATGGACCGGATCGCCCGTCGCAATGCTTCGGACATCACGGTCGCGGCCATCACCGCTGACGCCTGGATGCTCAAGGCCGAGGAATGGTGGGATGACGACGGGAAGGCCAAGGATCCCGGCATCACCCGCGCCATGGGTATCCTCGAACAGGCGCTGGCCGCGGCACCGAATGATCCGGGTGCCATCCACCTCTACATCCATCTGACCGAATGGTCGGACGATCCGCACAAGGCCATTCCCTATGGCGAGCGGCTGGCTGCCCTGGCACCGGGTGCCAGCCATCTGGTGCATATGCCGTCGCACACCTTCTACCGGGTCGGCCGCTATCGCGACGCCATGATGTCCAACGTCAACGCCGTGGCGCTGGACCGGCAGTACGACCGCCTCGCCCGGCCGCCCGGTGGCGTGCCCGGCATGCCCCTGCACGGCCACAACATCCATTTCGGCATGGGCGGTGCCCTTATGGCCGGTGGGGCCGAGGAGGGGCTCAAGCTCGCCGAATGGTTCCTGGCCACCTATCCGGACATTCCGGCCGACAATCTGTGGCGGCAGATGGTCGCCAACAATGCCTACGCCAACTACGGCCGGTTCGGATCGGCGGAACAGGTCGCGGCCCTGCCGGAGCCGGCCGCCAGCCATCCGATGCTGCGTGTCAGCTGGCGCTACGCGCGGGGCGAGGCCGCGGCGCGGGCGGGTGACGCCGCGGGTGTCCGGGCCGAGGCCGCCGCGATCGAGGCGCTGCGCGCCGAGCCTTCATTCGCTTCCGGGCCGATGGCCACCGAGCGGCGCGAGTTCACCGCACTCTCCCAGCGCGTCCTTGAAGGCCGTGCGGCCATGATCGAGGGCGACGCGGACGCCGCCATCGCCGCCTTCACCCGGGCAGCCGCGATCCAGGGGCAGGGTGAGGAGGGCGGCGACCCGCCGATCATCTGGTATCCGACCCGCCGCAGCCTCGCCGCCGCCCTGCTGCTCAAAGGCGATGCCGCCGGCGCGCGGGCCAAGGTGCTCGAACTGATCGAGGACTGGCCGAACGACCCCTACAGCTATTTCGTGCTGGCCGAGGCCGAAGCGGCCCTGGGCGATGCGACCGCCGCCGCCGAGGCGCGCCGCCGGTCGCGGATCGAATGGATCGGCGGGGCGATGGACCTGAAGCTGGCCTGAGGCCGGTCAGGCCGGCGGGGTGACCGCCATATTGTCGATCAGCCGCGTGCGCCCCAGCCAGGCGGCCGTCAGGATCCGGCCCGGCGCGTCGACCCGACCGGCCTCGAACCCGGCCAGATCGTCAGCGCGGCGAACGGCGACATAGTCGACATGGCTGAAGCCGGCCTGCAGCAGGGCTTCGCGGGCGTCCCGCTCGACCGTCTCCAGCGCCGCCCCGGACGCGGCCGCCAGCCCCGCTTCGGCGAGCACGCCGTTCAGCTGCCGAGCGATCGCAAGCTCCGCCTCGGTCAGGTAGGCATTGCGCGACGACAGGGCCAGGCCATGCCCGTCCCGCATGGTCGGCGAGCCGATGATCTCGGTGGGAATATCCAGATCCCGGACCAGCCGCCGCACGACCATCAACTGCTGCCAGTCCTTTTCGCCGAACACGGCCACATCCGGCTGGACCTGGTTCAGCAGCTTGGCCACCACCAGGGCCACCCCGCCGAACATCTGCGGGCGGAACGCGCCTTCCAGTCCCTCGGCCGGTCCGCCGACGCTGATCGTGGTCGTCGCGCCCGCCGGATACATCTCCCCGACCGCCGGGGCGAACAGCAGGTGGCAGCCCGCGCCGGTCAGCAGTTCGGCGTCCTTCGCCTCCTGCGTCGGATAGGTCCCTAGGTCCTCGTGGGCGGCGAATTGGGTCGGATTGACGAAGACGCTGGCCACGACCCGGTCCGCCCGCCGGCCGGCCTCCCGCACAAGCGTCAGATGGCCTTCGTGCAGCGCGCCCATGGTCGGCACGAAACCGACGGTGAACCCTTGCCGCCTCCAGCCGCTTACAGTCTGGCGCAGTGCCGCGATGCTGCGAACCACGGGAAGGGCGTCGGTCTCGGTCATGATGAACGGATTAACCTTCCGGCTTAAGCCTGATTGTGAACCGGGCGGCAAATCTTGCCGTGCAAGTGTGGGCTTATGAAGCCCAGCCTCATCATTCGTCCAGTCGTCGTCCTTGTGTCGGCCGTCGCCCTGAACGCCTGCGGCATGATCGAAAGCGATCCGAATCGCTTCGAGAACCTCGCCAATTCTGTCGCCGCGATCGATGTGGGCGGCGAAGGCGAGGCCGCTTCACCACGGCACACCGCGGCTGAAGCGGGCCTGCGCCCGGCGCTGCGCGTCGAGGTCATGGACCCGCATGCGCTCTGGGATGCCCGCGACGGTCTTGAAGGCGCGGTGGAACGCGCGGCACCGCAACTGGTCGCCGCCGCCGCGCCCGCGGTCGCCGACGCCGTGGTGCAACGGGTGTCCACCCGTATCGACGCCGCCTCGTCCCGTGCCGGCCTGCGTCCGGCCCTGTCGACTGCCCGCCCGGCCGCCCCGCGCGCCAACCGCGGTCTTGTCCAGCTCGGCGCCTATTCCAGCGAGGCCGCCGCCCGTTCGGCCTGGGCCCGCCTCAAGTCCGGCGAGGCCGCCTGGGCGCTCAACGGCCTGTCGCCCGTCTACGAGGGTGTCGAGGTCGGCGGTCGCCGTCTGACCCGGCTGAAGGTCGTTGCCCCCTCGGCCGGCGCGGCCGCCGTCTGCGCCGCCGCCGGCATCGATGATCCCTGGTGCAATCGGGTCGCCTGACGCGCGCATCCACAGCCGCCGTCCATCCTGTCGTTGACGTTGGCCTTCCCGGACGCGATTCTGTCAGCCTGTGGTCGCGTGTCTGAGTCGGCGGCCGCCAACGGGGCGTGAACATCCATGGCTGACCCTTCGGTCATCGTCGTCGGCAACGAAAAGGGCGGGGCGGGCAAGTCCACCCTCGCCATCCACATCGTCTGCGGCCTGCTGCACGCGGGCCGGCGCGTGGCGATCATCGATCTGGACCTGCGCCAGCGCTCAATGGCCAAATTCTTCGCCAACCGGGCCGCCTGGATGGCAGGCAACAACCAGGTCCTGCCCATGCCGGTCGAACCCGACATGGGCGACGGCAAGGCGCTGGCCAGGGCCGACGAAACCGAACAGCTGGCCCGTTTCGAGGCCGCCATGACCCAGGCCCGCGCCGAGGCCGATGTCATCCTGATCGACACCCCCGGCGGCGACACCCTGCTGTCGCGGACCGCCCACGGCCTCGCCGACCAGATCGTCACCCCGATGAACGACAGCTTCGTCGATTTCGACCTGCTGGGTCAGATTGATCCGGTCACGCTCGAACTGCTCAAGCCCTCGATCTATTCAGAGAGCGTCTGGGAGGCCCGCAAGCACCGGGCGATCACCGAGGGCCGCACCGCGGCCATCGACTGGATCGTCGTGGTCAACCGAATGGCCGTCGCCGCTGCCCGCAACCGCCAGCGGCTTGAGGAGCGGATGGAGAAGCTGGCCCGCCGGGTCGGCTTCCGCATCGGACCCGGCCTGCGCGACCGCGTCATCTATCGCGAGCTCTTCCCCTTCGGCCTGACCGTCGCTGACCTGTCGAATGAGGTTCGCCCGGTCGCCGTGTCGCTGGCCCATGTCGCGGCCCGCCAGGAGATGCGCAATCTGATGCTGGCCCTCGGGCTGGACGGAAGCGCGCTGGACGCCCCGCTGGACGCGGCGGCGTGAGGTCTTGAGCCTCGTCTGGCTGGCGCTGGCGGCGATCGCCGTCTGGGCGCTGGTCCGGCTGGGTCGTCAGACCGAACGACGGGGCCGCGGCCACTGGCGCATCACCGCCACCCTGTTCAGCGCCGTGCTGATCGCCGGCGCGGTCCTGCTCGCGGCCCGGGGGTCATGGCTGCCGGCCGCCGCCCTCGCCGGGGCCGGGATCTGGCTGACCCTGTCCTCGCGCCAGCGCGCGCCGGCACCCCGGACCGAGGCGATGAGCCCCGCCGAGGCCCGCTCCCTCCTTGGCGTCCAGGCGAATGCGACGCCGCAGGAGATCAACACCGCCTGGAAACGGCTGATGGGCCGCGCCCACCCCGACCAGGGCGGCACGGAAGGCCTGGCCTCCCGTCTGAACGCCGCCCGTGACCGATTGCTGAAGCCCTAGGCCTCGGGCTTCTTCGCCGCCGGCTTCTTCGCGGGTGCCTTCTTCTTCGCCGCCGGCTTCTTGGCCGCCGCCTTGGGAGCGGCCTTCTTCGCCGCCGGTGCCTTCTTGCCCTTGGCCGGAGCGGCCGCGGCGCGCGCGGCCAGCAGCGGCACGGCGATCTCCATCGTCATGTCCTCGGGTGCCGAGCCCTTGGGCAGGGTGGCGTTGATCTTGCCCGACTTCACATAGGGGCCGAACCGCCCGGCCATGACGTGCACCGGCTCGCCGGTTTCGGGGTGGGCACCGAGGTCCTTGAGCGGCGCGGTGGCCGCCCCGCGTCCCGCGAACTTGCCCGCCCGCTTCTCGGCCAGCAGCACCACGGCCCGGTTCAGGCCGATGTCGAACACCTCGTCGATGTCGGCGACATTGGCATAGGTCCCGGCGTGCAGCACGAACGGCCCGTAACGGCCCAGACCCGCCGAGATCGGCTGGCCGTCCTCCGGATGCATCCCGACCGCACGCGGCAGGGCCAGCAGGCGCAGGGCCTGTTCCAGCGCCAGGGTCGCGGGCGACCAGCCCTTGGGCAGGGACGACCGCTTCGGCTTCTCCTCGCCGGGGATGGTGGTTTCCACATAGGGGCCGAACCGCCCGATCTTCAGGGCCACGGGTGCGCCGGTGTCCGGATCGACGCCCAGATCGCGGTCGCCGCCGTCCTCGACGCCGGTCGCGGCGCCGAAGCCGCGCGTATAGCGGCACTCCGGATAGTTGGAGCAGCCGATGAAGGACGACTTCATCTTGAAGCTGGCCTTCAGATGCAGCCGGCCCTGTTTGCACAGGGGGCAAAGCCGCGCGTCCGTCCCGTCGCCCTTGTCGGGGAACAGGAAGGGCCCGATCGCCGTGTCCAGCTCGTCGATCACGCCCTGACGCGCGGTGACGGCGTCCGTCGCCGGCTTCAGCTGGCTCCAGAAGTCGCGCAGCACGACCTTCCAGTCGAGATCACCGGCCGAGACCTCGTCGAGACGGGTCTCCAGCGCGGCGGTGAAGTCGTACTGCACCCACTGGGTGAAGAACTGCTCGAGGAAGGCCGTGACCAGCCGTCCGTTGTCTTCCGGAATGAACCGGTTCTTGTCCATGCGGACGTATTCGCGGTCGCGCAGGGTGGTCAGGATCGAGGCATAGGTCGACGGCCGGCCGATGCCGAGCTCTTCCAGCTTCTTCACCAGGGTCGCTTCCGAGAAGCGCGGGGGTGGCTCGGTGAAATGCTGGTCGGTGCGGATCGCCTCGACCCTGGCCACAGCGCCTTCCTTCAGCGCGGGCAGGCGGGTCGTGTCGTCCTCATCGTCGACGCCGTCCTTGGGTTTGTCGTCGCGACCCTCTTCATAGACGGCGATGAAGCCGTCGAAGGCCACGACCTGGCCGGTGGCGCGCAGGCCGGTCTGGCCGTCCGGGGTCTCGACGTCGACCGTGGTCCGGTCGAGCCGTGCGGACTCCATCTGGCTGGCGACCATCCGCTTCCAGATCAGCTCGTACAGCCGCGACAGGTCGCCCTCGAGCCGCAGACTGTCGGGGTGGCGGGTCAGGTTGGTCGGCCGGATTGCTTCGTGCGCTTCCTGGGCGTTCTTGACCTTGGTCTTGTAATATCGCGGTTGCTCCGGGACGTAGGCCGGGCCGAACCGGTCGGCGATGACTTCACGCGCCTGGGCGATGCCCTCGGGGCTGACCGACAGGCCGTCGGTCCGCATATAGGTGATCAGGCCGCCCGTATCGTCGACGCCCTCATACAGTTTCTGCGCCGCCTGCATGGTGCGCTGGGCGGTGAAGCCGAGCTTGCGCGCGGCCTCCTGCTGCAGGGTCGAGGTGGTGAAGGGCGGCGAGGGGCTGCGCTTGACCGGCTTCTTCTCGATCGACTTGATGGTGAAGCTGCCGGCCTTGATGGCGTCGCGCGCGGCGTTGGCCATGGCCTCGGAGGTGATGTCCAGCCGCTGGACCCGCTTGCCGGCGTGTTTGACCAGCCGGGTCGTGAAGGGCGGGCTGTCGGCGGCCAGATCGGCCTCGACCGACCAGTATTCCTGGGCCCGGAACGCCTCGATCTCCATCTCGCGGTCGACGACGATGCGCAGGGCAACCGACTGCACCCGACCGGCCGAGCGCGCGCCCGGCAGTTTGCGCCACAGCACGGGCGACAGGGTGAAGCCCACCAGATAGTCCAGCGCGCGGCGCGCCAGATAGGCCTCGACCAGTTCCATATCCAGCTGGCGCGGATTGGCCATGGCCTCCAGCACGGCGGATTTGGTGATGGCGTTGAAGGTGACGCGCTCGACGGCGGTGTCCTTGAGCGCCTTCTTCTTGGTCAGGATCTCCAGAACGTGCCAGCTGATCGCCTCACCCTCGCGGTCGGGGTCGGTCGCCAGGATGACGCGGTCGGCCTTCTTCGCCGCCTCGGCGATCTCCGACATCCGCTTGGAGGCGCGGGCGTCGACTTCCCAGCTCATGGCGAAATCGTCGTCGGGCAGCACCGATCCGTCCTTCGACGGCAGGTCCCGGACGTGGCCATAGGACGCCAGGACGGTGAAGTCCGGGCCCAGATATTTGTTGATGGTCTTGGCCTTTGCGGGGCTCTCGACGACGACGAGGTTCATGCGGGGAGGGGGCCTTGCGCGGGCTCGGAAAGGGGGCGGAACGTGGTTGGCGGGAAGGCCGCTGTCAATCGGCGCTGGAATTCAGGGTGATCGTGCCGCGGCCAGACCGCCCGGAAGCAGCTCGGCGCGACCCGCAAGATTGAGCTCAAGCAGGGCGGCCGCCACCGTCCCGATCGGCAGGCCCAGCGCCCTGGCCAGTTCGTCTCGCGGCGTCGGCGTCGGCGACAACAGGGCCGCGACCCGCTCGATCAGCGCCGCCTCGATCTCGTCCGGCGCGCCCTCGAACGGATTGTCCGGTCCGGGCTCGCGGAGCGTCCGCAGGGTCGAGAACGCCCGCTCCACATCATCCAGCCCCTCGCACAGGATGGCACCCTGCCGTAGCAGTTCGTTCGGGCCCCGCGAGCGTGGGTCCAGCGGCGATCCCGGCACGGCGAAGACGTCCCGGCCCTGTTCGCCCGCCAGCCGCGCCGTGATCAGCGAGCCGGAGCGCAACTCCGCCTCGACCACGATCACCCCGCGCGACAGGCCCGAGATGATCCGGTTGCGACGCGGGAAGTCTTTCGCCTGCGCCCGCGCGCCGACCGGACTCTCGGAGACCACGCAGCCCTGTTCGGCGACCTGGGCATAGAGGTCGGCGTTGTCCGGCGGATAGATGTCGTCCACGCCGCCGCCCAGCACCGCCACGGTCCCGGTCGGCAGGGCCCCGGTATGGGCCGCGGCGTCGATGCCCCGCGCCAGTCCCGACACCACGACATGGCCGGCCTCGCCCAGCTGCTGCGCCAGCCCGCGCGCGCTCCTCTGCCCACCCGCCGAGGCGATCCGCGCCCCGACCACGGCGAGACAGGGCCGTGTCATCAGGCTCGCGTCGCCCAGGGTCCAAAGCAGGGGCGGCGGCGGATCGACCGCCGCCAGCATGTCGGGATAGTCGGCGTCGCCCAGAACGATCAGCCGGGCACCCAGACGCTCGCCGGCCGCCATCTCGGCTTCGATCCGTTCGATCGGCGGAATCGCGTAGCCATGAGCGCCGCCGCGCCGGATGAGGTCGGGCAGGGCCTCGAGGGCCCGCTCCGCCGAGCCGAACCGCTCCAGCAACTGTTGAAAGGTCACCGGACCGACCTGGTCGGTCCGCGCCAGACGCAGGCGCGAGAAACGCTCTGCGGCGGGAAGGGTCACCCCTTCTTCGCGCCGATCCGGGGTTCGGTCCCCTTCAGGATGCGGGCGATATTCTCATGATGCCGGATCCAGATCAGCACCGCGGTCGCGACCGACAGCGCGAGGATCGGGCCAGAAGCCGGCAGGCCCATCACGGGCAGGGGCAGCAGCGCGAACAGGGGTGCCATGACCGCCGCGATCAGAGCGGCGAAAGACGACATGCGGAACAGGGCCGCCACGATCAGCCAGGTCGCCCCGGCCATCAGGCCCAGCGGCCAGGCCGCGGCCAGCAACAGACCGAAGAAGGTCGCCACCCCCTTGCCGCCCTTGAAGCCGAGCCAGACGGGGAACAGGTGGCCGAGGAAGGCCGCGCCGCCCGCGATGGCGGCGATGGCCGGGACGCCCGGCAACAGGGCCTGGGCGATCAGGAAGGCCGCCGCGCCCTTGCCGGCGTCGAGGATCAGGGTGGCGAAGGCCAGGTCCTTGCGCCCGGTCCGCAGGACGTTGGTCGCACCGATATTGCCGGAGCCGATGCTGCGCACATCCTCGCCCGTCGCCAGACGGGTCAGAATGACGCCGAACGGAATGGAGCCCAGCAGGTAACCGCCCGCCGCTGCGAGCGCGAGCGTCCCCAGGGCCGGGCCGACCAGATCCTGCAAGTGATTCGTCCCTCTTAACGTGTGTCGTGGACGATGCGTCCGCCGACGACGGTGAGCAAGACCTTGCCCTGCAATCGTCGCCCGTCGAACGGGGAGTTCTTGGATTTGCTCTTCAGGGCGTCGGCGTCGATCACCACAGGCGCGCCCGCGTCGAACAGGATCAGGTCTGCCGGCGCTCCGGCCGCCAGCACGCCGGCGTCGAGGCCCAGGAGGGTCGCGGGGCCCTGGGTCAGGGGCCGCAGGATGTCGAGCAGCGCCAGCCCGTCCTCATGATGCAGGGTCAGGGCGGCGGGCAGCAGGGTCTCGAGTCCGACAGCGCCCGGCGTTGCTTCCGCGAACGGGCGGCGCTTGTCCTCCGCGGGGGCAGGGGCATGGGCCGAGGTGATGGCGTCGATCAGGCCGTCGCGGACCGCCTCGATCAGCGCCTGCCGGTCGCTCTCGGGCCGCAACGGCGGATCGAGCCGGTAGAAGGTGCGGTAGTCGCCGATATCGATCTCGTTGAAGCAGAGGTGGTTGATCGACACCGAGGCGGCGACCTCCAGCCCCTTCGCCCGCGCCCGGGCCAGGGTCTCCAGTGCGCCCTCGGTCGAGATCTGGTCGACGAGGAAGCGCGCGCCCGTCTGTTCGACCAGCGCCAGGTCCCGCTCCAGCTGGATCCGCTCGGCGATGGCCGGGGCAGAGGAAAGTCCCAGCCGCGTCGCCAGTTCGCCCGATGTCGCCACCGCGCCCTCGCTCAGCCAGGGCTCGGCCGGGCGGCAGGAGATCAGGGCGTTGAAGGCGGCGGCGTAGCTCATCACCCTTTGCAGGGTGCGGGTATTGGCGATGACCCGGTCCACATCGGTGAAATACAGGGCACCGGCCTCATCCATCAGGCCGAGCTCGGCCATGTGGACGCCGTCGCGGGCTCTCGTCGCCGCGCCCGCCGCCCGGACATTGACCAGCCCGAGGGCTGCGCCGCGCCGCAGGATGAATTCGATCATCGCCGGGTCGTCGATGGCCGGGTCGGTGTCCGGCTGGATGACGATGGTGGTCACGCCGCCCGCCGCCGCCGACAGACTGGCCGACTTCAGCGTCTCCTTCGGCTCGGCACCGGGCTCGCCGGTCTTGACCCGGATGTCGATCAGGCCCGGCGACAGGCACAGGCCTCCAGCATCGATCACCGTCACGCCCGCCGGTGCAACCGCGCCGCCGCCGTGGATGACCTCGGTGATCCGCCCGTCCTCGACCAGCACCGCGCCGGGACCGTCATAGTCCGTGGCCGGGTCCAGCAGCCGCGCGTTCAGGATGGCGATGGCACTCATGCCGCGTCTCCATCCAGCCGCGCCGACAGGGCCGCCAGCACCGCCATCCGCGCCGCCACCCCCATCTCGACCTGATCCTGGATCAGCGAGACGCTCAGATCGTCGGCCACGTCGGAATCGATCTCCACGCCCCGGTTCATCGGCCCCGGATGCATCACCTTCGCCCCGGCGTTGGCCCAGGACAGTTTCTCCCGGTCCAGACCCCAGAAGCGGAAATACTCGCGGGTCGACGGGATCAGCGCCCCCTCCATCCGCTCCAGCTGCAGTCGCAGCATCATCACGACATCGCAGCCTCGAAGGCCCTCGCGCATGTCGTGGAACACCTCGCAGCCCCAGCGGTCGGCGCCGCCGGGCACCAGGGTCGGCGGCCCGATCAGCCGCACCCGCGCGCCCATCATCGACAGCATCGAGACATTGGACCGGGCCACGCGGCTGTGGGCGATGTCGCCGCAGATGGCGACCGTCAGTCCGCCCACGTCCCCGAAGGCGCGGCGCAGGCTCAGCAGATCCAGCAACGCCTGGGTCGGATGCTCGTGCCTTCCATCCCCGGCGTTGACCACCGCGCAGCCGACCTTCTGCGACAGCAGGGCCGCGGCACCCGAGGCACCATGGCGCACCACCAGCACATCGGGCTTCATCGCGTTCAGCGTCGCCGCCGTATCGATCAGGGTCTCGCCCTTGGCGGTAGACGAGGTGCGCGGGCTCAGCGCCGTCACATCCGCCCCCAGCCGTTTGGCCGCGATCTCGAACGAGGCGCTGGTGCGGGTCGAATTCTCGAAGAACAGGTTCATCACCGTCCGACCCCGCATCAGGTCGAGCGACTTGGAAGACTGGCGATTGAAGTCGACGAAGGCGTCGGCCAGATCCAGGAGCGGCGGGGTGGTCGCGGCGTTCAGATCGCCCGCGGACAGGAAATGGCTGCGCGGGAACGGCGCCAGCCGCTCGAGAATCAGATCGGTGAGGGCGGCAGGCTGGCTCATCGAGGCCCGCCTATAGGGTGCATCTAGGCCAGATGGAATAGCGCCAGCAGGATCGGGATGCTCAAGGCGCTTCCGACCGTCGTCAGCGCCACGATCCCGGCCATCAGCGGTGCATCCCCGCCCATCTGCCGCGCGAGGATATAGCTGGCCGCCGCGCCCGGTGCCGCGCCGCACAGCAGGGCCACGCCCTGCGCCAGCTCATCCCCGCCCAGCAGGACGCAGAGTCCCCACATCAGCGGCGGCATCAGCACCAGTTTGACGAAGCTGACGCTCATCACCGTCCATTTGCGCCGCGCCACCTCGGCGAAGCTCAACCCCGCGCCGGCGACGATCAGGCCCAGCGGCAGCGCCGCCCCGCCCAGCAGCTCCAGCGTCTCCGAGATCCCGGTCAGCCGCGGCACGCCCGAGAAATTCAGCGCCAGACCGATCAGGCAGGCCAGCAGGATCGGATTGGAGAACACCGCCTTCGCCAGCGCCAGCGGCCGCGTGCCTCTCTGGTCCGCCCCCCAACGCGCCAGGGCCACGACGCAGACGATATTGGTCACCGGAATGATCGCCGCGATCATCACCGCCGCCAGCGCCAGCCCCTCGGCCCCGAACGTCGACTGGATCACCGGCAGGAAGACGAAGCTGTTCCAGCGGATCACCCCCTGCAGCACGCTGGTGAAGGCCGGGCCGTCGATGGTCATCAGCGGCTTCGACAGCAGGGTGACGGCCGCCACGATCAGCACGGCGATCACCGCGCTGGCTCCCGCCGCCCCGGCGCTGCCGCCCGACAGATCGGCGTTCCAGATCGCCGGGATCAGAAAGCCCGGATACAGCAGATGGATCGACAGCTTCTCGATCGGCCGCCAGGTCGCATCGGGCAGGAAGTCTGATTTTCTCAGGCCGTAGCCGATGGCGATCAGCACGAAGACCGGGACGATGCCGAGGATCAGCCCCGTCATCCGATGCGCAACCGGTCCAGCGCGCCCTGCAATATCCAGGCGGCGGCGGTGCGGTCGATCACATTGGCGCGGCGCTTGCGGTTGAGGTCCAGCTCCTCGATCAGGAACCGCTCGACCGCGCTGGTCGACAGCCGCTCGTCCTGGAAGGCGCAGGGCACGGCGCGGATACGCTGCAGATTGCGGGCGAAGGCCCGGCACGACTGCGCCCGCGGTCCCTCGCTGCCATCCATGTTCAGCGGCAGGCCGATCACCAGCCCCGACGCCTTGCGCCCGTCCATCAGCTTGAGCACCGCATGGGCGTCGTCGGTGAATTTCGTCTTGCGGACGAGGGACAGCGGACTGGCGATCATCCGCGTCGTATCGCTGACCGCCACGCCGATGGTCTTTTCGCCCAGATCCAGCCCCAGCCACGGCGTGCCCGGCGGGGTGGAGGCGGCGAGATCTTCGAGCGATAGAACTGTCACGGCTTGGCGGTAGGACTGGCGAGCCGCCCTGTCAAAGTGCAAGCTGCGCCGTTGCTGTTGGGAGAATCTCCGATGAAGCCCGTAACCTTCCTCGCCGCCCTGCTCGGACTGGCCGCCTGCGACGCGCAGGTCGAGAGCCGCAAAGCCGCCATTCCGGCTGAACAGACGGCACCCGCCGCCGCGCCCCTGACTGCCGCAGGCCCCGCCGCCACGGTCCAGCCGGACACGGAAGACGGCAACCAGTGGGCCGCCGCCGTCGTCGAGCTGACCCCGCTGATGCGTCAGGGCGACCACACCATCAAACTGTTCGGCACGGCCGGCGGCGATCCGGCGATGAACGGCCTCTACACCCACGTCGCCTTCTTCGATTCGCCGGCCGAGGGCTGGCGCGTCTTCCGCATCGGCGACTTCCTCGACTATCGCGTCCTGTCCGAGTCGCCGGGGCGGGTCGATCTGGAGATCAACGAGAGCGTGATGGACGAGGCCTCGGGCAATATCAGCAGCCGGACCCGGCGGATCATCGTCGGTTGGGCGGTCGCCACCGACGGCTCGGTCCCGGCCACGGTGACGGTCACGCCGGCGCAGTGACGCGGAGGGCGTCAGAATCCTTGTGAAACCGGGGCTGGAACGCTAATCCCGCCCGTTCTGGTTTCGCATTGGAGGGCCGCATGGCCATCGACGCCGCGACCGTGCGCCGCGTGGCGCACCTCGCCCGCATCAAGACCCCCGAGGACAGGCTCGAGCCGCTCGCGGCCGAGCTGAACGGCATCCTCGCCTGGATCGAACAGCTCAACGAGGTCGACGTCGACGGCGTCGAGCCCATGACCTCCAACGTGGCCCAGCCCATGCGCCTGCGCGACGACGTCGTCTCCGACGGCGACAAGGTCGCTGACGTGCTCGGCAACGCCCCGCGCTCCGCCGACGGCTTCTTCGTTGTGCCCAAGGTGGTCGAATAGAATGTCCGACCTGACCAAGCTCACGCTCAAGGCCGCCCTCGACGGCCTCAAGGCCCGCGACTTCTCGTCCGAGGAGATCACGAAAGCCTTCGTCGCCAGTATCGACGCCGCCAATCCGCGCCTGAACGCCTTCGTCGTCCAGACCTCGGACAAGGCCCTGGAGATGGCCCGCGCCTCCGACGCCCGGCTGGCGAAGGGGGAGGGCGGTGCCCTCGAAGGCGCGCCGCTCGGGATCAAGGACCTGTTCTGCACCGACGGCGTCCAGACCACCGCCGGCTCCAATATGCTGCGCGGCTTCGTGCCGCCCTATGAGTCCACCGTCACCGCCAACCTGTGGCGCGACGGCGCGGTCATGCTGGGCAAGCTCAACATGGACGAGTTCGCCATGGGCTCATCCAACGAGACCTCGGCGTTCGGCCCGGTCGTGAATCCATGGAAGTCAACGACTTCCAATGCTGATCTGACCCCGGGTGGGAGCTCCGGCGGCTCGGCCTCGGCCGTCGCCGGCGACCTGTGCCTGGCCGCCACCGCCTCCGACACCGGCGGCTCGATCCGCCAGCCCGCCGCCTTCACCGGCACGGTCGGCATCAAGCCCACCTATGGCCGCGCCAGCCGTTTCGGCATGGTCGCATTCGCCAGTTCGCTGGACCAGGCCGGCCCGATCACCAAGACGGTCGAGGACGCCGCCATCCTGCTGCGCGCCATGTGCTCCTACGATCCGAAGGATGCCACCAGCCTCGACGTCGAGACGCCGGACTGGACCCGGTCCCTCGGCCAGTCGGTCAAGGGCCTGCGCATCGGCGTGCCGAAGGAATACGTCGTCGACGGCATGCCCGCCGAGATCCAGGCGCTGTGGGACCAGGGCATTGCATGGCTCAAGGCCGCCGGCTGCGAGATCGTGCCGATCAGCCTGCCGCACACCAAATACGCCCTGCCGGCCTATTACATCATCGCTCCCGCCGAGGCCTCGTCCAACCTGGCCCGCTACGACGGCATGCGTTTCGGCCACCGCGCCGAGGGCACGACCAGCCTCGCCGACCTCTATGAGACCAGCCGGGCCGAGGGCTTCGGCAAGGAGGTCCAGCGCCGCCTGACCATCGGGGCCTATGTGCTCTCGGCCGGCTTCTACGACGCCTACTATGTCCGCGCCCTCAAGGTCCGTCGCCGCATCGCCATGGATTTTGACGCCGTCTGGGACAAGGTCGACGCCATCGTGACGCCCTCGACTCCGTCGGCCGCGTTTGCCCTGGGCGACAAGCAGATCGATCCGCTGCAGATGTATCTGAACGACATCTTCACCGTCACCGCCAACCTCGCCGGCCTGCCGGGCATCTCTGTGCCCGCGGGCGTCGACAAGGGCGGTCTGCCGCTGGGCCTTCAGGTCATCGGCAAGGCGCTGGACGAGGCGACCGTCTTCCAGGTCGCCAGCGCGCTGGAAGATGCGGCCGGGTTTGTGGCCCGTCCGGAGAAGTGGTGGTGAGGGAATGACCCCTCTCCCGCAGGGAGAGGGGTCAGGAAGCCCTAGGCGGCCGGAAGCGCCTTCAGGTCGGCATCGATCGCGGCGATGATTTCCGGCGTCAAGCGGCCTTCCGACACCGGTGCCAGCTGGGCCAGGGTCATGTCCCGGAACTGCGGCAGGGCGGGGTGTTGCGAGATACCAGGCAGGTGCTTTTCCATAACCGCGAGGGTCTGAGGATTAGCCAACAGGTCCTTGACCGGGCTGGCGATGGTCGGACGAGCGGTGGCCGGAGCGGCCGGGGGCGGCGTCTGGGTCTGGGCCAGGGCGGTGCCCGCGACGGTGACGAGGGCGATCGAGGCGAGGGCGGCAGCGAGTTTGGACATGTGTTTTTCCCGAATTGAGCGGCCAGCTAAGCGGCTTTTCGTGACGCTCTCAAGACCGGAACTTTCCTCCCGGCTGACTGGACGCTAGGACAGGGCCATGACCGATACAGCCACGACTCCTTCCAAACTCATCCAGGGCCGCACCGGCTCCTGGGAAATCGTCATGGGGCTGGAGATCCACGCCCAGGTGGCGTCGAAGGCCAAGCTGTTCTCGGGCGCCGCCGTCGGCTTCGGCGCGGGTCCGAACGAGCAGGTGTCGCTGGTCGACGCCGGCTTCCCCGGCATGCTGCCGACGCTGAACAAATACTGCGTCGAACAGGCCGTCCGCACCGGCCTGGGCCTCAATGCGCAGATCAACAGACGCAGCCAGTTCGACCGGAAGAACTATTTCTACCCCGACCTGCCGACCGGCTATCAGATCAGCCAGCTCTATTTCCCGATCGTCGGCGAGGGCGTCGTCGAGGTGGAGGCCGAGGACGGCTCCTTCTTCAACGTCGGCATCGAGCGCCTGCATCTGGAGCAGGACGCGGGCAAGCTGATCCACGACCTGTCGCCGACCGAGAGCTACGTCGACCTGAACCGCGCCGGCACGGCCCTGATGGAGATTGTGTCGCGTCCGGACATCCGTTCCCCTGAAGAAGCCGTGGCTTACGTCAAGAAGATCAGAACCATCCTGATCTATCTCGGCACCTGCGACGGCGACATGGAGAAGGGCAATCTGCGCGCCGACGTCAACGTCTCCGTCTGCCGCGAGGGCCAGTACGAGAAGTTCAAGGCGACCGGTGATTTCAGCCATCTGGGCACGCGCTGCGAGATCAAGAACGTCAACTCGTTCCGCTTCATCTCCCAGGCCATCAACTATGAGGCCCGGCGCCAGATCGAGATCCTCGAGGACGGCGGCAAGATCGATCAGGAGACCCGCCTGTACGACCCGACGGCCGGCGAGACCCGTTCGATGCGCTCCAAGGAAGAGGCGATGGACTATCGCTACTTCCCCGACCCCGACCTGCTGCCGCTGGAGCTGGAGCAGGCCTGGATCGACGACATCAAGGCCCATCTGCCCGAACTGCCGGACGCCAAGCGCCGCCGGCTGATGGCCGACTACGGCCTCTCGCAATACGACGCCGTGGTCCTGATCTCGGAACAGGCCAAGGCCGACTATTTCGAAGCGGCGGCAAAAGGCCGTGATGCGAAGCTGGTGTCCAACTGGGTGACGAACGAGCTGTCGGCCCGCCTCGCCGCCGACCATCTCGACTTCGACCAGAGCCCGGTCCCGGCCGCCCACGTCGCCCAGCTGGTCGAACTGATCGAGACCAATGTCATCTCGTCCAAGATCGCCAAGGAGGTCTTCGACCACGTCTGGAACGGCGAGGGCTCGCCCGCCGAGGTCGTCGAGAAACACGGTCTGAAACAGGTCACCGACACCGGCGCGATCGAGAAGGCTATCGACGAGATCATCGCGGCCAACCCCGACAAGGCCGCCGGCGTCGCCGAGAAGCCCCAGTCGCTCGGCTGGTTCGTCGGTCAGGTCATGAAGGCCACCGGCGGCAAGGCCAACCCGGCCGCGGTCAACGACATCCTGAAGGCCAAGCTGGGGCTGTGATCCCATCTCCTCCCTGTCGCGCAGCGATGGGGAGGGGGACCACGCGAAGCGTGGTGGAGGGGAGCCCCGCCGCGGTCCAGCCCCTCCGTCACGGCGCGAAGCCGCGCCGCGCCACCTCCCCATCGCTTCGCGACAGGGAGGAGACACGCGGCGTCACTCAAACAGCTCCCCGCTCGCCTCCGACCCCTCCACAACCTCCCGCGCCAGCGCCCGGGTCACCGGCCTGTGCAGGGCGTCCAGCCGTTCGACCACCTCCGCCGCCGCCGCCGCCGACCGGTCGATCCGTCTCAGCAGAAAGGGCACCACATCCTTTTGGGGACGGATACCGCGCTCGGCGAACCGGGCCTCCAGCATCGCCGACAGGACCGCATCGTCCGGGGCCTCCATCGGCACACTGATGACTGCATCCAGCCGCGAGCGCAGGTCGGGCAGGGCCGCCTCCCAGCTCGACGGCGCGGATCGCGCGATCAGCAGCAGGGCCCCGCCCGGTGCCTGGGCCAGGTTGATCAGGTGGAACAGGGTCTCGTCATCGACCTCCCGCGCCGGGTCCAGCAGCACCGGCCGGCCGTCCAGCTCCAGCGGATCGATCTGCGCCGCCTCCGAGCCATGAATGGCCACCGCCCCGACCCGCTCGGCCCAGATCTGCCCCAGCCGGCTCTTGCCGCAGCCGGCAGGGCCGCAGATCGCCATCGCGCCGCCGATCAGATTGGGCCAGTCCGCGAGGGCCTCGACCGCGGCCCGGTTGCAGTCGGACACCACAAAGCCATCGGCGCCATCGGGCAGGTCGCGCTGCAGCGGCAGTCGCATCTGGTCGGCGGGCGAGGGGCGGGGAGTCATTGAGCCCCTCATAGCAGACGCGGAACGGCACGGCGCGCACGCCCGTGGACAAGCTTACGCGCCTGTGGACGCGCGCGCTGTCTTCCCGCCCCCGATCTTCTGCGCCTTCCCGACCCCCGATCCGGTATTCCCGCCCCGAAAGTCGCGCCTCATCCCGCCAGAATCCCGCCTGCGTCCGATCCTGACGCAGGGTTCCGCTAGCCTCGGCCCATCAACCGCGTGGGTAAGGGGCGAATGTATCGACAGGACAGCTTTTCGGGATTTCGGGACGAGTGGTGTCTTTTGACCCCTGTCAGGCCCGCAAACCTTGACTTTCCGGGGCGATGATGCGCCCTTCCGGCCTCCCGAATTGCGCCCCTTGCGGCCTGTAATCCAAGACGAACCGACCATGCACGCCTACCGCTCCCACACCTGCGGCGCCCTCCGTTTGACCGATGCAGGTTCGAATGTCCGCCTGTCCGGCTGGGTCCACCGCAAGCGCGACCACGGCGGCCTGCTGTTCATCGACCTGCGCGACCACTACGGCCTGACGCAGCTGGTGCTGCACCCCGAGACGCCGGGCTTCGAGGCCGTCGAACGCCTGCGCGCCGAGAGCGTCATCCGCGTGGACGGCGAGGTCGTGGCCCGCGAAGCCTCGGTCGTGAACGCCAACCTGCCCACCGGCGAGATCGAACTGCGCGTCACCGGCGTCGAGGTCCTTTCGGAAGCCGCCGAACTGCCGCTGCCGGTCTTCGGCGAGCCCGAATACCCCGAGGAAATCCGCCTCAAGCACCGCTATCTCGATCTGCGCCGCGAGACCCTGCACAAGAACATCGTCCTGCGCTCGCGCGTAATCTCCTCGATCCGCCAGCGCATGGTCGGCCAGGGCTTCCTCGAGTACCAGACCCCGATCCTGACGGCTTCGTCGCCCGAGGGCGCGCGCGACTTCCTGGTCCCGTCGCGCCTGCATCCCGGCAAATTCTACGCCCTGCCGCAGGCCCCGCAGCAGTTCAAACAGCTGCTCATGGTCTCGGGCTTCGACCGCTATTTCCAGAGTGCCCCCTGCTTCCGTGACGAGGACCTGCGCGCCGACCGCTCGCTGGAATTCTACCAGCTCGACGTCGAGATGAGCTTCGTCACCCAGGAAGACGTCTTCGCCGCCATCGAGCCGGTCATGCACGGCGTGTTCGAGGAGTTCGCCGACGGCAAGCCCGTGTCGCCGATCGCCGGCACGCACACCTTCACCAACGACTTCGGCCAGACCATGGAGCACGCCGGCTTCGAGCGTCTGACCTATGAGCAGTCGATGAAGTGGTACGGCACCGACAAGCCGGACACCCGCAACCCGATCAAGATGCAGGACGTCTCCGCCCACTTCCGCGACGGCGGCTTCGGTCTGTTCAACAAGATCCTCGGCGCCGACGACAAGAACGCTGTCTGGGCGATCCCGGCGCCGACCGGCGGCAGCCGCGCCTTCTGCGACCGTATGAACTCCTGGGCCCAGGGCGAAGGCCAGCCCGGCCTCGGCTATATCTTCTGGTCCGACGACCAGCAGGCCTGGGGCGGCCCGATCGCCAAGAACCTCGGTCAGGAGCCGACCGAAACCCTGATGGCCGCGCTGGGTCTGGGCAAGGGCGACGCGGCCTTCTTCGCCGCCGGCCTGCCGTCGGCCTTCGCCAAATTCGCCGGCCTGGCCCGCACCCGCGTGGCCACCGAGCTGAAGCTGATCGACGAAGACCAGTTCAAATTCTGCTGGATCGTCGACTTCCCGATGTTCGAATGGTCCGAGGAAGAGAAGAAGGTCGACTTCAGCCACAACCCGTTCTCGATGCCGCAGGGCGGGCTGGAGGCCCTGGAGACGCAGGACCCGCTGACCATCCGCGCCTACCAGTATGACATCGTCTGCAACGGCTATGAGCTGTGCTCGGGCGCGATCCGGAACCACAAGGCCGAGATCATGCTCAAGGCCTTCGAGATCGCCGGCTACGACGCCTCGGTCGTCGAGGACCAGTTCGGTGGCATGCTCAACGCCTTCCGCTACGGCGCGCCGCCGCACGGTGGCCTGGCTCCCGGCATCGACCGGATCGTCATGCTGCTGGCCAACCAGGTCGCCATCCGCGAGGTCATCGCCTTCCCGCTGAACCAGCAGGGCCAGGATCTGCTGATGAGCGCGCCGTCGGACGCGGCCGAGCGTCAGTACAAGGAGCTGCACATCCGTGCAGCGCTGCCGCTCAAGACCTGACGGAGGTCAGTGGTCGGCGCTGGCCACGACCACGTTCCGCGACCGTGGCGGAACCGGGGGCGCGGGCGGAGCCGGCGGCCGGGGCGTCGCAACGCGAACGCTGCTGACACCACGGCAGACACGCGCGGTGAGATTGCCAGGCAGGCGCGTGTTCGCGTCGCCACAGGCCCGTCCGACCTGCGCCTGGGTCAGACCGCGCGCGCCGGACAGGTCCGCGCCGCGGATATCTGTGCGGTTCATTGAAGCGCCGTCGAAATCGGCCCCGCCGAACCGCCCGCCCGTCAGTCGGGCCCCGTTGAGGGTGGCGTCGCTGAAGTCCGCCGAGCGGAAGTCGCCATTGGCCATGTTCGACATGGCGACCTCGGCATCGGAGAAGTCCGCCGAACGGGCATTCACATTGGCGAGCGTGGTGGCGTTCAGCTCCGCCCCTTCGAGGTCTGCCCCCGTCAGGATCGCGCTGTTCATATTGGCCCCGTTGAGCGCCGCGCCCGACAGGTCGGCACCCGCCAGCCGCGCCCGCACCAGGGTTGCGCTCTGGGCCTCAGCGCCCGTCAGGTCTGCGCCCGAGAAATTGGCCCCGGTGAAGTCAGCGCCCATCAACTCCGCGCCCGACAGGTCGGCGCGGCTGAAGTCGCTGCCGGAGAAGTTCGAGCCTACCAGCTCCGCGCCGCGCAGGTTGGTGCCGACGAGGGTGGCGTTGGTGAAGACCGCGCCGGCGAAGGCTGCGCCGGTCAGATCCCGGCCGGACAGTTCGCACCGGTTGCAGGTCCCGCCCAGCGACACCATCCGGGCGACGTCGCGGTCCTGGTACTGGAACTGCAGCTGGATTTCAGCGCTGGCCGATCCGGCCGCGGCGAGGGCCACCGTCGCGGCGCCCAGGGCGAGGCCGACGGTCGAGAGGCGACGGAACAGGGGGAAAACGATCTGTTTCACGCCCCATTCATGACTTCAAACATCGGCAAACCCTACTTAATTCGCCGTAAGGTCCGGGGCGGTTCAGCAGCGGGGAATGGACAGGTTGCCGGGCAGTTGGGTGGCCTCGTCGCCGCAGGCCTGGTTCAGGCGCGCCTGTGTCAGACCGGTCGCGCGCCGCATCGATGCGCCCGAGAAATTGGCTCCGGTCAGGGTCGCGCCCGCGAAGGTCGCGCCGTCCAGCCAGGCACCGACGAAGCTGGCGTTCGTCATATTGGCCCCCGAGAAGTTCGAGCTGGAAAAGACGCCCCCATAGGCCTCGACATCGCGCAGGTCAGCGTTGGCGAAGCGGGTGCGGTTCATCACGCTCAGGCTGAGGTCGGCCTGCCGGAGCCTGGCTCCCGACAGATTGAGACCGTTCGCCTCCAGTCCCGACAGTGCGGCCTGGAACAGGTTGCAGCCGGCGCAGCTTGCGCCCGCCCGCACACGGGCGATCTGGCCGGCGTTCTGGGCGACCGCCGGCAGGGCGATGGCGACAAGGGCGGCGACAGCGGTTGCGGTCAGGATCGGCTTCATGGCGGGCTCCGGTCTCGGCGTCGGGCGAGGCTCGACGCGAGGCATCATGACGCCAATTCGTTGATCAACCCTGCATCGAGGGCGCAGCGCCGCAGGTGTCGCAAATCCAGCCCGCGCCACGCTGTTGCAGCGAGAAATCACCACAGGCCGGGCAGGCGACCGACTCTGTGGCCGTTGCGGGTGCGATCGGCGCATCCCGTTTCTGGCCGAAGGGAAGGACGACCAGGTTGTCCGGGGCTGCGCCCCGGGCGAATCCCTTGGAGATGAGCCGGGCGGCCGGAACCGCCTCTGGCGCGTCGCCATCGCCTTCAAGCGTGCCCAGACCATTGCCGTTCAAGGGGTCCGTCCCGGCATTGGCCAGCTCATGGCGATCCAGATAGGACACGCCCAGTTCGCGGAAGATGTAGTCGAGGATGGAGGTCGCGGACTTGATCGAATCATTGCCCGTCACGGCTCCCGCCGGCTCGAACCGGGTGAAGATGAAGGCGTCCACGAACTCCTCAAGCGACACGCCGTATTGCAGGCCGATCGAGATCGCGATGGCGAAATTGTTCATCAGCGAGCGGAAGGCGGCACCTTCCTTGTGCATGTCGATGAAGATTTCGCCGAGCTCTCCGTCCTCGTATTCGCCGGTGTGGATGTAGACCTTGTGTCCGCCGACCGCGGCCTTCTGGATATAGCCCTTGCGCCTGTCGGGCAGCTTGCGGCGGGTGCGGTCGCGCTCGACCACCTTTTCCACGACCCGCTCGACGGCCTTTGCCTCGGGCTCCCAGCGATGCGTCCGGGGTGGCTGTGCCGGCTCGGGCTCGTGAAGATCGAGCAGCGGACCTGCGGGGGCCGCCGCCCGCATCAACCGGACCGCGCGCCGGCCATCCCGGGCACGATCGGCCAGCAGGCGAGCGGCCTGCGCCGGAGTGGTGCGCCAGTCGATCGGGGACGGGGCTATGTCGGGAAGCGCGCTGACGGCGTCCAGCTCGGTACGAAGCCCGCCCTCGAAGGCGGAAGGATCGGAAACGGCCGGTTCAAGGTCCGCCAGAACGCCGGCCCAGGCCGAGAGGTCGCCATGGCCGAAGACCCATGCTTCCGCGAGCGCGACATCCTCCGCTGAGAAACCGAGCCGCGGCAGCAGATTGTCCACGGAGCCGTCGAAGCCCAGAACGTCGCGGAGGAATCCGGCGTCCAGCACCGGGGCCCTGAAGGCGTCGTTGAGGGCGTCGACCGATGTCAGCGCATGCTCCAGTGCCTCAAGTTCCACATCCGTGAAGCCTTTTGCGCGCAGGGCTGAATGGTCGAGGCCCGGCGCGTCAACGAGGGTGCGCCATCCGAACAGGTGGCGTTCGGCAGAGTCGACGTCACCGCCGCTCCGCGCGATCGCGGCTGCAAAGGAGGGGCGCAGGCGCCGCGCCGTTGCCCCGTCCGCGGTCTGCCAGATGTCCACGGCCGAGAGCGGCGAGAGGCCGAGTCGAAGTTGGGCTTCCAGATCGTCGGCGAAAAAGGCCACCGGGGCCTTGCCTGCCGCCGTCCGCACCAGGTCCGTCAATCGGGCCGCCGTCGTGGGATCAGCCGAGCCGGCGCTGCCGACCACGAGGTCGGCCAGGCCACCCAGACCGAAGGCCACGGCGGTCGCACCGTCTTTGGTCAGGGCCGCAGTCCAGAGGCGCACGAGCTCGCGCAGGGCGGGCTCAAACTCAGGGCCGGCGATCTGCATCAGGGCCGGCAGCGACAGAAGGACTGCGGGAGCCCGCGTCGCTTCTGAAATGGCCTCGGCGGTGTCGGGGTCGAAGGTGAGGACCAGATCGCCATCAAGGGCGGCCTCGGCAGCTGCCAGGGCTTCAGGTGCGCCGGATGCGATCATGGCCCGGTCGGCAAGCGCGAGCCGGGGCGGAGGCGACGGCACGGGGATGGGAGCGACCTGGAACCGTTCGCCCTGGATCGCACGGACGATGTCGGCGTCGGCGGCACCGGCCTTCCGGGCTGCGAGCGCTGCACGCGCCAGGGCGGGATTTCGCTGCGGGTCGGCGCAATCGCCGCGCGGCCCCTCACAGCGCGAGACCGCATCGACCACGCGCTCCAGTGCCGCCGCGACCGCTTCCACTGCCCCGGCCGCGAGTCGCTCGCCCCGCCTCAGGGCCGATTCCGCTTGCAGGCGGCGGGCTGCATCGGGCTCGGACAGATTGATCAGTCCGACGGCGAGTTCCGATGAACGGGCAGGGGAGACGAGCCCGAGCATCAGGGTCGCCGCGAGGGTCTCCGCCTGGCCGGGATCCAGGCGGTTGCCCAGGGCGGCGGCCATTTCCGCGAGGACATCCTCGCCGGTCGTCACGATCTCGTCTGTCTCGGCCCAGTCCAGCCATGCCTCGACCTGGACGTCGGTCCAGCCCTCGGGCGCGCGGAGAGTGACAACCCGATCCGCACGTTCAATCTCGCGCAGAGGGCGGTGCATTGCGGCGGCGAGGGTGGCGAAGGGAAATCGCATGGGCGGACTCGGCGTGGCCTTTCGGCTAGACTAGCGGCGGGGCAGACCTCTCGGCAATAAATCTGGCGTGTCGCGGGGCTGTTACCCCCAAGATGTTGAGGGTTCAGAGCTCTGCGCGGTGCTGGACGGAAGGCCCGGCGCTTTCTATGATGCAGTCTGCGTCGCCGGCCCCCGCCGGGTGACCGAGCGTGAGTGGATTTCCCGACGTGCTAGGCAGAATCTTCGGCTGGACCAGCGGCGCCACCATCGGCACCTTCTTCACCATCGCCAAGCGTGGCGAGCATGTGGGGACCGATGAGTTCGGCAACCGCTACTACCTGTCGCGCGACAGCTCGAGCTACGATGGCCGCCGCCGTCGCTGGGTGACCTACAACGGCTATGCCGACGCCTCGAAGGTGCCGCCCGACTGGCATGGCTGGCTGCACTACACCTTTGACGAACTGCCGACCGATCAACCCCTGCCGCGCCGGGCATGGGAAGAGGATCATCTGCCCAATCTGACCGGTACGCCGATGGCCTGGAAGCCCAAGGGGTCGCTCGCCGCGGACGGCGTGCGTCCGCCCGCGACTGGCGACTACGAAGCCTGGCGTCCGGAATGACGCCGCGGGGGGCAATCATGGTCGCGGTGACTGCTGCGGCGCTGCTGGCGTCGGGCGCGGTTCTTGCCTCGGCGATCAATGACCTGCCCCAGGACGCGGTGCCGATCCAGGATCCGACGGCCGCGCTGAACCGCCAGACCGCGCCCCAAACTCCGCCTGTGGAGCCGGCACCGGAAGCCGCGCCGGCGCCGGCATCTCCGATCGCCGTCACGCCCGTCACGCCGCCCATCGTGATCGCCGAAGAGGCCGAGAAGGCCGGCGAGGAAGAGAAGGCGGACGAGGCCCAGACCCAGCGTGTCGAGGCACCAGCCGCGCCGTCGCGTCGCCAGCGCCGCCGGGTGGCCATCGTTGAAGCCGTCGACAAGATCACCGCGGAATCGATGCGTTTCGAGGTTGAGGTCGGCGGACGGCCGGTCCGGTTCCAGCGGACGCTGATCTTCACGGCCCGGGCCTGCGAAGTCTCGGCACCGGATGAGCAGGTGTCCGACGCCGTCGCCTATCTGGAGGTCAGCCTCCAGCCGCGGGGTGTCATCCAGGTCGGCGAGCCGAGGCAGATCTTCCGGGGCTGGATGTTCGCCTCATCGCCGGCCGTCAGTGGCCTGCAGCATCCGATCTATGACGCCTGGATCGTCGGCTGCAAGGCGTAGAAGAGCGCCTCTGATCCCGTCATCGGATCAAACAGGGACCGGGTATTGGGTCGCAGCGGGCGCGCCGTGCGCAGCAGTTTGAGATAGGCCGCCTGCGGGGTTTCGACCGCGCCGAACTGGCTGAGGTGGCTGGTCAGGAACTGGGTGTCGAGCAGACGCCAGCCGCCGCGCTTCAGCCGGGCCACCAGATGCACCAGGGCGATCTTCGAGGCGTCGCGTTCGCGGCTGAACATGCTTTCGCCGAAGAAGGCCCCGCCGAGCGTAACGCCGTACAGGCCGCCGACCAGGATCTCGTCGCGCCAGCACTCGATGCTGTGGGCGTGGCCGCGGGCGTTCAGTTCCATGTACAGGCGGCGGATCGGGGCGTTGATCCAGCTGTCCTCGCGGCCGGGACCTGAGGCGGCGCAGGCGTCCAGAACCGCGTCGAAGGCCGTGTCGACGCGGACCGAGACGGCGTCAGCGCGGATCGTGCGCTTCAGCCGGGTCGGGACGTGAAACCGGTCCAGCGGGATGATGCCCCGCTGCTCCGGCTCGACGAGGAAGATTCGCGGATCGTCGCGGGCCTCGCCCATGGGGAAGACGCCGGTGGCGTAGCAGTTCAGCAGTTCGTCGGGGCCGAAGCCGCCGAAGGGGCCGCCGGCGCTGAAGCCGGGATCGCTCAGGCTTCGCCCTTCTGGCGTTTGGCCCAGTTTTCCAGCCAGTGAATGTCGTAGTCGCCGGACAGGATGTCGGGCTCCTGCAGCAGCTTCTGGAACAGCGGAATCGTGGTGTCGATGCCGCCGACGACCATCTCGTTCAGGCTGCGCTTGAGGCGCGCGATGCACTCCTCGCGGTCGCGGCCGTGGACGATCAGCTTGCCGATCAGGCTGTCGTAATAGGGCGGGATCGAATAGCCGGCGTAGATGGCGCTATCCAGCCGGACGCCCAGGCCGCCCGGGGCGTGGAAGTCGGTGATGGTGCCGGGCGAGGGGGTGAAGGTCTCGGCGTTCTCGGCGTTGATCCGGCACTCGATCGCGTGGCCGGTGAAGCTGACGTCCGACTGTTTGAACGACAGCGGCAGGCCGGCGGCGATGCGGATCTGCTCGCGGACCAGATCGACGCCCGTGATCATTTCCGTAACCGGATGCTCGACTTGCAGGCGGGTGTTCATCTCGATGAAGAAGAACTCGCCGTCTTCCCAGAGGAATTCGATGGTGCCGACGCCGAGGTAGCCGATGGCGGCGATGGCCTTGTTGACCGTCTCACCGATGGCGACGCGTTCGGCCGCCGACAGCGCCGGCGAGGGGGCCTCTTCCAGCACCTTCTGGTGACGGCGTTGCAGCGAGCAGTCGCGTTCGCCGAGGTGCACGACGTTGCCGTGGCTGTCAGCGATGACCTGAAGCTCGATATGGCGCGGCTTCTGGAGGTAGCGCTCCATATAGACGGCACCGTTGCCGAAGGCGGCGGTGGCCTCGGACTGGGCGGTCTGGACGGCCTCGACCAGGTCTTCGGCGGTCAGGGCGACCTTCATGCCGCGTCCGCCGCCGCCGGCGGCGGCCTTGACGATCAAGGGGAAGCCGATGGTTTTCGAGGCCGCGATGGCGTCCTCGATGGTCTCGACCTCGCCGGCCGAGCCGGGCACGCAGGGGATGCCGGCTTCAAGGACGGTCTGTTTGGCGGTGATCTTGTCGCCCATGACCCGGATGTGTTCGGGCTTGGGCCCGATGAAGGTCATGCCGTGGGCTTCGACGATCTCGGCGAAGCGCGCGTTCTCGGACAGGAAGCCGTAGCCCGGGTGGATGGCCTGGGCGCCGGTGATCTCGGCGGCGGCGATGATCGACGGGATGTTGAGGTAGCTCTTGGCGGCGGGCGCCGGGCCGATGCAGACGCTTTCGTCGGCCAGCCGCACCCACATGGCGCCGCGGTCCGCCTCGGAGTGCACGGCGACGGTGGAGATGCCCATCTCCTTGCAGGCGCGGTGAATCCGCAGGGCGATTTCGCCGCGGTTGGCGATGAGGACCTTGGTGAACATCGCTTACGCCTCGAGCAGGACGAGGGGCTCGCCGAACTCGACCGGCTGGGCGTCGCCGACCAGCACCTCGACCACGACGCCGTCGCGGGGGGCCTGGATCGGGTTCATCGTCTTCATCGCCTCGACGATCAGCAGGGTCTGGCCCTTCTTGACCTTGTCACCCGGCTGGCAGAACGGCGGCGCTTCCGGCGAGGCCTGGAGGTAGACGGTGCCGACCATGGGCGACTTCACCTCTTCGCCTTTTTTGGAGACGATGGTGGCGGGGTCCGACGGCATGGCGGCCGGGGCGGCGGCGGCCGGGGCCGCGGCGGGCGCATGGGCCGCGGGGGCCGGGGCGGCGGCGTATTGCATGACCGGCGCGGCCACGATTTCGCGAGCAACGCGGATGCGAAGCTCTCCACGCTCAACCTCGATCTCCGTGAGGGAGGTGTCGTTCAGGATGTCGGCCAGCGACCGCACCAGGGCGGTGTCGATCTCGGCTTCGTTCTTGAGCTTGGGAGCGGGCGTTTTGGAATCGGCCATGGGAGCCTCTTGTTACCTTCTAAACCGAACGATCGGCGGCGGCGCGGTGTTCCTGCGCCAGCCGCAGAGCGGCCCTGACGGCCAGTTCGTAGCTGAATGGGCCGAAGCCCGAAACCACGCCGGCGGCGACCGGCGAGACATAGGAGCGATGCCGGAAGCGCTCGCGCGCCGCCGGATTGGACAGATGACATTCGACGATCGGGATCGTCAGGGTCCTGAGCGCGTCCAGCAGGGCCACGGAGGTGTGGGTGTAGCCGGCGGCGTTGATGACGAGCGCCGAGGCCTTTTCGCGGGCCTCATGGACCTGGTCGATCAGTTCGCCCTCGTGGTTGGTCTGGCGGAAGACCACCGAGGCACCACCGGCGGCCTTTTCGCACAGGGCCTGGACGTCGGCGAGGGTCTCATGTCCGTAGATGTCGGGCTCACGCACCCCAAGCAGGTTGAGGTTCGGGCCGTTCAGGACGTAGAGGACGGGGGTCTCGGGCATTGCGCTCGCGATTGTGGCGATCCGACCGGAATCGGACGGGCCTTTTAGCTGAGGCGTGGCGGTTATCAAACCACGCGCGTGAAAGAGTGACGTAAGGGCATGCGCATCCAGGTCAACGGGGAACATCGCGAGGTTGAAGCCGCGACCATTCTTGCCCTCGTGGAGGAACTTGGGCTGGACGTGCGCAAGGTGGCAGTGGAGCGCAATCTGGAGATTGTGCCGCGGTCCCTGCATGCGACGACCATGCTGGCGGATGGAGACCGGGTGGAACTGGTGCAGTTCGTCGGCGGGGGCTAAACCCCGGCCATGACCTCTCCCCAAGACACCTGGACCGTCGCCGGACGGACCTTCTCCAGCCGGCTGATCGTCGGCACCGGCAAGTACAAGACCTATCAGGAGAATGCCGACGCGGCCGAGGCGGCGGGGGCGGAGATCGTCACCGTAGCGGTGCGGCGGGTGAATCTGTCGGATCCGAGCCAGCCGATGCTGGTCGACTATGTGAAGCCGGACCGGTTCACCTTCCTGCCCAACACAGCCGGCTGTTTCACCGGCGAGGACGCGGTGCGGACGCTGCGGCTGGCGCGCGAGGCAGGGGGCTGGGACCTGGTCAAGCTGGAGGTGCTGTCGGACACGGCGCACCTGTATCCGGACATGATCGAGACGCTGCGGGCGCTGGAGCTGCTGATCAAGGACGGCTTCCAGGTCATGGTCTATTGCACTGACGATGTGGTGATGTGCCGGCGGCTGGAAGAGGCGGGGGCTGCGGCGATCATGCCGGCGGCGGCACCGATCGGCTCGGGTCTGGGCATCCAGAACCCGGTCAATATCCGGCTGATCATCGAACAGGCCAGGGTGCCGGTGCTGGTCGACGCAGGGGTGGGCACGCCTCGGACGCGACCCTGGCGATGGAGTTGGGCTGCGACGCGGTGCTGATGAACACGGCGATCGCGGGGGCGAAGGATCCGATCCTTATGGCCAGCGCGATGAAGCATGCCGTGATCGCGGGGCGTCAGGGCTATCTGGCCGGGCGGATGCCGCGGCGGATGTATGCGAGTGCGAGCTCGCCGATGGCCGGGCTGATCTGAGAGTCGTCAGTCGACCCAAAAATTGCGGTCGGAATCGGCGGGAATTCGCATCTCTGCGGGTGGCAGCGCTGCCTCCTGGGGCGGGCGGAGCGGTGGATCAAGGCTGTCAAAGACCGGCCCCGTGGGGGTTTGGGCAGTAAGGCACATCGCTGCGTCGGATTCGGACGCAGGGCGGAATCGGCTCTGCGGGCAGGGGCGAGAAGACACTGTTCGGGGTCGGAAAGGGTGAGAAGACACGGCAAGGGAAGGACGTGGTTTCCTTCTCCCCTCGAGGGAGAAGGTGGGCGGCGGAGCCGCCTGGATAAGGGGGCTGTTTCGGCAGGCAGCGTGGCGGGGGGTTGGCTAGACGGAACGATGGGTGTGTCACCCCTCATCCGCCCCTCCGGGGCACCTTCTCCCTCAAGGGGAGAAGGAGGGCGGTGGCCGCTTGGCGGAATCCCTTGCCGGGGCTAGAGCATCCCTTCCTCCCCACACAGACTGAACGACCATGCACGACATCCGCGCCATTCGAGACAATCCCGCCGCCTTCGTGAGCGGCTGGTCGTCGCGCGGGGTCGAGAACGCGCAGGCGCTGGTCGATGAGATCCTGACGCTGGATACGGCGCTGCGGGCGGCGCAGACGGCGGGGCAGACGGCGCTGGCGAAGCGCAATGAGAGCTCCAAGCTGATCGGCGCAGCGATGGGCAAGAAGGACCTCGTCGAGGCCGAACGGCTGAAGGGCGAGGTCGAGAGCCTGAAGGGCGAGATCGCGGCCGCCGAGGCCGAGGAGGCGCGAGCCGGAAACGCCTTGCGCGATATTCTGGCCGCCCAGAAAAACCTCGCCGCGGACGACGTGCCGGACGGCGACGATGAACATGGCAACGTCGAGGTTTCGCGCTGGGGGACACCCCGTGAAGGCGGGCCTGCGAAGGATCACGCCGATCTGGGCGAAGCGCTCGGTCTACTGGACTTCGAGGCGGCGGCGCGCATGTCGGGTGCGCGGTTTGCGGTGCTGAAGGGTGGACTGGCCCGGCTTGAACGCGCCATCGGACAGTTCATGCTGGACGTGCAGACGAACGAGCATGGCTATCAGGAGGTCAATCCGCCTCTGCTGGTGAACGATGCGGCGGCCTATGGCACCGACAAGCTGCCGAAGTTTGCGGATGACCTGTTCCGGACCACGGACGGTCGCTGGTTGATTCCGACGGCGGAGGTGTCGCTGACGGCGACTGTGATGGGCCAGCAGCTCCCCGAGGCTGACCTGGAGACGCCGATGCGGCTGGCGGCATTGACGCCCTGTTTCCGCGCCGAGGCGGGGTCGGCCGGCCGTGATACGCGCGGCCTTATCCGCCAGCACCAGTTCTACAAGGTGGAAATGGTCTCGATCACGCGTCCCGAAGACAGCGAGAACGAGCACGAGCGGATGACGGGCTGCGCCGAGGCCATTCTCAGAAAACTGGGCCTGGCCCATCGCCGGATGCTCCTGTGCAAGGGCGACATGGGCTTCGGCGCGAAGAAGACCTTCGATCTCGAGGTCTGGCTGCCGTCGCAGGGGACCTATCGGGAGATCAGCTCCTGCTCCAACTGCGGGGATTTCCAGGCCCGGCGCATGGATGCGCGTTTCAAGCGGGCGGGGGAGAAGAAGACCGAGTTCGTACACACGCTGAACGGCTCGGGCCTGGCCGTTGGCCGCACTCTGGTCGCGGTGATGGAGAACTATCAGGAAGAGGACGGGCGGATCCGGGTTCCGGATGTGCTGGTTCCCTATATGGGCGGCGTGACCCACGTCGGATGAGTGTAACCGGAGTATCGGAATGAAGACGATCTTGATCCTGTCCGCCGGCGCCTTGCTGGCCGGCTTCGCCCCGGCACCCCAGGTCCCGGCGTCCGGCGAGGAGGTGCGCGCCTCCCTGACCGGTTGGGTGCGGTTCGAGAACGACGAGTTCCAGTTGTATGGTGATGAGGATCAGGTCCTGCAGCCGTTCTCGCGCCCGTGCATGTCCGGTGCCGCCTCGCGCAACGTGATGCGGCAGGCGGTGCAGGACCTGAACAACGCCAAGGTGACGATCTCCGGACGAATAATGTCATGGTCGGAGCGCGACGGTCGCAGCATCCGGCATCGGGGCTCGGTGATCCGCAACGACTGCGGCGGCGACACGGTGCTGCTGGCCGACACATCCGGCCGGCGAACTGAGGTTGAACCCCGCCTGATGCGTATCCTGCTGACCAACGACGACGGCATCGAGGCCGAGGGGCTGGAATGCCTGGAGCGGATCGCCCGCACCCTGTCGGACGACGTCTGGGTCTGCGCGCCGCAGACCGAGCAGTCGGGCAAGGGGCGGGGCATCACCCTGACCGAACCGCTGCGCGTCAACCGGATTTCGGAGAAGCGGTTCGCCGTGACCGGGACGCCGACCGACTGTGTGGTGCTGGCGGTCAATGACCTGATGCCCGAGCGGCCCGATCTGGTGCTGTCCGGCGTCAATCGCGGGCACAATGTCGGCGAGGACTGTTCCTATTCCGGAACGGTGGCGGGCGCGTTGCAGGGGATGGCGTTCGGCATCCGCTCGATCGCCCTGAGCCAGTCCTTGGAGCGGTTCCATGACGAGGTGCGGGCGCACTGGGAGACGGCGGAGGCCTTTGCCCCGGCGATCATCTCGCGCCTGCTGGCCCAGCCGTGGCAGGCCGGGGTGGTGATGAACCTGAACTTCCCCGCCCGCGTCCCGGAGGCCGTGACGGAGGTCGAGGTGACGCGGCAGGGCTTCCGCGACATCGGCGAGATGCATGCGGTGAAGCGCACCGACCTGCGCGGCCGCGACTATTACTGGATGAGCTTCCGCGGGACCAAGCACGACCATCCGCCGGGTACCGACCTGCGGGCGATGGACGACGGCAAGATCTCGGTCACGCCGCTGCACATTGACCTGACCCATGCGCCGAGCCTCCACGACCTGAAGGGCGTGCTGGGTGGGGCACCGCCGAAATCGGTGGTCGCCGTATGAAGCTGAACGACGACCGCGCCGGACGGCTGATCCTCGGGCTGCGTCAGCAGGGGGTGATGGACGCCCGCGTGCTGGCGGCGATGGAGTCGATCGACCGCGCCGTCTTCGTGCACGAGAAATTCCTCGACCAGGCGTGGGAAGACCAGGCCCTGCCGATCGACTGCGCCCAAACGATTTCCCAGCCCTATATTGTCGGCCTGATGACCCAGGCGCTGGACGTGCAGCCGCGCCATCGGGTGCTGGAGATCGGCACGGGCTGCGGCTACCAGGCCGCGGTGCTGAGCCGGCTGGCGCGCTACGTCTATTCGATCGAGCGGTATCGCAGCCTGCTGAACGAGGCCGAGGCGCGGCTCAAGGACCTGAAGATCGACAATGTGATCACCCGTCACGGGGACGGCGGTCTGGGCTGGCCCGAGCAGGCGCCGTTCGACCGGATCATGGTCACGGCGGCCTCGCCGGGCGAGCCGACCGAACTGCTGCACCAGCTGAAGCCCGGCGGGATTCTGGTCTGTCCGGTGGGCCGTTCGTCTGTGCAGCGGCTGCACCGCTATGTCGGCCAGCCGGATGGCAGCTTCCAGCGCGAGAGCCTGGCCGAGGTGCGGTTCGTGCCGCTGGTCGAAGGGACGGCGAAGGAGGGGTGAGGGATGAGGGATTAGGGATGAGGACGAAGTTTTAAGCCTCCGGATCCTGTTCGTTTCGGCCGCCCCCAATCCTTGCCCTGGCCCACTTCGCCTCATCCCTCATCCCTAAGCCCTCATCCCTAATCCCTCGCCGTTAACCTTCGCGCCCAACTTTGGCGCCCTTTGACAGGTTGGCTTGCGGCGAGGGTCGGGGCACATCTGGGTGACGACCGGGCGGTGGGAGACGGCATGACGATTCGATTCGCGATCAGGGCCCTGGCGGTGCTGGGCACGGTGACCACGCTGGCGGCCTGCGCCAGTTATCCGGACGCGCCGCGCTATGCGATCCACGCCGCCGATGCCCCGCCGCCGTCGCGGGAGCCGGCCTATCCGACCCGACCGGCGCCGAGCGGTGAGGGGGTGCGCGGGCCGACCGACCCCGCCCGCGAGGCTCCGCCGCCCATCACGGCCCCTGTGGCCGAGATCGAGGGTGGTGCGCTCGGCTCACCGGTCAACCCCGGGCCCCGTTACTCGCCCGCGCCGGCCCCGGCGGCCGGACCCGCGTCCGACGGCTTTGCGACGCCGCCGCCGCCCGCGCGCGCCGGCGGCGCGATCGCGGCGGGTGCCGCCTATGAGATCCAGCCCGGAGACACGATCTCGGGCATCGGCCGGCGCTTCCAGACGCCGGTGCAGACCTTGATCGACCTGAACAGCCTGGGGCCGCGCGCGGCGATCAGCCCCGGCCAGAGGATCATCCTGCCGTCGACCGCGGTCGATATCGGGGGCGATCCCTACGCCACGGGGCCGTCGCCGAGCGGGGTCTATGTGCCGGACGAGGGGACGCCGCCCCCGCCGCCGCCACCGCCGCCGTCGGGCAATGCCGCCAGTCCTCCGCCGCCGCGCGCGCCGGTCGAGGCTGCCGTGCCGCCTCCGGCCGCTTCTACGACCGCGCTGGACTGGCCGGTCCGCGGCGACATCCTGCGGCGGTTCGGTCCGGTCGGGCTGGGCGAGCGGAACAATGGCGTCAACATCGGCGCGGCGGCAGGGTCCGAGGTCCGGGCCGCGGCGGCCGGGCGGGTCGGCTACGTCGGCGATGACCTGGCGGGGCAGGGGCTGACGGTGCTGATCGTGCACCGCGACGGCTGGCGCTCGGTCTATGGCCACCTCGGCACGGCGACCGTGCGGGACGGCGATGATATCCGCGCCGGCCAGCAGATCGGTACGGTCGGCAACACCGCCGGTGACGGTCGGCCCTCGATCCATTTCGAGACCTGGCGGATGCGCGGGGACCAGCCGGTGGCCGTCGACCCGCTGACCGTGTTGCCGCGATAGCGCAAAGCGACGCGGGGATCACACGTCGCGTTGCAATGTGTGACGGCGCACCCTAGTTTCCGCGCCTCATTTTCAAGGGCCGCGTTGAGCGGCTCCAGACGTTTGCGGAGACTATCGTGGCGGAACTTATGGCGGGGCCGTTCGGCACCCTGATCTTCTTCGTCCCCGTGATCATCCTGTTCTACTTCATGCTGATCCGTCCGCAGCAGAAGGCGATGAAGGCCCATCAGGCGCTGGTTGCCGGTCTGAAGCGCGGCGACACGGTGGTTCTGTCCAACGGCATGATCGGCAAGGTCACCCGCGTAGAGGCCGATCAGGCCATGGTCGAGATCGCCCAGGGCGTGAACGTCGCGGTGGTCAAGCAGATGATCACCCAGGTGCGCGACCGCACCGCGGTGGCCGCCAACGACACCAAGACTATCGCCAAGTCCTGATACCGTCCTGAAAGGTCCGGGGACGCCCGCATGATCCATCTGTCGCGCTGGAAGGTCGTCCTTCTTGTCCTCTCGCTGCTGTTCGGCCTGCTGTTCAGCTATCCGAACGCCCTGACCGCTGACCAGAAGGCGGCGCTGCCCGGCTGGCTGCCGAAGAGCGGCCTGAACCTCGGGCTCGACCTGCAGGGCGGGTCCTATCTGCTGCTGGAAGTCGACGTCCCGGCCATGCGCGAGAAGCGGCTGGGCAACCTCGGCGAGGACGCCCGCACCGTGCTGGCCGAGGCCCGCGTGGGCGTGCTGAGCATCGCGAAGGACCCGTCCGGCGTCGTCGTCACCCTGGCCGATCCGTCGCAGATGGACCTGGCCCTTCAGTCGATGCGTGGCCTGATCGGCGCCAATACCAGCGGCGTCGTTGACCGGTCGGTGCAGCGCCAGGGCACGGATCGCATCCGCTATGTCTTCACCGAACAGGCGATGGCCTCGATGGCGTCGGACGCCGTCACCCAGTCGATCGAGGTGGTGCGCCGCCGGATCGACAGCCTCGGCACCCGCGAACCCTCGATCACGCGCCAGGGCGCCGACCGTATCGTCGTCCAGGCCCCGGGCGAGAGCGATCCGGCCCAGCTTGAACGGGTCATCGGCCAGACCGCCCAGCTGACCTTCCAGATGGTCGATGTCGAGAACTCGGTCCAGGAAGCCATGGCCGGGGCGATCCCGCCGGATTCCGAACTGATCGAAGGCGCGCCGGACTCCGGCCAGGCCTTCTATCTGGTCAAGCGCCGGGTGCTGGTGTCGGGCGAGAACCTGACCAAGGCCGAGGTGACCTCGGACCAGAACAACCAGACCGCCATCGGCTTCCGCTTCGACGGGGCCGGCGCGCGCCGGTTCGGCGAGGCGACCGCCGCCAACATCGGCCGGCCCTTCGCCATCATCCTCGACGGCAAGGTCATTTCGGCTCCGCGGATCAACAGCGCCATCACCGGCGGCTCGGGCATCATCGAGGGCAGTTTCACCATCGAGCAGGCCTCGGAAATGGTGAACCTGCTGAACGGCGGTGCCCTGCCGGCGCCGCTGAACGTGATCGAGCGCCGCACCGTCACCGCCGAACTGGGCGCGGACGCCGTCCAGGCGGGCAAGGTCTCGACCATGATCGGCTTCGCCATCATCGTCGTCTTCATGTTCCTGGCGTACGGCTTCCTCTTCGGCGGCATTTCCGTCGTGGGTCTGTTGCTCAACGGCCTGTTGATCGTGGCCGCCATGTCCATGACGGGGGCGACCCTGACCCTGCCGGGCATCGCGGGCCTGATCCTGACCTTCGCGGTCGCGGTGGACGCCAATGTGCTGATCTATGAGCGGATGCGAGACGAGGCGAGGGCGGGACGATCCGTCATTGCGTCCCTGGACGCGGGCTTCAACAAGGCCATGGGCACGATCGTCGACGCCAACCTGACGACCCTGGTCGCGGCGCTGATCATGTTCATCTTCGGCGCGGGCCCCGTGCGGGGCTTCGCCTGGACCCTGACCATCGGCGTCTTCACCTCGATGCTGTCGGCGGTGCTGGTGGCCCAGGTCGGTCTGGCCTGGTGGCTGAAGATCGCCAAACCCAAAAAACTGCCGATCGCGGAGTGATGGCGATGTCCTGGTGGCCCCTCATCAAAGTCCTTCCGATCAAGACGGACCTGAAGTTCGTTTCGTTCGCCAAATACGCCGCGATCCTGTCGGCTGTGCTGGTGATCGCGTCGCTGGTCGGCGTGTTCAAGCCCGGCCTGAACATGGGCATCGACTTCCGCGGCGGCGCCGTGATGGAGCTGACCAAGCCCGGCGGGCAGGCGCTCGACCTTGAGGCCGTGCGCCACGCGGTCGACGGGCTGGGCCTCGGCGACGTCAACGTCCAGGGCATCGACAACGACGCCAGCGCCATGGTGAAATTCCAGGTGCCGGAAGACGAGCCCCAGGCCCGGGTGGTCGAGCGGGTCCAGACCGCCATTACCGGCGCGGTCGGCGAGGTTGCCTATTCCGGCGTCAGCGTCGTCGGGTCCAAGGTTTCGGGCGGGCTGTTCACCTCGGGCCTGCTGGCCCTGGGCGCGGCGGTCCTGCTGATGTTCGCCTACATCTGGTTCCGGTTCGAGCCCCAGTTCGGCCTGGGCGCCGTGGCCGGCCTGCTGCACGACGTCATCCTGGTGTTCGGACTGATCGTGCTGATGCGGCTGGAGTTCAGCCTGAACATGGTCGCGGCCATTCTGACGGTCATCGGCTATTCGATGAACGACACCGTCGTCGTGTTCGACCGCCTTCGCGAGAACCTGCGGAAGTACAAGCAGATGCCGCTGCGCGAGGTCATCGACCTGACCATCAACGAGATCCTGACCCGGACCATCATCACCGGCTTTACCGCCGTGATGGTGCTGGCGGCCCTGGCCTATTTCGGTGGCCCGGCCCTGTACGGCTTCTCGATCGCCCTGATGTTCGGCATCGTCTGCGGCACCTATTCGTCGATCTATGTCGGCGCGCCGATCATCCTGCTGTGGGGTGTGAAGCGCGGCGGCGCGGCCGACGACGCCAAGCCGATCAAACTGGGTATGGCCAGCCGTCCGTAGGGGCGGCGAAAGCCCCTACAGTCTTTCGGTTTTTGTCGCAGACCGGCGGCGCTATGGTGCCGGTTCAATGAGTCGCGCCGCCCCGTCGGGCGCGCGGCATTCCTGAAGCGCCCGGGGAGGGGCGGACCATGGGCAAGCTGCTTTCGAACTTTCGCACCACCATCCTGCTGAGCCTTGTGCTCGCGGGTGTGATGATCCTCGCTTTCGGCCAGGTGTCCGGGGGCTTCGGTGAGGTCTTCTGGCAGGCGGCCCTGCGCTGGGTCCACGTGGTGGCCGGCATCCTGTGGATCGGCCTGCTGTACTATTTCAACTTCGTCCAGATCCGGGTCATGCCCAATATCCCGGCCGAGCTGAAGCCGGCGATCGGCAAGCACATCGCCCCCGAGGCCCTGTTCTGGTTCCGCTGGTCGGCGCTGGTGACGGTGCTGGCCGGGCTGGGCGTCATGCTGGCGCGCGGCCACGCCTATGCCGCCGAGGTCATGAGCTTCGGCCTGGTGCAGGGCCTGACCGAGGACCAGAAGGGCTTCACCCTGATGGGCATCGGCATCTGGCTGGCGATCATCATGTTCCTCAACGTCTGGGGCATCATCTGGCCGAACCAGAAACGCGCGCTCGGCATCGTGCCGGCCGCGGATGATGTGAAGGCGAAGGCGGCGCGGGTCGCCATGCTGGCCAGCCGCACCAATCTGCTGCTGTCGCTGCCGATGCTGACCTCGATGGCGATGTACCAGACCCTGTTTGGCTGAGACCGGGGATGAAGCTCGCCCGTCTCGCCTTCGGTCTTCTGGTCATCGGAGAACTGATCCAGCTGGGCACGGTGCTTGCGGGCGGTGCTTTCTATCCGGGCTATGACCACGCACGGCAGTATATCAGCGAACTGGGAGCCACCGGGGCGGTTACCGGGCCGGCGGTGAGCTGGTTGGGCTTTGTGCCCAGCGGCCTGTTGATCACCGCCTTCTGCCTCATGGCCGCCTGGCTGCTGAGGCGTAACGCGCTGGCCGTCGTGGCCTGCGTCATGCTGGCTTGGTACGGGCTCAGCCTGTCTGCGGCGGGCGTCTACCCCTGTGCGTTTGAATGTGCCCGAACCGAGGTCACCTTCAACGCCATGATGCATGATCTGGTCGGTGGGACCGGCTATCTGACCGGGATTCTGGGTCTGGCCCTGGCTGCCCTGGCGATCCGGTCCGACGGGGCCGGATGGCTTCGGCCCCTGGGGCTGGTCTGCGCCGGCGTGGCGGTGGCCGGGTTCGCCGCGATCATCGTCGATGTTGAACTGGGCGGGCTGTTTCAACGCGCGCTGGAGGGTTCGCTGGCGGTCTTCCTGCTGGCGTTCGGCTGGGCGCTGGCCCGGGGCTCCCTGTCGGCAAGCCGGGCTTGAATCCGCCCTCCGATCTCGATGCACAGGTCCGCTCTGCCGACCTCGACCGGTGGCTGTCCAGCCGGTTCGTGGCGGATGAACAGCTGCGCGCGGACCTGATCGCTCTCTATGCCTTCGAGGCCGAGCTGATGGCCATTCCGACCCGGGTGACCCAGCCGCTGCTGGCCGAGATGCGCTATGTCTGGTGGCGCGAGCAGATGGACGGCGTGTTCGCCGGGGTGGCGCGCAAGGGTCATCCGGTGCTTGAGGCGCTCACTGACATCGTTGCGCGCCACGGGCTGGACCGCGCGCCGTTCGATGCCCGGATCGAGGCCCATATCGGTCGGGTGCATGGCGAGCCGCATGATCTCGACGCCTTCTATGTCGGGCCGATGCAGGCGGCGGTGCAGGTTCTGGCCGGGCCGGGGCTGGACCGCCTTGTCGTCGAGGCAGGGCGTGTGCGCGGCCAGGCGCAGACCGGCCAGACGGCGGCGGCGCGGGCCGCCCGAAAGGGCGCGGACGTCGACCTGCGGACCCTGCCGGCAAGGGCCTTTCCGGCCGTGGCTCATGCCGCCCTCGTCGAGCCGGACGCGCCGGAACCGGTGAAGCGGCTGCGACTGGTCTGGGCCGTCCTGCGCGGGCGCATCGCCGCCTGACCCGCGGGTCGTGCCGGGCCGCACCTGCAACTCTTTGCCGCGGCGCGCGTATCTCTCTCCGGGGAAGACGGGGACAGAAACATGGTGATCAAGCGAGAGCTGGACCGGGTCGGTGATCGGGTTCTGGTCCAGACGGAATTCATCGGCGTAAGCGGGCAGGTCTGCAGCGTCGTGTACGAGCTCACGGGTCCGACGCCGGAGTATTTCACCGACGTTGCCGTGGCCCAGAAAGCCCTGCACGAGACCGAGGCTGACCAGGCATCCGTTGCGCTCGCACACTAGCGCCCTGTGGACCGCCCCGGATTGGTGATTGCCCGCAGGCAGGATGCACGCTAGCGAACAGTGATCTTTGACGCTGTTGGTGGGTGAGCCTCATGAATCTTCGACGGGTTTCGATCATCGCATTGGCCGCCGCCGGCCTGATCGCCACGCCGCTGTCAGCCGCCCCGCCGCCTGTCATCGCCACCGACGCGGCCAGCGATGCGGCCAACCAGGCCGTCGTCGAGGCCCTGTACCGGGCCTTTGCCGCCAATGACGGTGCCACGATCGGCGGGCTTCTGGCCCCTGACCTGGTCTGGATGGAGGCCGAGAGCGGGCCCTACGCAGACCGCAATCCGTACAATGGCCCCGGCGCGGTGTTCGAGGGCGTTTTTGCCCGTATCGGCGCCGGTTACGAAGGGTTCGTCGTCACGCCCGCGGTCTTCATCGCCAGTGGTGATCGGGTGGTGGCCCTGGGCCGCTATACCGGAACCAACCGGGCGACCGGCGAGACGTTGGACGCCCAGTTCGCCCATGTCTTCACCGTCACGGGCGGCAAGGTCACGGGGTTCCAGCAGTATACCGACACCGCTCAATGGGTCGATGTGGTCACGCCGGACTGATCGTCAGTCTCGCGGCCAGACGGTCACTTCGTCCGGCCAGACCTCCAGGTTCGGCGAGCCCTGGTAGGCCCAGCCGAGGGTGCGGGCCAGCAGGCGGGCGCTTCCGCGGACCACCGGTGCCGGTGGCGTCTTCAGTCCGTGCATCTGTCGCGCCCAGTCGGGCAGAAGGTCGACCCCCGCCTGCATGATCACGGCCGAGGCGGCGTCGGTCATGGCGGCACCGACCGACTGGGTCAGCACCAGCTGCGCCACCTCCCGGGTCCGGGCATCGGCGCGCAGGGGCGGGTGCATCGACCGGATCAGCGCCTCGGCGGCCGCGCGGTCGTGCGGCACCGGGTCGGCGCCAAGCCGTTCGGCGACGACCGCCATTTCGGCGAAATAGCGGTCCTGGTCGGCCCGCGGCATGTCGGGTTCGGCGTAGCGGATCCAGGCGTTCAGGAAGCTGATCGCTTCGGTGACATGGACCCAGGCCAGAAGGGCCGGGTCGCTGACGCGATAGGGCGTCCCGTCGGGGAGGACGCCGCCGATCCGGTCGTGGATGCCGCGCACCCGGTCGATGGCGGCGATGCCGTATTCGGCGTGATCATAGGTGGTGACGGCGATGAATTTGGCCGTGCGCCGCAGTCGGCCGTGCATGTCTGAGCGGAAATCCGAATGGTCCCAGACCCCGGCCAGTACCGCCGGATGCAGCATCTGCAGCAGCAGGCCGGAAACGCCGCCGATCATCATGGTGACGATGTCGCCATTGACCCGCCAGGCGACGGAGTCCGGGGCGAACAGGGCATCGGCGCGGCGCAGGATGGGGCGCTCACCCTTTGCGGCGTCGTTGAACAGGTCGGTGATCCGGCGGCGGATCGCGACCTTGGCGGGCTCGACGATCAAGCCGCGTCCCGCCACGCCTTCAGCGCCTCCAGGGCGCGCAGGCTCATCAGCCGCTTCTTGGCCCGGCCGCGTTCCTTCATCGGGATCTTGACCCCGGCCTCGTCGACCTTGGGGGCCTCGAGCGGCGGGAGCAGGCCGTAGTTGATGTTCATCGGCTGGAATTTGGAGATGCCGCCGGGGCCGTCGAGGTGGCCGCCGGTGATGTGTTCGACGAGGGCACCGAGGGCGGTGTGGACCGGCGGCGCCTCGAGCGGGCGGCCCAGGCGCTCTGCGGCGGCGAGGCGGCCGGTCAGCAGCCCCATGGCGGCGCTCTCGACATAGCCCTCGACGCCGGTGACCTGACCGGCGAAGCGCAGGCGCGGCATGGCCTTCAGGCGGAGCTGGCGGTCCAGCAGTTTCGGGCTGTTGAGGAAGGTGTTGCGGTGCAGGCCGCCGAGGCGGGCGAACTGGGCCTCGTGCAGGCCCGGGATCATGCGGAAGACCTCGGCCTGGGCCCCGTGCTTCAGCTTGGTCTGGAAGCCGACCATGTTGAACAGGGTGCCGAGGGCATTGTCCTGCCGCAGCTGGACGATGGCGTATGACTTGACCTGGGGGTCACGCGGATTGGTCAGGCCGACCGGCTTCATCGGGCCGTGGCGCAGGGTTTCGCGGCCGCGCTCGGCCATGACCTCGATAGGCAGGCAGCCGTCGAAATAGGGGACGTTCTCCCACTCCTTGAACTCGGCCTTGGGCCCGTCCAGCAGGGCGTCGATGAAGGCCTCGTACTGGGCCTTGTCCATGGGGCAGTTGACGTAGGCCGCCGCGTCACCGCCCGGGCCCTCCTTGTCATAGCGCGACTGGCGCCATGCGATGTCGAAGTCGATCGAGTCGGCGTGGACGATGGGGGCGATGGCGTCGAAGAAGCTGAGCGCGTCCTCGCCGGTCAGTTCGAGGATGGCCTCGGCGAGGGCCGGAGAGGTCAGGGGGCCGGTGGCGACGATCACATTGTCCCACTCTTCCGGCGGCAGGCCGGCGATCTCCTCTCGCACGACGGTGATCAGGGGGTGGGCTTCCAGCTTCGCCGTCACGGCCTGCGAGAAGCCGTCGCGGTCGACGGCGAGGGCACCGCCGGCGGGAACCTGGTGGGCGTCGCCGCAGCTCATGATGATGGAGTCCAGCGCCCGCATCTCGGCGTGCAGCAGGCCGACGGCGTTGTGCTCCCAGTCGTCCGAGCGGAAGGAGTTGGAACAGACCAGCTCGGCGAGGCCGTCGGTGTTGTGGGCGTCGGTCTTCACGCCCGGCACGCCGCGCATTTCGTGCAGCACCACGGGCACGCCGGCACGGGCGATCTGCCAGGCGGCTTCTGAACCGGCAAGGCCGCCGCCGATGATGTGTACAGGCTGGATGGTTTCCGTCATGGGCGGCTTCTAGCGGGGCAAGGCAATCCGGGCTAGCGTGAGGCGGGGAAAGAGGAGGGGGCTATGAAGAGATTCTCGATCGGCACGTCGATCGGAGACGGGTTCGGCCTGATCGGCCGGCGACCGTTTGCGGTCTTCGCCTGGGGTCTGCTGATGGTGGCCCCCATGTTTGCCGCGCTCGGCCTGATGTTCCCGGCGATGGGCGAGATGTTCGCCAACATGCCGGACCCTGACTCGGGTGCCGCGGCAGATTCCGCGTTTACCGAAGGCATGTTCGCCCAGATGATGCAGTTCCAGATGGCCTCCCTGCTGGCCAATCTGGGGCAGTATCTGGGGATGGGGATTGTCTATACCGCCATTTTCCGCGCCGTTCTTCGACCGGAGGAGCGCTCGTTCTTTTCCGTGCGGCTGGGCATGGATGAACTGCGCGTTGCGGTCGCGGGGCTCGCGATCGGTATCGGCATCTATATCGTGATGATCCTCGGCATCCTGCTGTGCGTCGCGCTCGGCTTCGGCCTATGGCCCCAGGGCGAGGCGGTGGCCCTCTGGACCTGCGGGCTCGTGGGGCTGGCGATGATCGTCGCGCTGCTCTGGGGGCTGGCGCGGGTCAGCCTGATCGCGCCCGCCAGCGTGCTGTACCGGGACTTCGCCTTCGCCCAGGGCTGGAAGCTGGCGGCGGGCAAGGGCTGGCCGCTGCTGGGCATGCAACTGCTGATCGGCCTGATCATCATGGTCATCTATTTCGTGGTCGTCCTCGTCGTCGTCCTGGCGGCGGGGGGGCTCATCGCGGCCACCGGATCGGCCTTTGAAGGCGCGGGCCATGATGCGAACCCCTTTGAGGGGATAAACGCCTGGATGGCGGTCAACTGGCCATGGCTGGTCGTTGGCGGGCTGGTCGTCTCCTGGGTGTACGGAGCGTTCATGACGCTGATGGTCGCGCCCTTCGCCTCAGCCTGCCGGCAACTCGCCGGAACCTCACAGCCGGCCGTCGTGGAAGAGACCGTCTCGCCCGAACCGGCCCACTAAACCAAGCACGATCCCGAAGAAGGAACGACCCATGGCGTTTTCCGCAACTGACGCGGCATTCGAAGGCTTCCGCCTCGTCCGCCGCAACCCCGTCGCCCTGGTGGGCTGGACGCTGCTCTATCTGGTCTACACCCTGGCTACCCTGTTCGCGGCCGGCGGGATGATGCGGTCCCTGTCGGTATGGATGGAGCAGATGGAGGCCCTTGAGGCCGGACCGCCGCCGAGCTCGCCCGAGGCCCTGGTCCCGATCATGGAATCCTACGTCGCGGCCATGAGCCACATGGCCTGGGCCATTCCCCTTTCGCTGGTCATCGGCGCCGTGCTGATGGCGGCGATCGCCCGGGCTGTGCTGACGCCCGGGACCAGCGGTTTCGGATATATGCGTCTCGGTATGGATGAGGTGCGGGTCTTCGTCGTGACCATCGTCATCGCCATCATGTACTCGATCGCGGCCTGTATCGCCGTGGTCGCCGCGGCCGTCATCGGCGGGATCGCCATCAGTGCCATTGAGGGCTGGGGTGCTCTGGTGATGGTGCTGGCCATGCTGGCGGCCATTGCCTTCATGATCTGGCTCGCCGTGCGCTGGAGCCTGGCCGTGCCGATCACGATCGCTCAGAAGAAATTCGCCATCTTCGATTCATTCGCCGTGACCAAGGGCCGGTTCTGGCCCCTGTTGGGCATGGCTTTCATCGCCTTCGTCATGGTGGTCATCGTCTCGCTGCTGGCCGGGATCGTGGCGATGCCGATCAGCATGATGGGCGGGATGTCCATGTTCGGAAGCATGAGCGAGGACCCCACGGAAATGTTCCGGAACTTCAACCCGACGAACCCGTGGATGATCGTTTCCTCGGTCGTGAACGCCTTCGTCTACGCCCTGACCGTCGCTGTCCTCTATGCGCCGTTCTCGGCCGCCTATCGCGATATCGTCGGCCCGGCAGAGGGCGCTGCGGCTTCGGAATAGAAGGCGGCTGGGGGGGGTGCGGGGAGGCCCGGTGAAGGGAATTCCACGCGCCCCGCATCCATTCTGCGGAGTCGCGGCCTCATGGCGGGACGGACCGATGTCCGCAGAGCTGTCACAAGGAGCGCCGCATGGCCGGCATTGAACTCTACGCCCCGCGCAAGCTGAGGCATCGCCGGACCTGGACCCTCGCGGCCATTGTGCTCGGCGCGGTCTTCATGGTCGGCGGGCAGCTGGGTGCTTTCCTGCCGGCCATTGCGACGGGTTTCGTGACGCCGGGCGGCGGGTCGGACGGCTGGCCGCAGCTGGCCTATGAACTGGTTGCGTCCTTCGGCCTGGGATCGGTGCTGGTGCTGCTCTGGGCCTGGCTGTTCGAGCGGCGCGGACCGGCGGCGCTGGGCCTGAATGCGAAGGGGCCGGTGCGCTTTCTGCGCGGCTATCTGATCGGCCTGGCCTTCCTCGGCGGCGTGGTCGGGATCATCTGGGCGGCGGGCGGCTATGTCGTCGAGGGCCCCGGGGCGTTCGGCTCCGCCGCCGTCGGTGCGGCCCTGCTGCCGATCGGCGTGCTGATGCTGGGCTTCATCATCCAGGGTTCGTCGGAGGAGCTGCTGTTCCGCGGCTGGCTGATGCAACTGATCGCCTCGCGGCACGGTCTGTGGATTGCAGTGATCGGCAACTCGGCCCTGTTCGCCCTCGCCCATGCCGGCAATATCGAGCCGTCCAACGAGCTGTATGTCGGACTGGCCAACATCGTCCTGTTCGGCCTGTTCATCAGTCTCTACGCCGTGCGGGAGGGCTCGCTGTGGGGTGTCTGCGGCTGGCATGCGGCCTGGAACTGGCTGCTGGGGCTCGGCTTCGGGCTGGAAGTGTCCGGGATGAAGATCGACAGCCTGCCGCTGATCACCGACCTGACCGGTGCCCCAGGCGCGGCTTGGTGGCTGACCGGCGCGAGCTTTGGACCCGAGGCCAGTCTGGTGACGACGGCGGTCCTGCTGTCCGGCACGGTCGTGCTGGCGTTGCGCGGCCGGACCCGCGGCCACGGCGTCGAAGCCGCCCCGGAGACGGCTCCGTAAGCGGCCTGAGCAGTCAGGCGCTCTTCTTGAGCGCCGCCACCCGGGCCTTGCGGCGGGTTTCGTGGCGGTCGAGGACCTCTTTCAGGTATTTGCCGGTCCAGCTCTTCGGATTGGCGGCAACCTGTTCGGGGGTACCGACCGCGACGATCTCGCCGCCGCCGTCGCCGCCCTCGGGACCGAAGTCGAGCAGCCAGTCGGCCACCTTGATGACGTCGAGATTGTGCTCGATCACCACGATGGTGTTGCCGTTGTCGACCAGCTCCTGAAGCACCTCCAGCAGCTTCCTCGTGTCCTCGAAATGCAGGCCCGTCGTGGGCTCATCGAGGATGTAGAGGGTCTTGCCGGTGGCCCGCTTCGAGAGCTCCTTGGACAGTTTGACCCGCTGGGCCTCGCCGCCCGAGAGGGTGGTCGCGGACTGCCCGACCTGGACATAGCCGAGGCCGACGCGGTTCAGGGTCAGCATCTTGTCGCGGATCGAGGGCACGGCCTTGAAGAAGGACGCGGCCTCCTCGACCGTCATGTCGAGGACGTCGCTGATCGACTTGCCCTTGAAGACGATCTCGAGGGTCTCGCGGTTGTAGCGTTTGCCCTTGCAGACGTCGCAGGTGACGTAGACGTCCGGCAGGAAATGCATCTCGATCTTGATCAGGCCGTCGCCCTGGCAGGCCTCGCACCGACCGCCCTTGACGTTGAACGAGAAGCGGCCGGGGCCATAGCCGCGGGCTTTTGACTCCGGGAGGCCGGCGTACCAGTCCCGGATCGGTCCGAAGGCCCCGGTGTAGGTGGCGGGATTTGAGCGCGGGGTGCGGCCGATGGGCGACTGGTCGATGTCGATGACCTTGTCGAACAGCTCCAGCCCCTCGATGCGATCAAACGGGGCGGGGGCGTCAGAGGCGTTGTGCAGCCGGCGGGCGGCGGCCTTGTAGAGGGTCTCGATGGTGAAGGTCGACTTGCCGCCGCCGGACACGCCGGTGACGCAGGTGAACAGACCGCCGGGGATCTCGCCGGTGACGTTCTTCAGATTGTTGCCGGTGGCACCCGAGACGCGGAGCATCTTCTTGCGGTCGACCGGTCGGCGGCCCTCGGCGGGCAGTTCGATCTCCCGCTCGCCGGTCAGGTATTTGGCGGTCAGGGATTTGGCGTCGGCCATGACCTCGGCGGGGGTGCCCTGGGCGCAGACCTCGCCGCCGTGGACGCCGGCAGCCGGGCCCATGTCGATGACATAGTCGGCGGTGAGGATGGCCTCCTCGTCATGTTCGACGACGAGGACGGAATTGCCGAGGTCGCGCAGGCCGCGCAGGCTTTCCAGCAGGCGGGAGTTGTCGCGCTGGTGCAGGCCGATGGACGGCTCGTCGAGGACGTAGAGCACGCCGGTCAGGCCCGAGCCGATCTGGGAGGCCAGACGGATGCGCTGGCTCTCGCCGCCGGACAAGGTGCCGAGGCGCGCGACAGGCTGAGATAGTCGAGGCCGACGTTGTTCAGGAAGCGCAGCCGGTCGGTGATCTCTTTCAGGATGCGCCGGCCGATCTCCATCTGCTTGTCGGTCAGCTTGCCGTCGAGGTCGGTGAACCAGGCGTGGGCCTGTTTGATCGACAGCCAGGAGACCTCTGCGATGTCCGTGGCCGCGACCTTGACCGCCAAGGCCTCGGGCTTGAGGCGTTTGCCGTGGCAGACCTCGCACGGGGTTTCGGACTGGAACCGGCCCAGCTCCTCGCGGACCCATGAGGAATCGGTCTCGCGCCAGCGCCGCTCGAGGTTCGGGAGCACGCCCTCGAAGGCCTTGGAGACCTCATATTTACGGGCGTTGTCGTCGTAGCTGAATTTGATCTTCTCGGACCCGGTGCCGCGCAGGATGACGGTCTGGGCCTTTTCCGGCAGCTCGCGCCAGGCCACGTCCATCGAGAAGCCGTAGTGGCGGCTGAGCGACTGCAGGGTCTGGGTGTAGAGCGGCGAGGGGCCGCGCGACCACGGGGCCACGGCCCCCTTGTGCAGGGTCTTGTCGCGGTCGGGGATGACGAGGTCGGCGTCGAAGGCCAGCTTGACCCCCAGACCGTCGCAGGTCGGACAGGCGCCGAAGGGGTTGTTGAACGAGAACAGGCGGGGCTCGATCTCGCTGATAGTGAAACCGGAGACCGGGCAGGCGAATTTCTCGGAGAAGGTCAGCCGGCGCGGCTCCTTCTCGCCGTCCGCGACATTGGCCCATTCGGCCACGGCGATGCCGTCGGCAAGACCCAGGGCTGTCTGCAGGCTGTCGGCGTAGCGGCTTTCCAGCCCCGCCTTGGTGACGATCCGGTCCACGACGATGTCGATGTCGTGCTTGAACTTCTTGTCGAGCGTCGGGGCGTCCTCGATGGCGTAGAATTCGCCGTCGATCTTGACGCGCTGGAAGCCGGCGCGCTGCCACTCGGCCATTTCCTTGCGGTATTCGCCCTTGCGGCCGCGCACGACGGGGGCCAGCAGCAGCAGCCGTTCGCCCTCTGGCAGGGCGGTCAGCTTGTCGACCATCATGGAGATGGTCTGGCTCTCGATCGGCAGGCCGGTGGCGGGCGAATAGGGCACGCCGACGCGCGCCCACAGCAGGCGCATATAGTCGTGGATTTCGGTCACCGTGCCGACGGTCGAGCGCGGGTTCTTCGAGGTTGTCTTCTGTTCGATCGAGATGGCCGGTGACAGGCCCTCGATCAGGTCCACGTCAGGCTTGCCCATCAGTTCGAGGAACTGGCGGGCGTAGGCGCTCAGGCTTTCGACGTAACGACGCTGGCCCTCGGCGTAGATGGTGTCGAAGGCGAGCGAGCTTTTGCCCGAGCCCGACAGGCCGGTCATGACCACGAGCTGTTCCCGCGGGATGTCGAGGTCGACGCCCTTGAGATTGTGCTCGCGGGCACCGCGCACGCGGATGAAGTTGTGCTTTTCGGTCATGGGGCCTGATGGCTGGGAGTCGGGGAACGCGACAGGGCCGGGGAGGGTCCGGTGCGACGCCGCTATATGGGGAGCAATTCGCGGAATTCAGCAAGAACAATGTAGGAACACCATCGGCGTGGCAGGCCTTGCTGACATCAGGTGTCAGCAGGGACAGCGTCAGGCGGGCGGCAGCCACCCATCGGTCGGCCTCAGATAGCGTTCGCCCTTGCGGAGCAGCACGCCCTGGGCCCCGGCGATGCCCAGTTCGAGGCTCTCCGCGATCCGCCGCGCGCGTTCGACGAAATGCGCCGCGGCCCGGGGTGGGCAGACCTCGGCAGCCGTTGCCCCGAACAACTCCAGCCAGCGATCGAAATGGCGGGCGTCGACCGGCAGGGGCAGGTGTTTGGGCATGGGCCGGCCGTGATAGACGCCGCTCATCAGGGCCACGGATGACCAGAACAGGCGCATCTGCTCGAGGTGCGGTCCCCAGTCACTGATCCGGTCGGCAAAGACGGGCCCGAGCAGCGGATCGGCGCGAACCCGGTCGTAGAAGGCGTCGACCAGTCGCGCGATCATCGGCTCGTCGATGCCGGTCTCGGCCTCAATACGGCTGACGGCGGCCTGACGGCGGGTTTCGGGATCATCGGACAGGGTCACGGCTCCTACCTAGGCCGTCGGACGATGGTTCGCCATTGCGGCTATTGGCCGTCGAGGAAGTCCCCGGCGTTGAAGGTGATGACGCAGCGAGGGTCAGCGTCCGAGGCGTCCACCGAGCAGGAGTCGACGCCGTACATGTTGGCGACGACCCTGGCGGTCGAGCGATACTGGCGGCCGGCATGGGCGAAGGCAGAGTCGTGCGCCACGCTCCACGGGCCGAGGGCGTCCCAGAAAGCGCGGGCAGGTGCCCCGGTGCAGGTGAACAGGATCAGTTCGTCGCCGCCACCATCAGACGCACGACGGAAGCGCCCTGAGGCGGCCGCCTCGCCGATGCACTCGGCGTAGTAGCGGGCATTGGGCGGGGCCGGTTCGCCGGCGATCGGCGAATAGTCGGCGGGGACGGTCGCACCTTGAGGCGCGTGGGCGCAGGCCGACAGGGTGGCGGCCAGGACGATGGCGGCGCAGGCGGGAATATGGCGCATGAAATCTCCTCCGCCGGCATGGTCTCATGCGTCCTGGAGCAGCGCTATTGCCGAAATGGCTTGCGCGACGGCCGCTTCGACCGCATCTTCGAGTTTGGTACAGGCTTTTGGAGATCAGACGATGATGATCAGCGCTTTGGAAATCGGCTTCGGCCTTTCCGCCACGCTGATGGCGCTCGTCTTCGCCCTCAGCCTTCCGCGGCCCAAGCGGGTCCGGGTTCGCGCCCGTCGCGACGCGGCACGGCGCGACTGACGCCCTAGCCCCTAGCCCCAGCTCGCAACCGCCCCGCGGCGACGCGCGGTGACCGGCTGGGCCACGGCGACGGTTGGTTCGGAGGCCGGCCGACCAAACAGCCAGCCCTGGCCATAGCCGACGCCGAGCGACCGGATGGCGGTCGCCTGTTCTTCGGTCTCGATCATCTCGGCAATCGTGGACATCTTAAGGTCGCCGCACAGTTCGACCAGGTGGGCGACCAGGTCGCGCGCGCGGCTGTCACTGGTGATCTCCCGCACGAAACGGCCGTCGATCTTGACCGTGTCGGCGGGCAGGCGGTGCAGATAGTCGAGCGAGGCGGCGCCGACGCCGAAGTCGTCGAGGCAGATCTTGATGCCCGCCTTGCGCACGGCGGTGAGGCGACGCGCGGCGGCCTCGATGTCGGCCACGGCGGCGGTCTCGGTGACCTCGATCAGGATCCGGTTGCGAATGTCCGGCGCGGACGCCGTGAGCCGCAGCAGGCCCTCGACATAGGCATCGGTGCCGAGTGAGGCTCCGGACACATTGACCGCGATCCGGGTCAGGCCGAAGCCCGGCCGACGCAGCTGTTGCAGGGCCTTTTCGGCGACGGCGAGATCAAAGCCCTCGATCAGGCCGAGCTCTTCCGCCAGCCGGATGGAGTCGGCGGGGCCGCGGGACCCGAAGCGGGCGAGGGCCTCGAAATGGTGCGTGACCCCGGTCCCGAGGTCGACGATGGGCTGGTACTCAAGGGCGAAGTCGCGGCTCTTGACCATGGTTCCGAAGCGATCGGCCTCCTTGAGCGTGCGCTTGAGGCTTTCCGAGAAGGCCACGCCGGCACCCTCGACGCCGCCGTCCTTGATGCAGGCCTCCAGCGCGAAGCGCAGCGCGCGAACCGTCGACTCGGCGCTGGTCCCGCCGGACAGGGCGGCCTCGGTCGTGCGGGCGACAAGATCGATACCCTCGGCAGCGCCGGCATCGCGAACCTCGGCGGCCAGATCTGTCGGGGAGTTGGCATCGCGGACCAGGGCAAACCGTTCGGGGGCGAGCCGGGCGGCCGAAACGCCGTCGACGGACGAGGCCTGAAGGACGGCGGCGACACGGGCCGCGGCGCGCTGGTTGGCCTCGCCGGGGGCATCAAGGCCGGGCACATCGACGAAGGCGACGGCGACCGGCTCGGCCCGGGCGAGGATCGAACCGCGTACGCGCGACAGCAGTCCGTCGGCCGACAGGAAGCTCGGCGCTTCAGGGACGGTGAGGGTGAAGGGCGCGCCTTCATAGCTGATGGCGCACGAAACGGCCGGGGCAAGGTCGGGAAGCTGGAAAAGCCTCAGGCGGGCACGACGGACATATTCCGTGTCGCAGCTGATCAGGACCTCGATCGGCGCGGGGCGCTCATTGGGGCGGATCGCCGCCAGCGCGTCGATCAAAGGCTTCTGGCCCGCCTTGCCGACGAGATCCGTCAGCAAGCTGCCGCGCCAGCAGTCCGCGCCGCTGCCGCCCGGACAGGGGCCGGCTCCGAGCGCGATATCGACGCGTCCATCAGCCTGGAGTTCGAGCAGTGTGTCGGCTGCGGCGAAGGCCATACCGAGGAGGCGGGACTTTGTGTTCATGTCTACCGGTTACTGCATGGAAATGAACACTGGCTCGACGAAGAAGCTTAACAGCGCATTCAGGCCTGGCGGTTGAACGCCACGGCGCGTCCGTCGCCGGTGTTGGCCCGACCCGTCGCGCCGTAGGCGGATGGGCTGCCGCGCTGGTCATTGACCTCTGCTGCGATGGTGCGGACGAGGCCCTCCGAGATGATGCGGGCGGCCTCGACGGCGCGGGCGTGACGCGACAGCACTGCCTCAAAGGCTTCGGTGGCGCGGATCAGGGCGGTCTTGTCGGCCAGCGAGGCGGCGGCGACCGACGCGGGATCGGCCTTCAGCTGGGCCGACTCGCGCCGGTAGGTATTGGCGAGATCCTGGGTTCCGGCCAGGGCGGCGGCCGCGTCCTGGGGGCGATGGGATTCGAAGACCTTCGACTCCTCGCTCAGGCGAGCGGTCAGACGGGCCGTCAGGTCGGTCAGCTGGCGGACACGGGCCGTGGCGTTCAGTGTGGCGGTGTCGGTCATTGGCCTTGCTCCTGCATTTTCAGCATCTGGGCGACGACCTGATCGGCCAGGCCGATGCCGCCGCCGCGGACGGCCTGTTTGGCCATGGCCTCGACGAGGAAGCCTCGCCAGGTGCCTTCAGCCTCACCGCCGCCGAAGGGGGCCTCGGTCGAAAGGCCCTCGAACATCGGCTTGAGCATCTGGGACAGGAAGGAGGCCTCGAACTGCTCTGCCGTCTCGCGCATCCGGGCGGCAACGGCCGGCGGCGCAGCCGGGGGCAGGGTGGCGGGGGAGACGGTGGACTGGATCATCACATCACCTCGATTTCGGCCTGGAGGGCACCGGCAGCCTTGATGGCCTGCAGGATGCTGATCATGTCGCGCGGGCTGACGCCGAGGGCGTTGAGGCCGTTGACCAGGGTGGAGAGCGACGTCCCGCCGCCGACGATCCGCATCTGGCGACCCAGCTCCTCCTCGACCGCCACATCGGTCTGGGGAAGGACGACGGTCTCGCCGCCGCGGCTGAAGGGGGTGGGCTGGCTGGCGGTCGGGCTTTCCTGAACCGAGATGGTCAGATTGCCCTGGGCGATGGCGACGGTGGAGACGCGGACCGCTTCGCCCATGACTATGACGCCGTTGACCTCGTCGACGATCACGCGCGCCGGGGAGTCGACCATGACCTCGAGGTTCTCGACCCGGCTGATGAAGCCGGCCATGCCCATCTGGCCCGGCGCGCGCAGGGCGACGACGGTGCCGTTCTCGGCGAGGGCGGTGTCCGGATAAACCTGGTTGATCGCAGCGGCCATGCGCTGGGCCGTCGTGAAGTCGGGATTGCGCAGGGTCAGGCGGACCTCGTTCATATTGGCGAGGTGGAAGCCCGTCTCGCGCTCGACCGTGGCGCCTGAGGCGATGCGGCCGGCGGTGGGGACGCCGCGGGTGACGGAGGAGCCGGAGGCCCCGCCGCCCGACACCGCGCCGGTCTGAACCGAGCCCTGGGCCACGGCATAGACCTGGCCGTCTGCGCCCTGGAGGCTGGTCACCAGCAGGGTGCCGCCCAGCAGGCTCTTGGCGTCACACATCGAGGAGACGTTCACGTCGATGCGGGCCCCCGGCGTGGCGAAGGGCGGGAGCTCGGCCGTCACCATGATGGCGGCCATGTTCTTGGAGTTGGCGTTGGCCCCGCGGATGTTGACGCCGAGCCGCTCGGTCATGCCTTCCAGCGACTGCCGCGTGAAGGGGCAGTTGCGCAGGCTGTCGCCCGTACCGTTCAGTCCGACCACGAGGCCGTAGCCGACCAGCTGGTTGGATCGGACGCCCTCGACCGCGGCGATGTCCTTGATCCGCGACTGGGCCAGTGCCGGAGACGCGAGTCCGGCCAGGGCGGCGGCGGTCAGGAGGGTAGCGAGCAGTTTCTGCATAGGCGGGGCGTCCACGAACTGTTGCGCTCTGCGTCATGCCAGCGCCGTGCCAGTCAGAAAGGTTCGTAAAAACAACAGATCTGCGGAGCTCAGGGCGGCGGGCCGCGGCAGAAAGTGCCGGGCCGTTAACCAAACGGTCACGCTGCTCCGACGATGGTTCGGCATGGACTGGAGTCTCATGCCATGAAGGTCACAGGTCCGTCCGGGCCGTCCCGGGCCCAGGGGCCCCGCGCCGCACGCGCCGGCGGCGGCTTTTCTGTGCCGTCCGCCCCCGCGGCGGCCGGCACGAGCGCCACGACCTCGGCCTCGGCACCGTCAGCCGTGACGGATGTCTCGGCCCTGATGGCGCTGCAGGGTGTTGAGGACGCCACCGAGCGGCGTCGCCGGGCGATCCGCCGCGGCGGCGGTCTGCTCGATCGTCTGGAGGAGCTGAAACTGGCCCTTTTGATGGGAGAGGCGGGCGAAGGCGCGCTGGACCGGCTGACGCGGACCCTGCGCGAAGAACGTCCGGTTGACGCCGATGCAGAGCTCAACAACCTGCTGGATCAGATCGATCTCCGCGCCGCGGTCGAACTGGCCAAGGCCGACTTACGCCGCAGTGCAGCATAAGCCTCCGAAATCCCTTGTAAAAACAGGGTCGGCGAGCGGCGGGTGATGAAGAAATGTCACGGTCGCGCACGGAGTCTCAGCTTCACCGGTCACGCTCGCGCGAGTGTTGTTGCCGCGACTCCTCGTCCTCCCTATAGGCAGGGCTGCGCCACAGGGGGGCGCTGTTTAAGACCGTGAGTGCGAACGATGACCGCATTGGCGTCTGTGATTGTCGAGCCGGCCGCGTACAGGCCGTCCGACGACGAGCCGTTCATGAACGAGCGGCAGCTTGCCTATTTCAAGGGCAAGCTGATGGACTGGAAGGATGACATCCTTCGCGAGTCCAAGGGGACTGTCGTCAACCTGAAGGCCGAGACGGAGAATCATCCGGATCTGGTCGACCGGGCGTCGTCGGAATCCGACCGGGCACTGGAGCTGCGGACCCGGGACCGCCAGCGCAAATTGATCTCCAAGATCGACGAGGCGCTGCGCCGCATCGAGGACGGCTCCTACGGCTATTGCGAGGAGACCGGCGAGCCGATCAGCCTCGGACGGCTGGAAGCCCGCCCGACGGCGACGCTGTCGGTCGAGGCGCAGGAGCGGCATGAGCGCCGCGAGCGCGTGCATCGGGACGACTGATCCCGTCCATTCAGACGGCGTTCATCGCACGATGGTTTTTTGCCCTTGAAACAGTTTCAGGGGGAAGGCGATGCGTGAATGGATGATCATCGGATTGGGTGCGCTCGCCCTGGCCGGGACGTCTCGGGCCCAGGACGCTGCGCCTGAGCCGGGGTTTCACCAATGGTCCACCGGTTCGGGCCTTTATATGTATCACCAGATCAAGGCTGACTGCGTGACGGTCGAACACGGCCATGGCAGGAACGCGGTCTGGGGCCTCTGGCGCATGCCGCTGGCTGAAATCCTTGAGGATGGGCCCGAAGAAGGCCCGGACGGGGGAGCCATCCTCACATTCCGCTGTGCCGATGGTTCGGCCTGTATCCAGAGCGGTGCCTATCGGACCACCCCGGACCGGATCGGGACCCACGCCATCCCCTTTGAAACGATGGACGGCGCGAGACAGTTGGCCACAGCGATCGCGAACCTGAAGGTCGCCTGCAGCAGCGCCGGCTGACCGGATCCGCCGCCGGCGTCCGGTGCGGCTGCGCTTCCCGGGCTGACACCACACGGACGGCTCGCCTTGACTTGGCCGCAAGGGAGCGCGACCTAGCCGCCTCCCAATTGAGGTCTTCTGCGCTCCATGTCCGTCAAGGTCCGTTTCGCCCCGTCGCCGACGGGTAAGCTGCACGTCGGCAACGTCCGCACCGCTCTCGTGAACTGGATGTTCGCGAAGGGGCATGGCGGCAAATTCGTGCTGCGCATCGACGACACCGATCTGGCGCGGTCCACGCCCGAGTTCGAGCAGGGCATCGAGGACGACCTGACCTGGCTGGGGCTGGTCTGGGACGAACGTTACAACCAGTCAAAGCGGTTCGACCGCTATGAGGAGGCCGCAGCGCGGCTGAAGGCCTCGGGCCGGCTCTACGCCTGCTACGACACCTCGGAAGAGCTGGATCGCCGCCGCAAGGTGCAACTGTCCCGTGGCCTCCCGCCGATCTACGACCGCGCGGCCCTGGAGCTGACGGAGGCGGAGAAGGCGGCCTATGAGGCCGAGGGCCGTCGTCCGCACTGGCGCTTCAAGCTGGAGGGCCGGCGGGTCGCCTGGGAGGACCTGGCGCGCGGCCATGCCGAGGTGGACACGACCTCGATGTCGGACCCGGTGCTGATCCGCGAGGACGGCCTGTTCCTCTACACCCTGCCGTCGGTCGTCGACGACATCGACATGGCCATCACCCACGTCATCCGCGGCGAGGATCACGTCACCAACACCGGTGCCCAGATCGAGATCTTCGAGGCCCTGGGCGGGCCGACGCCGGCCTTCGCCCATATGCCGCTGCTGGTCGGGGCCGACGGTCAGGCCCTGTCCAAGCGGCTGGGCTCGCTGTCGATCAGCGAGATGCGCGATCTCGGCTATGAGCCGATCGCCATCACCAGCCATCTGGGCCGGATCGGCACCTCGGATCCGCTGGAGGTCGGAACCTCGATCGATGCCCTCGGCAGCAGCTTCGCCTTCTCGAAAATGGGCCGCTCTCCGGCGCGTTACGACACGGCCGACCTGGACCGGCTGAATGCGCAGTCCCTGCATGTGATGGACTATGCGACGGCCCGGCCGCGGCTGGCCGAACTGGACGCCGATCTGGGCGAGGCCTTCTGGAACGGCGTGCGAGGCAACCTTCAGAAGTTCGCTGATGTCGTTGAAATGGCGACGATCGTGCGCGGGCCGGTCACGCCTTTGATCGAGGATGCGGCCTTTGCGGCGGCGGCTCTGGCCGCTCTGCCGGAGACGATCGATGAGACGCTGTGGCCGGTGTGGACGAACGCGGTCAAGGAGGCCACGGGTGCCAAGGGCAAGGCCCTGTTCATGCCTCTGCGGATGATGATCACCGGCCAGCAGCATGGCCCGGACATGGCCACGCTGGCGCCGATGATCGGGCGCGAGCGGATCGTGAAACGGCTGAAGGGCGAAACGGCCTGAGGCGGTTTCGCCCTCCATGCCCTGCGCAAGAAAAAGGCCGCCCTTCGCAGGGCGGCCTTTGTCGTTTCAGGGCCTGAAGGCGATCAGGCGTTGCAGGCGGCGATCTGTTCGGCGGTCAGGGCGACGCCCTTGTAGCTGAACGACGACACGGCACCGAAGCGGGCCACGACGCGGCGGCAGGCGCGGGTCGCCGGCTGGTTGGCGCCGCCGCTGGCGGTGCAGGACGCGCCCTGGCAACGCCAGGAGGCACCGTCGATGATAATGGCGGCGACCGGGGCGCGGGCGGCGTCGACGAGAACGGCGCTGGTGTTCGGGGTCTGGGCGAAGGCGGGGGCGGCGGCGAACAGGGCCGCGGCGATGAGCAGAGCACGCATGGGGAGGTCTCCGATTAGGCGGGAGCGGTCATCCGTCCCGTGGCACCAGTGTCCGTTTTCATACGCAACTGTCAAGGTGCGTCTCTAAAAGAGACTTACGGACACCGGCTGGCTAACCAGTGATTACTTAACGGCGATCATGTTGCAAGTGCGGCATGTCGTCGGCGGCCTGCATGGCAGCGATCGCGGCATCGACCGTGTCGCAGACGACCCAGGCCTGACGGAAGCTGGCGGGGGTCATGCCCTCGGCGATGCTGTGTTCCATGACGGCCAGCAGTGGCTCCCAGAAGCCGTTCAGATTCAGGAAGATGACCGGCTTCGAGTGGAGGTCGAGGCGCTTCCAGGACAGGACCTCGATGACCTCTTCCAGCGTGCCCACGCCGCCCGGTGCGACCACGAAGGCGTCGGACTGGTCGTACATGATCGTCTTGCGCTCATGCATCGAGGGCACGATCAGGGTTTCGACGTCGTCGAACAGGCGCTCGCGGCTGCGCAGGAAGCCGGGCATGACGCCAAGGACCCGACCGCCGGCCGCGTGCGCGGCACGGGCGGAGGCCCCCATCAGGCCGTCCCCGCCGCCGCCATAGACCAGCCGCCAGCCGGCCTGGGCGGTCTGCTCGCCGAAAGCGCGCGCCGCGGCGGTGTAGGCCGGGTCGGAGAGATCCGACGAACCGCAGAACAGGCAGACGGACTTTCCGTCGAAGGGCTGGATGACGACAGGCGAAGACATGGGGCCTCGGGAACGGATGGGAGACAGCGGCCGCCTTGGCGCGCTATCTGGGCCGATACTCCTAGCGGTCGGATGCATGCGATGAAACGGGCCATGTTGGGCAAGGCGGTGATAGCGGCCGTGTTGTGCGCCGCGAGCGCCGCCTGTTCGCCGCCTGCGCCGGCGGCATCGGAGGAGACACGGGCCCCCGCCGCAGTGGGGGGATGGACCCGTCCGCCGATGATTCGCTCGGTGCGGCGCGTCCCGGGCGGCCTGGTCTTTTCGGGTCAGGCCGAGCCGGGTGCCCGGGTTGTGCTGCGCAGTGAGTCGGGCCCTGCTCATGCCGCGGCCGCCGATGACCAGGGGCGGTTCGAGATTCGCATGACCGCTCCGGCCGGCGACCTGTTGCTGCGCCCGGAAACCCAGGTGGGGCAGGACGCTGCGCCGGCACCGGAGCGTCTGCTGATCGTCGCCGGGGGGCGTGGCCCGGTCGCCATCCTCCGTGCGGGCGCGGCGACGCGGCGACTGGACCGTGCGCCGGCCCTGGGCGCAGTCGACAGCGACGGCCGGATGCGGCTCGCGTCCGGCCTCAGCGCGCCCGCGGGTGAGCCGCTTGATGTGTCGGCCGGGGGCGAGGGCGGGGCGGTCAAGTCGGACGCCGCGGGGCGCTGGAGCCTCGTGCTTGGCCCTTCCACGGGGCCGGACGAAATCCGGGTCGGCGGTCGCGCCTTCACCTGGCCGGGCGAAGGCGGCGGCGAGGGGACAAGGGTCGAACGGGCGGGCGCGGGCTGGCGGGTGGTCTGGAGCGGCCCGGCGGGCGGGCGGCAGACGACCTGGCTGCCGGACGGCGAATGATCGCTTTACGATCGATTAACCAATTCAGGGCAACGGAGGATCGTCTTCTTTCTTCGAGGACACCCACCATCACCGAACTTCTTCAGCCCGGCGCCCGCGTCGGGCTTTTTTTTCGGCTGACGCTGTGGTGGGGAAAGAGTGGCTCCGCGGGTAGGATTCGAACCTACGACCAGCCGATTAACAGTCGGCTGCTCTACCACTGAGCTACCGCGGAACACTTCCTCTCGGGAAGGCGGGCGCTATAGCAGCGCGAGTCAGACTGACGCAACGGGAAATATCCGATCTTGGCCCTGATCCGTATCGACGACCCCGACGATCCACGCATCGGCGGCTTCCGCGACATCCGCGAACGGGACCTTACGGGCAGGCAGGGCCTGTTCGTAGCCGAAGGCGAGGTGGTGCTGAACGTGCTGACATCGGACCGGTCGTTGTGCCGGCCGATTGCGTTCTTGCTGGACGAAAAGCGGCTGGAAGGGCTCTCAGCGGTGCTGGGACGGGCGGCCGGGGACACGCCGGTCTATGTCGCGAGTCAGTCCGTGCTGGATGCGATCGCCGGTTTTCACCTGCATCGGGGGATCCTGGCGCTCGGAGAAAAGCCGGCGGCCCGGTCGCTGGAAGCCTGTCTGGCCGGGATGGGGCCGGAGGCCGTCGTGGTCGCGGCCTGCGGCACCGGCAATCATGACAACATGGGCGGGATCTTCCGCAACGCCGCGGCCTTCGGCGCGGACGCCGTTCTGCTGGACGCGCAATGCTGCGACCCGTTTTACCGCAAGGCCATCCGGGTCTCGGTCGGCGCTGTGCTGCGGACCCCGATGGCGACGGGGCTGGACGCAGTGGCCATGGTGGAGGGGCTGACGGCTGCGGGGTTCGAGGTCTTCGCCCTGACCCCGGGGGCGCGTGAGGCGCTGGACCAGGCACCGCGGGGCGGGCGGGTGGCGATCGTGCTGGGGCCGGAGGGGCCGGGCCTGGCACCGGCGGTGATCGAACGCTGCCGGCCGGTCGGAATTCCGATGTCAGGCGGCTTCGATTCGCTGAATGTTTCAGTCGCCAGTGGAATCGCGCTGCACCATTTCACGCGCCGGGCGTGAATCGATCACCAAATCGCGATTAACGCTTTGTACACCTTGATGAACCGGCAAAGCTGTGTCGCTGTGGGGCGTCCGGGGGGAGTTCAATCATGTTTGGCGGCATTTTCGTCTTCATTCACCGCAATGCGCGCATCGCGCTGGCGGTCGGTATCGTCGCAGCGGGCGTGAGCGCCGCCAGCGTCATCGGCTGGATCACCGCACCGGTCGCCTGACCGGACAGCCCGGGTCGGCCACCCCGCTTCTTGCTACCGGCGTCTTCGGCCGCTTCGGGCGCACGGTCTCACCCTCGGTACGACGCCGGCGGCAGGCGACCGCTGCCTGTGAGCGGCGCGGCCGGTTCGGGTTGGGACGAAATCGCGATGGAGGCCTGACCGAGAATCGAACTCGGGTGCAAGGATTTGCAGTCCTCTGCGTAACCACTCCGCCATCAGGCCCTGGGCCGTAAAAAACGGCCGCGCCATCGCGAGGGGCGTTCGCTATCAGATCGGATTGTCCCCCGCAACGCACAGACCTATAAGCGCGCCAGATTTCCCGGATTTCACCGGGCCCCCTAGCTGCAGGATCGTTCCTCCATGGATTTCGCCGCCGCCCGCAAGGTCATGGTCGACAGCCAGGTCCGCGTGAATGATGTCACAGACCGCGCGCTGCAGGCGGCGCTGCTGGCTGTGCCGCGGGAAAGGTTCCTGCCGGCGGAGCGTGCCTATTCCGCCTATGCCGAGATCGAGCCCGAGATCGCCGGCGGCCGAAAGCTGATGCTGGCCCGCGACCTGTCGAAGCTGCTGATGGCGCTGGACGCGCAGCCGGGCGAGACGGCCCTGGCGATGGCGGCGCCCTATGCCGCCGCGGTGCTGGCGCGACTCGGCCTCGAAGTGACCGCCCAGGAAGCCGACGGCGCTGTGTTCGAGGTGGTCGGCGATGTCCTGGCGGAGGAGGGCGTCCGGACGGCGGTGGCACCGCTCAAGGCCCCTGCCGCCGGCGGCTATGACGTGATCGTCTGCGAAGGCGCGGTGCCCGGACGTACAGAGGCCTGGCTGGATGTGCTGAACGTCGGCGGCCGGATGGCGGTCGTTGAGCGCACCGGTCCGGTGGGCAAGGCGGTACTCTATGTGCGGGGCGAGCAGGGGGTGTCCCGGCGGGAACTGTTCAACGCTGCGCCGCCCCTGCTGGCGGAACTGTCGCCGCTCCCCATCTTCGCGCTGTAGGATCGCAGGCCCCGACGGAC
>Ga0187845_1000009_pt1 | contig 100444 bp, 43 predicted proteins | sample SpaLakP09_SKY_68_FD_134515 | JGI IMG/M metagenome (GOLD analysis project Ga0187845, IMG submission 134515) | Oligotrophic lake water microbial communities from Sparkling Lake, Wisconsin, USA - SP09_SKY_68 | ecosystem: Environmental > Aquatic > Freshwater > Lake | place: USA: Sparkling Lake... | reverse complement strand
GTTGCTCGATGCCGAGGGCAGCGTGCTGGCACCCACAGAAACGCCAGCCTCCATCAGCGCGCTGTTGCCTGCCTTTGATTACGCGCGCAGTACGCAGGTGTTGCGTGATGATGCAGGCCGCCGCTGGCTGGCCGATGCCGTGCTGGCGCCACGCGCCCACCTGCTATTGTTTGGCGCTGGCCATGTCGGCGCCGCCATCGTGCGCCTGCTGGGAGAACTGCCATGCACCGTCAGCTGGATAGACGAGCGGGAAGACATGTTCCCCGCCGAAGTGCCCGCCAATGTGCGCATCGAAGCGACCGATACGCCGGAAGCGCTGATTGCCAGCGCCCCCGCCGGTGCCAGCTATCTGGTGCTGACCCACAGCCATGCACTGGACCAGCGCTTGAGCGTAGCCATTGTGGCCCGTGCCGACGTGGGCTGGTTCGGCCTGATCGGTTCGCAAACCAAGCGCGTGCAGTTCGAGCGGCGCATGGCGGCGCGTGGGCTGCCTGCCGAACGCATTGCCGCCATGGTCTGCCCGATAGGGCTACCCTGCATCCGCAGCAAGCTGCCCGCTGTAATCGCTACTTCTGTCTGCGCACAATTGCTGATGGTCTGGGAGGCGCAATACGCGTCACTGGCCCACTCGCGCTAGAATTCACTACTACTCAGGACTCTGTTATGCCCCCAAATCTGCAAGCCTATCGAGGCAGCTTGCTGCACTTTCTCGCCGATCCGGCCTTGCGCAGCGACGCGCACGTCTATCATGCCGACGGTCTGCTGATCGTTGCGGACGGCAAAGTGCAGGCAGCCGGTGATTACGCCAGCTTGCATGCCACGCTGCCGCCTGCCACAACCGTGCACGATTATCGCGGCAAGCTGCTGATGCCCGGTTTTATCGACACCCACGTGCATTATCCGCAGACGGATATGATTGCCTCGCCAGCCGACGGCCTGCTGCCATGGCTGGAGACCTACACTTTCCCTACCGAGCGCCAGTTCGAAGATCCGGCTCACGCAGGGCAGGTGGCCGAGTTCTTCCTTGATGAGCTGCTGCGCTGCGGCACCACCACCGCCATGGTGTACTGCACCGTGCACCCGCAATCGGTCGATGCCTTATTCAGCGCCAGCGAGCGGCGCGGGCTGCGCATGGTGGCCGGTAAAGTCCTGATGGACCGTAACTGCCCTGAATTCCTGCGCGATACGGCTGAAGGCGGCGCGCGCGATACGGAAGCGCTGATTCAGCGCTGGCACAGGCGTGGCCGTTCCCTTTACGCCATCACGCCGCGCTTCGCGCCCACCTCGACCGACGCTCAGCTGCATCTGGCCGGCGAGCTGGCACGCGCCTATCCCGATACCTTTATCCAGACCCACGTTTCGGAAAACAAGGCCGAATGCGCATGGGTACACGAACTGTTCCCGCAGGCGCGCAGCTATATCGATGTGTATGACAGCGTAGGCCTGCTGCGGCCCCGCTCCATGTACGGCCATTGCATCTGGCTCGATGAAACCGACCGCGCCCGCATGGCGGACAGCGGTGCGGCAGCCGCGATCTGCCCTACCTCCAACCTGTTTCTCGGTAGCGGCCTGTTCGACTTCGCCGCCGCCGATGCCGCCGGCATGGCGCTATCGCTGGCGACCGATGTGGGCGGCGGCAGCTCGTTCTCGATGTTGCAAACGATGAATGAAGCCTATAAAGTAGCGCGACTGAAGGGCAGTTATCTGCCAGCCTTGCGCATGTTCTATCTGGCCACGCTGGGCGCGGCGCGCTGCATGCAGCTGGAAGGCGTGATCGGTAATTTTGCCCCCGGTGCGGAAGCCGATTTCATCGTGCTTGACCCGGTTGCGACGCCAGTGCTGGAGCGCCGCAACCGTGCCTGGCAGCATGGCGGCGCCAGTCTGGAGGAGCTGCTGTTTGCGCTGGCACTGCTGGGTGATGACCGCGCGGTAGCGGCCACTTTTGCAGCGGGCCTGCCCGTTTATCGGCGCGCGGCGGCGTAGCACCGGGCCGGTGCTGCCTGCGCCGAACAGGGTTGCTTCCGGCGGCACAGCGGTAGCGCACTTCAGACAGATTTCGCCAGTCATCCACTCAATACGGGAAAACTCATGCAAAAAAATATCGTCAGCCTGAAGGGCGCCGCACTGGCCGTGAACACGGCGCTAGCCTTGCTGTGCGCCATACCGCACGCGCAAGCCGCTGCACCAAGCAACGAGGAACTGACTAAGCGTCACTTTGCGGCACTGCTGTCCGGCGGCGAGCCCAAGCTGGCCGAACTGACGATGTTCATGACCATGCTGCCCAAAGGCGGCGACCTGCACCACCATTACTCGGGCGCGATCTACGCCGAGCAGTATCTGGAGTGGGTGGACAAGCAGGGCTATTGCGTCAACAAGCAGACCTATTTGATTAATACCGTGGCAGCAGAAGTGGCGGCCGAACGTGCCAAGCCGCTGGCCGAGCGCAACTGCCTGTCCGGTGTGGATGTCATGCAGAACAACACGGTGCTGGCGCAGCTGCTGCAACGCTGGTCCGACAAGGATTTCTACAATCACAGCGCGATCCAGTCGCCGCCGGACCGCCAGTTCTTCGACACCTTTGCCTATTTTGGCCCGGTGTCATCGACCAATACAGCCGATGGCCTGCAGCGCCTGAAGCAGCGCGCCGTGCAGGAAAACCTGCGCTACATCGAAACCATTTTTGAAATCGCACCGATTGCGCAGGACGCCGCGTTCGACCAGCTGGCGCAGGCAGGCACGGTAACGCAAGCAGATATGGCGGCGCTGGCCGCGCGGCTGGAAGATAACCAGCCGTTCCAGCAGTGGATCAATGGCTACAAGGCCAATCTCGATGCCAGCAGCGCCGGTATTGACGACGCCAACTTCACCATGCGCTATCAGCCGTTCGCGCTGCGCTTCCTGTCGCCGTCGCAGGTGTTTTCGCAGATCGTGTCGAGCTTCAAGCTGGCCCTTTCGCATCCGAAAATCGTCGGCGTGAATATCGTCGGGCAGGAGAGCACGTATGTCTCCATGCGCGATTACAAGCTGCATATGCGCATGTACCAGTTCCTCAAGGCGCGCTATCCGGACGTGAAACTGGCCCTGCATGCGGGTGAACTGGCGCTGGGCATGGTGCAGCCGGAGGACCTGAGCTTCCACATCCGCGATGCGCTCGATACGGCGGGCGCCAGCCGTATCGGCCACGGCATGGACATCGCTCATGAAACGGATGCGCTGACCATCATGAAAAAGATGCATGATAAAGAGATTGCTGTCGAGGTAAACCTGAGCAGCAACCAGTTCATTCTGGGTGTGCAGGGCGAGGCCCATCCGGTCACGCTGTACCGCAAATACGGTGTGCCCTATGTGCTGGCGACGGATGATGCCGGCGTCTCGCGCAACAATCTGTCGGGCGAGTATGTGTTATACGCATCGCGCTACAAGCCTGACTATGCGGAAATCAAGAAACTGTCGCTCGACAGCATCCGCTACAGCTTCCTCAAAGACGCGGAGAAACAGCAAATACTCAAGGATTTGCGCGCTAAATTCAGCCAATTCGAAGCCGCCATCGCGGCAGCAGCGCAGATCAAGCCGCGCTGACTCTGCTCACCGTCGCGGCAAGAAATGTTGCGCTGCCGCGACGTGTACACTAAAATCGCGCACTTATTTTCCGTTCGACCAGCCTCGGACGGAAGCGCATGTCCTTGTTAGTTGCTTTTGGGGATGTGGTGGTAGTGCGACAGAATTTCATGCTTTGCACCAATTTGGTGCGATTTGTGCGTGAATTCCTTTCAAGGATGGGCTGGTCATTTATAATTCGCCTCTTAATGAGGCTGTACCGCTCAGCGATCTATCGGCAAGTCATATTCTGCCTTATTTATTTCGCTTTCATATAAATCCCTAAAGTAAATCGTATTTGTCACATATTTTTGGCTCGTGCATAGTTGCCAGAGTTGCCTCATTCGGGCGCAGTTTTGTCTGACTTGAGGATGGTAGCAGCAAGCTTACAGCGTGACAGTTTATCAACTGTAATTTTGTCATGTTGATGAAATATTTACTGGTTACAATTTTGTGATGTCATGGGCACCTTGTGCCATGCGGGAGCCGCGGCCACAAGCTGTAGGACTCAGTAGCATCGTAGAACACAATAATTTTTTTCACATAACTGGGAGTTCCCTCAATGCAATCCTCTGTTAAACACAATCCTAAGCTGCGCATCGTAGCTCTGGCCTGCCAGGTAATGTGCCTGAGCGCTTCGGCCGCTTACGCACAGACCGACGCAGCCCCAGCAAAACCTGCTGAAGTGATCATTACCGGCAAGAAGCTCGGCATGGGTCTGATGGTGACCGAGGATGCGCCGAAAGCACGCAGCACGATTACCGCCGAAGAACTGGAAAAACAACGTCCAACCGGCAATGCGTATGAAGCGCTGGAAATGCTGCCTGCAGTGAACAGCTACAACTACGATGCAACCGGCCTGTTCGGCGGCGGCATGACCCTGCGCGGCTTCAACTCCGACCAGATCGGCGCCACCATCAACGGCGTACCAGTCAATGACTCGGGTAACTTCGCGGTTTATCCACAAGAATACGTAGACCAGGAAAACACCTGCTCGCAGTTCGTAACCCAGGGTTCGACCGACGTGGACTCGCCACAGGTTGGCGCCACTGGCGGTAACTTCGGCATCACCACCTGCGCGCCAGAGAAGAAACAGCGTGTACGCGTGATGCAGTCGTTCGGCCAGCTGAACATGCAGAAAACCTTCGTACGCTACGATACCGGTGCTCTGCTGGATGACAAATTTACCGCTTTCATTTCGGCTTCGCACGCAGAAGCGGACAAGTGGAAAGGCAGCGGCGGCGCCAAGCGTAACCACGTTGACCTGGGCGCCAACTACGACTGGGACCGTTTCAACTACATCCACGCGACGGTTCTGTTCAACAAAGCCATCAACAACAATATCTACAATCCGACTCTGACCGAACTGAATACTAACGGTTACTACGCTGACTACGCCGACACCTTCAAAGGTCACCTGACCCCGGTAAAAGGTACGGCCCAGACCGAAACCACCCAGTCGCCAGCCTACTACGGCCTGTCGGTTAATCCGTTCAAAAACATCATCGCTTCGGCTGTGAGCAAATTCCGTCTGAGCGAAAATCTGGACGTGGCCTTCACTCCGTACATGTGGTACGGCTTCGGCAACGGCGGTACCCAGCAGCGCGCCATGTCGGAAAAAGGTTTCTACAACCCAGCCACCGGCAAACGCGACCAGACCGTGGACCTGAACGGCGACGGCGACACCATGGATACCGTACTGGTAGCCAATGCCAGCGTCACCCGCACCGTACGTCCGGGCGCCAACCTGGCCTTCATCTACAATCTGGAAAACCACGAAATCAAGACCGGCGTATGGTGGGAACGCGCCCGTCACGAACAGACCGGCCCTATGCTGGCTCTGGCCAACGACGGTACCCGTGCCGACATCTGGCTGCAAGACAGCCCTATCCTGCGTCCTGACGGCCACCCAGCCGAAAGCCGTGACTGGATCTCGATTTCGACCGCGTATCAGGCCTTCCTGCAAGACACCGTCAGCCTGATGGACGACAAGATGAAGATCAACGTAGGCGTACGTACCCCGTACATCAAGCGTGACTTCACCAATTTCGGCGACGAACTGAACACTGTTAAGCCATTCCAGTTCAACAAGACCTACCACGAAGTGCTGCCACAACTGGGCGCACGCTACCGCGTGACCAATGACGATCAGGTATTCGCTTCGATCGCCAAGAACATGAAAGCACCACCGAACTTCATCTTCGGTAACGTCGGTTCCAACGTGGTAGTGGACCCGGTCACGCTGCTGCCAACCACCTTCAAGGACACCCAGCCAGAAACTTCGTGGAGCAGCGATCTGGGCTACCGTCACCAGGATTCGAAGTTCATTGCTACTGTGACCGCGTTCTACACGGACTTCAAGAACAAGCAAGCTAGCTCGACCGACCCAGAAACCGGTAAGAGCACCTACCTGAACATCGGCCGCGAAAAACACCACGGTCTGGAGATCGAAGTGGGTAACACCCCGATCAACGGCTGGGCATTCTATGGCTCGCTGGGCTTCCTGAAAGCTGAACTGAAGGACAACCTGTACGGTCTGGCCGGCACCAAGCAAGTGATCTTGCCAACGGCTGGCAAAGATGCACCTAACTCGCCAACCCGCAAGGCTGGCCTGTCGGTGGAATATCAGGACGGCGCATTCTGGGTTCGTCTGAAAGCCCGCGCTACCAGCAAGCAGTACGCTTCGCTGATGAACGACGAAGTTGCTCCAGGCTACACCACCTACGGTCTGGACGGCGGCTACACCCTGCCGAACTTCAGCGTGTTCAAGCGTCCTAAGCTGAGCTTCAACATCAGCAACCTGACCGACAAACAGTATCGCAACCCATCGTCGACCACGGTCATCAATGCGCTGCCATACCAAGGCGTCAGCGTTGCGTCGGCTGCCCGTTACTACCTGGGCGCGCCACGCTTCGCATCGGCTACCCTGTCGGTGGACTTCTAAGCGTTGATCCAGAGACGGGCTGCGGCCCGTCTCCGCACTACGTATCACACCCTATAAGTCCTGTACTTATAGGGTGTTTTTCATTTGAGCGTGGCTTTGTAACGTAGAATTTCCCCGCTGCGCAAGCAGCCCGCCGGACGGTACAATGAACGCTTAAATATAAGCATGACCCCATAGGCAAGATCCGTAATGAAAAAATCCCTGAGCCTGATGCTGGTTGCCCTGCTGGCCGGCTGTGCCTGGCGCCAGCCTGTGCCGCCCACAGTGGTGGACGTACAGCTGGTCAGCATTAACGATTTCCACGGCAATATCGAAGCCAGTAAATATGTGCTCGACAGCTACTATGGGCCGGGCCCGCGCACGGTGACGGCCGGCGGCATCGACACCATAGGCGCGGCCTTGCAGGCGTGGCGCAAGGACGATCCGGAACTGCTGCTGGTGGGGGCGGGCGACCTGATAGGCGGCAGCCCGGCGATATCGTCGATGTGGGCCGACGAACCGACTATCGGTGCCATGAACCTGCTGGGATTGAAAGTCAGCTCGGTCGGCAATCACGAATTTGATGCTGGCCGGCTGGAACTGCTGCGCCAGCAGAAAGGCGGCTGCGCTTCGCCGCGGCCGGAACGGGCCTGCCAGTTCAGCCCCACTTACGAAGGCGCCAAATTCCAGTATCTGGCCGCCAATGTGATCGACATGGTGACGCGCAAGCCGCTGCTGCCGGCCTACAAGATCGAACAGGTGCGTGGCGTGAAGGTGGCGTTCATCGGCACGGTACTGCGCGATGCACCGGAGAAGCTGCTGGCCTCCGGCATCGCCGGGCTGGAATTCATCGATGAAGCGGAAGCCATCAACCGTCAGCTGCCGGAACTGCGCAAGCAGGGCGTGGGCGTGTTCGTGGTGCTGATCCATCAGGGCGGCCGCACCACCGATAAATTCGACCAGCAGGATTGCAGCCACCTGACCGGACCAGTGGTGGAGGTGGTGAAGAAGCTCGATCCGGCCATCCGGCTGGTGGTGACGGGCCATTCGCACCGCGGTTATCTGTGCAAAGTGGACGGCCGGCTGGTGACTCAGTCGGATATGGGCGGCCATGTGCTGTCGCGCATTACGCTGAAAGTCGATGTGGCCAGCCAGACCGTGCGCGAGGTGCGCGCCAGTCAGGAAGTCATGACGGCAGGGCGCTGGCCTGAAGATCCGAAGATCGACGCCTATCTGGCACAAGTACGCGAGCGTAGCGCCAATGCGCTGGCCCGTCCGGTGGCCCGACTGGCGGTGCCCAGCGTGTTGCGTGAAAAGCGCGACGATGGCGAATCGGCGCTGGGTGATCTGGTAGCCGATGCCATACTCGCATCGGGCCGTTCGTATGGCGGCCAGATCGCTTTCATGAACAATGGCGCCATGCGGCAGGATCTGGAAACTTCCAGTGGCAACCGGGTTTCGGTCGGCCAGGCGCTGTATGTGCTGCCGTTCGGGAACACGTTGGTGGCCATGAATTTGCGCGGCACCCAGCTGCGCGAACTGCTGGAACAGCAATGGCTGGGCGGGCGCGATATCACGCGCGGGCTGATGCAGGTGTCCGAAGGTTTCAGTTACAGCTGGGATCCACGCGCTGCCATCGGCAGCAAGGTGGTGCCTGATAGCGTGATGCTGAACGGCGTGCCGATCGAAAATGACACCACCTACCGCGTCATCGTGACGAATTTTCTGGCCGAAGGCGGCGATGGCTTCTCGCTCTTCCCGCTGGGACGTAATCAGGCCGAAACCGGCATCCGCGATATCGATGCGCTGACCGACTATCTGGTCAAGCGCGAACAGGCCGGCAAGCCGGCCGGCCGCAGTGAGCCGCTCAGCCGTATCAAGCGCCTGCAATAATTCTTAGGAGTGAACCTATGCGTCGTGTAATCCCTGCCGTTGTGCTGCCGGCATTGCTGGCACTGGGCACCCCGGCCCACGCGGAATTTTCCATCCCCGGTTTTGAACTGGTGCAGACTGCGCCGGTAGAAACAACACTGAAGAATAGCGATCTGCGTGATCCAGCGACGGTCTGGAGCGAGCTGTTTGACAATGCCCGACATGAAATCCTGATCGGCCAGTTCTATGCCGTGAACAAGCCCGGCAGCGTATTTAGCAAAGTGGTGGAACGGCTGGCAGCAGCGGGCCAGCGTGGCGTGAAAATCCGCTTCCTGCTGGACCAGAAAGGCGTAGGGCTGTCCGAGCAGAGCACCATCGAGCAGCTGAAGGCGATTCCGAATCTGGAACTGCGCGTGATCGACTTTAACAAGCTGACCGGCAACGGCATCATCCACGCCAAGTATCTGGTGGTGGATGGCGCAGCGGCGTATGTAGGCAGCCAGAATTTCGACTGGCGCTCGTTCGAGCATATCCACGAAACCGGGGTACGCATCACCGAACCCAAGCTGGTGGCGCAGGTACAGGCCATCTTCAATCAGGACTGGCGCGCCCAGGCGCTGACGATGCAGGGCATGGTGGTGCCGGCATTGAATGTGGCGCGCCAGCCGCTCAACCTGCAGCGCGATGCCATGCTGCTGGCCAGCCCGCAAGCCTACAATCCGGCCGGCGTGGACGATAGCGAAGCGGCCTTGCCGGCCTTGCTGGCGCAGGCGAAAAGCGAAGTACGGGTGCAGCTGCTCGACTATGCGCCGCTGAGCTATGGGCCGAAAGGCACGCGCCCGTATTATGCGGTGATCGATAACGCCGTGCGGGCGGCGGCCAACCGCGGCGTGAAGATCAAGCTGCTGGTATCGAACTGGAATCTGGAAGCCTTGCCGCAGGTGTACCTGAAAAGTCTGGCCATCCTGCCTAACGTGGAAATCCGCGTTGCCACGCTGCCGGTGGCCAGCACTGGCTTCATTCCGTTTGCCCGCGTTATTCACAGTAAAACCATGGTGATCGATAATCAGATCGCATGGGTAGGCACCAGCAACTGGAGCGGCGGCTATTTCGATCTGTCGCGCAATCTGGAAGTGGTGATGCGCAACGAGAAAATGGCCCAGCGTCTGGCCGCCCTGCAGGAGCAGATCTGGAGCTCGGGCTATACCCAGCCACTCGACATCAACCGTAACTATCCGAAACCGGCCAAAGGTAGCCCGAATGAATAAACTCGTTGTAAGCGCTGCACTGTGCGGCATGTTTGCCAGCTTTAATGCCCATGCATGGGGTAACGATGGCCACCGTGCCGTCGGTGCGATCGCCGACCAGCTGCTGCAGGGCAGCAGCGCGGAACAGCATGTCAAAGCACTGCTGCTGCCGGGCGAATCGCTGGAAAAGATCGCCACCTGGGCCGACTGCGTAAAGGGTACTTACTGCGGCCCGCAAAGCGAAGAGATGCAGAGCTATGTGGTGGCCAATCCCAAGCACAGCGAGTACCATTACACCGATTTGCCGTTCCAGTACGCGCACTATCATGACCACGACGTGGGCACCACTGACGTCGATATCGTGCAGACGCTTAAACAGTGCATCCAGGTGCTGCAGGGCAAGGATGACGCGGCCACCAATCCGCATCACTTCACGCCCCGTCAGGCGCTATTGATTCTGACCCATCTGGCCGGCGACATTACCCAGCCGCTGCACGTGGGGGCGGCCTATGTTGACCAGCATGGTAATTTCGTGGTGCCGCAGACGGCAGCGCAAGTGGATAGCGTCCATTTGTTCGATGCGCGCGGCGGCAACAACCTGCTGCTCGACGATGTGAAGCTGAGTGCCCAGAGCGCCCAGCTGATCGAAGCTGGCCCCGCCGACGACAAGCCTGCTGCCAGCACCCAGCCAGCCCGCGCGCCGCAGACCACGCGTCCGTTCCACTCCTACTGGGATACCACGGTGGTCAACTATGTGTTCCGCCGCACAGGTGTGCGCACGCCGCAGCAGTTCGCCGAGAAAGTGATAGCCACGCAACCGCAGGTGGCCAGCCAGAGCGGCGATCCGGTGCAGTGGCCGTACGCCTGGGCCGATCAGGCGCTGGCCGTTTCCAAACAGGCGCATGAAGGTGTGACGGCGGGGGCGCTGACACGCCAGATTAGCAAGAGTGGCGAAAGCTATGCCGTATGGGCACTGACGGTACCGGATAATTATCCCGTGCCCAGCTCCGCGCTGGCGAAAACCCAGCTGATACAGGGGGGCTACCAGCTGGCCGCAGTGCTCAAGGCGATCTGGCCCTGAGCTACGCGCGCCGGGTTACTGGCCAGTTAGCGGATTGATCCACCATTCGCTGCGGGCCAGTGGCGTTTGCGGCGACAGATCGGGATTGGGCAATTTAATCAGACGGCGCTTGAACAGCGCCGTTTTCTTTATCAGCCGGCCTTTGTGCTGCTGGAACAGGGTATTCAGGCTGCCGTCCTTGAGCATGATCTCCATGCCGTCTGCAATGCGGCGCGCAAGCTGCTCGCCTTCGGCATCGCGCCGCACGAAAAAGTAGCGCGGCAAAGGGTAGTGCAGCAGCAGCGTCGATTCGATGGCCAGTCCCGGATGGCTGGCATGGCGCTCGTCGAATTCGCGCAGCGCTTCATCGGCTGAGCGTGAATAGAAGTCGAAGCGGCCTGCGGTCAGCATGCCGAACAGGCCAGCGTAGTTGCTGCCTTCCACCACGCCGACGCCGGCAGCTTTGAAGATGCTGACATCGGCCCAGCCTTTGCCTAGCCCGGCGCGCAGCTGGCGCAAGTCGTCCAGTGTACGCACGCTGGCAAAGCGGGGCTGATCGGCGGCGCGGATCAGCAGCAGCCGGTAGCCCAGCAGGCCGCGGTCCACCGGCAGGCGGATGGGCAGAAAGCGCCGTTCCAGTTCGGGCGACGTGGCGCGCACGAACACATTGATGCGGCCTTGCGCCGCACTCATTTCCAGCAGCACCCGCTGAGGCGACATGGCCACGCTGGTCTGATGCTGGCGGTAGGGGCCGTAGGCGGAAACTGTTTTTTCCATAGCCGTGCGCAGCACCGCCCAGTCATAGTCGTAACGGCTGTCGATGCCGTCGCTGCTGAGCGGATAAGTGATCTCCGTTAGGGCATGGCAGCTGTTGCCCAGTACTGCGAGTAGCAATATCACAACGTAACGGATGGCCTGTGCAACGGGCATGCTGGTTTGCAACTCACTGATTTGAATAGCTGCTAGTGTGCCACGGTGGCGAGCTAAGCGTGTATCAATTTGAAAGCATGGAACTGCCACGCAACGAAATACGCGGATTATTGCAGCCAGCGTTGACTTGTGAACTTGCGCTTGCTTATCCTAGAGAAACACTTGCTAGTTTCCATATCAATTTAGGAGACCTTGTCGCATGAAGTTATTTATCCGACTAATTTCGCTGGTGGCCTGTTCGGTTATGCTGCCAGCCGTGGCACAGGCCCAGAGCGTTGCCGATGCAGCCACTGCGGCTGCATCGCCTGTTACCGGCAATTTGACGCTGACCTCGCAATATATCTCGCGCGGATTCCGCCAGACCTGGGGCAAGCCGGCCTTACAGGGTGGCTTCGATTATGCCGATCCTTCCGGTTTCTCGGCCGGCACCTGGCTGTCCACGGTCAGCAACCGTTACATCGAGGATGGCACGCTGGAGTGGGACATCTACGGCAATTACAACGGCAGTGCCGGCCCTGTCGGCTACAGCGCCGGCCTGTACGTGTACAAATATCCGGGCGCCGAATACCGCTCCAGCCATACCACCTACGATTACACCGAACTTGCGCTGGGCCTCAGCTATCAGGTGGCCTACCTTAAATACAACTACACGGTAAGCCGCGAGTTTTTCGGTATCACCAATGCGCGCGGTACGGGCTATCTGGATGTGGGCGTCAATCCCGAGCTGGGCGGCTATACGCTTAACCTGCATTTCGGGCAGGGCCGGGTGGCCAACAACAGCATGTGGAGCTGGCGTGATTACAAGATAGGCGTAACGCGCCAGCTGGCCCCCGGCTGGATGCTGGCAGCCGCCTATACGCGCGCCCGTGGCAAGACGGATGTCTACGATACCTATACGCTGGGTGTACCGAATTCGGCCGGCAAGATCGAGACTTCCAATCCGGCTGCTGGCACGCGGGTGCTGGCATTGACCCGTAGTTTCTGACCTTTAGGTGAAGCATGAGTATGGAATTTTCTGGTTCTGCGGGCGTGTCGGCACGCTCGCTGTTTTCCCTTTCCCTTAACGGAAAAATCTGCGCTGCAGCGACGGCACTGGTGGTGCTGAGCCTGGCTGTTACGGCAACAGTGATCGGTGTACGTAGTAGCAGTAGCGCCGAAGCGGCGGCCATGAATCTGGCCCGCACTTCAGCACGCGAGGTGGCCGGGGCGCTGCAATCGCGCATTATCGGCAATCTGTCGGCCGTGATCAATCTATCCGGTGCCATGCGCCAGACGCGTGCGAACAACCAGACGCTGGGACGCGACCAGATCAACGAAATGGTCAAAGCCACGCTGCTTGGTTCGGAGGATCTGATCGGTGCCGCCGTGACGTGGGAACCGAATGCGCTCGATGGCAAGGATGCCGAGTTTGCCGGCAAGCTGCCTTACTACGATGCGACCGGGCGCTACTTGCCTTACTGGACCCGCGCCAGCGGCGGCGGCACCCATGTGGAACCGATAGTGTTCGACAGTGCGCCCGGCGCCAACGACTGGTATGACATACCCAAGAAATCGGGCAAAGTGTTCTTCACCGAGCCGTATAACTATCCGGTAGACGGCAAGCCCACGCTGATGGCATCGCTGGTGTCGCCTATCATGATCGAGGGACAGTTCCGCGGCGTGGCCAGCGCCGACTTCATGCTGACCCGTCTCACGGCCATACTGAAAGAACTCAAGGTCATCGAGGGGGCGCAACTGAGCCTGATCTCGAATGGCGGACTGTATGCCAGCCATACCGATGTGGCAAGGCTGGGCAAGAAAGCGGAAGACTTGCCGGCGGCGGCGCTGGAGCAGGTACGCAAAGGTCAGGCGTACGAATACGAAGACAGTGTCGGCATGGTGCACCTGTTGCAGCCGCTCACTATTCATGCCGATGCGCCGCCATGGTCGGTGCAACTGATCTTCCCGAAGAGCGTGGCACTGGCACCAGCGCGTGAACTGCTGTGGTACACGCTGGGGGTTTCGCTATTGTGCGCGATTGCCACGGCGCTGGTGCTGATTACTGTGGTGTTCCGTCTGACGGCGCCACTGCGTGCATTGGGTGAGCGTATGTCCGGCCTGTCCAGCGGAGATGCCGATCTGAGCGTCAAGCTGGAAGTACAGGGCAACGACGAGCTGGCCGTGATCGGCAATGGATTCAACCAGTTCGTCGGCAAGATTCATGATGTGCTGGTGCAGGTCAGTGCCAGCGCCGAGAATGTTGCGCGCGGCAGTGCCGAAATCTCGCAGGGCAATACCGATCTGTCAGCGCGCACCGAGCATCAGGCCAGTGCGCTGGAACAGACCGCAGCGTCGATCGACGAGTTGACGGGCACCGTCAAGGAGAATGCGGAGAATGCCCGTCAGGCCAATCAGCTGGCGGAAGCGGCTTCCGAAGTGGCCCAGCGTAGTGGTTCGGTGGTGACGCAGGTGGTGGCGACCATGGCCTCGATCAATGAGTCCTCCAACAAGATCGTTGATATCATCAGCGTCATTGACGGCATCGCCTTCCAGACCAATATCCTTGCGCTTAATGCGGCGGTGGAAGCAGCGCGGGCGGGCGAACAGGGCCGCGGTTTCGCTGTGGTGGCAACCGAAGTGCGTAATCTGGCCCAGCGTAGTGCTGCAGCGGCCAAGGAGATCAAGGAACTGATCGATGATTCGGTCGACAAGGTGGCCGCTGGTAGCCGTCTGGTGGACGAAGCTGGCAGTACCATGGACGAAGTGGTGGCCAGCGTGCGACGGGTGACGGAGATCATGAGCGAGATCACTGTGGCGACAGTAGAACAGAGTGACGGCATCGCCCAGGTGAATCAGGCCATCGTGGAAATGGATGGCGTGACCCAGCAAAATGCAGCACTGGTCGAGCAGGCTGCGGCGGCGGCGGAAAGCCTGCAAGAACAGGCGCACCATCTGGAACAGGCGGTCAGCGTGTTCCGGCTACAGCGCGCAACTGGCAGTACTGGAAGCAGCTACGTCAGACGGCCGGAGTTGCCGCCCGCCGCGCAGCGCGCAACTGTAGCGCGCCGGCTGGCGGCGCGGCCAGCGGCGACGGCCAGCGCTGCGGCTAAACCGGTCGAAAACTCCGGCCCGGCCCCTGCGCCCGCCACCGCCAGATCGGCCAGCGCTGCCGCTGCTGGCAATGCAGCGCGTCAGCCTGCCGCGAAACCAGCCGCTGCAGCCGACAGTGAATGGGAAGAGTTCTAGACTGCGCAGGGTGCTGCCAGCTCTGGCACAATGATGGCGGCGCTGCACTGGTAGCGCCGTCGTCCATCATGGTTTTCTGCTGCTTATGTATGCTTTTCTATTCCGCCCGCGCCAGCTTGCTGCCTGCGCCGCCGGCTTGGCCCTCGCTGCTGCTGCTGCTGCTGCTGCGCCAGTCGTGGGCAATCCGCAGGCCGGGCAGGTTGTCTTCAAACTGTGCGCTTCATGTCATCAGGTGGGGCCGCGTGCGCGCGGCGGATTCGGCCCGCAGCTGACAGGGGTGATAGGCCGCAAAGCCGCCAGCACCGGCGATTATCACTATTCTGAGGCCATGCGGAAGTCCGGCATCGTCTGGAGCGAGGAGCGGCTGGCGGCCTTTATCCGTGATCCGGACCGGGTGGTGCCCGGCACGCGCATGCGCTTCTGGGGCATCAGCGACGCGCAGAAGATAGCGGATCTGCTGGCCTATCTGAAAGCCGGCGCACAGTAAGCAAGGGGTGGAGTGAGGCAGCGGGGCAGGCCTTGCCGGCCTGCCCGCAGGATGGGCTTAGCGCGATTTGACGAACGGCGTGCCCAGCGCTTTGGGTGCAACCGATTTGGCCATCAGGCCGGCCAGTACGATCACCGTCACGACGTAAGGAATCATCTGGATCAGCGAGCCGGGAATGCGGCCGACGACGGGCAGTTCCACACCTTCGATCTGGATCTGCACGGCACCGAAGAAGCCGAACATCAGGCAGCCGAGGAAGGTGTGCAGCGGACGCCAGTTACCGAATACCATGGCGGTCAGCGCCAGATAGCCGGCACCGGCCGACATGTCGCGCAGGAAGAAGCCGCTCTGCACCACCGACAGATAGGCGCCCGAGAACGAGCACAGGATGCCGGCGATCAGCATGGCCATGTAGCGCTGGCGTTCGACATTGATGCCGGCGGCATCGGCGGCGTGCGGATTCTCGCCGCAGGCACGCAGGCGCAGGCCGAAGCGGCTGTGGTACACCACCCAGTGCACCAGCGGCACCAGTGCAAACGCCAGATACACCAGCACGGAATGGCCGCCGATCAGGTGGGCGTAGAGCCAGCCGATGAAGGGAATATCTTCCACCGCTGCGCTGCCGGGCAGTACCACGTCGAACAGACGGGCCTGGCCCAGATCCGGCGTGCGGCCGCCCTGCTGGAACAGATACTGCGCCACTACGAAGGTCAGGCCGCTCATGGCGATATTGATGGCGATGCCGGCTACCAGCTGGTTGCCTTTCTGGGTGATCGCTACATAGCCCTGCAGGGTGGCCAGCAGCAGCGACACCAGCATGCCGGCAGCCACGCCGTACCACGGGTTCTGGGTCAGGAAGGCGACGGCTGCGCTGACAAAGGCGCTGGCCAGTATCTTGCCTTCGAGGCCGATGTCGATCACGCCCGAACGCTCGGCAAACAGGCCGGCCATGCCGGCAAAAATCAGCACCGGCGCATTGCGCACGGTGGAGACGAGGATACTGCCGATATGGAGATCATCAAAAGTCATATCGTTCTCACTTCTTCAGTTTCAGCATTTTGGCGATGGCCGGGCCGTACAGGTTTTCCATGGCACCGCAGAACAGGATGATCAGGCCCTGCACCAGAATCACCATCTCGGGCGGGATGTTCTGCTTTTCCAGCGACAGGTCGAAACCGCCCTGTGTCAGTGCGCCGAACAGCACAGCGGAGAGAAAAATGCCAACTGGATGCTGGCGTCCCATCAGGGCGATGGCGATGCCGATAAAGCCGGCGCCGCCGACGAAGTTGAGCGACAGGTAGTGGGTCGAACCCATGATGGAGTTGACCGAACCGAGGCCGGCCAGGGCACCCGAGATCAGCATGACGATGATGATCATCTTGCTGATGCGGATACCGGCATAGTGGGCCGCGTGCGGATTGAGGCCGGTGGCGCGCAGCTTGAAGCCCCAGGCTGAACGGCTCACCACCACGCCATACACGACCAGCGCGATCAGGGCGAGGAAGAAGCTGATGTTGAGCGGGGTTTCGCCCAGCACTGGGAACCACTGATTCAGGCGCGGCATTTCGGCAGCGGCAGCAAAGGCGCGGCTGGCAGGATTTTGTTCGCCGGCCGGAATCATGTATTTCACGATCAGGAAGTTCATCAGCTGGGAAGCGATGAAGTTGAACATGATGGTGGTCACCACCACATGGCTGCCCCGTTTGGCCTGCAGATAGCCGGGCAGGAAGGACCACAGTGCGCCGAACAGCGCGGCGCCCAGTACCCCCAGCGGTATCAGCATCCAGCCCGGCAGCGTGCTGTCGAAAGCCAGCATGGCCCAGGCCAGACCGAGGCCGCCGATATACATCTGGCCTTCGGCGCCGATGTTGAACAGGCCGGCCTGCATGGCGATCGACACGGCCAGGCCGGTGAAGATAAAGGTGGAGGCGTAGAACAGCGTGTAGCTCAGTCCTTCCGGATTGATCACGGCGCTGCTGATTAGTATCTGCAGCGATTCGGTCGGGCTTTCGCCCAGCATGTGGATCACCAGTGCCGTCACCAGCAGTGCCGACAGCAGGTTCAGTAAGGGCATGACGAAGGCAGTGGCCCAGCGTGGCAAGTCTTTATTCATGATTTGTGCTCGCCCCCCATCAGCAGACCGATGCGGGTGGTATCGAATTCTTCTATTTTCAGTTCGCCCGTAATGCGGCCACCGCACATGACCAGTATCCGGTCTGCCAGCGCACGCACTTCTTCCAGTTCCACCGACACCAGCAGGATGGCCACGCCTTCATCGCGCAGCTTGAGCAGCTGGGTGTGGATGCTTTCGATGGTGCCGATATCGACCCCACGGGTAGGCTGGCCCACCAGCATCAGCTTGGGCTGGGCCAGCACTTCGCGCGCAATCACCACCTTCTGCTGGTTGCCGCCCGAGAGCAGGCCGATACGCAGATCGTGGTTATTCGGCCGCACGTCGAAGTTTTTCATCAGTTCGGCGCAGCGGCTGGCGATGGCTTTGAAGTTGAGCAGGCCCCAGCGGTTCTTCAGCTTGTCCTGATAGCCGAAGATGGTGTTGTGCATGACCGAGAAGGCCTTGATGACGCCATCGCGCAGGCGGTCTTCCGGCACGTGGGCAATGCCCAGATCGCGGAAGCTGCGCGGCAGGCCGTCGGCATTGCTGCGGCCCGCGAAGGGCAGGGCCTGGCCGAGGAAGTCCAGCTGGCCCGAGGAGGGCAGACGCATGCCGGACAGGATTTCCATCAGTTCGCTCTGGCCATTGCCGGACACCCCGGCGATGGCGACGATCTCGCCGGCGCGCAAGGTAAAGCCGATATCGGCCAGCAGCTTCACGCCCTGCTCGTCGAGCAGTTGCAGGTTGTGCACCTGTAGTACCGGTGCGCCAGGGTTGTACGGTTTGCGCGGCAGGTTGTTCTCGATCGGACGGCCCACCATCATGTTGGCCAGATCCTCTTTGCTGGTGCCGGCGGTGGGCACGGCGCCGATCACGCGGCCGCCGCGCATCACGGTGACGGTGTCGGTGATGTCGAGGATTTCCTGCAGCTTGTGGGTGATCAGGATGATGGTCTTACCCTGCTCCTTGAACAGGCGCAGGATTTCGAACAGCGACGCGGTTTCCTGCGCCGTCAGCACAGCCGTCGGCTCGTCCAGAATCAGGATGTTGGCGCTGCGGTAGATCTGCTTGAGAATTTCCACGCGCTGCTGCGCACCCACGGACAGGTCGTGGATGGTGGCCAGCGGGTCGACGTCGAGCCGGTAGCGCTGGCAGATCTCGCGCAATTCCTGCTCCACGCGGGCGCGGTGCTTATTCAGCTGGAAGCCGCCTTCAGTGCCGAGCATGACGTTGTCGAGCACCGTCATGTTCTCGACCAGCATGAAGTGCTGGTGCACCATGCCGATGCCGAGGCTGATGGCCTCCTGGCTGTTATGGATGCGCTGCACCTGACCGTTGAGCAGGATGTCGCCACTGTCGGCACGGTAGTAGCCGTACAGGATGCTCATCAGAGTCGATTTGCCGGCGCCGTTCTCGCCTACCAGACCATGGATGGAACCCTTGGCGATGGTGAAGCTGACGTCCGTGTTCGCTTTGACCGCTCCGAAGTGCTTGGAGATGCCGCGAAATTCTACTGCTGGCTGCATAGGATGGTTTTCGGGGGTTATGTAAAAAGCTAAAACGCTAAACGGTAAAACGCGCCGCCGGAGAACTTCTCCGGCGGCGCGCTTCATGTCAGAACAGGGTTATACCGGGCAGGACGCGCCCGAACGGATGTCGATCACTTTGACTTTGCCGTCGATGATGTCCTTGCGTGCACCCAGCACGCGCTTTTCGATTTCCGGCGTAATCAGCTTGCGGTTGTTTTCGTCCAGCGCCCAGTCCACGCCGCCTTCTTTCAAGCCTTTGGCGCTGACGCCAGCTTTCCACGTACCGTTCTTCATCTGCATGAAGGCGTCATACACGGCCACGTCCACGTGCTTGACCATGGAAGTCAGGATGGTGCCCGGATACAGGCCGTTCTGGTTGGAGTCCACGCCGATGGCCAGCTTGCCTTTTTCCTTGGCAGTCTGCAGGGTGCCCAGACCGGAACCGCCGGCCACGGCAAACACCACGTCCACGCCGCGGTCAAACTGCGAACGCGCCAGTTCGCCGCCTTTGCCCGGATCGTTCCAGGCCTGGGCGCTGGTGCCGACCATGTTCGAGGTCACATCGACCTTGGCGTTGACGGCTTTGGCGCCCTGCGCGTAGCCGCAGGCGAAAGTGCGGATCAGCGGAATATCGACACCGCCGACAAAACCGATTTTCTTCGACTTGGAGGCCATGGCGGCGGCCACGCCGGCCAGATAGGAACCTTCTTCTTCCTTGAAGGTGATGGACTCCACGTTGGCGCCCTGCGCGATGCCGTCGATCAGTACAAAGCGGACTTTAGGGAATTCCTTGGCGACCTTCTGCACGGCTGCCTGCTGGGCAAAGCCGATGGAGGCGATCAGGTCGAGGTTTTTGCGGGCCAGGCCACGCAGCACCTGTTCGGCTTGCGTATCGCTGGAGGCTTGCACCTCGATGAATTTGATATTGGTTTCCTTCGAGAAGCGGGTAGCGCCTTCGAATGCGGACTGGTTGAACGATTTATCGAACTTGCCGCCGGCGTCATACACGATGCCCAGCTTAGGATCTGCTGCGGACGCACTGGCAGCAACAAACAGTGCGGCCACGGTCAAACCGAGTTGTGAAAGTTTCATGAATGGGCTCCTGGAAGATCGATATTGTATATTTTTATTTGACGAAACATGTAATTTGGTGCCGGTTTATCGCTGCAAATAGCCGATTTTTCGGCGTTTGCCCCGCAACGGTGCGGTTCTTGCGGCTAACTTCAGCGCGCTTCATTGCTTGTCCAGCAATATTTTTGCGTCGTCGTTTTACTGAAATTCAATTCTTTCTTGCTTGCAATTGCTGTCGGACCCTGCTCTTTGTCGCGTTGCAGCAACAATGTGCACCGAATTAAAAATTTTTAAGGTGTTGCTTTTTTGTCCGTATGGCCAAAATTCATGCCATTTGGCTAATTTTGTCGCTGATTCCATGCTGCATTCCGGCACTATGGAAACGCGCACCTGCCACCGCTAACTGTCTGATTTTATGACCATCCATAACTATGCATGAGCGGTGATATGTACGACAAATTCATTTTTTCTTGGTTATTTATATTTTTTTGATATGAATCTGAAACGCGGAAAAGTAGATTCATGACATTTTTTTCCGTGCTAGAGTGGCTGGCAACTTGCATATCAATGCCAGTACATCCACTTGAAGGAGCCCCACAGATGAACAAAAAAAATAGTGTTTTCGCCGCCCGCACGCTGATCGCGCTGGCGGTGGCGAGTGCTTTCCCGCTGCACGCGGCCTACGCTGCCGAAGGCACGGATGCGGCCGACCAGGCTGCGGCCAATAGCGCCGACGCGGCCACCAAGGGCCAGCTGGAAACCGTGATCGTGACGGCCCAGCGCCGCGCTGAAAACATCAAGGACGTGCCGATGTCGATCGCCACCCTGAAAGGCGACAAACTCGACGTGCTGACCTCGGGCGCAGCCGACATCCGCTTCCTGGCCGGCCGTTCGCCGTCGGTCAACGTGGAATCGGACTATGGCCGTACCTTCCCGCGTTTCTACATCCGTGGCCTGGGTAACACCGACTTCGACCTGAATGCTTCGCAGCCGGTCGGTCTGGTGATGGACGACATCGTGCAGGAAAACGCCATGCTGAAGGGCTTCCCTGTATTTGACGTCGATCAGGTGGAAGTACTGCGCGGCCCGCAGGGCACGCTGTTCGGCCGTAATTCGCCTGCCGGTGTGATCAAGTTCGATTCGGCCAAGCCGGTATTCAGGCAGGAAGGCTATCTGACTCTGGGCATTGGTAACTACTCGGCCAAAACCGGCGAGGGCGTGTTCAACATTCCGGTCAGCGATACCGTGGCGCTGCGCTTCTCGGGCACTACCCAGCACCGCGACAATCGCGTACATAATACCAACCCGAATCCGAACACCGGCACCAAGGATTTCGAGGGCTACGGCGACAACGCCTTCCGTCTGCAAGCGCTGATCCAGCCGAACAAGGACTTCAGCGCACTGCTGAACTACCATGAGCGCGACTACCATGGCAGCGCCACGCTGTTCCGCGCCAATATCATCAAGAAGGGCACCAATGATCTGGTCGACGGTTTCGACTACGGTTCCTACCCTAGCGATGGCGTCAACTACCAGCGTCTGAGCACCAAAGGCGGCAACATCCGTCTGAAATACAATCTGGACGACATCACTCTGCACTCGATCACCGGCTATGAAACGCTGAAGTTCAACAGCCGCGCCGACGTGGACGGCGGCTACGGTGCTTCCTATGCGCCTCCTTACGGTCCGGGCTATATTCCGTTTGCGGTAGAAACGGCCGACCTGCTGCCTAACCATAAACAGTTCTCGCAGGAGCTGCGCGCCGAGTCCAACTACAAGGGCCCGCTGCAATGGATCGGTGGCCTGTTCTTCTTCAACGAGAACATCCAGATCGATTCGATCAGCTTCAACACTTTTGCGCCAGGTAACCCTCAGAATCCGCAGTACGCCCAGCAGTTCCAGGACGCCAAATCGTGGGCGGCTTTCGGTTCGCTGAACTACACGGTGAGCGACCAGTTCAAGCTGCGCGGTGGTCTGCGCTACACCAGCGACAAGAAGCAGTTCTCGGCGATGCGCGTTGAACCGCCGCAGATTGCTGGCCCGTTCAATATCGACAATACCTCGCACAATCTGAGCTGGGATCTGAGCGGTACCTATGAGCTGGATAAATCCACCAATCTGTTCGGCCGTATCGCTACCGGCTATCGCGCGCCATCCATGCAGGGCCGTCTGAACGGTCTGGGTGACAAGCCATCGTTCGCCGGTGCCGAGAAGGCTCTGTCGTACGAAGCTGGTATCAAACAGGATCTGTTTGAAAAGCGCGCCCGTCTGAGCGCATCGGTATTCCAGTACACGGTGAAGGACAAGCAGCTGACGGCCGGTAGCGGCGGTATCAATATGAATCAGCTGATCAACGCCGATAAAGTCACCGGCCAGGGTGTGGAAGTGGACTTCCAGGCCAACCTGGGTGGCGGCTTCAGCGCCACACTGGGCGGCAGCTACAACGATACCGAAATCAAGGACAAGAACCTGTTCGTCCAGTACTGCGGTAATCTGGGCAACACGGCGCCAAATCCTTATGGCTGCACTCCAACCAATGCTCCTGGTCCGTTCGCCGGTACTTCCAAGATTGATGGCAACCCGCTGCCACGCGCTCCGAAGACCCAGCTGAACTTTACCCTGAAGTACAGCACCGAAATCGGCAATGGCGAGTTGTATGCCTACACCGACTGGACCTACCGCAGCAGCTACAACTTCTTCCTGTACGAAGCGCCTGAATACACGGCCAAGCCTTTGGCGGAAGGTGGTGCACGCGTAGGCTACAAATGGAGCAAGTATGAAGTGGCAGCCTTCGCCCGTAATATCACCGACAAACGTGTGATCATCGGTGCGATCGACTTCGATAACCTGACCGGCATGCTGAACGAGCCACGCACCATCGGCGCGACCTTCAAGGTCAACTTCTAAGCCACCGGCTTATATTGCACTGCGGCTTTAAACCGGCCGCAAACTGGCTTATGCTAGCGATCCCCGTCCACTGCAAGGTGGCGGGGATTTTTTCCATCCGGGGAGCCGCTCTTGCAACAAACTGTCGTCAATCTCTGGCCACTGTTAGGTGTGGCCGTCATTATTCTGGGCTTTGCCTTGCGCGCCCATCCGGTGCTGGTGGTGATTGCCGCCTGCGCGGTGACAGGGTTGGCCGCGTCCATGCCGGTGCACCAGCTGCTGGAGACGCTGGGCAAAGCGTTTGTCAAAACCCGCAACCTGCCGCTGATCCTGCTGCTGCCGCTGGCCGCCATCGGCCTGCTGGAACGCTATGGTCTGAAAGAGCACGCGCAGGCCTCGATCGCGCGCATCCGCTCCGCCACCACAGGGCGGCTGCTGATCGTGTATCTGGCGATCCGCGAACTGAGTGCGGCCTTCGGCCTGACCAGCCTGGGCGGCCATCCGAATATGGTGCGCCCGCTGGTGGCGCCGATGGCGCAGGGCGCCGCCGAAGTGCGCTATCCGGCGCTGACCGATGAACTGCGCCACCGTATCCGCGCCATGGCCGCCGCCACCGACAACGTCGGCCTGTTCTTCGGCGAGGACGTGTTCGTAGCCTTCGGCGCCATCGTGCTGATGCAGACCATCCTGCGCGGCGAAGGGCTGGAAGTCGATCCGCTGCATGTGGCGATGTGGGGCATACCGACCGCCGTAACGGCGTTTCTGATTCACTCGTGGCGGCTGCACCGGCTCGACGCGGAAATCGCCCGTGCCATGCAGCGCGGGGAGGGCCAGCCATGATCGTCAAACTGGACTGGTTTATTGTCATCGTCGGCTTGCTGCTGCTATCTGCCGCCGTGATGGCGCTGCTGGACCGGCACAACCCCAAGCGCTACAGCAGCGCGCTGTTCTGGGCGCTGTATGCAGCCATCTATCTGGCTGGCGAGCAGATACCGCCTGCCGTGACGGGGCTGATGATGGTGCTGATGGCACTGCTGGCCGGCTTTGGCGGAGTTGCGCTGGGTCGCCACAGCGAACGCACAGCGGAACAGCGCAAGGACAGCGCACAGCGGCTGGGACACCGCCTGCTGATACCGGCACTGCTGATTCCCATCACCACCATGATAGGTTCCACCCTGCTGAAGGATGTGCAGGTCGGCGGCGCGCTCTTGCTCGATCCGAAAAACCTTACGCTGGTCAGTCTGGGCTGCGGTTCGGTGCTGGCGGTGGCCAGCGCCTGCTGGCTGACTCGCGCCACGCCCATGCAGGCGCTGCGCGAATCGCGCCGCCTGACGGACCATCTGGGCTGGGCGCTGGTGTTGCCGCACATGCTGGCCGTACTCGGTTTGCTGTTCACGGAAGCAGGCATGGGCAAGGCGGTGGCGCACGTGGTCACGTCCTACATCAACCTCGATATCCGGCTGGTAGCTGTGGCGGTGTACTGCATCGGCATGGCGCTGTTCACCATCATCATGGGCAATGGCTTTGCAGCGTTTCCGGTGATCGCCGGCGGTGTCGGCATTCCTGTGCTGGTGGGCGTGTATCACGCCAACCCGGCCGTGATGGCGGCCATCGGCATGTTCAGCGCCTACTGTGGCACGCTGCTGACACCGATGGCGGCCAACTTCAATATCGTGCCGGCCGCCTTGCTGGACCTGCCGGACAAGAATGCGGTGATCCGCGCCCAGATCGGCACGGCGCTGCCCCTGCTGCTTGCAAATATTGCACTTCTTTATTTTTTGATGAATCTCTGAATCAGGCCGGATTGGAGTAGAGTAGCGCAGCATCGGGCCTGTGCTGCATGGATCAGTACCGCCCCGCTTATCGCGGAGTTGAACAAGATGGAAAAAATAATATTGTTGACGGGCTTCGAACCGTTCAATCAGGAGAAGATCAATCCCTCGTGGGAAGCCGTGCGGGCTTTGCAGGACTGGCGTGAAGGCGACTTTGTCGTGCATGCACGCCAGTTGCCTTGCGTGTTCGGCAGTTCGGCACGCATGCTGCACCATGCGATCGAGGAACTGCAACCGAGCATCGTGATCGGGGTAGGGCAGGCCGGTGGCCGGGTCGATATGTCGGTTGAGCGTATCGCCATCAACATCGACGATGCGCCGATAGCCGATAACAAGAAACGCCAGATCGTCGACCAGCCCATCGTCAAGGATGGACCGGCGGCCTATTTCTCGACCCTGCCGATCAAGGCCATCGTGCATGCGATCCGCGAAGCGGGCCTGCCTTCTTCGGTATCCCATACGGCCGGCACCTATGTGTGCAATCACGTGTTCTACAGCCTGATGCATCAGGCGCATGAATGGGGCACTACCATGCGCGCCGGATTTATCCACATCCCTTATCTGCCGCAGCAGGCGGCTGCCCATCCCGGTGCGGCCAGCATGAAGCTCGACGACATGATAGAAGGCCTGCGCATCGCCGTGCGTACCACGCTGGCCTACGACGTCGACATGCGTGAAGCGGGCGGCGTTACCCACTGAGTGGGTGCGCTGCGCTTGCTGGATAACGGCGCTCCGCAGCGGGACCTCTCGCTGTGTTGTTTGGTGGCCTGTTGCCGCGCTCAGGCGGCGGGCGGATTGAGGATGTTGAGGAAAGCCCGCACTACCGGCGCATCGTCCAGCGTGGTGTAGGTGATGTACAGATTGGCCGAAGGCGGGTTGGTGCGGATCGGCACAAACACCACGCCGGGCCAGCCGATACGGCTGGTGGTTTCCGGCATCAGCGCCACGCCCAGCCCCGCGCCCACCATGGCTAACAGAGTCTGTGGCTCGGAGGCTTCCTGGAAAATCGTTGGCTGGAAGCCCGCCTTGACGCAGCACTGGATCAGATAGCGCGGGAATGAGGACTTGTCGAGTGCCAGCGTCAGCATGGGTTCTTCGGCGATGTCGCTCAGTTCCATGGCTTCCTGCTTGGCCAGCGGATGGTGTTCATTAATCGCCACGCACACGTCTTCGCGAAAGCACAGTTCCTGCCGCAGATTGTCGCGCTTCAGATCTTCTTCATCGAGGCGGGGTTCGCGCCAGAAGCCCACGTCCACCTGTTTGGCGCGCAGCGCTTCGTACTGCAGGGTAGGACCCAGTTCGTGGATGGTCCAGGTCACGCGCGGATACTTGGTCTGGAATTCTTCCAGCAGGCTGGGAATCGGTCCCCACATGGCGGAACCGACGATGCCTACCCGCAGCCGGCCCACTTCGCCGCGGTCGATCTGGCGTATGGTGTCCACCGTCATGCGCATCTTGGCCAGCAGGTCGTTGGCTTCCTGCATCAGCGCCTTGCCCGCCACCGTCAGTTCGAAGGTGCGGGTGGTGCGGGCAAACAGCTTCACGCCCAGTTCGCTCTCCAGCTTCATAATCTGCTGGCTCAGGGGCGGCTGCGAAATGTGCAGCCGTTCGGCGGCACGGCTAAAGCTCTTTTCTTCTGCGACGGCGAGAAAATACTTGAGTTGCTTGAGATCGATGGACATGACGCTGACTACCTGTAATGGTTGCTGCCGGAATGCTGTGCTCTCTGCACTCTGGCGCCGTTGCTAGTTCTGGTGTGCATGCATGGCCAGTGCCAGTGCGGCGCCACAACGGGCATTGTGCTTGACCAGTGCAATATTGGTGGCCAGGCTGCGGCCATCGGTCAGCTGCTTGATGCGGTTAAGCAGGAAGGGCGTGACCTGTTTGCCCGTAATGCCCTGCGCGCCGGCTTCCTGCAAAGCCTGTTCCGTGATCGCGTCGATCTCCGCTTTCGGCATGGCCTCGGCTGCCGGTACGGGATTGCTGACCACCACGCCGCCTTTCAGGCCCAGCTGCCACTTGGTGTGGATGAAGGCAGCCTGCTCGGCCGGCGTATCGAGCTGGAAGTCGGCATTGAAGCCGCTCTCGCGCGTGAAGAAGGCAGGGAAGCCGCGCTGGCCTACGCTCACCACCGGCACGCCATAGGTTTCCAGATATTCCAGCGTGAGGCCGATATCGAGGATGGATTTGACGCCGGCGCATACCACGGCGACCGAAGTGTGGGCCAGTTCCTGCAGGTCGGCCGAGATGTCGAAGCTGGTTTCGGCGCCGCGGTGCACGCCGCCTATGCCACCAGTAACGAATACGCCGATGCCGGCCAGTTCGGCGCAGATCATGGTGGCAGCCACGGTGGTGGCGCCCAGCTTGTGCTGCGCCAGCACGAAGGGCAGGTCACGCCGGCTGACTTTCATGGCGTCCGGCGAAGTGCCCAGCAGTTCCAGCTGTTGTTCGTTCAGGCCGATACAGATTTTGCCGTCGATGATGGCGATGGTGGCCGGTACGGCACCGGCATCGCGGATGATCTGTTCCACTTCGCGCGCCATCTGCACGTTTTGCGGGTAGGGCATGCCGTGCGAAATAATGGTCGATTCCAGTGCCACTATGGCTTTGCCGGAGGCGCGGGCGGCGGCCACTTCCGGCGAATAGAGCAGAAACTGCTGCATGGGTATTCCTTAGCGTTTAAGTCTGTTGGGGGAAAAGCGGAGGATGGTAATCCTCCGATAGATCGAAATCGTGAATCTCGTACAGCACATCGGCTGCCAGCATGGGCGATACCGTGTCCTGAGTCTCCAGCGTCATGGCGGCGACTTTCAGGCCGCGCCGGCAGGCCAGCGTCAGATCTTGGCTGCCCTGCTACAGCGACCAGCACACGGCGGCCGAAAACGCATCGCCAGCGCCAGTCACGTCCACCACTTCTACCTGATGGGCCGGTAGCCAGACCAGCTCCGTGCCACGGGTGTGATACACGCCATGGCTGCCGCAGGTTACGATCAGGTCCTGCGCGCCTTCGGCCTGCACGCTGTGGCAGGCGGCGCGCACATCGGCTTCCGTCGGCAGGGCGCGGCCCACACGGGTTTCCAGTTCGCCGCGGTTGAGTATCAGCAGGCGCAGGCCGTGCAGGTTGGCAGGAAGGTGCGTCATCTTCGGCTGCGACACGGCAATGATAATCAGCGGGACGTTGTCGGCGCGTGCACTCTCCAGCAGCAGGGCCACGCTGGCCTGGGGCAGATTCAGATCCGCCACCGTCATGGCGGCGGAGGCGCGCAGCGGCTGGCGGCTGGTGAGGAATTCCGGCGTGATGCGGTCGTACAGGGCCATGTCGGCCAGCGCCAGTACCAGTTCGCCCCGCTCGTCGAGGATGGCGGTGTAGGTGCCGCTGGCGGTTTCGGCCAGTTTCAGGCTGCCGCGCGTGTCGATGCCGGCCTGCTCCGCCTGATCCTGCAGGGTGCGGCCGGCGGCGTCGTCGCCAAACGCCGTGAGCAGGGCGGCGGGCAGGTTGAGGCGGGCCAGATTTTCCGAGATATTGCGTGCCACGCCGCCGTGCACTTCTTCCGCCGTGGCCGGATTTGAGGTGCCATGCTGTAACTGCGCGATGCTGCGCAGCTTGCGGTCCAGATTGGCAGCGCCTATACATAGTACAGGGCGCTTGTCGGGCAACACGTAGGCGCGCCCCAGCAGACGGCGCTCGCGGATCAGGCTGGCGATGTGGCCCGCCACGGCCGAACGGGACAGGCGCAGTTCCACCGCCAGATCCTGCTGCGAAATGAAGGGATTGGCGCGGATCAGCTGATATAACTGGTCTTTTTTAGAGGCGTCGGACATGGCGGTCTGGGTTGGGCATGAATGAGGGCCGATAAAACGTTGTAAAACAATTGTTTGTAAGTTTAGACATTTGTTTTATTGGCGTCAATCCTGCATGCTGGCGTGCTTTACTGTTCTTCATAATACTCTTCATTTATATTTAATTCATATAAATGTGCAAGAAAAATGGTATTTGCCATACATATGTCCGATGATGCATAGTGGCGGCTTCAGTCCCATGCTGTGTCCCGCGTGCGGGCTTTCCTAAAACTAGAGGATCTTCATGTCGAACAATTCCCCATTCCAGGCTGCTGACATTATTCGTGCCCGTATTAGTGCCGGTCTTCCGGCCGGTTTCAAGCCACGCGTTGCCCTGATTCTGGGCTCCGGTCTGGGGGTGTTGGCCGAACAGATGAGCAATCCCGTCACCATCAGCTACGACGAACTGCCTGGCTTCCCGATCAGCACCGTACACGGCCACGCCGGTGAACTGGTGATCGGCACACTGGCAGGTGTCGACGTGGTGTGCATGAAGGGCCGCGGCCACGTCTACGAAGGCTACGGTCTGGGTGTGATGACCAGCGCGGTGCGCACCATTAAGCTGCTGGGCTGCGAAATGCTGTTCGTGACCAACGCGGCCGGTTCGCTGCGCACCGAAGTGGACGCCGGTTCGCTGGTGGCACTGACCGACCATATCAACTTCCTGCCAGGCACCCCGATGATGGGCCCGAACGACGAGCGTTTCGGTCCGCGCTTCTTCAGCATGGCCAATGCCTACGATGCCGAGCTGCGCGCACTGCTGCACGCTTCGGCCCAAGAGAAGAATGTGCCGCTGCACGATGGCGTGTACATCGCCTACGCCGGTCCTAACTTCGAAACCCCTGCCGAAATCCGTGCCTTCAAGACCCTGGGTGCCGACGTAGTCGGTATGTCGGTTGTGCCGGAGGTGGTGTCGGCACGTCACTGCGGCCTGAAAGTGGTGGGCGTTTCGGCCATCACCAATCTGGCTGAAGGCCTGTCGCCGTTCCCGCTGTCGCATGAACAGACGCTGAAATATGCTGCCGTGGCAGCCACCTCGCTGATCGACGTGATTCTGGCTTTCCTGGCCAACGTCGCCAAAACGCAGCAGGTGTAACAACCCCGAGGGGCGGCTAGTCCGCCCCTTTGCATTTGAGGAGCTGGAAAACATGAAACGCGCATTTATTCTGCTGCTGGATTCCTTCGGCCTGGGCGCCACGCCGGACGCAGCGAAATACAACGACGCGGGCGCCAACACCTTCGGCCACATCGCCGAGCGCATCGCCGCCAGCGGCCAGCCGCTGGCTCTGCCCACGCTGGAAAAACTCGGTCTGTCGGCCGCGGCACAACTGGCCAGCGGCGAGTGGGCCGCAGGTTTTACGCAGCGCGAGGGTTTCACGGCGGCCTACGGCGCCGCACGCGAACGCTCGACTGGCAAGGACACCCAGTCCGGTCACTGGGAGATCGCCGGTGTGCCGGTGGAATTCGACTGGGGCTATTTCCCGAAAACCGTGCCATCCTTCCCGGCCGAGCTGACGGCCAAGCTGCAGGAGCTGGGCAAGGTGCCGGGCTTCCTCGGCGACTGCCACGCCTCGGGCACGGAAATCATCAACAAGCATGGCGATGAACACGTTGCTTCCGGCAAACCGATCATCTACACCTCGGCCGACTCGGTGTTGCAGATCGCTGCGCACGAAGAATCGTTCGGGCTGGAGCGCCTGTACGAGCTGTGCGAAATCGCCTTCAAGCTGGTGGAGCCATACAACATCGGCCGCGTGATTGCCCGTCCATTCCTGGGCGCGAACGGCAACTACACCCGCACCACCAACCGTCACGACTACGCGGTAGCGCCACCGGCACCTACGCTGCTGGACCATGTGAAGAACGATGGCGGCGAAGTTGTTGCGCTGGGCAAGATCAGCGATATCTTCGCAGCGCAGGGTGTATCGCGCGTGGTGAAAGGCAAGGACAATATGGCGCTGTTCGACGCTCTGCTGAAAGTCCAGCAGGAAGCTGGCGACAAGTCGTTGACCTTCGTGAACTTCGTCGACTTCGATCAGGCTTACGGCCACCGCCGCGATGTGAACGGCTACGCGCAGGCGCTGCGCGAAATGGATGCACGTCTGCCTGAGTTCATGGCCGGTATGCAGCAAGGCGATCTGGTCGTGCTGACCGCCGACCATGGTTGCGACCCGACCTGGCCCGGCTCCGACCACACGCGCGAGCACATTCCGATGATTTTCTTCGGCCCGCAGGTCAAGCCGCAGGCATTGCCGATTTCCGAATCCTTCTCCGACATCGGCCAGACTCTGGCTCACCACCTCGGCGTCAAACCACTTTCCAACGGAAGCAATCTGTTATGACCATCATCTCCGACTTCAAGCGTAACGAAGCGGTCCCCCTCGATCTGGGCTGGATCAATCATATCCACATCAACAAGAGTGCGGCCGACCGTCGCGCCGCCAGTCTGGCGAACCGCCGCACGGTGAAGAAGGAATATCAGGCGGCATGGCTGATCAAGGCCATCGGCCTGATCGACCTGACCACCCTGTCCGGCGACGATACCCCGGGCCGTGTGGAGCGCCTGTGCATGAAAGCCATGCGCCCGCTGCGCAGCGATCTGGTGGCAGCCATGGGCCTGCAGGACTACCCGCTGGCTACTGGCGCCGTGTGCGTGTACCACGAGATGATTAAACCGGCCGTGCAGGTACTGCAAGGTCGTATGCCGATTGCTGCCGTATCGACCGGCTTCCCGGCTGGCCTGACCAGCATGGAAACCAAGGTGCGCGAGATCGAACTGTCGGTGGCCGCTGGCGCCACCGAGATCGATATCGTCATCACCCGCCAGCACGTGCTGACGGGGAACTGGCAGGCGCTGTACGACGAAATGCTGGCTTATCGCAAAGCCTGCGGCGAAGCCCACGTCAAAGCCATTCTGGCGACCGGTGCACTGGTTACGCTGGAAAACGTGGCGAAAGCTTCGTGGGTGTGCATGATGGCTGGTGCCGATTTCATCAAGACCTCGACCGGCAAGGAACCTGTCAACGCCACCATACCCGTGTCGCTGACCATGGTGCGCGCGATCCGCGAATACCATGAGCAGACCGGCTTCAAGATCGGCTACAAGCCAGCCGGTGGCGTGAGCACGGCCAAGGCTGCGCTGCAATACCTGACGCTGATGAAAGAAGAACTGGGCAATGAATGGCTGCAGCCGCACCTGTTCCGCATTGGTGCTTCCAGCCTGCTGACCGACATCGAACGCCAGCTTGAGCACTATGTGACCGGTAACTACTCGGCCGCCCATCGTCACGCGCTGCCATAACCCAGTTTGTTGAGTTAGCGCGCACCTTAGCTTACAGAATATCGGACACGTCATGCCATCAATTAAAGAGATCCTCAACACCATGGAATACGGCCCTGCACCCGAAAGCACGAAAGAAGCGCAAGCATGGCTGGACCAGCATGGCCGCAGCTTCGGCCTGTTCATCAACAACCAATGGAGCGAAGCAGGTGAGTTGTTCGCCTCCATCAATCCCGCCGACGCCAGCAAGCTGGCCGACCTGACGCAGGCCACCGCCAGCGACGTTGACCGCGCCGTGGCCGCTGCTCGCGCTGCGCAGCCGGGCTGGCAGGCACTGGGCGGTCATGGCCGCGCCAAGATCATGTATGCACTGGCACGCCTGATGCAGAAGCACGCGCGCCTGTTTGCCGTGCTGGAAACGCTGGACAACGGCAAGACCATACGCGAAACCCGCGATGTCGATCTGCCGCTGGTGGCGCGTCACTTCTACCATCACGCCGGCTGGGCCCAGTTGCAGGCGGAAGAATTCGCCGACTACCGCGCCGTGGGCGTGGTAGGCCAGATCGTGCCGTGGAACTTCCCGCTGCTGATGCTGGCATGGAAAATCGCGCCTGCCATGGCAGCCGGTAATACCATCGTTTTCAAACCAGCCGAATTCACGTCGCTGACCGCCATGCTGTTTGCGGAAATCTGCATGCAGGCTGGCGTACCGGCCGGTGTGGTCAACATCGTTACCGGCGACGGCCGTGTTGGCGAAGCCATCGTGACCCATCCGGGCATCGACAAGCTGGCCTTCACCGGCTCCACCGAAGTGGGCCGTTTGATCCGACAGGCCAGCGCCGGTAGCGGCAAGAAGCTGTCGCTGGAACTGGGCGGCAAGTCGCCATTCATCGTGTTCGACGATGCCGATCTCGATGCTGCAGTTGAAGGTCTGGTCGATTCGATCTGGTTCAATCAGGGGCAGGTGTGCTGCGCCGGTTCGCGTCTGCTGGTGCAGGAATCCGTGCAGGATAAATTCCTCGCCAAGCTGCGCGCCCGCATGGACAAGCTGACCCTCGGTTCGCCTCTGGACAAGTCGATGGATATCGGTGCACTGGTAGATCCTGTGCAGCAGCAGCGCATCGCCGGCCTGGTGGATTCGGCGCGCGCCGAAGGCTGCAGCGTGTATCAGCCAGCCTGCGACATTCCTGCCAACGGCGCATGGTATCCGCCTACCCTGATTACCGGCGCCTCCACCTCCGCTGCGGTAGCGCAGGCCGAGATCTTCGGCCCTGTGCTGGTGGCGATGAGCTTCCGTACTCCGCCGGAAGCCGTACAACTGGCCAACAACACCGTGTACGGTCTGGCTGCGTGCGTGTGGACCGAGAATATCTCGCTGGCGCTGGATATGGCGCCGCAGATCAAGGCTGGCGTGGTATGGATTAACACTGCCAACCAGTTTGACGCTGCTTGCGGCTTCGGCGGCTACCGTGAATCCGGCTATGGCCGCGAAGGTGGCCGTGAAGGCATGTATGAATACATGACGGCGCTGGCAGAAGATGCCCGTCCTGCCGCACCAGTACAGCCGGAGCAGGGCAAGGCCAAAGCCAAGGCCACGCTGGCCACTGGCGGCGGTTTCGCCATCGACCGTACGGCCAAGCTGTACATCGGCGGCAAGCAGGCCCGCCCTGACGGCGCCTACAGCCGCACCATTCACGGCTTGGACGGTAGCTTCATCGCCGAAGTGGGCGAAGGCAACCGTAAGGACATCCGCAATGCCGTGGAAGCGGCACACAAGGCTGGTGGCTGGAGCAAGGCCACGGCGCACAACCGTGCGCAGGTGCTGTACTACATCGCCGAAAATCTGGCTGCCCGTGCCGACGAATTCGCTGCCCGCATCGCTGCCATGACGGGCGACCGCAATGCAGAAAAAGAAGTGCAGGCTTCCATCGAGCGCCTGTTCTACTACGCTGCATGGGCCGACAAATACGACGGACTGGCGCACCAGCCGCCTATGCACGGCATTACCGTGGCGCTCAACGAACCTATTGGCGTGATCGGCATCGTCTGCCCGAACGAAGCGCCGCTGCTGGGCTTTATCTCGCTGGTAGCACCGGCCATCGCCGTGGGCAATCGCGTGGTGGTGGTGCCTTCGGAAGCCCATCCGCTGTCGGCTACCGATCTGTATCAGGTGTTCGATGCCTCGGATCTGCCCGGTGGTGTGGTCAACATCGTCACCGGTAGCGCCGATGAGCTGGCACGCACGCTGGCTACCCACAGCGATATCGATGCCGTATGGCGTCACGATGGATCCGCTGCCGGCTGCGCCGAAGTGGAGCGCCTGTCGGCCAGTTCGCTCAAGCGTACCTGGGTGGGCGGCGCCAAGGGCCGCGACTGGTACAGCACGGCGCAAGCCGGTGGCCGTGCCGTGCTGGCTCACGCCACGCAAGTTAAAAATATCTGGATTCCTTACGGCGTTTAAGCCGCAGGGAGCAGCCAGCGCCGTGTAACAAGCGGCAAAGTAGGGCGGGTCTGCGGACCCGCTTTTGTGCTTTCAATACCTCATACAAGTGGAGTGTTCCATGTTTTTACCTCAAGAGATCATTCGCAAAAAGCGTGACGGCGGTGTACTGAGCGCCGAAGAGATCCAGTTCTTTGTAGGCGGGATTACCTCCAACCGCGTGACCGAAGGCCAGATCGCCGCACTGGCGATGGCCGTGTTCTTCAACGATATGACGATGGACGAGCGGGTAGCCTTTACGCTGGCCATGCGCGATTCGGGCGAAGTGCTGGACTGGCGCTCGATCGACCTCAACGGCCCGGTAGTCGACAAGCACTCGACCGGCGGCGTGGGCGATGTGGTTTCGCTGCTGCTGGGCCCTATGGTGGCAGCTTGCGGCGGCTACGTGCCGATGATTTCCGGCCGTGGTCTGGGCCACACCGGCGGCACGCTGGATAAATTCGATTCCATCCCCGGCTACACCACCGTGCCGGACAATGCCCTGTTCCGCAAAGTGGTGAAAGAAGTAGGCGTGGCGATTATCGGCCAGACCTCTTCGCTGGCGCCTTCCGACAAGATCTTCTACGGCGTGCGCGATGTCACGGCCACGGTGGAATCGGTGGCCATGATTACCGGCTCCATCCTGTCGAAAAAACTCTCGGCCGGCCTGGATGCGCTGGCGATGGACGTGAAGGTAGGCAGCGGCGCCTTCATGCCGACCTACGACAAATCGGTGGAGCTGGCCGACAGCATCGTCAAGGTGGGCAATGGCGCAGGCATGATGACCTCGGCCATCCTGACCGACATGAACGAATCGCTGGCGCCATATGCCGGTAACGCCATCGAAGTGCGCGGTGCACTCGATTACCTGAGTGGCCGTTCGCGTCCGGCCCGTCTGCATGAAGTGACCATGGCGCTGTGTGCCGAGATGCTGGTACTCGGCAAGCTGGCCGCCAACGAAACGGAAGCCCGCGCCCAGCTGCAAGCCTGCCTCGATAACGGCAGTGCAGCGGAACGTTTCGCCCGCATGGTGGTGGCGCTGGGCGGTCCGGCTGATCTGATGGAAAATCCGGATCGCCATCTGGAACGCGCACCTATCGTGGTGCCGGCGCCTGCCCTGAGCGCAGGCTATGCCAGCAGCACCGATTGCCGCGGTCTGGGGCTGGCCGTGGTCAGCCTTGGTGGCGGCCGCCGCCGTGCTGCCGATCCGATCGACTTCGCTGTCGGCCTGACCGATCTGGTCGGTCTGGGCGACAGGGTAGAAGCGGGCCAGCCGCTGGCCATGGTGCATGCGCGTAGCCAGGAAGCGGCCGAGCAGGCTGTGCGTGAAGTGCAGGCCGCCTATCAGATCAGCGCGATTGCACCGGCTGCCAATCCGGTGATCTACCGTACCATCCGCCCTTAAACGAAAGACCTCCGATGAATAAACAGGAACTGATTGCACAAGCTGCTGCTGCGCGCCTCAAGGCTTACGCGCCGTATTCCAAATTCAAAGTGGGCGCAGCCCTGCTGACCCGCAACGGCAAGGTTTTCCAGGGCTGTAACGTGGAGAATGCTTCATACGGCCTGTGCAACTGCGCTGAACGTACCGCCTTCTTCAGCGCCATCGCCGAGGGCTACCAGCCGGGCGATTTCGCCCAGCTGGCCGTGATCGGCGAAACGGAGGGCCCGATTGCGCCATGCGGCGCCTGCCGTCAGGTGATACTGGAACTGGGTGGCAATGAGCTGCCCGTGTTGCTGACCAATCTGAAAGGCGATATCTTCGAAACCACGGCGGCCGCCCAGTTGCCGAATGCCTTCGGTGGCGTTGATCTGAAGAAGTAATGACCAGGTTCGTACAAGATGGCCTATAAAAAAACCATTGATGTGCAAGCTGCCGTGGCGATCGCTGCGGCAGAAGCAATCAGCGCCAAGACCCAGGGTACTTTCGGTGTGGGTGGCCTGATGCTGGACCAGCACGGCAATGTGCTGCAGTCCGTGCATAGCAATGTCATCAAGCATGGCCTGGTGTTCGATCCCACTGCCCATGCTGAACGCCAGCTGATAGACTGGTATTTCGCCGAGCAGGCACGCGGCACAGCGCTGCCTGCTCCGGGCGATGTCACCATCGTGACGTCGCTCGATCCCTGCTGCATGTGCACAGGCGCGATACTGGCGGCCGGCTTCAATGTGCTGGTGGCTGCGCCGGACCGCAATGCCGGCATCAATTATGATGACAAGGCCAGTTTCACCGCCTTGCCTGCCACCTTGCAGGCGCAGGCGGCGGCCAGCTTCAGCTATCCCGCCGTGCTTGGTGCGTCGTCCTACCGGCGCAGCGCTTCCGGTGCGCCACCCAAGTCCTTCTTCATAGGCAAGACGATGCTGAACCCACGCAAGCGCTGTGCTCGCTCGTGTTCGAAGCGACTTCGGAGTCGGTACTGGCACTGTTCCAGAATGACCTGCCGCGCGAGCAGTTGCGCGATCCCGCTACGCTGCCAGCCGACCATGCCATCGTGCAGGGGCTGAAGCAGCTGTATCCTGATGCGCTGGCCTATCGCAGCATGCCGCAGCAGCCTGATGCAGGGCTGGCGCCCTTCCTCGCGCAGGCCATGCAGCGCGACCGCGAGCATGGCGGTGCCGGTGATGCGGTGGCACTGCTTGATGGTTTCGGCAACCTGCTGCTGTGCATGGGGGGGCGGCTGAGCCAGTCCGGCATCCGCAGCGCCTTCATGGAAACCACCCGCGCCTACGCCCAGTTGCGCTACAAGCTGATGGCCGGTGCCGCGCCGGAACGCCAGCAGGAAGTGCAGCAGTATCTGGGCCATCCGAAAGTAGGCACTTTCGTGTTTGCGTTGGGGCCGGATGCCAGCGCCCTGAGTTTCATGAATCTGGGCGCCTATGGTTCAACCATGGAAGGCCCGCTGCCGGTCTACAATCCGGCGCAATTCCAGTATGTGCTGCCCAGATTGACGGGCACGGCATTGACGGAAATGTGCGCAGCCATGCCGCCGCTGTACCGCGACGTCATCCGCATACTTCCCGTTGCCGTGGCCGATCAGTCGCTGGTCAGCGAACTGAGGACGTGCGCCGGATCGTAAGTGCCTATGCTCCACACATGACCTTCGGGGTCGCGGCAGGTAAAGCCGCGGCCGCCGTAATCTTCGTCCTGGATATCGAGCATGATTTCACCGCCCATGGCACCTACGCGCTGATACACGGCATCGGCATCATTGACCACCAGATACGTGCTCTGAGTGACGAACTGGCCGATGTCCTGCGGCTGTTTGAGCAGGCGGCCATATTCTGTGTCGACTACCGAAGCCAGCATCACTATGCTGCTGCCGAAGCCTAGCTGGGCGTGGGCGATGCTGCCATCTTCATTCGGCACCACCAGTGTGGCGGTAAAGCCGAAGGTGGTGCATAGCCAGTCGATGGCGGCTGGCGCATCGCGGTAGCGCATGCAGGGGACGACATTGCATAGCGTGGTCTTGGGTATGCTGTCCATGTTTCTCTCCCATAGGTGGTTGGAACGGCTATGTTCAGCGTAGCGCATGCAGTATAGCCCGATGCGGCGCAAGACCCGATTACATTTGCTGGAACAAATGTGTGTTGCCTCGGCTAACTTCCAGCGCTTCCTCCACACCTTTCACACGCACCATCTGGCGGCCACGCAGGTCGCGTCCCACCGAGTCGATGGCGTCCACCCGCACCAGCGTGGAACGGTGGATGCGCCAGAATTCGTCGGGATCGAGTTGGTCCGCCAGTTCCTTCAGGGTTTTGCGGATCAGCACTTCGCCCTGGGCGGTGCGCACCCGGGTGTATTTTTCGTCGGCCTGGAAGAACAGGATTTCGCGCGTGCTGATCATGCGCAGATTCTGCCCTACCAGCGCCTGTATCCAGCGCAGGTATTCGCGCTTGGGCTGGGCGCCATGCTGCGCCAGCAAAGCGCCCAGCTGGCGCGTGATGTCCTGCGGCTGCTGGCCCACACGCGCCTGCAGGCGGCTGCAGGTGGTGCGCAGGCGTTCGCCGCCCACGGGTTTGAGCAGATAGTCGAGCGCGCCCTGTTCGAATGCTTCGATGGCGTACTGGTCGTAGGCCGTGACGAACACCAGATGGCAGCGGTTGAACAGCAGGCGCGCCGCTTCGATGCCGGACATGCCGGGCATGCGAATATCGAGGAAGACGATGGCGGGATTGTGCAGGCTGGCTAGCTCCACTGCCTGCACGCCGTTCTCCGCTTCTGCCACGATGTCCAGCGCGGGCCAGCTTTCCTGCAAACGGGCGCGCAGCTGGGCGCGCATGGGTGCCTCGTCGTCGGCGATCAGGGCGGTAACGCGCTGGTTGCTGGCGGCTGAGTTCACGGGGGAGTTCATTTGCCGGCTCCGGCAAAAATATCGGGTGCATAGGGCAGGCGTACGCTGGCGCGGGTGCCGCCCGTAATCGGTGCTTCCAGTACCAGCTGGGCGCGGTTGCCATACAGGATGCGCAGGCGTTCACGCACATTGGCCAGCCCGATGCCGTCGGCAGCGTGCAGATTGAAGCCGACGCCGTCATCGAGTACGTCGACCTGCAGCACGCCCTGATCGACGCTGGCGCGAATGTCGATGCGGCCGCCGGCAATCTTCGGCTCCAGCCCGTGCTTGATGGCGTTCTCGATCAGGATCTGCAAGGTCATGACGGGGAAGGTGGCGCTTTGCATTTCCTGTGGCACGTCGATCGATACGGCCAGCCGGGCGCCCATGCGGGCTTGCATGATGGCCAGATAGGCGCGCGACATGTCGATTTGCCGTCCCAGCGTGCCGGCACCGGCGGCGCGCATCTGCGGCAGGGTGGCGCGCAGGTAGTCGATCAAATTCTGGTGGATGCGCGCCGCCTGCGGCGGATCGGTTTCGATCAGCTGGCCTATCAGTGCCAGCGTGTTGAACAGGAAGTGCGGCTCTACTTGCGCCTGCAGGGCAGCCATGCGGGCTTCCACCACGCGCCGTTCCATGCTTTCTTCGTCGGCCTGATGGTGGGCGTGCAGGGCTTCCAGTTCGGCTTTGCGCTTGCCGCCGGCCAGCACCTTCAGGCCCAGCGATAGCATGATGAAGGCCATGGCCTGTTTCGACAGGCCGAACGGCGTCAGTCCCAGTAGCAGCAACAGCACCCAGACGATAATCAGCTTGCGCCACTCGACCTGGGCCAGCCAGTCGAAGAAGCGCCACCAGATCGTGACGGCGGTATCGCCCACTTCACGGATCAGGTCGAGCAGACTTTTGGCGTTGGCGTAGCTGCTCTGTGCCAGACGCGACTTGGCCATTAGTTGATGTCCTTGAAGTGCGGGTCACGCCGGCCGTGGACAAAGCTGGCACCGACCATTACCTTGAAGATCATAAAGATTACAAACAGCACCAGCGCCAGTGGCAGGATGGCAACGAGCAGGGCCAGCAGCAGGGCCGCGGCCAGGATGGCCTGCGGCGTCATGCGGCGCAGCAGACGGGCACCGAAGCGTGCCACGCGCAGGACAGCTTGCAGCACTTCTTCGAAGAAGTTGTAGACGGATTGTGCCGTGATCTTTTTCATGTTGCGACTCCCGATAGGTTGGCGATGGAGTTACTTTAGCAAAGCTGTTTTTCGCTGGGGAGTGCGAAACGATCAACGGTAGTTTCTGAGGGTTAAGGGTGGGAAAACTGCCGATGAATGGTAAACCGGCGCCGTCGCCCTTACAGTTCCTTCTGGCGCGCGGCCAGCCATTCCCGTCCCAGCAAGCCCAGCATCAGGCTGTCCGACACTTCGCCATGGACGAACCAGCGCTCGCGCAACTGGCCTTCGATACGGAAATGCAGGCCTTGCAGCAGCCTTATCGAGGCAGCGTTGTCGGGGTGGATATCGGCTTCGACCCGGTGCAGGGCCAGCGGGCCGAAGGCATAGTCGAGCACGGCGGCAAGCGCCTCCTGCATATAGCGCTGGCCCCAGTGAGGGCGGGCCAGCATATAGCCGATGTCGCAGCGGGCGTTCTGCTGGTCGAAGTGATACAGCGTGACCACGCCTACCACGGCCTCGTCCTGACTGACCAGAACCCAGCGCAGGCTGCTGCCGCTGGCATAGTTGGTTAGCGTCTGGGCGACATAGTCGCTGGCCTGGGTTCTATCTTGCCAGGCCGAGCAGCTCCAGTAGCGTACCGCTTCCGGATCGGAAAACAGCTGGAACATGGCGTCGGTATCCTGGCTGGCGAGAAAGCGCAGGCGCAAACGGGGCGTGTGTAGCTGGACAGGCTGGAAAGCAGGCATGGTGCAGACAGGGTGGCGACAGACATGCCAGCTTAGCCCGTTTGCGTAGTGCTGGCTAGTGATTGTAAATTTGTAACAATCAGTGTGCAAATGGCAATTGTTGTTATAGAATAGCAATTTAGGCTGGCGCAAAAGCGTACGGCCTCTTTAATTGGAGAACTTATGCTCAAGCCTAGCCGTTTTGCCGTGGCGGTTGCCGCCCTGATTTCCAGCAGTGCCTATGCTGCCCCGCTGACCGCGCAGCAAATGCTGCAGCAGTTCAATGTGGTGGTGACTGGCGATGTCAATTCCACCTCGCACGTTGATGGCCGTAGCTATGTGGGCGGCAATGTGGTGGGCGGCGATTATGTCCAGCACGTCAACAATACGCCGGTATCGGCCTACGCCGGCCTGACCGTAGGTGGCAAGCTCAGCGGCAACGTCCATGTCAACGGCCTGGGCCTGGTTACGGGGGGCGATGTGCAGGGCATCACGGTGAATTCGGGCGACAGCTATATCGGCGGCAATGCCAGCTCGTCCAACCTGAATGGCAATGCCTGGGTGGTGGGCGCTGCGAATGGCGTCAACTTCGGCAACCTGATTCATGCGGCCAGCTACACCAACATGAATTTGAATAACAAGGTGCTGAACGCTCCGACCAGCAGTATGACCACTACGCTGGCCGCCTCCAGTTCGACCAACTTCGGCAATGTGATGACCAGCCTGTCGAGCCAGCTGTCGGCATTGCACGGTACCAGCGGTAGCTCGGTCGACTTCAGTAATAACGATCACACGGTGACGTTCAGCGGTACCGCCGTCAATGGCGTACTGGTGTTCGACCTGAGCACGCTCGACAGCCGTATCTTCTCGTCCACCACCTCGGAATTCAATTTCAATCTGCATGGTGCATCGACGGTAATTTTCAATACCAATGATGCCAACCTCAGCGTGTCGGCCAACTTCCTCGGCGGCTCGGCCCAGGCGCTCGGCAGCAAAATGATCTGGAACTTTGCCGGCGCCAGCAGCGTTAGCGTCGGCGCCACCTTCGGCGGTCAGGTGCTGGTGGCCAACGGTAGCTTCAGCAATATCAATGGCGCCAACGTGGAGGGCGGCGTATTTGCCAAGTCGCTCAACCAGTATGGCGAAATCCACCTGCAGAGCTTCACGGGCAATATTCCTGCCGCCCCCGTGCCGGAACCGGAAACCTATGCCATGCTGCTGGCCGGTCTGGGCTTGATGGGTGCAGTGGCACGCCGCCGCAAGCAATAAGGTAAAAATAGCAAAAATCTGAAAACAAACATATTTTAATTTCCAAGTGGAAAAATAATTCCACATGGAAATTAAATGTGCTATCCTCTAAGCAAGTTAAGTTTCTTTGAGGGAAATTCAGATGAAGCTGGTATTCCAATCTGCCGTTGCTGTTGCTTGCATGACCATGGCTGCCGCCGGCAGCGCTCAGGCCGGTGTAGTCGATTTGAATCTGCATGGCGCCAATGTGTTTGCGCTGACGGATTTCAAAGCACCCAGTGCCGATGTGGAAGGCTCGATTCTGGCCGGGCGTGACGTCCAGCTCAGCAATTATTCCGTGAATGACAAGAATTTTGACGCTTACGGCAGCTATTCCCTGATCGCTGGCCGCAATCTGAGTTTTACCAGCGGGTCCATCAAGAACGGCTATACCTATGTCGGCGGCACGGCCAGTGTCACGCAGTCGGTGGACGTGTACGGCAGCATCAGGAAAGGCGCGGCCAATGCGCCGGCAAATCTGACCGGGCTGGCAACGGAACTGAAAAATACTTCGAGCTCGCTGACCAAGCTGTCCACCACGGGCAGTGCTACCGTGCAGTGGGGTGGTCTGAATATTACCGGCAGCAAGAGCTCGGTCGAAGTGTTTAACCTCAGTGCCAGCACACTGTCCAGCGTTAACTACTTTAATTTCAGCAATCTGAAGAGCGGCTCCACGCTGATCTTCAATATCAGCGGCACGTCCGGCGGCTTCAATGGCGGCTATCAGGGCTTCGAAAACTACAACGTGCTGTTCAACTTCTATCAGGCCAAGGATCTGGGCATCCATACGGGCTTGACGGCGAATATTCTGGCGCCGCTGGCCACGGTGAATGGCGGCAGCGGTGTGATTAACGGTAATGTGGTGGTGGATAGCTGGCTGTCTTCGGTGCAGATCAATGCCAACCACTTCTTCAAACCGACCACGGTGCAAGGCTATATGGCTCCCGTGCCGGAGCCGGAAACCTATGCCATGCTGCTGGCCGGTCTGGGTGTAGTGGGCTTTATGGCGCGTCGCCGCCAGCGCGCTGCGGCACGCTGATCGCCGCCAGCACCATGTTGACGATGGCCTGTTCGCCATCGTCAAAGTCTTTTTTAGTCAGCTGCTTGCGGTTCAGTACCAGTGCCATCTGTGCCGAGAAATCCGCATAGGACTGGGTCATGGCCCAGATCGCAAACAGCAGATGGGTGGCGTTAATCGGCGCTACCTTGCCTGCCGCTATCCACTTCTCGAATACTTCAATGTCCTTGCGCAGCAGCGGAATCACGCGGCGCTGTATCTGCGCGCCGTACAGCTGGGCACCACTGATCACTTCCATGGCGTACACGCGCGAGGCCCACGGCTGCTCACGCGAGAACTTCAGCTTGGCTTGAATATAGGTGCGCAGCACTTCGGCCGGTTCCTGATCTTCAGCCGCCAGATGCTCCATCCGCTCCAGCCATTCATCCAGCACTTCATCGAGCACACGTTGATACAGCGCCTGCTTGGTGGGGAAGTAGTACATCAGGTTCTGTTTCGATAGCCCGGCCCGCTCCGCCACGGCGGCAATCGAGGTGCCTTCGTAGCCGCATTCGGCAAACACGCGCACCGCCACGGCGGTGATGTCCGCTTCCAGCTTGTCGCGATTGAGTACGCGCCGCTTGATTTTCGGCGCCGCTTCCGTTGGGCTCTTTAAGGTCGACATAGTTGTCTCAGGAAGGTCAGCAGTTGAGGATGGTCGGCATACGCGACATTGAAACGGAACCAGATGGTTTCCGGTGCGCGCAGCAGGAAGAAGTCGCAGGGCGAGAGCAGGATGCCGGATTTCAGGGCCAGGTCGGCAATCAGCTTGCCGTTCCATTCAGCGTCTGGCGCACCCGGCCAGCCGGCGCTGACGAACATGCCGCCACGCGGCCGTGCAATCGGCGCCATGCCCACACTGGCCAGACTGTCGATGGTGCGTTCACGCCCTGCATCAAGCTGGCTGATCAGTTTATCCACCATGCGCTTGTAGGGTCGCGCCGTGATGGCGTGGAACACTGCGCGCTCGTTGATTTCGGAGGTGGTCAGGCCGGCCAGCATTTTTACCCGCAGCAGTTCCGGTATCAGCGAGGCGGAGGCGCAGATGGAACCTACGCGCAGCACCGGCGACAGCGTCTTGGAAAAACTGCCCACCCGTATCACGCGGCGCAAGCCGTCCATGGCGGCCAGTGAAGCTTCGCCGCGCGGCGCCAGCTCGCGGTAGATATCGTCTTCCACCAGCCAGAAATCGAACTGCTCGGCCAGCCCCAACAGGCGGTGCGCCTGCGCCACGCTGAGCGAAGTGCCGAGCGGGTTCTGCAGCACAGTGTTGACGAACATGAGCTTGGGCTGGGTCTGGGCGGCCTGCCTGGCCAGTGCGTCCATGTCCAGCCCCTGTTCACCGCGCGGTATGCCGACAGCGATGCAGCCGTGGTGGCGGATCAGCGACAGCAGGTTGCTGTAGCCGGGGTCTTCCACCAGCACGGTGTCGCCCGGCTTGGTCAGGGTACGCAGGATCAAATCGAAGGCGTGGGTGGCGCCATGGGTCAGCAGTATCTGGTCGGCCTCGATGGGGAATAGTTCATCGCCCAGCGTGGTGGCCAGATGCTGGCGCAGCGATGGGAAGCCCAGTGGATGGCCATAGCCGCGCAGGCGGTTGGCCGGTATGCGCATGGCCTGGCGCACGGCATCGAGGATGGTGTCTTCGCCATACCAGTCCGGCGGCAGCCAGCCGGCACCTACCGGCAGCGCTTCTGAAACGCCTGAGTACAGGTCCGGCGTGAGCGCATCGATGGCATTCGGGATGGCGTGGATGGTGGACGGCAGCAGTGTTGCAGGAAGGTCCTGTCTGGCGACGAAATAGCCCGAACCGCGGCGTGATGACAACAGTCCCAGTGTCACGAGGCGGTCATAGGATTCCACAACTGTAAAGGTACTGATGCCATTACACTTGGCAAATTGCCGAACGGAAGGCATTTTTGTGCCAACGCGCAACTCGCGCCCAGCCACCATCGCACTAATTGCTGCCACGATCTGGTCGACCAGGCCACCCTTGCGCTGGCGCTCTATGGGCACAGCAGGCCAGCCGGAGGCAGAGGCGGCGACCGATGCGATTTCCTGCAGCCCATTCCCAGCTTCCATGCCTGACTCCCTGTGCGGTGCACACTGACGTAAAAACGTAACTGTAATGTTTTTGCCACCTGTACGGTTGGACAGTTTTGATATTTGTGTATCTGTGCCATCATTGTTGCGCTGTCTATTATTGCATCATCATTTTGCCAACTGGTAAATTTTTTTACGGTTTGTCAAAAAGCCCCGCTTTGAACGCACGCCGTACAACAGGAGATGAGCATGAACGAGTCCAGACCAGCATCGATGACATCCTTCTGGATGCCATTTACCAATAACCGCGACTTCAAGGCCCATCCGCGGCTGCTGGTGTCGGCGCAGGGCATGTACTACAAGGATGTCGATGGCAACAGCATCCTCGATGGCACGGCCGGTCTGTGGTGCGTACCATGCGGCCACGCCCAGCCGAAGATCGTGGCGGCCGTGCGCGAGATGGTGGGGCAGCTGGACTTTGCACCGACTTTCCAGATGGGCCATCCGGCTGCCTTCGATCTGGCCGAACAGCTGATGGAATACACCGGCCACCGCTTCGGCCAGGTGTTCTATACCAACTCCGGTTCGGAGTCGGTGGATACGGCGCTGAAGATTGCGCTGGCCTATCACAAGGCCCGTGGCGAAGCCAGCCGCACCCGCCTGATCGGGCGCGAGCGCGGCTACCACGGGGTGGGCTTCGGCGGCATTTCCGTTGGCGGCATTGCCGGCAACCGCAAGCCGTATGGGGTGATGCTGCCCGGTGTGGACCACCTGCCGCATACGCACAATCTGGAAAAGAATGCCTACACGCGCGGCGAGCCGGAATACGGCACCGAGCTGGCCGATGAACTGGAACGCATCGTCGCGCTGCATGATGCCTCCACCATCGCTGCCGTGATTGTGGAACCGGTAGCCGGTTCCACCGGCGTGCTGATTCCGCCTAAAGGTTATCTGAAACGCCTGCGCGAGCTGTGCACCAAGCACGGCATCCTGCTGATCTTCGATGAAGTGATTACCGGCTTTGGCCGCCTCACTACGCCGTTCGCCTCCGACTACTTCGATGTGGAACCGGACATGATGACCACCGCCAAAGGCCTGACCAATGGCGTGATTCCCATGGGCGCCGTGTTCACCAAAAAGCATATCTACGATGCCTTCATGGAAGCGCCTGCCGGTATTGAACTATTCCACGGTTATACCTACTCCGGCCATCCGGTTGCCTGTGCCGCTTCGCTGGCTACACTGGAAGTGTTCAAGGAGCAGAAGATTCTGGAAAACGCCGCCGCTCTGGCCGAGTACTGGGCCGACGCCGTGCACTCGCTCAAAGGCCTGCCGCATGTGATCGACATCCGCACCATAGGCCTGATCGCCGGCATCGAGCTGGCACCGATTCCCGGCAAGCCCGGCGCGCGCGCTTTCGCCGCGTTCAAGCAGGCTTTTGCCGACGGCATCCTGATTCGTACCACCGGCGACATCATCGCTCTGTCGCCACCTCTGGTTCTGGAGAAAAAACATATCGATGAACTGTTTGGAAAACTCACGACTGTCCTAAAAAATCTGGCATAGCAGTCACGCCAGTCACACAAGGAGAACAGCATGCTGGTAGGTGTCCCAAAAGAGATCAAAAACCAGGAGTCCCGAGTTGGCCTTACCCCGGCCAGCGTGAAGGAACTCGTATTGCGTGGTCATCAGGTTCTGGTGCAGAAAAATGCCGGCGCGGCCATAGGCCTGAGCGACGCCATGTATGAAGGCGCCGGTGCCAGCATCGTCGAGACGGCGGGCGAAATTTTTGCCCGTGCTGAGATGATCGTCAAAGTGAAGGAGCCGCAGCCGGAAGAATGCGCGATGCTGCGCAAAGGGCAGATTCTGTACACCTATCTGCACCTCGCACCGGACCCTGAACAGACCAGGGCGCTGGTGGCATCAGGCGCCGTCTGTATCGCCTACGAAACCATCACGGGACCAAACGGCGGTCTGCCGCTGCTGGCGCCGATGAGCGAAGTGGCAGGGCGCATGTCGATCCAGGCTGGTGCTGCCCATCTGGAGAAATCCAAGGGTGGCATGGGTTTACTGCTGGGCGGCGTGCCCGGTGTGGCGCCCGGCCATGTGGCCATCATCGGCGCTGGCGTGGTGGGCACCAATGCCTTGCAGATGGCAGTGGGTATCGGTGCGCGCGTGACTATCCTCGATAAAAACGTGGATCGCCTGCGCTAGCTTGATCTGGTGTACGGCAACCGTATCAGCACGCTGTACTCGAATGCCCACACTATCGAACAGGCCGTGCTGGACGCGGATCTGGTGATAGGCGGCGTGCTGGTGCCCGGTGCTGCCGCGCCCAAACTGGTGACCAAGGAAATGATCGCCCGCATGAAGCCCGGTGCGGTGGTGGTGGATGTGGCGATCGATCAGGGCGGCTGCTTTGAAACGTCGCATGCAACCACGCACGAAAAGCCGACCTTTGTGGTGGATGGCGTGGTGCACTACTGCGTGGCGAATATGCCGGGTGCAGTGGCACGCACTTCGACCTTTGCACTGAATAACGCCACCATTTCGCACGCGGTGGCGCTGGCGGATAAAGGCTGGCAGAAAGCGCTGAAAGCCAACCCGCATCTGAAGAATGGTTTGAATGTCTGTCTGGGTCACGTCACCTATGAAGCGGTGGCGCATGGTCTGGGCTATTCCTACGTTGACGCCGACAGCCTGCTGGGCTGAACGCATAGAGAAAGAAAACTATGAGCACTCTGGAGACGATTACCCATTTCATCAACGGCTTGGCAGTCGATACGCAAAGCGGCCGTTATGCGGACGTGTTCAACCCCGCGCTGGGGCAACCGGTAGCCAGAGTGGCTCTGGGTACGAGCGATGAAGTCGATGCTGCCGTGCGCGCAGCGGAAGCTGCCTTCCCTGCATGGTCGGCCACGCCGCCGCTGACGCGCGCGCGCGTGCTGTTCAAATACCTGCAACTGTGCCAGCAGCACACCGACGAATTTGCCACCATGCTGACGCGCGAGCACGGCAAGACCTTTGCCGACGCACAGGGCGAAGTGGCGCGCGGTATCGAGATGGTGGAGTTTGCGGTTGGCATACCGCAGATGCTGAAAGGTGAATTCACTGATCAGATTTCGCGCGGCATTGATGCGTGGTCGATGCGGCAGGCGCTGGGTGTGGTGGCTGGTATCACGCCGTTCAACTTCCCGGTGATGGTGCCGATGTGGATGTTCCCCGTTGCCATCGCCTGCGGCAACACCTTTGTACTCAAGCCTTCCGAGCGCGATCCTTCGCCATCGCTGTTGCATGCCAAACTGCTCAAGGAAGCGGGTCTGCCGGACGGCGTATTCAACGTGGTGCAGGGCGATAAAGTCACGGTTGATGCACTGCTCGATCATCCGGTGGTACAGGCGGTCAGCTTTGTCGGTTCCACGCCGATTGCCGAATACATCTATGCGCGTGGTAGTGCCAGCGGCAAGCGTGTGCAGGCACTGGGCGGCGCCAAGAACCACATGGTGGTGATGCCTGATGCGGACATGGAGATGACGGTTGATGCGTTGATGGGCGCAGCTTATGGTTCGGCTGGCGAACGCTGCATGGCTATCTCGGTGGTAGTGGCGGTAGGCGATGCAGGCGACAAGATTGTCGATGCACTGGCAAAGCGCACTGCTGCACTGAAAGTGCGCGATGGTATGGCCGCCGATGCCGAAATGGGGCCGGTAGTTTCGAACGCCGCCAAGCAGCGTATCGAGCGCCTGATCAGCGAAGGCGTGGAGCAGGGCGCCAAGCTGGTAGTGGATGGCCGCAATTATGTGGTGCCCGGACGCGAGCAGGGATTCTTCGTAGGCGGTACGCTGTTCGATCACGTTACGCCCGATATGACCATCTACAAGGAAGAGATTTTCGGCCCCGTGCTGTGCATGCTGCGCGCGCCCGATGTGGGCACGGCAGTAGCGCTGATCAACCGTAACGAGTACGGCAATGGTGTGGCCATCTACACGCGCGATGGCGGTGTGGCACGCGAGTTTGTGCGACAGATTCAGGTGGGCATGGTGGGCGTGAATGTGCCGCTGCCTGTGCCTATGGCATTCAATAGTTTTGGTGGCTGGAAGCGTAGTCTGTTTGGTGATCACCATGCTTACGGCCCTGAAGGTGTGCGCTTCTATACGCGGCATAAAGCTGTGATGCAGCGCTGGCCCAACACGGCTAGCGCTGGCGCAGAATTTGCATTCCCACAGATGAAATAAATCTCACGGAAACCATGATGATCGAATCTCTCAAATACATACCGCATCCAAAGGAAGCCAATGAATCATTGGCTAAACACTTTACCGATCTGGCGCCGGCACTCAACGAGCGGCAGGCGGCGATTGAAAGCGCTCGCTGTCTGTATTGCTACGATGCGCCTTGCAGCCGCATCTGTCCTTCCGAGATTGATGTGGCGGCTTTCATCCGCAATATCCACGACGGCAATGTAAACGGCGCGGCAGCTGGCATCCTGCAGCAGAACATTTTAGGTGGCAGCTGCGCGCGCGTCTGCCCGACTGAAATCCTGTGCGAGGATAGCTGCGTGCGCAATCACGATGCCGAAGGGCAGCCAGTCAAGATTGGCCTGCTGCAGCGCTACGCGATCGATCACATGTCGTTTGCCGAACATCCGTTTAAACGTGCTGCCAGCACCGGCAAGAAAATCGCCGTAGTGGGTGCCGGTCCTGCTGGCCTGTCGTGCGCGCACCGCCTCGCCATGCTGGGCAACGATGTGGTGGTGTTCGAGGCCAAAGAGAAGTCCGGTGGCCTCAATGAGTATGGCATCGCCAAGTACAAGCTGACCGATAACTTTGCGCAGAAGGAAGTCGAATTCCTGCTGGCGATCGGCGGCATTGAAATCCGTCATGGGCATACGCTGGGCGGCAATCTGCAATTGAAAGATCTGCACGCGCAGTATGACGCGGTGTTCCTCGGCCTCGGTCTCGGCGCCAGCAAGCGGCTGGGCCTGACGGGCGAAGATGCCCCGGGCCTGCTGGCTGCTGTTGAGTACATCGCGGCGCTGCGCCAGACCGATGATCTGGGCAGCCTGCCGGTGCCGGCCCGCGCCATCGTGATCGGCGCCGGTAATACGGCCATCGATATGGCGGTGCAGATCCAGCGCCTGGGCGCGGAAGAAGTCACGCTGGTATATCGCCGTGGCTTCGAAGCGATGAGCGCGACGGAGCACGAGCAGCACATCGCCAAGGAAAATCAGGTGCGCATGCGCACCTGATTTTCCTTGGCGATGTGCTGCTCGTGCTCCGTCGCGCTCATCGCTTCGAAGCCACGGCGATATACCAGCGTGACTTCTTCCGCGCCCAGGCGCTGGATCTGCACCGCCATATCGATGGCCGTATTACCGGCGCCGATCACGATGGCGCGGGCCGGCACCGGCAGGCTGCCCAGATCATCGGTCTGGCGCAGCGCCGCGATGTACTCAACAGCAGCCAGCAGGCCCGGGGCATCTTCGCCCGTCAGGCCCAGCCGCTTGCTGGCGCCGAGACCGAGGCCGAGGAACACCGCGTCATACTGCGCGTGCAGATCTTTCAATTGCAGATTGCCGCCCAGCGTATGCCCATGACGGATTTCAATGCCGCCGATCGCCAGCAGGAATTCGACTTCCTTCTGCGCAAAGTTATCGGTCAGCTTGTACTTGGCGATGCCATACTCATTGAGGCCACCGGACTTCTCTTTGGCCTCGAACACCACCACATCGTTGCCCAGCATGGCGAGGCGGTGCGCGCACGACAGGCCAGCAGGACCGGCACCCACTACGGCGATTTTCTTGCCGGTGCTGGCAGCACGTTTAAACGGATGTTCGGCAAACGACATGTGATCGATCGCGTAGCGCTGCAGCAGGCCAATCTTGACTGGCTGCCCTTCGGCATCGTGATTGCGCACGCAGCTATCCTCGCACAGGATTTCAGTCGGGCAGACGCGCGCGCAGCTGCCACCTAAAATGTTCTGCTGCAGGATGCCAGCTGCCGCGCCGTTTACATTGCCGTCGTGGATATTGCGGATGAAAGCCGCCACATCAATCTCGGAAGGACAGATGCGGCTGCAAGGCGCATCGTAGCAATACAGACAGCGAGCGCTTTCAATCGCCGCCTGCCGCTCGTTGAGTGCCGGCGCCAGATCGGTAAAGTGTTTAGCCAATGATTCATTGGCTTCCTTTGGATGCGGTATGTATTTGAGAGATTCGATCATCATGGTTTCCGTGAGATTTATTTCATCTGTGGGAATGCAAATTCTGCGCCAGCGCTAGCCGTGTTGGGCCAGCGCTGCATCACAGCTTTATGCCGCGTATAGAAGCGCACACCTTCAGGGCCGTAAGCATGGTGATCACCAAACAGACTACGCTTCCAGCCACCAAAACTATTGAATGCCATAGGCACAGGCAGCGGCACATTCACGCCCACCATGCCCACCTGAATCTGTCGCACAAACTCGCGTGCCACACCGCCATCGCGCGTGTAGATGGCCACACCATTGCCGTACTCGTTACGGTTGATCAGCGCTACTGCCGTGCCCACATCGGGCGCGCGCAGCATGCACAGCACGGGGCCGAAAATCTCTTCCTTGTAGATGGTCATATCGGGCGTAACGTGATCGAACAGCGTACCGCCTACGAAGAATCCCTGCTCGCGTCCGGGCACCACATAATTGCGGCCATCCACTACCAGCTTGGCGCCCTGCTCCACGCCTTCGCTGATCAGGCGCTCGATACGCTGCTTGGCGGCGTTCGAAACTACCGGCCCCATTTCGGCATCGGCGGCCATACCATCGCGCACTTTCAGTGCAGCAGTGCGCTTTGCCAGTGCATCGACAATCTTGTCGCCTGCATCGCCTACCGCCACTACCACCGAGATAGCCATGCAGCGTTCGCCAGCCGAACCATAAGCTGCGCCCATCAACGCATCAACCGTCATCTCCATGTCCGCATCAGGCATCACCACCATGTGGTTCTTGGCGCCGCCCAGTGCCTGCACACGCTTGCCGCTGGCACTACCACGCGCATAGATGTATTCGGCAATCGGCGTGGAACCGACAAAGCTGACCGCCTGTACCACCGGATGATCGAGCAGTGCATCAACCGTGACTTTATCGCCCTGCACCACGTTGAATACGCCGTCCGGCAGACCCGCTTCCTTGAGCAGTTTGGCATGCAACAGCGATGGCGAAGGATCGCGCTCGGAAGGCTTGAGTACAAAGGTGTTGCCGCAGGCGATGGCAACGGGGAACATCCACATCGGCACCATCACCGGGAAGTTGAACGGCGTGATACCAGCCACCACACCCAGCGCCTGCCGCATCGACCACGCATCAATGCCGCGCGAAATCTGATCAGTGAATTCACCTTTCAGCATCTGCGGTATGCCAACCGCAAACTCCACCATCTCGATACCGCGCGCCACTTCGCCCTGTGCGTCGGCAAAGGTCTTGCCGTGCTCGCGCGTCAGCATGGTGGCAAATTCGTCGGTGTGCTGCTGGCACAGTTGCAGGTATTTGAACAGCACGCGCGCGCGCGTCAGCGGCGGCGTGGCCGACCATGCAGGGAAGGCAGCTTCCGCTGCGCGCACGGCAGCATCGACTTCATCGCTCGTACCCAGAGCCACTCTGGCTACCGGTTGCCCCAGCGCGGGGTTGAACACGTCCGCATAACGGCCGCTTTGCGTATCGACTGCCAAGCCGTTGATGAAATGGGTAATCGTCTCCAGAGTGCTCATAGTTTTCTTTCTCTATGCGTTCAGCCCAGCAGGCTGTCGGCGTCAACGTAGGAATAGCCCAGACCATGCGCCACCGCTTCATAGGTGACGTGACCCAGACAGACATTCAAACCATTCTTCAGATGCGGGTTGGCTTTCAGCGCTTTCTGCCAGCCTTTATCCGCCAGCGCCACCGCGTGCGAAATGGTGGCGTTATTCAGTGCAAAGGTCGAAGTGCGTGCCACTGCACCCGGCATATTCGCCACGCAGTAGTGCACCACGCCATCCACCACAAAGGTCGGCTTTTCGTGCGTGGTTGCATGCGACGTTTCAAAGCAGCCGCCCTGATCGATCGCCACATCCACCACCACCGCACCGGGCTTCATGCGGGCGATCATTTCCTTGGTCACCAGTTTGGGCGCGGCAGCACCGGGCACCAGCACGCCGCCTATCACCAGATCCGCGTCCAGCACGGCCTGTTCGATAGTGTGGGCATTCGAGTACAGCGTGCTGATACGGTTGCCGTACACCAGATCAAGCTAGCGCAGGCGATCCACGTTTTTATCGAGGATAGTCACGCGCGCACCGATACCCACTGCCATCTGCAAGGCATTGGTGCCCACCACGCCAGCGCCGATGATGGCCACATGGCCGGGCGCCACACCGGGCACGCCGCCCAGCAGTAAACCCATGCCACCCTTGGATTTCTCCAGATGGGCAGCACCAGCCTGGATCGACATGCGCCCTGCCACTTCGCTCATCGGCGCCAGCAGCGGCAGACCGCCGTTTGGTCCCGTGATGGTTTCGTAGGCGATACAGACGGCGCCTGATGCCACCAGCGCCCTGGTCTGTTCAGGGTCCGGTGCGAGGTGCAGATAGGTGTACAGAATCTGCCCTTTGCGCAGCATCGCGCATTCTTCCGGCTGCGGCTCCTTCACTTTGACGATCATCTCAGCACGGGCAAAAATTTCGCCCGCCGTCTCGACGATGCTGGCACCGGCGCCTTCATACATGGCGTCGCTCAGGCCTATGGCCGCGCCGGCATTTTTCTGCACCAGAACCTGATGACCACGCAATACGAGTTCCTTCACGCTGGCCGGGGTAAGGCCAACTCGGGACTCCTGGTTTTTGATCTCTTTTGGGACACCTACCAGCATGCTGTTCTCCTTGTGTGACTGGCGTGACTGCTATGCCAGATTTTTTAGGACAGTCGTGAGTTTTCCAAACAGTTCATCGATATGTTTTTTCTCCAGAACCAGAGGTGGCGACAGAGCGATGATGTCGCCGGTGGTACGAATCAGGATGCCGTCGGCAAAAGCCTGCTTGAACGCGGCGAAAGCGCGCGCGCCGGGCTTGCCGGGAATCGGTGCCAGCTCGATGCCGGCGATCAGGCCTATGGTGCGGATGTCGATCACATGCGGCAGGCCTTTGAGCGAGTGCACGGCGTCGGCCCAGTACTCGGCCAGAGCGGCGGCGTTTTCCAGAATCTTCTGCTCCTTGAACACTTCCAGTGTAGCCAGCGAAGCGGCACAGGCAACCGGATGGCCGGAGTAGGTATAACCGTGGAATAGTTCAATACCGGCAGGCGCTTCCATGAAGGCATCGTAGATATGCTTTTTGGTGAACACGGCGCCCATGGGAATCACGCCATTGGTCAGGCCTTTGGCGGTGGTCATCATGTCCGGTTCCACATCGAAGTAGTCGGAGGCGAACGGCGTAGTGAGGCGGCCAAAGCCGGTAATCACTTCATCGAAGATCAGCAGGATGCCGTGCTTGGTGCACAGCTCGCGCAGGCGTTTCAGATAACCTTTAGGCGGAATCAGCACGCCGGTGGAACCGGCTACCGGTTCCACAATCACGGCAGCGATGGTGGAGGCATCATGCAGCGCGACGATGCGTTCCAGTTCATCGGCCAGCTCGGTGCCGTATTCCGGCTCGCCGCGCGTGTAGGCATTCTTTTCCAGATTGTGCGTATGCGGCAGGTGGTCCACACCGGGCAGCATCACCCCATACGGCTTGCGGTTGCCGGCAATGCCGCCAACGGAAATGCCGCCGAAGCCCACCCCGTGGTAGCCGCGCTCGCGCCCGATCAGGCGGGTGCGGCTGGCTTCGCCACGGGCCTTGTGATAGGCCAGCGCAATCTTCAGCGCCGTATCCACCGACTCCGAACCGGAGTTGGTATAGAACACCTGGCCGAAGCGGTGGCCGGTGTATTCCATCAGCTGTTCGGCCAGATCGAAGGCAGCCGGATGGCCCATCTGGAAAGTCGGTGCAAAGTCCAGCTGCCCCACCATCTCGCGCACGGCCGCCACGATCTTCGGCTGGGCGTGGCCGCATGGTACGCACCACAGACCGGCCGTGCCATCGAGGATGCTGTTGCCATCGACATCCTTGTAGTACATGCCCTGCGCCGACACCAGCAGCCGCGGATGGGCCTTGAAGTCGCGGTTATTGGTAAATGGCATCCAGAAGGATGTCATCGATGCTGGTCTGGACTCGTTCATGCTCATCTCCTGTTGTACGGCGTGCGTTCAAAGCGGGGCTTTTTGACAAACCGTAAAAAAATTTACCAGTTGGCAAAATGATGATGCAATAATAGACAGCGCAACAATGATGGCACAGATACACAAATATCAAAACTGTCCAACCGTACAGGTGGCAAAAACATTACAGTTACGTTTTTACGTCAGTGTGCACCGCACAGGGAGTCAGGCATGGAAGCTGGGAATGGGCTGCAGGAAATCGCATCGGTCGCCGCCTCTGCCTCCGGCTGGCCTGCTGTGCCCATAGAGCGCCAGCGCAAGGGTGGCCTGGTCGACCAGATCGTGGCAGCAATTAGTGCGATGGTGGCTGGGCGCGAGTTGCGCGTTGGCACAAAAATGCCTTCCGTTCGGCAATTTGCCAAGTGTAATGGCATCAGTACCTTTACAGTTGTGGAATCCTATGACCGCCTCGTGACACTGGGACTGTTGTCATCACGCCGCGGTTCGGGCTATTTCGTCGCCAGACAGGACCTTCCTGCAACACTGCTGCCGTCCACCATCCACGCCATCCCGAATGCCATCGATGCGCTCACGCCGGACCTGTACTCAGGCGTTTCAGAAGCGCTGCCGGTAGGTGCCGGCTGGCTGCCGCCGGACTGGTATGGCGAAGACACCATCCTCGATGCCGTGCGCCAGGCCATGCGCATACCGGCCAACCGCCTGCGCGGCTATGGCCATCCACTGGGCTTCCCATCGCTGCGCCAGCATCTGGCCACCACGCTGGGCGATGAACTATTCCCCATCGAGGCCGACCAGATACTGCTGACCCATGGCGCCACCCACGCCTTCGATTTGATCCTGCGTACCCTGACCAAGCCGGGCGACACCGTGCTGGTGGAAGACCCCGGCTACAGCAACCTGCTGTCGCTGATCCGCCACCACGGCTGCATCGCTGTCGGCATACCGCGCGGTGAACAGGGGCTGGACATGGACGCACTGGCCAGGCAGGCCGCCCAGACCCAGCCCAAGCTCATGTTCGTCAACACTGTGCTGCAGAACCCGCTCGGCACTTCGCTCAGCGTGGCGCAGGCGCACCGCCTGTTGGGGCTGGCCGAGCAGTTCGATTTCTGGCTGGTGGAAGACGATATCTACCGCGAGCTGGCGCCGCGCGGCGAAGCTTCACTGGCCGCCATGGACGGCTTGCGCCGCGTGATACGGGTGGGCAGTTTTTCCAAGACGCTGTCGCCGGTGCTGCGCGTAGGTTCCATCTGCGCCTCCGCCTCGCTGATACCGGAACTGCTGCGGGTAAAAATGCTGGCCGGCCTGACCACCTCCGAAATCAACGAGCGCGCAGTGTTCCACGCCATCACGGCGCGACCCTACAAGCGCATGGTGGATAAACTGATCAGCCAGCTTGATGCAGGGCGTGAACGCACCATCGACAGTCTGGCCAGTGTGGGCATGGCGCCGATTGCACGGCCGCGTGGCGGCATGTTCGTCAGCGCCGGCTGGCCGGGTGCGCCAGACGCTGAATGGAACGGCAAGCTGATTGCCGACCTGGCCCTGAAATCCGGCATCCTGCTCTCGCCCTGCGACTTCTTCCTGCTGCGCGCACCGGAAACCATCTGGTTCCGTTTCAATGTCGCGTATGCCGACCATCCTCAACTGCTGACCTTCCTGAGACAACTATGTCGACCTTAAAGAGCCCAACGGAAGCGGCGCCGAAAATCAAGCGGCGCGTACTCAATCGCGACAAGCTGGAAGCGGACATCACCGCCGTGGCGGTGCGCGTGTTTGCCGAATGCGGCTACGAAGGCACCTCGATTGCCGCCGTGGCGGAGCGGGCCGGGCTATCGAAACAGAACCTGATGTACTACTTCCCCACCAAGCAGGCGCTGTATCAACGTGTGCTCGATGAAGTGCTGGATGAATGGCTGGAGCGGATGGAGCATCTGGCGGCTGAAGATCAGGAACCGGCCGAAGTGCTGCGCACCTATATTCAAGCCAAGCTGAAGTTCTCGCGTGAGCAGCCGTGGGCCTCGCGCGTGTACGCCATGGAAGTGATCAGTGGTGCCCAGCTGTACGGCGCGCAGATACAGCGCCGCGTGATTCCGCTGCTGCGCAAGGACATTGAAGTATTCGAGAAGTGGATAGCGGCAGGCAAGGTAGCGCCGATTAACGCCACCCATCTGCTGTTTGCGATCTGGGCCATGACCCAGTCCTATGCGGATTTCTCGGCACAGATGGCACTGGTACTGAACCGCAAGCAGCTGACTAAAAAAGACTTTGACGATGGCGAACAGGCCATCGTCAACATGGTGCTGGCGGCGATCAGCGTGCCGCAGCGCGCTGGCGGCGACGCGCCATAAAGCCCACTACACCCAGACCGGCCAGCAGCATGGCATAGGTTTCCGGCTCCGGCACGGGAGCCATATAGCCTTGCACCGTGGTCGGTTTGAAGAAGTGGTTGGCATTGATCTGCACCGAAGACAGCCAGCTATCCACCACCACATTACCGTTAATCACACCGCTGCCGCCATTCACCGTGGCCAGCGGCGCCAGAATATTCGCCGTCAAGCCCGTATGGATGCCCAGATCCTTGGCCTGATAGAAGTTGAACAGCACGTTGTAGTTTTCGAAGCCCTGATAGCCGCCATTGAAGCCGCCGGACGTGCCGCTGATATTGAAGATCAGCGTGGAGCCGCTCTTCAGATTGCTGAAATTAAAGTAGTTAACGCTGGACAGTGTGCTGGCACTGAGGTTAAACACTTCGACCGAGCTCTTGCTGCCGGTAATATTCAGACCACCCCACTGCACGGTAGCACTGCCCGTGGTGGACAGCTTGGTCAGCGAGCTCGAAGTATTTTTCAGTTCCGTTGCCAGCCCGGTCAGATTTGCCGGCGCATTGGCCGCGCCTTTCCTGATGCTGCCGTACACGTCCACCGACTGCGTGACACTGGCCGTGCCGCCGACATAGGTATAGCCGTTCTTGATGGACCCGCTGGTAAAACTCAGATTGCGGCCAGCGATCAGGGAATAGCTGCCGTAAGCGTCAAAATTCTTGTCATTCACGGAATAATTGCTGAGCTGGACGTCACGCCCGGCCAGAATCGAGCCTTCCACATCGGCACTGGGTGCTTTGAAATCCGTCAGCGCAAACACATTGGCGCCATGCAGATTCAAATCGACTACACCGGCCTGAGCGCTGCCGGCGGCAGCCATGGTCATGCAAGCAACAGCAACGGCAGATTGGAATACCAGCTTCATCTGAATTTCCCTCAAAGAAACTTAACTTGCTTAGAGGATAGCACATTTAATTTCCATGTGGAATTATTTTTCCACTTGGAAATTAAAATATGTTTGTTTTCAGATTTTTGCTATTTTTACCTTATTGCTTGCGGCGGCGTGCCACTGCACCCATCAAGCCCAGACCGGCCAGCAGCATGGCATAGGTTTCCGGTTCCGGCACGGGGGCGGCAGGAATATTGCCCGTGAAGCTCTGCAGGTGGATTTCGCCATACTGGTTGAGCGACTTGGCAAATACGCCGCCCTCCACGTTGGCGCCATTGATATTGCTGAAGCTACCGTTGGCCACCAGCACCTGACCGCCGAAGGTGGCGCCGACGCTAACGCTGCTGGCGCCGGCAAAGTTCCAGATCATTTTGCTGCCGAGCGCCTGGGCCGAGCCGCCGAGGAAGTTGGCCGACACGCTGAGGTTGGCATCATTGGTATTGAAAATTACCGTCGATGCACCATGCAGATTGAAATTGAATTCCGAGGTGGTGGACGAGAAGATACGGCTGTCGAGCGTGCTCAGGTCGAACACCAGTACGCCATTGACGGCGGTACCGCTGAACGTCACCGTGTGATCGTTATTACTGAAGTCGACCGAGCTACCGCTGGTACCGTGCAATGCCGACAGCTGGCTCGACAGGCTGGTCATCACATTGCCGAAGTTGGTCGAACTGGAGGCGGCCAGCGTAGTGGTCATACTGCTGGTCGGAGCGTTCAGCACCTTGTTATTCAAATTCATGTTGGTGTAGCTGGCCGCATGAATCAGGTTGCCGAAGTTGACGCCATTCGCAGCGCCCACCACCCAGGCATTGCCATTCAGGTTGGACGAGCTGGCATTGCCGCCGATATAGCTGTCGCCCGAATTCACCGTGATGCCCTGCACATCGCCCCCCGTAACCAGGCCCAGGCCGTTGACATGGACGTTGCCGCTGAGCTTGCCACCTACGGTCAGGCCGGCGTAGGCCGATACCGGCGTATTGTTGACGTGCTGGACATAATCGCCGCCCACCACATTGCCGCCCACATAGCTACGGCCATCAACGTGCGAGGTGGAATTGACATCGCCAGTCACCACCACATTGAACTGCTGCAGCATTTGCTGCGCGGTCAGCGGGGCAGCATAGGCACTGCTGGAAATCAGGGCGGCAACCGCCACGGCAAAACGGCTAGGCTTGAGCATAAGTTCTCCAATTAAAGAGGCCGTACGCTTTTGCGCCAGCCTAAATTGCTATTCTATAACAACAATTGCCATTTGCACACTGATTGTTACAAATTTACAATCACTAGCCAGCACTACGCAAACGGGCTAAGCTGGCATGTCTGTCGCCACCCTGTCTGCACCATGCCTGCTTTCCAGCCTGTCCAGCTACACACGCCCCGTTTGCGCCTGCGCTTTCTCGCCAGCCAGGATACCGACGCCATGTTCCAGCTGTTTTCCGATCCGGAAGCGGTACGCTACTGGAGCTGCTCGGCCTGGCAAGATAGAACCCAGGCCAGCGACTATGTCGCCCAGACGCTAACCAACTATGCCAGCGGCAGCAGCCTGCGCTGGGTTCTGGTCAGTCAGGACGAGGCCGTGGTAGGCGTGGTCACGCTGTATCACTTCGACCAGCAGAACGCCCGCTGCGACATCGGCTATATGCTGGCCCGCCCTCACTGGGGCCAGCGCTATATGCAGGAGGCGCTTGCCGCCGTGCTCGACTATGCCTTCGGCCCGCTGGCCCTGCACCGGGTCGAAGCCGATATCCACCCCGACAACGCTGCCTCGATAAGGCTGCTGCAAGGCCTGCATTTCCGTATCGAAGGCCAGTTGCGCGAGCGCTGGTTCGTCCATGGCGAAGTGTCGGACAGCCTGATGCTGGGCTTGCTGGGACGGGAATGGCTGGCCGCGCGCCAGAAGGAACTGTAAGGGCGACGGCGCCGGTTTACCATTCATCGGCAGTTTTCCCACCCTTAACCCTCAGAAACTACCGTTGATCGTTTCGCACTCCCCAGCGAAAAACAGCTTTGCTAAAGTAACTCCATCGCCAACCTATCGGGAGTCGCAACATGAAAAAGATCACGGCACAATCCGTCTACAACTTCTTCGAAGAAGTGCTGCAAGCTGTCCTGCGCGTGGCACGCTTCGGTGCCCGTCTGCTGCGCCGCATGACGCCGCAGGCCATCCTGGCCGCGGCCCTGCTGCTGGCCCTGCTCGTTGCCATCCTGCCACTGGCGCTGGTGCTGTTTGTAATCTTTATGATCTTCAAGGTAATGGTCGGTGCCAGCTTTGTCCACGGCCGGCGTGACCCGCACTTCAAGGACATCAACTAATGGCCAAGTCGCGTCTGGCACAGAGCAGCTACGCCAACGCCAAAAGTCTGCTCGACCTGATCCGTGAAGTGGGCGATACCGCCGTCACGATCTGGTGGCGCTTCTTCGACTGGCTGGCCCAGGTCGAGTGGCGCAAGCTGATTATCGTCTGGGTGCTGTTGCTGCTACTGGGACTGACGCCGTTCGGCCTGTCGAAACAGGCCATGGCCTTCATCATGCTATCGCTGGGCCTGAAGGTGCTGGCCGGCGGCAAGCGCAAAGCCGAACTGGAAGCCCTGCACGCCCACCATCAGGCCGACGAAGAAAGCATGGAACGGCGCGTGGTGGAAGCCCGCATGGCTGCCCTGCAGGCGCAAGTAGAGCCGCACTTCCTGTTCAACACGCTGGCACTGATAGGCCAGCTGATCGAAACCGATCCGCCGCAGGCGGCGCGCATCCACCAGAATTTGATCGACTACCTGCGCGCCACCCTGCCGCAGATGCGCGCCGCCGGTGCCGGCACGCTGGGACGGCAAATCGACATGTCGCGCGCCTATCTGGCCATCATGCAAGCCCGCATGGGCGCCCGGCTGGCCGTATCGATCGACGTGCCACAGGAAATGCAAAGCGCCACCTTCCCCGTCATGACCTTGCAGATCCTGATCGAGAACGCCATCAAGCACGGGCTGGAGCCGAAGATTGCCGGCGGCCGCATCGACATTCGCGCCAGCGTCGATCAGGGCGTGCTGCAGGTCGACGTACTCGATGACGGCGTCGGCTTCAATCTGCACGCTGCCGACGGCATCGGGCTGGCCAATGTGCGTGAACGCCTGCGCATCCTGTATGGCAACCGCGCCCAGCTGGTACTGGAAGCACCGATTACGGGCGGCACCCGCGCCAGCGTACGCCTGCCCTATGCACCCGATATTTTTGCCGGAGCCGGCAAATGAACTCCCCCGTGAACTCAGCCGCCAGCAACCAGCGCGTTACCGCCCTGATCGCCGACGACGAGGCACCCATGCGCGCCCAGCTGCGCGCCCGTTTGCAGGAAAGCTGGCCCGCGCTGGACATCGTGGCAGAAGCGGAGAACGGCGTGCAGGCAGTGGAGCTAGCCAGCCTGCACAATCCCGCCATCGTCTTCCTCGATATTCGCATGCCCGGCATGTCCGGCATCGAAGCGGCGCGCCTGCTGTTCAACCGCTGCCATCTGGTGTTCGTCACGGCCTACGACCAGTACGCCATCGAAGCATTCGAACAGGGCGCGCTCGACTATCTGCTCAAACCCGTGGGCGGCGAACGCCTGCGCACCACCTGCAGCCGCCTGCAGGCGCGTGTGGGCCAGCAGCCGCAGGACATCACGCGCCAGCTGGGCGCTTTGCTGGCGCAGCATGGCGCCCAGCCCAAGCGCGAATACCTGCGCTGGATACAGGCGCTGGTAGGGCAGAATCTGCGCATGATCAGCACGCGCGAAATCCTGTTCTTCCAGGCCGACGAAAAATACACCCGGGTGCGCACCGCCCAGGGCGAAGTGCTGATCCGCAAAACCCTGAAGGAACTGGCGGACCAACTCGATCCCGACGAATTCTGGCGCATCCACCGTTCCACGCTGGTGCGGGTGGACGCCATCGACTCGGTGGGACGCGACCTGCGTGGCCGCCAGATGGTGCGTGTGAAAGGTGTGGAGGAAGCGCTGGAAGTTAGCCGAGGCAACACACATTTGTTCCAGCAAATGTAATCGGGTCTTGCGCCGCATCGGGCTATACTGCATGCGCTACGCTGAACATAGCCGTTCCAACCACCTATGGGAGAGAAACATGGACAGCATACCCAAGACCACGCTATGCAATGTCGTCCCCTGCATGCGCTACCGCGATGCGCCAGCCGCCATCGACTGGCTATGCACCACCTTCGGCTTTACCGCCACACTGGTGGTGCCGAATGAAGATGGCAGCATCGCCCACGCCCAGCTAGGCTTCGGCAGCAGCATAGTGATGCTGGCTTCGGTAGTCGACACAGAATATGGCCGCCTGCTCAAACAGCCGCAGGACATCGGCCAGTTCGTCACTCAGAGCACGTATCTGGTGGTCAATGATGCCGATGCCGTGTATCAGCGCGTAGGTGCCATGGGCGGTGAAATCATGCTCGATATCCAGGACGAAGATTACGGCGGCCGCGGCTTTACCTGCCGCGACCCCGAAGGTCATGTGTGGAGCATAGGCACTTACGATCCGGCGCACGTCCTCAGTTCGCTGACCAGCGACTGATCGGCCACGGCAACGGGAAGTATGCGGATGACGTCGCGGTACAGCGGCGGCATGGCTGCGCACATTTCCGTCAATGCCGTGCCCGTCAATCTGGGCAGCACATACTGGAATTGCGCCGGATTGTAGACCGGCAGCGGGCCTTCCATGGTTGAACCATAGGCGCCCAGATTCATGAAACTCAGGGCGCTGGCATCCGGCCCCAACGCAAACACGAAAGTGCCTACTTTCGGATGGCCCAGATACTGCTGCACTTCCTGCTGGCGTTCCGGCGCGGCACCGGCCATCAGCTTGTAGCGCAACTGGGCGTAGGCGCGGGTGGTTTCCATGAAGGCGCTGCGGATGCCGGACTGGCTCAGCCGCCCCCCCATGCACAGCAGCAGGTTGCCGAAACCATCAAGCAGTGCCACCGCATCACCGGCACCGCCATGCTCGCGGTCGCGCTGCATGGCCTGCGCGAGGAAGGGCGCCAGCCCTGCATCAGGCTGCTGCGGCATGCTGCGATAGGCCAGCGCATCAGGATACAGCTGCTTCAGCCCCTGCACGATGGCATGGTCGGCTGGCAGCGTAGCGGGATCGCGCAACTGCTCGCGCGGCAGGTCATTCTGGAACAGTGCCAGTACCGACTCCGAAGTCGCTTCGAACACGAGCGAGCACAGCGCTTGCGTGGGTTCAGCATCGTCTTGCCTATGAAGAAGGACTTGGGTGGCGCACCGGAAGCGCTGCGCCGGTAGGACGACGCACCAAGCACGGCGGGATAGCTGAAGCTGGCCGCCGCCTGCGCCTGCAAGGTGGCAGGCAAGGCGGTGAAACTGGCCTTGTCATCATAATTGATGCCGGCATTGCGGTCCGGCGCAGCCACCAGCACATTGAAGCCGGCCGCCAGTATCGCGCCTGTGCACATGCAGCAGGGATCGAGCGACGTCACGATGGTGACATCGCCCGGAGCAGGCAGCGCTGTGCCGCGTGCCTGCTCGGCGAAATACCAGTCTATCAGCTGGCGTTCAGCATGGGCAGTGGGATCGAACACCAGGCCATGCTTGATGACATTGCTATGCACGGACTGCAGCACATTGCCGTGCTGGTCCAGCATCAGGCCACCCACACCGAAAGTACCCTGGGTCTTGGCGCTGATTGCTTCTGCCGCAGCGATCGCCACGGCAGCTTGCACATCAATGGTTTTTTTATAGGCCATCTTGTACGAACCTGGTCATTACTTCTTCAGATCAACGCCACCGAAGGCATTCGGCAACTGGGCGGCCGCCGTGGTTTCGAAGATATCGCCTTTCAGATTGGTCAGCAACACGGGCAGCTCATTGCCACCCAGTTCCAGTATCACCTGACGGCAGGCGCCGCATGGCGCAATCGGGCCCTCCGTTTCGCCGATCACGGCCAGCTGGGCGAAATCGCCCGGCTGGTAGCCCTCGGCGATGGCGCTGAAGAAGGCGGTACGTTCAGCGCAGTTGCACAGGCCGTATGAAGCATTCTCCACGTTACAGCCCTGGAAAACCTTGCCGTTGCGGGTCAGCAGGGCTGCGCCCACTTTGAATTTGGAATACGGCGCGTAAGCCTTGAGGCGCGCAGCAGCAGCTTGTGCAATCAGTTCCTGTTTATTCATCGGAGGTCTTTCGTTTAAGGGCGGATGGTACGGTAGATCACCGGATTGGCAGCCGGTGCAATCGCGCTGATCTGATAGGCGGCCTGCACTTCACGCACAGCCTGCTCGGCCGCTTCCTGGCTACGCGCATGCACCATGGCCAGCGGCTGGCCCGCTTCTACCCTGTCGCCCAGACCGACCAGATCGGTCAGGCCGACAGCGAAGTCGATCGGATCGGCAGCACGGCGGCGGCCGCCACCAAGGCTGACCACGGCCAGCCCCAGACCGCGGCAATCGGTGCTGCTGGCATAGCCTGCGCTCAGGGCAGGCGCCGGCACCACGATAGGTGCGCGTTCCAGATGGCGATCCGGATTTTCCATCAGATCAGCCGGACCGCCCAGCGCCACCACCATGCGGGCGAAACGTTCCGCTGCACTGCCGTTATCGAGGCAGGCTTGCAGCTGGGCGCGGGCTTCCGTTTCGTTGGCGGCCAGCTTGCCGAGTACCAGCATCTCGGCACACAGCGCCATGGTCACTTCATGCAGACGGGCCGGACGCGAACGGCCACTCAGGTAATCGAGTGCACCGCGCACTTCGATGGCGTTACCGGCATATGGCGCCAGCGATTCGTTCATGTCGGTCAGGATGGCCGAGGTCATCATGCCTGCGCCATTGCCCACCTTGACGATGCTGTCGGCCAGCTCCACCGATTTGTCGTAGGTCGGCATGAAGGCGCCGCTGCCTACCTTCACGTCCATCGCCAGCGCATCCAGGCCGGCCGAGAGTTTTTTCGACAGGATGGAGCCGGTAATCATGGCCACCGATTCCACCGTGGCCGTGACATCGCGCACGCCGTAGAAGATCTTGTCGGAAGGCGCCAGCGAAGAGGTCTGGCCGATAATCGCCACGCCTACTTCTTTCACCACTTTGCGGAACAGGGCATTGTCCGGCACGGTGGTGTAGCCGGGGATGGAATCGAATTTATCCAGCGTGCCGCCGGTGTGGCCCAGACCACGGCCGGAAATCATCGGCACGTAGCCGCCGCAAGCTGCCACCATAGGGCCCAGCAGCAGCGAAACCACATCGCCCACGCCGCCGGTCGAGTGCTTGTCGACTACCGGGCCGTTGAGGTCGATCGAGCGCCAGTCCAGCACTTCGCCCGAATCGCGCATGGCCAGCGTAAAGGCTACCCGCTCGTCCATCGTCATATCGTTGAAGAACACGGCCATCGCCAGTGCGGCGATCTGGCCTTCGGTCACGCGGTTGGAGGTAATCCCGCCTACAAAGAACTGGATCTCTTCGGCGCTCAGTACACCGCCGTCACGCTTTTTGCGAATGATCTCTTGAGGTAAAAACATGGAACACTCCACTTGTATGAGGTATTGAAAGCACAAAAGCGGGTCCGCAGACCCGCCCTACTTTGCCGCTTGTTACACGGCGCTGGCTGCTCCCTGCGGCTTAAACGCCGTAAGGAATCCAGATATTTTTAACTTGCGTGGCGTGAGCCAGCACGGCACGGCCACCGGCTTGCGCCGTGCTGTACCAGTCGCGGCCCTTGGCGCCGCCCACCCAGGTACGCTTGAGCGAACTGGCCGACAGGCGCTCCACTTCGGCGCAGCCGGCAGCGGATCCATCGTGACGCCATACGGCATCGATATCGCTGTGGGTAGCCAGCGTGCGTGCCAGCTCATCGGCGCTACCGGTGACGATGTTGACCACACCACCGGGCAGATCCGAGGCATCGAACACCTGATACAGATCGGTAGCCGACAGCGGATGGGCTTCCGAAGGCACCACCACCACGCGATTGCCCACGGCGATGGCCGGTGCTACCAGCGAGATAAAGCCCAGCAGCGGCGCTTCGTTCGGGCAGACGATGCCGATCACGCCAATAGGTTCGTTGAGCGCCACGGTAATGCCGTGCATAGGCGGCTGGTGCGCCAGTCCGTCGTATTTGTCGGCCCATGCAGCGTAGTAGAACAGGCGCTCGATGGAAGCCTGCACTTCTTTTTCTGCATTGCGGTCGCCCGTCATGGCAGCGATGCGGGCAGCGAATTCGTCGGCACGGGCAGCCAGATTTTCGGCGATGTAGTACAGCACCTGCGCACGGTTGTGCGCCGTGGCCTTGCTCCAGCCACCAGCCTTGTGTGCCGCTTCCACGGCATTGCGGATGTCCTTACGGTTGCCTTCGCCCACTTCGGCGATGAAGCTACCGTCCAAGCCGTGAATGGTGCGGCTGTAGGCGCCGTCAGGGCGGGCCTGCTTGCCGCCGATGTACAGCTTGGCCGTACGGTCGATGGCGAAACCGCCGCCAGTGGCCAGCGTGGCCTTGGCTTTGGCCTTGCCCTGCTCCGGCTGTACTGGTGCGGCAGGACGGGCATCTTCTGCCAGCGCCGTCATGTATTCATACATGCCTTCACGGCCACCTTCGCGGCCATAGCCGGATTCACGGTAGCCGCCGAAGCCGCAAGCAGCGTCAAACTGGTTGGCAGTGTTAATCCATACCACGCCAGCCTTGATCTGCGGCGCCATATCCAGCGCCAGCGAGATATTCTCGGTCCACACGCACGCAGCCAGACCGTACACGGTGTTGTTGGCCAGTTGTACGGCTTCCGGCGGAGTACGGAAGCTCATCGCCACCAGCACAGGGCCGAAGATCTCGGCCTGCGCTACCGCAGCGGAGGTGGAGGCGCCGGTAATCAGGGTAGGCGGATACCATGCGCCGTTGGCAGGAATGTCGCAGGCTGGCTGATACACGCTGCAGCCTTCGGCGCGCGCCGAATCCACCAGGCCGGCGATGCGCTGCTGCTGCACAGGATCTACCAGTGCACCGATATCCATCGACTTGTCCAGAGGCGAACCGAGGGTCAGCTTGTCCATGCGGGCGCGCAGCTTGGCGAGGAATTTATCCTGCACGGATTCCTGCACCAGCAGACGCGAACCGGCGCAGCACACCTGCCCCTGATTGAACCAGATCGAATCGACCAGACCTTCAACTGCAGCATCGAGATCGGCATCGTCGAACACGATGAATGGCGACTTGCCGCCCAGTTCCAGCGACAGCTTCTTGCCGCTACCGGCGCTGGCCTGTCGGATCAAACGGCCCACTTCGGTGGAGCCGGTGAAGGCCAGCTTGTCGATGCCCGGATGGGTCACGATGGCTTCGCCAACACGGCCGTCGCCGGTAACGATGTTGACCACACCGGCCGGTACGCCAGCCTGCATGCAGATTTCCGCAAACAGCATGGCGGTCAGCGACGTGAATTCGGCTGGTTTGAAAACGATGGTATTACCGGCTGCCATGGCAGGCGCGATTTTCCATGCCAGCATCAGCAGCGGGAAGTTCCACGGCACGATCTGGCCTACCACGCCCACGGCGCGGTAGTCGGCGAATTCTTCCGCCTGCAACTGGGCCCAGCCGGCGTGATGGTAGAAGTGACGCGCCACCAGCGGCAGATCGACATCGCGGGTTTCGCGTATGGTCTTGCCGTTGTCCAGCGTTTCCAGCACGGCAAACAGGCGCGCGTGCTTCTGCATCAGGCGTGCCAGTGCATACATGATCTTGGCGCGGCCATGACCGCCCAGTGCCTGCCAGCCCGGCTGCGCAGCGCGAGCAGCGGCCACGGCGCGGTCAACGTCGCTGGCGGTGGCCTGCGTCAGGTCGGCCAGCTTGCTGGCGTCGGCGGGATTGATGGAGGCGAACAACTCACCTGCTTCGCTCCATTGGTTGTTGATGAACAGGCCGAAGCTGCGGCCATGCTGGTCCAGCCATGCTTGCGCTTCTTTCGTGCTTTCGGGTGCAGGGCCGTATTCCATGGTGTTGAGGATCTCTTTAATTGATGGCATGACGTGTCCGATATTCTGTAAGCTAAGGTGCGCGCTAACTCAACAAACTGGGTTATGGCAGCGCGTGACGATGGGCGGCCGAGTAGTTACCGGTCACATAGTGCTCAAGCTGGCGTTCGATGTCGGTCAGCAGGCTGGAAGCACCAATGCGGAACAGGTGCGGCTGCAGCCATTCATTGCCCAGTTCTTCTTTCATCAGCGTCAGGTATTGCAGCGCAGCCTTGGCCGTGCTCACGCCACCGGCTGGCTTGTAGCCGATCTTGAAGCCGGTCTGCTCATGGTATTCGCGGATCGCGCGCACCATGGTCAGCGACACGGGTATGGTGGCGTTGACAGGTTCCTTGCCGGTCGAGGTCTTGATGAAATCGGCACCAGCCATCATGCACACCCACGAAGCTTTCGCCACGTTTTCCAGCGTAACCAGTGCACCGGTCGCCAGAATGGCTTTGACGTGGGCTTCGCCGCAGGCTTTGCGATAAGCCAGCATTTCGTCGTACAGCGCCTGCCAGTTCCCCGTCAGCACGTGCTGGCGGGTGATGACGATATCGATCTCGGTGGCGCCAGCGGCCACCGACAGTTCGATCTCGCGCACCTTGGTTTCCATGCTGGTCAGGCCAGCCGGGAAGCCGGTCGATACGGCAGCAATCGGCATACGACCTTGCAGTACCTGCACGGCCGGTTTAATCATCTCGTGGTACACGCACACGGCGCCAGTAGCCAGCGGGTAGTCCTGCAGGCCCATGGCTGCCACCAGATCGCTGCGCAGCGGGCGCATGGCTTTCATGCACAGGCGCTCCACACGGCCCGGGGTATCGTCGCCGGACAGGGTGGTCAGGTCGATCAGGCCGATGGCCTTGATCAGCCATGCCGCCTGATATTCCTTCTTCACCGTGCGGCGGTTCGCCAGACTGGCGGCGCGACGGTCGGCCGCACTCTTGTTGATGTGGATATGATTGATCCAGCCCAGATCGAGGGGGACCGCTTCGTTACGCTTGAAGTCGGAGATGATGGTCATAACAGATTGCTTCCGTTGGAAAGTGGTTTGACGCCGAGGTGGTGAGCCAGAGTCTGGCCGATGTCGGAGAAGGATTCGGAAATCGGCAATGCCTGCGGCTTGACCTGCGGGCCGAAGAAAATCATCGGAATGTGCTCGCGCGTGTGGTCGGAGCCGGGCCAGGTCGGGTCGCAACCATGGTCGGCGGTCAGCACGACCAGATCGCCTTGCTGCATACCGGCCATGAACTCAGGCAGACGTGCATCCATTTCGCGCAGCGCCTGCGCGTAGCCGTTCACATCGCGGCGGTGGCCGTAAGCCTGATCGAAGTCGACGAAGTTCACGAAGGTCAACGACTTGTCGCCAGCTTCCTGCTGGACTTTCAGCAGAGCGTCGAACAGCGCCATATTGTCCTTGCCTTTCACCACGCGCGATACACCCTGCGCTGCGAAGATATCGCTGATCTTGCCCAGCGCAACAACTTCGCCGCCATCGTTCTTCACATGGTCCAGCAGCGTAGGTGCCGGTGGCGCTACCGCGTAGTCGTGACGGTTGGTGGTGCGGGTGTAGTTGCCGTTCGCGCCCAGGAATGGACGGGCAATCACGCGGCCGATGTTGTATGGCTCCACCAGCTTGAAGGCGATTTCGCACAGCTCGTACAGGCGCTCCAGCCCGAACGATTCTTCGTGCGCAGCGATCTGCAACACCGAGTCGGCCGAGGTGTAGATGATCGGTTTGCCGGAAGCAACGTGTTCATCGCCATGCTTGTTGATGATTTCCGTGCCCGAGGCGTGGCAGTCGCCGAGGAAGCCCGGCACCTTGCCCAGCTCCTGCAGCTTGGCCGTCAGCTCGGCCGGGAAGGATGGCACGGTTTTCGGGAAATAGCCCCAGTCGAATTCCACCGGCACACCGGCGATCTCCCAGTGACCGGACTGGGTGTCCTTGCCAGTCGAGCGTTCGCGTGCGGCGCCGTAGGCCGCCGTGAAACCCTCGCGCTGCGTAAAACCTGCGGCCCACTCGCCGCTGGCCAGTTGTGCCGCGGCCGACAGACCGAGTTTTTCCAGCGTGGGCAGAGCCAGCGGCTGGCCGCTGGCGGCGATGCGCTCGGCGATGTGGCCGAAGGTGTTGGCGCCCGCGTCGTTGTATTTCGCTGCGTCCGGCGTGGCGCCCAGGCCGAAGGAATCCAGCAGCAGAATAAATGCGCGTTTCATGTTTTCCAGCTCCTCAAATGCAAAGGGGCGGACTAGCCGCCCCTCGGGGTTGTTACACCTGCTGCGTTTTGGCGACGTTGGCCAGGAAAGCCAGAATCACGTCGATCAGCGAGGTGGCTGCCACGGCAGCATATTTCAGCGTCTGTTCATGCGACAGCGGGAACGGCGACAGGCCTTCAGCCAGATTGGTGATGGCCGAAACGCCCACCACTTTCAGGCCGCAGTGACGTGCCGACACCACCTCCGGCACAACCGACATACCGACTACGTCGGCACCCAGGGTCTTGAAGGCACGGATTTCGGCAGGGGTTTCGAAGTTAGGACCGGCGTAGGCGATGTACACGCCATCGTGCAGCGGCACATTCTTCTCTTGGGCCGAAGCGTGCAGCAGTGCGCGCAGCTCGGCATCGTAGGCATTGGCCATGCTGAAGAAGCGCGGACCGAAACGCTCGTCGTTCGGGCCCATCATCGGGGTGCCTGGCAGGAAGTTGATATGGTCGGTCAGTGCCACCAGCGAACCGGCGTCCACTTCGGTGCGCAGCGAACCGGCCGCGTTGGTCACGAACAGCATTTCGCAGCCCAGCAGCTTAATGGTGCGCACCGCGCTGGTCATCACACCCAGACCGTAGCCTTCGTAGACGTGGCCGCGGCCCTTCATGCACACCACGTCGACACCTGCCAGTGTGCCGATCACCAGTTCACCGGCGTGGCCGTGTACGGTGCTGATCGGGAAGCCAGGCAGTTCGTCGTAGCTGATGGTGACGGGATTGCTCATCTGTTCGGCCAACACCCCCAGACCGGAGCCCAGAATCAGGGCAACGCGTGGCTTGAAACCGGCCGGAAGACCGGCACTAATACGGGCACGAATAATGTCAGCAGCCTGGAATGGGGAATTGTTCGACATGAAGATCCTCTAGTTTTAGGAAAGCCCGCACGCGGGACACAGCATGGGACTGAAGCCGCCACTATGCATCATCGGACATATGTATGGCAAATACCATTTTTCTTGCACATTTATATGAATTAAATATAAATGAAGAGTATTATGAAGAACAGTAAAGCACGCCAGCATGCAGGATTGACGCCAATAAAACAAATGTCTAAACTTACAAACAATTGTTTTACAACGTTTTATCGGCCCTCATTCATGCCCAACCCAGACCGCCATGTCCGACGCCTCTAAAAAAGACCAGTTATATCAGCTGATCCGCGCCAATCCCTTCATTTCGCAGCAGGATCTGGCGGTGGAACTGCGCCTGTCCCGTTCGGCCGTGGCGGGCCACATCGCCAGCCTGATCCGCGAGCGCCGTCTGCTGGGGCGCGCCTACGTGTTGCCCGACAAGCGCCCTGTACTATGTATAGGCGCTGCCAATCTGGACCGCAAGCTGCGCAGCATCGCGCAGTTACAGCATGGCACCTCAAATCCGGCCACGGCGGAAGAAGTGCACGGCGGCGTGGCACGCAATATCTCGGAAAATCTGGCCCGCCTCAACCTGCCCGCCGCCCTGCTCACGGCGTTTGGCGACGACGCCGCCGGCCGCACCCTGCAGGATCAGGCGGAGCAGGCCGGCATCGACACGCGCGGCAGCCTGAAACTGGCCGAAACCGCCAGCGGCACCTACACCGCCATCCTCGACGAGCGGGGCGAACTGGTACTGGCGCTGGCCGACATGGCCCTGTACGACCGCATCACGCCGGAATTCCTCACCAGCCGCCAGCCGCTGCGCGCCTCCGCCGCCATGACGGTGGCGGATCTGAATCTGCCCCAGGCCAGCGTGGCCCTGCTGCTGGAGAGTGCACGCGCCGACAACGTCCCGCTGATTATCATTGCCGTGTCGCAGCCGAAGATGACGCACCTTCCTGCCAACCTGCACGGCCTGCGCCTGCTGATACTCAACCGCGGCGAACTGGAAACCCGTGTGGGCCGCGCCCTGCCGACGGAAGCCGATGTGCGCGCCGCCTGCCACAGCGTGCAGGCCGAAGGCGCGCAGGACCTGATCGTAACCTGCGGCAGCCATGGCGTGTATCACACCCGTGGCACGGAGCTGGTCTGGCTACCGGCCCATCAGGTAGAAGTGGTGGACGTGACTGGCGCTGGCGATGCGTTTTCGGCCGCCGTGTGCTGGTCGCTGTAGCAGGGCAGCCAAGATCTGACGCTGGCCTGCCGGCGCGGCCTGAAAGTCGCCGCCATGACGCTGGAGACTCAGGACACGGTATCGCCCATGCTGGCAGCCGATGTGCTGTACGAGATTCACGATTTCGATCTATCGGAGGATTACCATCCTCCGCTTTTCCCCCAACAGACTTAAACGCTAAGGAATACCCATGCAGCAGTTTCTGCTCTATTCGCCGGAAGTGGCCGCCGCCCGCGCCTCCGGCAAAGCCATAGTGGCACTGGAATCGACCATTATTTCGCACGGCATGCCCTACCCGCAAAACGTGCAGATGGCGCGCGAAGTGGAACAGATCATCCGCGATGCCGGTGCCGTACCGGCCACCATCGCCATCATCGACGGCAAAATCTGTATCGGCCTGAACGAACAACAGCTGGAACTGCTGGGCACTTCGCCGGACGCCATGAAAGTCAGCCGGCGTGACCTGCCCTTCGTGCTGGCGCAGCACAAGCTGGGCGCCACCACCGTGGCTGCCACCATGATCTGCGCCGAACTGGCCGGCATCGGCGTATTCGTTACTGGTGGCATAGGCGGCGTGCACCGCGGCGCCGAAACCAGCTTCGACATCTCGGCCGACCTGCAGGAACTGGCCCACACTTCGGTCGCCGTGGTATGCGCCGGCGTCAAATCCATCCTCGATATCGGCCTCACGCTGGAATATCTGGAAACCTATGGCGTGCCGGTGGTGAGCGTAGGCCAGCGCGGCTTCCCTGCCTTCTTCACGCGCGAGAGCGGCTTCAATGCCGACTTCCAGCTCGATACGCCGGCCGAGCAGGCTGCCTTCATCCACACCAAGTGGCAGCTGGGCCTGAAAGGCGGCGTGGTGGTCAGCAATCCCGTACCGGCAGCCGAGGCCATGCCGAAAGCGGAGATCGACGCGATCACGGAACAGGCTTTGCAGGAAGCCGGCGCGCAGGGCATTACGGGCAAACAGGTCACGCCCTTCCTGCTTAACCGCATCAAGCAGCTGACCGATGGCCGCAGCCTGGCCACCAATATTGCACTGGTCAAGCACAATGCCCGTTGTGGCGCCGCACTGGCACTGGCCATGCATGCACACCAGAACTAGCAACGGCGCCAGAGTGCAGAGAGCACAGCATTCCGGCAGCAACCATTACAGGTAGTCAGCGTCATGTCCATCGATCTCAAGCAACTCAAGTATTTTCTCGCCGTCGCAGAAGAAAAGAGCTTTAGCCGTGCCGCCGAACGGCTGCACATTTCGCAGCCGCCCCTGAGCCAGCAGATTATGAAGCTGGAGAGCGAACTGGGCGTGAAGCTGTTTGCCCGCACCACCCGCACCTTCGAACTGACGGTGGCGGGCAAGGCGCTGATGCAGGAAGCCAACGACCTGCTGGCCAAGATGCGCATGACGGTGGACACCATACGCCAGATCGACCGCGGCGAAGTGGGCCGGCTGCGGGTAGGCATCGTCGGTTCCGCCATGTGGGGACCGATTCCCAGCCTGCTGGAAGAATTCCAGACCAAGTATCCGCGCGTGACCTGGACCATCCACGAACTGGGTCCTACCCTGCAGTACGAAGCGCTGCGCGCCAAACAGGTGGACGTGGGCTTCTGGCGCGAACCCCGCCTCGATGAAGAAGATCTGAAGCGCGACAATCTGCGGCAGGAACTGTGCTTTCGCGAAGACGTGTGCGTGGCGATTAATGAACACCATCCGCTGGCCAAGCAGGAAGCCATGGAACTGAGCGACATCGCCGAAGAACCCATGCTGACGCTGGCACTCGACAAGTCCTCATTCCCGCGCTATCTGATCCAGTGCTGCGTCAAGGCGGGCTTCCAGCCAACGATTTTCCAGGAAGCCTCCGAGCCACAGACTCTGTTAGCCATGGTGGGCGCGGGGCTGGGCGTGGCGCTGATGCCGGAAACCACCAGCCGTATCGGCTGGCCCGGCGTGGTGTTTGTGCCGATCCGCACCAACCCGCCTTCGGCCAATCTGTACATCACCTACACCACGCTGGACGATGCGCCGGTAGTGCGGGCTTTCCTCAACATCCTCAATCCGCCCGCCGCCTGAGCGCGGCAACAGGCCACCAAACAACACAGCGAGAGGTCCCGCTGCGGAGCGCCGTTATCCAGCAAGCGCAGCGCACCCACTCAGTGGGTAACGCCGCCCGCTTCACGCATGTCGACGTCGTAGGCCAGCGTGGTACGCACGGCGATGCGCAGGCCTTCTATCATGTCGTCGAGCTTCATGCTGGCCGCACCGGGATGGGCAGCCGCCTGCTGCGGCAGATAAGGGATGTGGATAAATCCGGCGCGCATGGTAGTGCCCCATTCATGCGCCTGATGCATCAGGCTGTAGAACACGTGATTGCACACATAGGTGCCGGCCGTATGGGATACCGAAGAAGGCAGGCCCGCTTCGCGGATCGCATGCACGATGGCCTTGATCGGCAGGGTCGAGAAATAGGCCGCCGGTCCATCCTTGACGATGGGCTGGTCGACGATCTGGCGTTTCTTGTTATCGGCTATCGGCGCATCGTCGATGTTGATGGCGATACGCTCAACCGACATATCGACCCGGCCACCGGCCTGCCCTACCCCGATCACGATGCTCGGTTGCAGTTCCTCGATCGCATGGTGCAGCATGCGTGCCGAACTGCCGAACACGCAAGGCAACTGGCGTGCATGCACGACAAAGTCGCCTTCACGCCAGTCCTGCAAAGCCCGCACGGCTTCCCACGAGGGATTGATCTTCTCCTGATTGAACGGTTCGAAGCCCGTCAACAATATTATTTTTTCCATCTTGTTCAACTCCGCGATAAGCGGGGCGGTACTGATCCATGCAGCACAGGCCCGATGCTGCGCTACTCTACTCCAATCCGGCCTGATTCAGAGATTCATCAAAAAATAAAGAAGTGCAATATTTGCAAGCAGCAGGGGCAGCGCCGTGCCGATCTGGGCGCGGATCACCGCATTCTTGTCCGGCAGGTCCAGCAAGGCGGCCGGCACGATATTGAAGTTGGCCGCCATCGGTGTCAGCAGCGTGCCACAGTAGGCGCTGAACATGCCGATGGCCGCCATCACGGCCGGGTTGGCGTGATACACGCCCACCAGCACAGGAATGCCGACACCGCCGGCGATCACCGGAAACGCTGCAAAGCCATTGCCCATGATGATGGTGAACAGCGCCATGCCGATGCAGTACACCGCCACAGCTACCAGCCGGATATCGAGGTTGATGTAGGACGTGACCACGTGCGCCACCGCCTTGCCCATGCCTGCTTCCGTGAACAGCAAACCGAGTACGGCCAGCATGTGCGGCAACACCAGCGCCCAGCCCAGATGGTCCGTCAGGCGGCGCGATTCGCGCAGCGCCTGCATGGGCGTGGCGCGAGTCAGCCAGCAGGCGCTGGCCACCGCCAGCACCGAACCGCAGCCCAGACTGACCAGCGTAAGGTTTTTCGGATCGAGCAAGAGCGCGCCGCCGACCTGCACATCCTTCAGCAGGGTGGAACCTATCATGGTGGTGATGGGAATCAGCAGTGCCGGTATCAGCAGGCGGTGTCCCAGCCGCTGTGCGCTGTCCTTGCGCTGTTCCGCTGTGCGTTCGCTGTGGCGACCCAGCGCAACTCCGCCAAAGCCGGCCAGCAGTGCCATCAGCACCATCATCAGCCCCGTCACGGCAGGCGGTATCTGCTCGCCAGCCAGATAGATGGCTGCATACAGCGCCCAGAACAGCGCGCTGCTGTAGCGCTTGGGGTTGTGCCGGTCCAGCAGCGCCATCACGGCGGCAGATAGCAGCAGCAAGCCGACGATGACAATAAACCAGTCCAGTTTGACGATCATGGCTGGCCCTCCCCGCGCTGCATGGCACGGGCGATTTCCGCGTCGAGCCGGTGCAGCCGCCACGAGTGAATCAGAAACGCCGTTACGGCGGTCGGTATGCCCCACATCGCCACATGCAGCGGATCGACTTCCAGCCCTTCGCCGCGCAGGATGGTCTGCATCAGCACGATGGCGCCGAAGGCTACGAACACGTCCTCGCCGAAGAACAGGCCGACGTTGTCGGTGGCGGCGGCCATGGCGCGGATACGGTGGCGCAGTTCATCGGTCAGCGCCGGATAGCGCACTTCGGCGGCGCCCTGCGCCATCGGCGCCACCAGCGGGCGCACCATATTCGGATGGCCGCCCAGGCTGGTCAGGCCGAAGGCCGCACTCAGTTCGCGGATCGCCAGATACACGATCAGCAGCCGCCCTGTGGTGGCGGAGCGGATGCGCGCGATCGAGGCCTGCGCGTGCTCTTTCAGACCATAGCGTTCCAGCAGGCCGATGGCGGCCAGCGGCAGCAGCAGGATCAGCGGCAGGTTGCGGGTTTTGACAAACGCTTTGCCCAGCGTCTCCAGCAGCTGGTGCACCGGCATGGACGCGGCCAACCCTGTCACCGCGCAGGCGGCAATCACCACCAGCACCGGATGGGCGCGCAAGGCAAAGCCCAGAATAATGACGGCCACACCTAACAGTGGCCAGAGATTGACGACAGTTTGTTGCAAGAGCGGCTCCCCGGATGGAAAAAATCCCCGCCACCTTGCAGTGGACGGGGATCGCTAGCATAAGCCAGTTTGCGGCCGGTTTAAAGCCGCAGTGCAATATAAGCCGGTGGCTTAGAAGTTGACCTTGAAGGTCGCGCCGATGGTGCGTGGCTCGTTCAGCATGCCGGTCAGGTTATCGAAGTCGATCGCACCGATGATCACACGTTTGTCGGTGATATTACGGGCGAAGGCTGCCACTTCATACTTGCTCCATTTGTAGCCTACGCGTGCACCACCTTCCGCCAAAGGCTTGGCCGTGTATTCAGGCGCTTCGTACAGGAAGAAGTTGTAGCTGCTGCGGTAGGTCCAGTCGGTGTAGGCATACAACTCGCCATTGCCGATTTCGGTGCTGTACTTCAGGGTAAAGTTCAGCTGGGTCTTCGGAGCGCGTGGCAGCGGGTTGCCATCAATCTTGGAAGTACCGGCGAACGGACCAGGAGCATTGGTTGGAGTGCAGCCATAAGGATTTGGCGCCGTGTTGCCCAGATTACCGCAGTACTGGACGAACAGGTTCTTGTCCTTGATTTCGGTATCGTTGTAGCTGCCGCCCAGTGTGGCGCTGAAGCCGCCACCCAGGTTGGCCTGGAAGTCCACTTCCACACCCTGGCCGGTGACTTTATCGGCGTTGATCAGCTGATTCATATTGATACCGCCGCTACCGGCCGTCAGCTGCTTGTCCTTCACCGTGTACTGGAATACCGATGCGCTCAGACGGGCGCGCTTTTCAAACAGATCCTGTTTGATACCAGCTTCGTACGACAGAGCCTTCTCGGCACCGGCGAACGATGGCTTGTCACCCAGACCGTTCAGACGGCCCTGCATGGATGGCGCGCGATAGCCGGTAGCGATACGGCCGAACAGATTGGTGGATTTATCCAGCTCATAGGTACCGCTCAGATCCCAGCTCAGATTGTGCGAGGTATTGTCGATATTGAACGGGCCAGCAATCTGCGGCGGTTCAACGCGCATCGCCGAGAACTGCTTCTTGTCGCTGGTGTAGCGCAGACCACCGCGCAGCTTGAACTGGTCGCTCACCGTGTAGTTCAGCGAACCGAAAGCCGCCCACGATTTGGCGTCCTGGAACTGCTGGGCGTACTGCGGATTCTGAGGGTTACCTGGCGCAAAAGTGTTGAAGCTGATCGAATCGATCTGGATGTTCTCGTTGAAGAAGAACAGGCCACCGATCCATTGCAGCGGGCCCTTGTAGTTGGACTCGGCGCGCAGCTCCTGCGAGAACTGTTTATGGTTAGGCAGCAGGTCGGCCGTTTCTACCGCAAACGGAATATAGCCCGGACCGTAAGGAGGCGCATAGGAAGCACCGTAGCCGCCGTCCACGTCGGCGCGGCTGTTGAACTTCAGCGTTTCATAGCCGGTGATCGAGTGCAGAGTGATGTCGTCCAGATTGTATTTCAGACGGATGTTGCCGCCTTTGGTGCTCAGACGCTGGTAGTTGACGCCATCGCTAGGGTAGGAACCGTAGTCGAAACCGTCGACCAGATCATTGGTGCCCTTCTTGATGATATTGGCGCGGAACAGCGTGGCGCTGCCATGGTAGTCGCGCTCATGGTAGTTCAGCAGTGCGCTGAAGTCCTTGTTCGGCTGGATCAGCGCTTGCAGACGGAAGGCGTTGTCGCCGTAGCCCTCGAAATCCTTGGTGCCGGTGTTCGGATTCGGGTTGGTATTATGTACGCGATTGTCGCGGTGCTGGGTAGTGCCCGAGAAGCGCAGCGCCACGGTATCGCTGACCGGAATGTTGAACACGCCCTCGCCGGTTTTGGCCGAGTAGTTACCAATGCCCAGAGTCAGATAGCCTTCCTGCCTGAATACCGGCTTGGCCGAATCGAACTTGATCACACCGGCAGGCGAATTACGGCCGAACAGCGTGCCCTGCGGGCCGCGCAGTACTTCCACCTGATCGACGTCAAATACAGGGAAGCCCTTCAGCATGGCGTTTTCCTGCACGATGTCGTCCATCACCAGACCGACCGGCTGCGAAGCATTCAGGTCGAAGTCGGTGTTACCCAGGCCACGGATGTAGAAACGCGGGAAGGTACGGCCATAGTCCGATTCCACGTTGACCGACGGCGAACGGCCGGCCAGGAAGCGGATGTCGGCTGCGCCCGAGGTCAGCACGTCGAGTTTGTCGCCTTTCAGGGTGGCGATCGACATCGGCACGTCCTTGATGTTTTCAGCGCGGCGCTGGGCCGTCACGATCACGGTTTCCAGCTGGCCCTTGGTGGCCGCGTCGGCGCTATTGGCCGCAGCCTGGTCGGCCGCATCCGTGCCTTCGGCAGCGTAGGCCGCGTGCAGCGGGAAAGCACTCGCCACCGCCAGCGCGATCAGCGTGCGGGCGGCGAAAACACTATTTTTTTTGTTCATCTGTGGGGCTCCTTCAAGTGGATGTACTGGCATTGATATGCAAGTTGCCAGCCACTCTAGCACGGAAAAAAATGTCATGAATCTACTTTTCCGCGTTTCAGATTCATATCAAAAAAATATAAATAACCAAGAAAAAATGAATTTGTCGTACATATCACCGCTCATGCATAGTTATGGATGGTCATAAAATCAGACAGTTAGCGGTGGCAGGTGCGCGTTTCCATAGTGCCGGAATGCAGCATGGAATCAGCGACAAAATTAGCCAAATGGCATGAATTTTGGCCATACGGACAAAAAAGCAACACCTTAAAAATTTTTAATTCGGTGCACATTGTTGCTGCAACGCGACAAAGAGCAGGGTCCGACAGCAATTGCAAGCAAGAAAGAATTGAATTTCAGTAAAACGACGACGCAAAAATATTGCTGGACAAGCAATGAAGCGCGCTGAAGTTAGCCGCAAGAACCGCACCGTTGCGGGGCAAACGCCGAAAAATCGGCTATTTGCAGCGATAAACCGGCACCAAATTACATGTTTCGTCAAATAAAAATATACAATATCGATCTTCCAGGAGCCCATTCATGAAACTTTCACAACTCGGTTTGACCGTGGCCGCACTGTTTGTTGCTGCCAGTGCGTCCGCAGCAGATCCTAAGCTGGGCATCGTGTATGACGCCGGCGGCAAGTTCGATAAATCGTTCAACCAGTCCGCATTCGAAGGCGCTACCCGCTTCTCGAAGGAAACCAATATCAAATTCATCGAGGTGCAAGCCTCCAGCGATACGCAAGCCGAACAGGTGCTGCGTGGCCTGGCCCGCAAAAACCTCGACCTGATCGCCTCCATCGGCTTTGCCCAGCAGGCAGCCGTGCAGAAGGTCGCCAAGGAATTCCCTAAAGTCCGCTTTGTACTGATCGACGGCATCGCGCAGGGCGCCAACGTGGAGTCCATCACCTTCAAGGAAGAAGAAGGTTCCTATCTGGCCGGCGTGGCCGCCGCCATGGCCTCCAAGTCGAAGAAAATCGGTTTTGTCGGCGGTGTCGATATTCCGCTGATCCGCACTTTCGCCTGCGGCTACGCGCAGGGCGCCAAAGCCGTCAACGCCAAGGTCGATGTGACCTCGAACATGGTCGGCACCAGCGCCCAGGCCTGGAACGATCCGGGCAAAGGCGGCGAACTGGCGCGTTCGCAGTTTGACCGCGGCGTGGACGTGGTGTTTGCCGTGGCCGGCGGTTCCGGTCTGGGCACCCTGCAGACTGCCAAGGAAAAAGGCAAGCTGGCCATCGGCGTGGACTCCAACCAGAACGGCCTGTATCCGGGCACCATCCTGACTTCCATGGTCAAGCACGTGGACGTGGCCGTGTATGACGCCTTCATGCAGATGAAGAACGGTACGTGGAAAGCTGGCGTCAGCGCCAAAGGCTTGAAAGAAGGCGGCGTGGACTGGGCGCTGGACGAAAACAACCGCAAGCTGATTACGCCGGAAATCGAAAAGCGCGTGCTGGGTGCACGCAAGGACATCATCGACGGCAAAGTCAAAGTGATCGACATCCGTTCGGGCGCGTCCTGCCCGGTATAACCCTGTTCTGACATGAAGCGCGCCGCCGGAGAAGTTCTCCGGCGGCGCGTTTTACCGTTTAGCGTTTTAGCTTTTTACATAACCCCCGAAAACCATCCTATGCAGCCAGCAGTAGAATTTCGCGGCATCTCCAAGCACTTCGGAGCGGTCAAAGCGAACACGGACGTCAGCTTCACCATCGCCAAGGGTTCCATCCATGGTCTGGTAGGCGAGAACGGCGCCGGCAAATCGACTCTGATGAGCATCCTGTACGGCTACTACCGTGCCGACAGTGGCGACATCCTGCTCAACGGTCAGGTGCAGCGCATCCATAACAGCCAGGAGGCCATCAGCCTCGGCATCGGCATGGTGCACCAGCACTTCATGCTGGTCGAGAACATGACGGTGCTCGACAACGTCATGCTCGGCACTGAAGGCGGCTTCCAGCTGAATAAGCACCGCGCCCGCGTGGAGCAGGAATTGCGCGAGATCTGCCAGCGCTACCGGCTCGACGTCGACCCGCTGGCCACCATCCACGACCTGTCCGTGGGTGCGCAGCAGCGCGTGGAAATTCTCAAGCAGATCTACCGCAGCGCCAACATCCTGATTCTGGACGAGCCGACGGCTGTGCTGACGGCGCAGGAAACCGCGTCGCTGTTCGAAATCCTGCGCCTGTTCAAGGAGCAGGGTAAGACCATCATCCTGATCACCCACAAGCTGCAGGAAATCCTCGACATCACCGACACCGTCACCGTGATGCGCGGCGGCCGCGTGATCGGCGCCGTGCCCACCGCCGGCACCAGCAAAGAGGATCTGGCCAACATGATGGTGGGCCGTCCGATCGAGAACAACCTGCCGCGCAAACCGTACAACCCTGGCGCACCGGTACTACAGGTGCACAACCTGCAACTGCTCGACGAGCAGGGCGTGAAGCTGCTGGCCGATATCGGCTTTACCTTGCGCGCCGGCGAGATCGTCGCCATCGCCGGGGTGTCCGGCAATGGCCAGAGCGAACTGATGGAAATCCTGTCCGGCATGCGTCTGCCCTCCTCGGGCCAGCTGGACTTCCTCGGCCAGGCCCTGCCCTTCGCGGGCCGCAGCAATGCCGACGGCCTGCCGCGCAGCTTCCGCGATCTGGGCATTGCCCACGTGCCGGAAGACCGCCTGCGCGATGGCGTCATCAAGGCCTTCTCGGTCATGCACAACACCATCTTCGGCTATCAGGACAAGCTGAAGAACCGCTGGGGCCTGCTCAACTTCAAAGCCATCGCCAGCCGCTGCGCCGAACTGATGAAAAACTTCGACGTGCGGCCGAATAACCACGATCTGCGTATCGGCCTGCTCTCGGGCGGCAACCAGCAGAAGGTGGTGATTGCGCGCGAAGTGCTGGCCCAGCCCAAGCTGATGCTGGTGGGCCAGCCTACCCGTGGGGTCGATATCGGCACCATCGAAAGCATCCACACCCAGCTGCTCAAGCTGCGCGATGAAGGCGTGGCCATCCTGCTGGTGTCGGTGGAACTGGAAGAAGTGCGTGCGCTGGCAGACCGGATACTGGTCATGTGCGGTGGCCGCATTACGGGCGAACTGAAAATAGAAGAATTCGATACCACCCGCATCGGTCTGCTGATGGGGGGCGAGCACAAATCATGAATAAAGACTTGCCACGCTGGGCCACTGCCTTCGTCATGCCCTTACTGAACCTGCTGTCGGCACTGCTGGTGACGGCACTGGTGATCCACATGCTGGGCGAAAGCCCGACCGAATCGCTGCAGATACTAATCAGCAGCGCCGTGATCAATCCGGAAGGACTGAGCTACACGCTGTTCTACGCCTCCACCTTTATCTTCACCGGCCTGGCCGTGTCGATCGCCATGCAGGCCGGCCTGTTCAACATCGGCGCCGAAGGCCAGATGTATATCGGCGGCCTCGGTCTGGCCTGGGCCATGCTGGCTTTCGACAGCACGCTGCCGGGCTGGATGCTGATACCGCTGGGGGTACTGGGCGCCGCGCTGTTCGGCGCACTGTGGTCCTTCCTGCCCGGCTATCTGCAGGCCAAACGGGGCAGCCATGTGGTGGTGACCACCATCATGTTCAACTTCATCGCTTCCCAGCTGATGAACTTCCTGATCGTGAAATACATGATTCCGGCCGGCGAACAAAATCCTGCCAGCCGCGCCTTTGCTGCCGCTGCCGAAATGCCGCGCCTGAATCAGTGGTTCCCAGTGCTGGGCGAAACCCCGCTCAACATCAGCTTCTTCCTCGCCCTGATCGCGCTGGTCGTGTATGGCGTGGTGGTGAGCCGTTCAGCCTGGGGCTTCAAGCTGCGCGCCACCGGCCTCAATCCGCACGCGGCCCACTATGCCGGTATCCGCATCAGCAAGATGATCATCATCGTCATGCTGATCTCGGGTGCCCTGGCCGGCCTCGGTTCGGTCAACTCCATCATGGGTTCGACCCACTACCTGTCGCTCAACTTCGTCGGCGGCGCCGGCTTTATCGGCATCGCCATCGCCCTGATGGGACGCCAGCATCCAGTTGGCATTTTTCTCTCCGCTGTGCTGTTCGGCGCACTGACACAGGGCGGTTTCGACCTGTCGCTGGAAAAGCAGAACATCCCGCCCGAGATGGTGATTCTGGTGCAGGGCCTGATCATCCTGTTCTGCGGTGCCATGGAAAACCTGTACGGCCCGGCCATCGCCAAAATGCTGAAACTGAAGAAGTGAGAACGATATGACTTTTGATGATCTCCATATCGGCAGTATCCTCGTCTCCACCGTGCGCAATGCGCCGGTGCTGATTTTTGCCGGCATGGCCGGCCTGTTTGCCGAGCGTTCGGGCGTGATCGACATCGGCCTCGAAGGCAAGATACTGGCCAGCGCCTTTGTCAGCGCAGCCGTCGCCTTCCTGACCCAGAACCCGTGGTACGGCGTGGCTGCCGGCATGCTGGTGTCGCTGCTGCTGGCCACCCTGCAGGGCTATGTAGCGATCACCCAGAAAGGCAACCAGCTGGTAGCCGGCATCGCCATCAATATCGCCATGAGCGGCCTGACCTTCGTAGTGGCGCAGTATCTGTTCCAGCAGGGCGGCCGCACGCCGGATCTGGGCCAGGCCCGTCTGTTCGACGTGGTACTGCCCGGCAGCGCAGCGGTGGAAGATATTCCCTTCATCGGCTGGCTCTACGCCCACCTGATCGGCGGCCATTCCGTGCTGGTGTATCTGGCGTTTGCACTGGTGCCGCTGGTGCACTGGGTGGTGTACCACAGCCGCTTCGGCCTGCGCCTGCGTGCCTGCGGCGAGAATCCGCACGCCGCCGATGCCGCCGGCATCAATGTCGAACGCCAGCGCTACATGGCCATGCTGATCGCCGGCATCCTGTGCTCGTTCTCGGGCGCCTATCTGTCGGTGGTGCAGAGCGGCTTCTTCCTGCGCGACATGTCGGCCGGTGCCGGCTATCTGGCGCTGACCGCCATGGTATTCGGTAACTGGCGTCCGCTGCACACCTTCCTCGGCTGCCTGATGTTCGGCTTCTTCGGTGCCGTGCAGATCCAGATCGAAGGTGTGGAACTGCCCGTCGTCGGCCGCATTCCCGGCTCGCTGATCCAGATGATTCCTTACGTCGTGACGGTGATCGTACTGGCCGGCCTGATGGCCAAATCGGTTGCACCCAAAGCGCTGGGCACGCCGTTCGTCAAATCGCGCTAAGCCCATCCTGCGGGCAGGCCGGCAAGGCCTGCCCCGCTGCCTCACTCCACCCCTTGCTTACTGTGCGCCGGCTTTCAGATAGGCCAGCAGATCCGCTATCTTCTGCGCGTCGCTGATGCCCCAGAAGCGCATGCGCGTGCCGGGCACCACCCGGTCCGGATCACGGATAAAGGCCGCCAGCCGCTCCTCGCTCCAGACGATGCCGGACTTCCGCATGGCCTCAGAATAGTGATAATCGCCGGTGCTGGCGGCTTTGCGGCCTATCACCCCTGTCAGCTGCGGGCCGAATCCGCCGCGCGCACGCGGCCCCACCTGATGACATGAAGCGCACAGTTTGAAGACAACCTGCCCGGCCTGCGGATTGCCCACGACTGGCGCAGCAGCAGCAGCAGCAGCAGCGAGGGCCAAGCCGGCGGCGCAGGCAGCAAGCTGGCGCGGGCGGAATAGAAAAGCATACATAAGCAGCAGAAAACCATGATGGACGACGGCGCTACCAGTGCAGCGCCGCCATCATTGTGCCAGAGCTGGCAGCACCCTGCGCAGTCTAGAACTCTTCCCATTCACTGTCGGCTGCAGCGGCTGGTTTCGCGGCAGGCTGACGCGCTGCATTGCCAGCAGCGGCAGCGCTGGCCGATCTGGCGGTGGCGGGCGCAGGGGCCGGGCCGGAGTTTTCGACCGGTTTAGCCGCAGCGCTGGCCGTCGCCGCTGGCCGCGCCGCCAGCCGGCGCGCTACAGTTGCGCGCTGCGCGGCGGGCGGCAACTCCGGCCGTCTGACGTAGCTGCTTCCAGTACTGCCAGTTGCGCGCTGTAGCCGGAACACGCTGACCGCCTGTTCCAGATGGTGCGCCTGTTCTTGCAGGCTTTCCGCCGCCGCCGCAGCCTGCTCGACCAGTGCTGCATTTTGCTGGGTCACGCCATCCATTTCCACGATGGCCTGATTCACCTGGGCGATGCCGTCACTCTGTTCTACTGTCGCCACAGTGATCTCGCTCATGATCTCCGTCACCCGTCGCACGCTGGCCACCACTTCGTCCATGGTACTGCCAGCTTCGTCCACCAGACGGCTACCAGCGGCCACCTTGTCGACCGAATCATCGATCAGTTCCTTGATCTCCTTGGCCGCTGCAGCACTACGCTGGGCCAGATTACGCACTTCGGTTGCCACCACAGCGAAACCGCGGCCCTGTTCGCCCGCCCGCGCTGCTTCCACCGCCGCATTAAGCGCAAGGATATTGGTCTGGAAGGCGATGCCGTCAATGACGCTGATGATATCAACGATCTTGTTGGAGGACTCATTGATCGAGGCCATGGTCGCCACCACCTGCGTCACCACCGAACCACTACGCTGGGCCACTTCGGAAGCCGCTTCCGCCAGCTGATTGGCCTGACGGGCATTCTCCGCATTCTCCTTGACGGTGCCCGTCAACTCGTCGATCGACGCTGCGGTCTGTTCCAGCGCACTGGCCTGATGCTCGGTGCGCGCTGACAGATCGGTATTGCCCTGCGAGATTTCGGCACTGCCGCGCGCAACATTCTCGGCGCTGGCACTGACCTGCACCAGCACATCATGAATCTTGCCGACGAACTGGTTGAATCCATTGCCGATCACGGCCAGCTCGTCGTTGCCCTGTACTTCCAGCTTGACGCTCAGATCGGCATCTCCGCTGGACAGGCCGGACATACGCTCACCCAATGCACGCAGTGGCGCCGTCAGACGGAACACCACAGTAATCAGCACCAGCGCCGTGGCAATCGCGCACAATAGCGAAACCCCCAGCGTGTACCACAGCAGTTCACGCGCTGGTGCCAGTGCCACGCTCTTCGGGAAGATCAGTTGCACCGACCATGGCGGCGCATCGGCATGAATAGTGAGCGGCTGCAACAGGTGCACCATGCCGACACTGTCTTCGTATTCGTACGCCTGACCTTTGCGTACCTGCTCCAGCGCCGCCGCCGGCAAGTCTTCCGCTTTCTTGCCCAGCCTTGCCACATCGGTATGGCTGGCATACAGTCCGCCATTCGAGATCAGGCTCAGTTGCGCCCCCTCGATGACCTTGAGTTCTTTCAGTATGGCCGTGAGACGGGTCAGCATGAAGTCGGCGCTGGCCACGCCGCGGAACTGTCCCTCGATCATGATAGGCGACACCAGCGATGCCATCAGCGTGGGCTTGCCGTCTACCGGATAGTTATACGGCTCGGTGAAGAACACTTTGCCCGATTTCTTGGGTATGTCATACCAGTCGTTGGCGCCGGGCGCACTGTCGAACACTATCGGTTCCACATGGGTGCCGCCGCCGCTGGCGCGGGTCCAGTAAGGCAAGTAGCGCCCGGTCGCATCGTAGTAAGGCAGCTTGCCGGCAAACTCGGCATCCTTGCCATCGAGCGCATTCGGTTCCCACGTCACGGCGGCACCGATCAGATCCTCCGAACCAAGCAGCGTGGCTTTGACCATTTCGTTGATCTGGTCGCGTCCCAGCGTCTGGTTGTTCGCACGCGTCTGGCGCATGGCACCGGATAGATTGATCACGGCCGACAGATTGCCGATAATGCGCGATTGCAGCGCCCCGGCCACCTCGCGTGCTGAAGTGCGGGCCAGATTCATGGCCGCCGCTTCGGCGCTACTGCTACTACGTACACCGATCACTGTTGCCGTAACAGCCAGGCTCAGCACCACCAGTGCCGTCGCTGCAGCGCAGATTTTTCCGTTAAGGGAAAGGGAAAACAGCGAGCGTGCCGACACGCCCGCAGAACCAGAAAATTCCATACTCATGCTTCACCTAAAGGTCAGAAACTACGGGTCAATGCCAGCACCCGCGTGCCAGCAGCCGGATTGGAAGTCTCGATCTTGCCGGCCGAATTCGGTACACCCAGCGTATAGGTATCGTAGACATCCGTCTTGCCACGGGCGCGCGTATAGGCGGCTGCCAGCATCCAGCCGGGGGCCAGCTGGCGCGTTACGCCTATCTTGTAATCACGCCAGCTCCACATGCTGTTGTTGGCCACCCGGCCCTGCCCGAAATGCAGGTTAAGCGTATAGCCGCCCAGCTCGGGATTGACGCCCACATCCAGATAGCCCGTACCGCGCGCATTGGTGATACCGAAAAACTCGCGGCTTACCGTGTAGTTGTATTTAAGGTAGGCCACCTGATAGCTGAGGCCCAGCGCAAGTTCGGTGTAATCGTAGGTGGTATGGCTGGAGCGGTATTCGGCGCCCGGATATTTGTACACGTACAGGCCGGCGCTGTAGCCGACAGGGCCGGCACTGCCGTTGTAATTGCCGTAGATGTCCCACTCCAGCGTGCCATCCTCGATGTAACGGTTGCTGACCGTGGACAGCCAGGTGCCGGCCGAGAAACCGGAAGGATCGGCATAATCGAAGCCACCCTGTAAGGCCGGCTTGCCCCAGGTCTGGCGGAATCCGCGCGAGATATATTGCGAGGTCAGCGTCAAATTGCCGGTAACAGGCGATGCAGCCGCAGTGGCTGCATCGGCAACGCTCTGGGCCTGTGCCACGGCTGGCAGCATAACCGAACAGGCCACCAGCGAAATTAGTCGGATAAATAACTTCATGCGACAAGGTCTCCTAAATTGATATGGAAACTAGCAAGTGTTTCTCTAGGATAAGCAAGCGCAAGTTCACAAGTCAACGCTGGCTGCAATAATCCGCGTATTTCGTTGCGTGGCAGTTCCATGCTTTCAAATTGATACACGCTTAGCTCGCCACCGTGGCACACTAGCAGCTATTCAAATCAGTGAGTTGCAAACCAGCATGCCCGTTGCACAGGCCATCCGTTACGTTGTGATATTGCTACTCGCAGTACTGGGCAACAGCTGCCATGCCCTAACGGAGATCACTTATCCGCTCAGCAGCGACGGCATCGACAGCCGTTACGACTATGACTGGGCGGTGCTGCGCACGGCTATGGAAAAAACAGTTTCCGCCTACGGCCCCTACCGCCAGCATCAGACCAGCGTGGCCATGTCGCCTCAGCGGGTGCTGCTGGAAATGAGTGCGGCGCAAGGCCGCATCAATGTGTTCGTGCGCGCCACGTCGCCCGAACTGGAACGGCGCTTTCTGCCCATCCGCCTGCCGGTGGACCGCGGCCTGCTGGGCTACCGGCTGCTGCTGATCCGCGCCGCCGATCAGCCCCGCTTTGCCAGCGTGCGTACACTGGACGACTTGCGCCAGCTGCGCGCCGGGCTAGGCAAAGGCTGGGCCGATGTCAGCATCTTCAAAGCTGCCGGCGTCGGCGTGGTGGAAGGCAGCAACTACGCTGGCCTGTTCGGCATGCTGACCGCAGGCCGCTTCGACTTCTATTCACGCTCAGCCGATGAAGCGCTGCGCGAATTCGACGAGCGCCATGCCAGCCATCCGGGACTGGCCATCGAATCGACGCTGCTGCTGCACTACCCTTTGCCGCGCTACTTTTTCGTGCGGCGCGATGCCGAAGGCGAGCAGCTTGCGCGCCGCATTGCAGACGGCATGGAGATCATGCTCAAGGACGGCAGCCTGAATACCCTGTTCCAGCAGCACAAAGGCCGGCTGATAAAGAAAACGGCGCTGTTCAAGCGCCGTCTGATTAAATTGCCCAATCCCGATCTGTCGCCGCAAACGCCACTGGCCCGCAGCGAATGGTGGATCAATCCGCTAACTGGCCAGTAACCCGGCGCGCGTAGCTCAGGGCCAGATCGCCTTGAGCACTGCGGCCAGCTGGTAGCCCCCCTGTATCAGCTGGGTTTTCGCCAGCGCGGAGCTGGGCACGGGATAATTATCCGGTACCGTCAGTGCCCATACGGCATAGCTTTCGCCACTCTTGCTAATCTGGCGTGTCAGCGCCCCCGCCGTCACACCTTCATGCGCCTGTTTGGAAACGGCCAGCGCCTGATCGGCCCAGGCGTACGGCCACTGCACCGGATCGCCGCTCTGGCTGGCCACCTGCGGTTGCGTGGCTATCACTTTCTCGGCGAACTGCTGCGGCGTGCGCACACCTGTGCGGCGGAACACATAGTTGACCACCGTGGTATCCCAGTAGGAGTGGAACGGACGCGTGGTCTGCGGCGCGCGGGCTGGCTGGGTGCTGGCAGCAGGCTTGTCGTCGGCGGGGCCAGCTTCGATCAGCTGGGCGCTCTGGGCACTCAGCTTCACATCGTCGAGCAGCAGGTTGTTGCCGCCGCGCGCATCGAACAAATGGACGCTATCCACTTGCGCTGCCGTCTGCGGCACCACGAAATTACCATGCTGGTCAACATAGGCCGCCCCCACGTGCAGCGGCTGGGTAATGTCGCCGGCCAGATGGGTCAGAATCAATAGCGCCTGACGGGGCGTGAAGTGATGCGGATTGGTGGCCGCGTCATCCTTGCCCTGCAGCACCTGGATGCACTGTTTAAGCGTCTGCACGATATCGACGTCAGTGGTGCCCACGTCGTGGTCATGATAGTGCGCGTACTGGAACGGCAAATCGGTGTAATGGTACTCGCTGTGCTTGGGATTGGCCACCACATAGCTCTGCATCTCTTCGCTTTGCGGGCCGCAGTAAGTACCCTTTACGCAGTCGGCCCAGGTGGCGATCTTTTCCAGCGATTCGCCCGGCAGCAGCAGTGCTTTGACATGCTGTTCCGCGCTGCTGCCCTGCAGCAGCTGGTCGGCGATCGCACCGACGGCACGGTGGCCATCGTTACCCCATGCATGGGCATTAAAGCTGGCAAACATGCCGCACAGTGCAGCGCTTACAACGAGTTTATTCATTCGGGCTACCTTTGGCCGGTTTCGGATAGTTACGGTTGATGTCGAGTGGCTGGGTATAGCCCGAGCTCCAGATCTGCTCCTGCAGGGCGGCCAGACGCTGGGCCATTTTCTCGTTGCGCATCACCACTTCCAGATTGCGCGACAGATCGAAATAGCCGCCGCTCCAGTTGCTGGTGCCTACCCATGCGATCTGATTATCGATCACCATGGTTTTACTGTGAATAACGCGGGCAAACGGAATGAAGCCAGTGCTGGCCACCGGCAGCGTGGCAACGCGGATTTCCACGTTAGGCAGGATGGCCAGACTTTTCAGGTACACCTGCGGCAAGGCTTCCAGATTCCAGTTCGATACCAGCAGCTTGATCTTCACGCCGCGGTTGGCCGCCGCCCGCACGGCGTTATCGATCACCGCATAATACGGGCGCGTGCCTTTCGGCCCATAGCTCAGCGGCGCATAGTCGAGCAGCTGCACCCGTACTTCGCTTTTCGCCTGCGCCAGCAAGGCCGGCAAGGCCGCTTCGCTATCGTCCACGCCGGCCGGATTGTAGGCTTGCGGGCTGGCCAGCAGCATGGCATCGCGCTGCAGGTTGAGCGGCTGGCGCGCCACATTCAATGCCGGCACCACCATGCCCTGCATCGTCAGCGCCTGGGCGCGCCAGTCCTGATTGAAGATGGCCTGTACCTGCGCCACCAGCTTGGGTTCGGTGATGCGTACCCCGGTTTCGTGGATATGCTCGAACGAGCGCCAGTCGAAATTCTGGCTGCCTACATACGCCGCTGCGCCATCCACCACCAGATACTTGGCGTGGATGATGCCGTTGCCGGTCAGCTTGTTAAAGTCGATCACGCGCAGTTCCAGATTCGGAATCGCCTTCAGCTGCTCGATGGTGCTCTGCTCGGACAGCCCTACGCCTTTCTGGTCCAGCAGGAAGCGGATTTTCACGCCACGCTGGCCCGCTGCTGCCAGCCGTTCCACCACTTTGCTAAATACGCTGCCGGGCTTGTTCACGGCATAGAACTGGCCGATCAGGATTTCATGTCGGGCATTGTCAAACAGCTCGCTCCAGACCGTCGCTGGATCACGCAGATCGCTATTCTTCAGTGTTGTTTCTACCGGCGCAGTCTGCACCAGTTCAAAACCGGGGATGGAAAATTCCGCGTGGGCCGGGGTGCCCAGTGCCAGCAATGCCGGCAGCACAACGGCAGGGATTACACGACGCATAGGTTCACTCCTAAGAATTATTGCAGGCGCTTGATACGGCTGAGCGGCTCACTGCGGCCGGCCGGCTTGCCGGCCTGTTCGCGCTTGACCAGATAGTCGGTCAGCGCATCGATATCGCGGATGCCGGTTTCGGCCTGATTACGTCCCAGCGGGAAGAGCGAGAAGCCATCGCCGCCTTCGGCCAGAAAATTCGTCACGATGACGCGGTAGGTGGTGTCATTTTCGATCGGCACGCCGTTCAGCATCACGCTATCAGGCACCACCTTGCTGCCGATGGCAGCGCGTGGATCCCAGCTGTAACTGAAACCTTCGGACACCTGCATCAGCCCGCGCGTGATATCGCGCCCGCCCAGCCATTGCTGTTCCAGCAGTTCGCGCAGCTGGGTGCCGCGCAAATTCATGGCCACCAACGTGTTCCCGAACGGCAGCACATACAGCGCCTGGCCGACCGAAACCCGGTTGCCACTGGAAGTTTCCAGATCCTGCCGCATGGCGCCATTGTTCATGAAAGCGATCTGGCCGCCATACGAACGGCCCGATGCGAGTATGGCATCGGCTACCAGATCACCCAGCGCCGATTCGCCATCGTCGCGCTTTTCACGCAACACGCTGGGCACCGCCAGTCGGGCCACCGGACGGGCCAGCGCATTGGCGCTACGCTCGCGTACTTGTGCCAGATAGGCGTCGATCTTCGGATCTTCAGGCCAGCGCCCTGCCGTCATGACTTCCTGACTGGCGCGCACCTCGCGCACGGTCTGGCTGGCCACATCGACTTTCAGCGTAATGCGCGACAGCACATGGCCGCCCATATCCGACTGAGTCACCAGCCGGCCGTCCACTTTGCACAGATAACCGCGGTGCGAATGGCCCGTCACCACCAGCCGGATGGCCGGATCGAGCTTCTTCACCACCTCCACCACTGGTCCGGTCAGGTGGCTGCAATCCTGCTGGTCGAATTTATCGGTGGTGCGGCCGCCCTGATGGATCAGCACCACGAACACGCCCACGCCCTGCTTGCGCAGTTCCGGCAGCTGACGGTTGATGGCTTCCGCTTCATCGATGAATTCCAGCCCGGCGATGCCGGAGGCCAGCAGCTTCTCCGGTGCATCGCGCAGTACCGTGCCGATGAACGCCACCTTCACGCCACGCACCTGTTCGATCTTGTAGGCCGGCAGCAGCGGCTTGCGCGTCACCATGTCGATCACATTGGCGGCCAGATACTGGAATTTGGCGCCTTCGTAAGTGGGGCTGAACTGGCAGGCCCGTTCCGGCCGCGGCGAAGCGCAGCCGCCTTTCTGCTGGCGCAGCAGTTCCAGCCGGCCAGCATCAAATTCGTGATTGCCGACCGAGCTGACTTTCAATCCCAGCAGGTTCATGGCACCGATAGTCGGTTCGTCGGCCCACATCGACGATATCGCCGGGCTGCCGCCTATCAGGTCGCCCGCCCCCACCAGCAGCAGTTCCGGATCGTCCTTGCGCCACGCCTGCAAGGCCGCGCCTATGGTGTCGATGCCGCCGGCCGTCACCGTGCGCGGGCCCGGCCCATAGTAGCTGTCGAGCACATATTTACTGGCTTCGATATTGCCGTGGAAATCGTTAATGCTGACCAGCTGTACGTCCACCACTGTGGGCGGCACAGGCTGGCGCCAGGCACAGCCGGCCAGCAGGGCAACCAGCATCAGGCTCAGGGATTTTTTCATTACGGATCTTGCCTATGGGGTCATGCTTATATTTAAGCGTTCATTGTACCGTCCGGCGGGCTGCTTGCGCAGCGGGGAAATTCTACGTTACAAAGCCACGCTCAAATGAAAAACACCCTATAAGTACAGGACTTATAGGGTGTGATACGTAGTGCGGAGACGGGCCGCAGCCCGTCTCTGGATCAACGCTTAGAAGTCCACCGACAGGGTAGCCGATGCGAAGCGTGGCGCGCCCAGGTAGTAACGGGCAGCCGACGCAACGCTGACGCCTTGGTATGGCAGCGCATTGATGACCGTGGTCGACGATGGGTTGCGATACTGTTTGTCGGTCAGGTTGCTGATGTTGAAGCTCAGCTTAGGACGCTTGAACACGCTGAAGTTCGGCAGGGTGTAGCCGCCGTCCAGACCGTAGGTGGTGTAGCCTGGAGCAACTTCGTCGTTCATCAGCGAAGCGTACTGCTTGCTGGTAGCGCGGGCTTTCAGACGAACCCAGAATGCGCCGTCCTGATATTCCACCGACAGGCCAGCCTTGCGGGTTGGCGAGTTAGGTGCATCTTTGCCAGCCGTTGGCAAGATCACTTGCTTGGTGCCGGCCAGACCGTACAGGTTGTCCTTCAGTTCAGCTTTCAGGAAGCCCAGCGAGCCATAGAATGCCCAGCCGTTGATCGGGGTGTTACCCACTTCGATCTCCAGACCGTGGTGTTTTTCGCGGCCGATGTTCAGGTAGGTGCTCTTACCGGTTTCTGGGTCGGTCGAGCTAGCTTGCTTGTTCTTGAAGTCCGTGTAGAACGCGGTCACAGTAGCAATGAACTTCGAATCCTGGTGACGGTAGCCCAGATCGCTGCTCCACGAAGTTTCTGGCTGGGTGTCCTTGAAGGTGGTTGGCAGCAGCGTGACCGGGTCCACTACCACGTTGGAACCGACGTTACCGAAGATGAAGTTCGGTGGTGCTTTCATGTTCTTGGCGATCGAAGCGAATACCTGATCGTCATTGGTCACGCGGTAGCGTGCGCCCAGTTGTGGCAGCACTTCGTGGTAGGTCTTGTTGAACTGGAATGGCTTAACAGTGTTCAGTTCGTCGCCGAAATTGGTGAAGTCACGCTTGATGTACGGGGTACGTACGCCTACGTTGATCTTCATCTTGTCGTCCATCAGGCTGACGGTGTCTTGCAGGAAGGCCTGATACGCGGTCGAAATCGAGATCCAGTCACGGCTTTCGGCTGGGTGGCCGTCAGGACGCAGGATAGGGCTGTCTTGCAGCCAGATGTCGGCACGGGTACCGTCGTTGGCCAGAGCCAGCATAGGGCCGGTCTGTTCGTGACGGGCGCGTTCCCACCATACGCCGGTCTTGATTTCGTGGTTTTCCAGATTGTAGATGAAGGCCAGGTTGGCGCCCGGACGTACGGTGCGGGTGACGCTGGCATTGGCTACCAGTACGGTATCCATGGTGTCGCCGTCGCCGTTCAGGTCCACGGTCTGGTCGCGTTTGCCGGTGGCTGGGTTGTAGAAACCTTTTTCCGACATGGCGCGCTGCTGGGTACCGCCGTTGCCGAAGCCGTACCACATGTACGGAGTGAAGGCCACGTCCAGATTTTCGCTCAGACGGAATTTGCTCACAGCCGAAGCGATGATGTTTTTGAACGGATTAACCGACAGGCCGTAGTAGGCTGGCGACTGGGTGGTTTCGGTCTGGGCCGTACCTTTTACCGGGGTCAGGTGACCTTTGAAGGTGTCGGCGTAGTCAGCGTAGTAACCGTTAGTATTCAGTTCGGTCAGAGTCGGATTGTAGATATTGTTGTTGATGGCTTTGTTGAACAGAACCGTCGCGTGGATGTAGTTGAAACGGTCCCAGTCGTAGTTGGCGCCCAGGTCAACGTGGTTACGCTTGGCGCCGCCGCTGCCTTTCCACTTGTCCGCTTCTGCGTGCGAAGCCGAAATGAAAGCGGTAAATTTGTCATCCAGCAGAGCACCGGTATCGTAGCGTACGAAGGTTTTCTGCATGTTCAGCTGGCCGAACGACTGCATCACGCGTACACGCTGTTTCTTCTCTGGCGCGCAGGTGGTGATGCCGAAGTTACCGCCAGTGGCGCCAACCTGTGGCGAGTCCACGTCGGTCGAACCCTGGGTTACGAACTGCGAGCAGGTGTTTTCCTGGTCTACGTATTCTTGTGGATAAACCGCGAAGTTACCCGAGTCATTGACTGGTACGCCGTTGATGGTGGCGCCGATCTGGTCGGAGTTGAAGCCGCGCAGGGTCATGCCGCCGCCGAACAGGCCGGTTGCATCGTAGTTGTAGCTGTTCACTGCAGGCAGCATTTCCAGCGCTTCATACGCATTGCCGGTTGGACGTTGTTTTTCCAGTTCTTCGGCGGTAATCGTGCTGCGTGCTTTCGGCGCATCCTCGGTCACCATCAGACCCATGCCGAGCTTCTTGCCGGTAATGATCACTTCAGCAGGTTTTGCTGGGGCTGCGTCGGTCTGTGCGTAAGCGGCCGAAGCGCTCAGGCACATTACCTGGCAGGCCAGAGCTACGATGCGCAGCTTAGGATTGTGTTTAACAGAGGATTGCATTGAGGGAACTCCCAGTTATGTGAAAAAAATTATTGTGTTCTACGATGCTACTGAGTCCTACAGCTTGTGGCCGCGGCTCCCGCATGGCACAAGGTGCCCATGACATCACAAAATTGTAACCAGTAAATATTTCATCAACATGACAAAATTACAGTTGATAAACTGTCACGCTGTAAGCTTGCTGCTACCATCCTCAAGTCAGACAAAACTGCGCCCGAATGAGGCAACTCTGGCAACTATGCACGAGCCAAAAATATGTGACAAATACGATTTACTTTAGGGATTTATATGAAAGCGAAATAAATAAGGCAGAATATGACTTGCCGATAGATCGCTGAGCGGTACAGCCTCATTAAGAGGCGAATTATAAATGACCAGCCCATCCTTGAAAGGAATTCACGCACAAATCGCACCAAATTGGTGCAAAGCATGAAATTCTGTCGCACTACCACCACATCCCCAAAAGCAACTAACAAGGACATGCGCTTCCGTCCGAGGCTGGTCGAACGGAAAATAAGTGCGCGATTTTAGTGTACACGTCGCGGCAGCGCAACATTTCTTGCCGCGACGGTGAGCAGAGTCAGCGCGGCTTGATCTGCGCTGCTGCCGCGATGGCGGCTTCGAATTGGCTGAATTTAGCGCGCAAATCCTTGAGTATTTGCTGTTTCTCCGCGTCTTTGAGGAAGCTGTAGCGGATGCTGTCGAGCGACAGTTTCTTGATTTCCGCATAGTCAGGCTTGTAGCGCGATGCGTATAACACATACTCGCCCGACAGATTGTTGCGCGAGACGCCGGCATCATCCGTCGCCAGCACATAGGGCACACCGTATTTGCGGTACAGCGTGACCGGATGGGCCTCGCCCTGCACACCCAGAATGAACTGGTTGCTGCTCAGGTTTACCTCGACAGCAATCTCTTTATCATGCATCTTTTTCATGATGGTCAGCGCATCCGTTTCATGAGCGATGTCCATGCCGTGGCCGATACGGCTGGCGCCCGCCGTATCGAGCGCATCGCGGATGTGGAAGCTCAGGTCCTCCGGCTGCACCATGCCCAGCGCCAGTTCACCCGCATGCAGGGCCAGTTTCACGTCCGGATAGCGCGCCTTGAGGAACTGGTACATGCGCATATGCAGCTTGTAATCGCGCATGGAGACATACGTGCTCTCCTGCCCGACGATATTCACGCCGACGATTTTCGGATGCGAAAGGGCCAGCTTGAAGCTCGACACGATCTGCGAAAACACCTGCGACGGCGACAGGAAGCGCAGCGCGAACGGCTGATAGCGCATGGTGAAGTTGGCGTCGTCAATACCGGCGCTGCTGGCATCGAGATTGGCCTTGTAGCCATTGATCCACTGCTGGAACGGCTGGTTATCTTCCAGCCGCGCGGCCAGCGCCGCCATATCTGCTTGCGTTACCGTGCCTGCCTGCGCCAGCTGGTCGAACGCGGCGTCCTGCGCAATCGGTGCGATTTCAAAAATGGTTTCGATGTAGCGCAGGTTTTCCTGCACGGCGCGCTGCTTCAGGCGCTGCAGGCCATCGGCTGTATTGGTCGATGACACCGGGCCAAAATAGGCAAAGGTGTCGAAGAACTGGCGGTCCGGCGGCGACTGGATCGCGCTGTGATTGTAGAAATCCTTGTCGGACCAGCGTTGCAGCAGCTGCGCCAGCACCGTGTTGTTCTGCATGACATCCACACCGGACAGGCAGTTGCGCTCGGCCAGCGGCTTGGCACGTTCGGCCGCCACTTCTGCTGCCACGGTATTAATCAAATAGGTCTGCTTGTTGACGCAATAGCCCTGCTTGTCCACCCACTCCAGATACTGCTCGGCGTAGATCGCGCCCGAGTAATGGTGGTGCAGGTCGCCGCCTTTGGGCAGCATGGTCATGAACATCGTCAGTTCGGCCAGCTTGGGCTCGCCGCCGGACAGCAGTGCCGCAAAGTGACGCTTAGTCAGTTCCTCGTTGCTTGGTGCAGCGGCTTGCGCGTGCGGTATGGCGCACAGCAAGGCTAGCGCCGTGTTCACGGCCAGTGCGGCGCCCTTCAGGCTGACGATATTTTTTTGCATGAGTTTTCCCGTATTGAGTGGATGACTGGCGAAATCTGTCTGAAGTGCGCTACCGCTGTGCCGCCGGAAGCAACCCTGTTCGGCGCAGGCAGCACCGGCCCGGTGCTACGCCGCCGCGCGCCGATAAACGGGCAGGCCCGCTGCAAAAGTGGCCGCTACCGCGCGGTCATCACCCAGCAGTGCCAGCGCAAACAGCAGCTCCTCCAGACTGGCGCCGCCATGCTGCCAGGCACGGTTGCGGCGCTCCAGCACTGGCGTCGCAACCGGGTCAAGCACGATGAAATCGGCTTCCGCACCGGGGGCAAAATTACCGATCACGCCTTCCAGCTGCATGCAGCGCGCCGCGCCCAGCGTGGCCAGATAGAACATGCGCAAGGCTGGCAGATAACTGCCCTTCAGTCGCGCTACTTTATAGGCTTCATTCATCGTTTGCAACATCGAGAACGAGCTGCCGCCGCCCACATCGGTCGCCAGCGATAGCGCCATGCCGGCGGCATCGGCGGCGGCGAAGTCGAACAGGCCGCTACCGAGAAACAGGTTGGAGGTAGGGCAGATCGCGGCTGCCGCACCGCTGTCCGCCATGCGGGCGCGGTCGGTTTCATCGAGCCAGATGCAATGGCCGTACATGGAGCGGGGCCGCAGCAGGCCTACGCTGTCATACACATCGATATAGCTGCGCGCCTGCGGGAACAGTTCGTGTACCCATGCGCATTCGGCCTTGTTTTCCGAAACGTGGGTCTGGATAAAGGTATCGGGATAGGCGCGTGCCAGCTCGCCGGCCAGATGCAGCTGAGCGTCGGTCGAGGTGGGCGCGAAGCGCGGCGTGATGGCGTAAAGGGAACGGCCACGCCTGTGCCAGCGCTGAATCAGCGCTTCCGTATCGCGCGCGCCGCCTTCAGCCGTATCGCGCAGGAATTCAGGGCAGTTACGGTCCATCAGGACTTTACCGGCCACCATGCGCAGCCCGCGCCGCTCGCTGGCGCTGAATAAGGCATCGACCGATTGCGGGTGCACGGTGCAGTACACCATGGCGGTGGTGGTGCCGCAGCGCAGCAGCTCATCAAGGAAGAACTCGGCCACCTGCCCTGCGTGAGCCGGATCTTCGAACTGGCGCTCGGTAGGGAAAGTGTAGGTCTCCAGCCATGGCAGCAGGCCGTCGGCTGGCGAGGCAATCATATCCGTCTGCGGATAATGCACGTGGGTGTCGATAAAACCGGGCATCAGCAGCTTGCCGCGATAATCGTGCACGGTTGTGGCAGGCGGCAGCGTGGCATGCAAGCTGGCGTAATCACCGGCTGCCTGCACTTTGCCGTCCGCAACGATCAGCAGACCGTCGGCATGATAGACGTGCGCGTCGCTGCGCAAGGCCGGATCGGCGAGAAAGTGCAGCAAGCTGCCTCGATAGGCTTGCAGATTTGGGGGCATAACAGAGTCCTGAGTAGTAGTGAATTCTAGCGCGAGTGGGCCAGTGACGCGTATTGCGCCTCCCAGACCATCAGCAATTGTGCGCAGACAGAAGTAGCGATTACAGCGGGCAGCTTGCTGCGGATGCAGGGTAGCCCTATCGGGCAGACCATGGCGGCAATGCGTTCGGCAGGCAGCCCACGCGCCGCCATGCGCCGCTCGAACTGCACGCGCTTGGTTTGCGAACCGATCAGGCCGAACCAGCCCACGTCGGCACGGGCCACAATGGCTACGCTCAAGCGCTGGTCCAGTGCATGGCTGTGGGTCAGCACCAGATAGCTGGCACCGGCGGGGGCGCTGGCAATCAGCGCTTCCGGCGTATCGGTCGCTTCGATGCGCACATTGGCGGGCACTTCGGCGGGGAACATGTCTTCCCGCTCGTCTATCCAGCTGACGGTGCATGGCAGTTCTCCCAGCAGGCGCACGATGGCGGCGCCGACATGGCCAGCGCCAAACAATAGCAGGTGGGCGCGTGGCGCCAGCACGGCATCGGCCAGCCAGCGGCGGCCTGCATCATCACGCAACACCTGCGTACTGCGCGCGTAATCAAAGGCAGGCAACAGCGCGCTGATGGAGGCTGGCGTTTCTGTGGGTGCCAGCACGCTGCCCTCGGCATCGAGCAAC
>Ga0187845_1000007_pt1 | contig 123383 bp, 112 predicted proteins | sample SpaLakP09_SKY_68_FD_134515 | JGI IMG/M metagenome (GOLD analysis project Ga0187845, IMG submission 134515) | Oligotrophic lake water microbial communities from Sparkling Lake, Wisconsin, USA - SP09_SKY_68 | ecosystem: Environmental > Aquatic > Freshwater > Lake | place: USA: Sparkling Lake... | reverse complement strand
CCCAGTGCCGCGGCCCTGGAAGCCGGGCTCAGCGTCAGCGCACCCAGGGCCAGCACAACGTCGCGCCGCTGCATCATCACCAATCCTCCTTGACCGACTGGGCCAGATCGCGCCGCGCGGCGCTGCGCCCGGCGATGACACCGGTCACCGTGCCGGCCAGCAGCACGGCGGCGGCGAGAACGCCCAGACGCGCCCAGGGCACATGCAGCTCCATCGTCCAGTTGAAGCTCTGCGGGTTGACGACGAAGACCAGCACCATGCTGACCAGCAGGCCCAGGGCCAGGCCCAGCAGGGTGCCGACCATCGTCCAGACGGCTCCCTCCATCGCCACCAGGGTCAAGACCTGGCTCTTGGTCACGCCCAGATGGGCCAGCAGGCCGAACTCCTTGCGACGCGCCAGCACCTGCGCCGAGTGGCTGGCGGCAATGCCAAACAGGCCGATGGCGATGGCCACCGCCTGCAGCCAGTAGGTGACGGCAAAGCTGCGATCGAAGATCTTCAGCGACATCTCGCGGATTTCGCGCGCCGAGGCGAACTCGATCAGCGAGGGGTCGGGCAGCAAGGCGCGCAGGCCGGCCTGCACGGGCGCCATGGCGGCACCTGGCGCCAGCCACAACGCGATGTCATTGCTGCGCGTGTCACCGGTCAGCTTCACGAACTCGTCCGCGTCCATCATCACCGAGCCCTGCTGGCGGGCGTAGTCGCGCCAGACGCCCCGCACCCATACATCCACCGGCGGCACATCGGCGCGCAGCGGCAGCTTGAAGGCGGCACCGGGCCGGGCCTGGTACAGCGTCACCATCGCCTCGCTGACATAGACCGACGGCAGGCCGGGCCTGGCCGGCTCCAGCGCGCCGATCAGGGGCAGCTGCGGGTTGATCGCGTCCAGTGGCTTGGCGATCAGCGCGACGCCAGGGCGCTGCGGGTCGAGCTGCATTTGCAGCGTGCGTTGCGCCTCGACGCGGACCACACCGGGCACGCGGCGCGCCGCCTCGACGAAGGCCGGCGGCAGATAGGCGGTGTCAGTGGCGGCGCTGCGATCGGCCGTGCGGGCATAGAGCTCGGCCGGCAGCACGGTGTCCAGCCACAGCATGATGGAGCCGCGAAAGCTGCCCACCATCACCGTCAGCGCCACGGCCAGACTGAGACTGACGACGACGCCGGCCACCGCCACCGTCGCGCTGTGGCGCTGGTCGCGGGCGCGCTCCAGCGCCAGCAGGGCCAGCGCATGGCGCGGCTTCGGCGCCAGACGCAGCAGCAGCGCCACCCCCTCGGGCACGCACAGAATGCCGCCCACCAGCAAGGCCGCCACGGCACCATAGGCAGCCAGCGGCAGTTCATGCCAGGGCGGCAGCTGGGCCAGACCGGCGCCCAGCAGCAGCAGCACCGGCCCCAGCCAGCTCAGATGCCGGGTCGCGTCGGTCTGGCCCAGGCCCTTGAGCACCTGGGCCGGCGCCATGCCCTGCGCCCAGCGCGCCGGCAGATAGCCGCCGACGAGGGCGGCCAGCACGCCCAGGCCACCATAGCCGAGCGCGGCCCAGGCGCTTAACAGCAGCTGCGGCTGCGCGCCACCGAGCATGCCGCTGCCCAGGTCACCACCGAGCCATTGCAGCGCCGTCGCGGCCAGGCCGGTGCCCAGGGCCACGCCCAGCGCGCTGCCGATCAGGCCCAGCACAAGAGTCTCCAGCAGAATCATTTGCAGCCGCTCGGCCGAGGACAGGCCCAGCACGCCCAGCAGGGCCAGTTGCGGCAGCCGCTGCGCCACCGACAGCGACAGCACCGGGAACACCAGGAAGGTGCCGGTGAACAGGGCCACCAGGGCCAGCACGGTCAGGTTGACGCGGTAGGCCCGCGACAGATTGGAGATGCGCTGCACCGCCTCATCGGGCCTGGCAGCACGCACGCCGGCCGGCAGGGCCAGGTCTTGCAGCAGTCGGATCTGATCGGTGCCGGGCTGCAAGCGCAGGTCGATGCTGTCCAATCGTCCCAGGCGCCCGAATCTCAATTGCGCGTCGGCGATGTCCATCACCGCCAGCGGCGCGCCCTCGGCGGCAACGCTGCCGGCGATGTTCAAGGGCAGTAATTGGTCGCCAAACTGGGCCTTCACAGCCTTGGCCGCGGCACCCAGTTTGGCGCTGGCGGCCGGGTTCAGGTACAGCGCATCGGGCGAAAACAGGGCGGCGGGGCTGTTCGCCCGGCCAGCCGCTGGGATCGGCATCAAACCCGGGGCCAATTGGGCCGCGAGCAGCGGATCCAGCCCGACGATGCGCAGCGCGAAACGCTTGCCGGCGCCGTCCAGCACATAGGTCTGCACCTCGACGGTCGGCGAGGCCAGCTTGACACCGGGATGCGCGGCGACGCGTGCATACAGTTGCTCGTCGAAGCCGCCGGCCGCCCCGCGCAGCACCAGGTCCGGCTGGCCATTGACCGCGCGCACGGCCGAGGCGAACTCGGCCAGCGCCGAGGCATTGATCAGGTGCACGGCAAAGGCCAGGGCCACGCCCAGAGCAATCGAGACAATGGCCATCGCCTGGCGCCAGGGATGCTGGCGCGCCGCCGGCCACGACAGCTGGCGCAGCCAGCTCCAGGGCAGGAGCTTCACTTGGCGTCGGTCACGCCGTGAGCGTGAAGCCTGAGCACCCGCTGTGCCCGCTCCGCGGCCCGCTGTGAGTGGGTCACCAACAGGCAGGCGGCGCCTTCTTGCAGCGTCTGGGCTTTCAACAGATCGAGCACCTGCTCGGCCGTGTCGGGGTCGAGATTGCCGGTCGGCTCATCGGCCAGCACCAGACGCGGCCGGTGCACCAGCGCACGGGCAATGGCCACGCGCTGCAACTGGCCGCCCGACAGCTGGCGCGGCATGCGCTTGCCCAGGGCGCTCAGGCCGACTGCATCCAGCATCTGCTCCACCCGCGCCGGGTCGGGCTTTTTCAGCAGCAGCAGGGGCAGGGCGATGTTGTCGGCCACGCTCAGATGGGGCAGCACATGGAAGGCCTGGAACACAAAGCCCAGATGTGAGCGCCGCAGCAGCGCCTGGGCCTGCTCGCTGATCTGGCCGATGTCATGGCCATCCAGCACCACCCGGCCGGCGTCGAAGCTGTCCAGCCCGGCAATGCAGTTCAGCAGTGTGGATTTGCCCACGCCCGATTCACCCAGCAGTGCCACCAACTCGCCGGGCTGCAACTGCAGGTCAACCGATTCGAACACCGGGCTGGCGCCGTAGTGCTTGGCCAGGCCTTTCACGTCGAGCAGGGGCATGTGGGTCAGGTGGTTGCGGAGGCTGCGCTTGCGGCAGCGGGGCGGCCCAGGCGCTGCACCAGGGTCCAGGACGTCAGCGCGCTGAGCGCGGCGAAGCCGGCGATGGTCCAGGCCCAAGGGGCGATGCGGCCGTCCAGTGCCACGCCCAGCCAGGCGCCGACGCCGAACGCCGTGGCGGCAATGGCAAAGCCCGACAGCGCCGAGGCCGCACCGGCCTGGCGCGGGAAGGGCCCGACGACGCCGGCCTGCGAGCAGGGCTGCAGCACGCCATGGCCGAAGATGAACAGCGCCTGCGCGGCGGTGACGGTGATCAAGCTTGCCTCGCCGCCAAGCGCCAAAGCCGCCATGGCCAACGCACCGGCCAGCGTGAAGAAGGCGCCACGTGCGATCGCCTCGGGCACCGTCTTGCGGCGTAGCATGGAGCGGCACCACAGCGTGCCCAGCACATAGACGCCCGAGCAGGCACCGACCAGCAGGCCGTAGTGCGGGCGCGAGGCGCCCAGCAGGCCTATGTAGATGAAGGATGAGCCGGCCAGAAAGCTGTACAGCGCGCCGTAGCTGAGGCTGGTCAGCAGGCCGTAGGCGACGAAGGTCGGGTGCTGGGCGATCTGGCGCCAGGCGCCGAGCAGGGGCATCAGCCGGGTGGCCTGCGGAGTGCGTACCTTCAGCGTCTCGGGCACACGCAGCGCGATGAACATCAGCGCGCAGGCGCTGAAGACGGCGATCACGCCCATTGCCGTGCGCCAGCCAAATTGTGCCGCGACGAGGCCACCCAGGGTGGGGCTCAGCATCGCGATCACGCCAAGACCCGTCAGCGCCTTGGCCATGATTTGCGCGCCCTGCTGCGGCTCGTACAGGTCGCGCAGCATTGCCCGGGCGCAGACCACCGCCGCGGCCAGGCCAAGGCCTTGCACCGCGCGGCACAGGATGACCATCTCTATCGTGGGCGACAGGGCGGCAAAAGCCGCGGCCAACGTGTACAGCATCAGGCCCGCCAGCAGCACCGGCCGGCGGCCGATGCGGTCGGCCAGCGGCCCGAGCAGCAATTGCCCGAAGCCGAAGCAGACCATCAGCGCCGACAGGGTCAGCTGCACCGCGCTCATCGCCGCACCCAGATCGGCCCGCAGGGCGGGCAGGGCGGGCAGATAGACGTCGGTGGTGACCGGCTGCAGGCCCAGCAGCAAGGCGAGGGCCAGGACCGCTGTGGCTGCGGTCATGCCCCGCTCAGAGCGGATGATCAATCAAAGCGCTCCCAAGGCCCCAGATAGCGCCACTGCCCGACCGGCAGATGGCCCAGATTGATGCGGCCGATGCGCACGCGCTTCAGGCCGACCACCTTCAGCCCGACCAGCTCGCACATGCGGCGGATCTGGCGCTTCTTGCCCTCGCGCAGCACAAAGCGCAGCTGGTCGTCATTGATCCAGCTGACCTTGGCCGGCTTGAGCTTCTCGCCGTCCAGCTCCAGACCGTGGTTCAGCAGGGCCAGGCCCTCGGCGGACAGCAATTTGTCGCCCTGCGGGTCGACGGCCTCCACGCGCACCAGATACTCCTTCTCGATCGCCGAATCCTCGCCGATCAGCAGCTTGGCCGTGCGGCCATCCTGCGTCAGCACCAGCAGGCCGGTCGAGTCGATGTCCAGCCGGCCGGCGGGGGCCAGGCTGCGGCGGTGGCCCTCGTGGTACTTGACCTGGGAGCTGTCGTCGTCCCAGCGGTTCTGCGGCTGCACCAGCACCGAGGCGGGCTCATAGCCGTCCTCGGCCTGACCGCTGACATAGCCGATCGGCTTGTGCAGCAGGATGGTGACCTGCTGCGCCTGCTGGGTGCGGGCGGCGGGATCGATGTCGATCTTGACGTTGCGGCCGACGCGCTGGCCCAGCACCGCCATCTTGCCGTCCACCTTGACCCAGCCGGCGGCGATCCAGTCATCGGCCTCGCGGCGCGAGGCCAGACCCAACTCACCCATGCGCTTGGACAGGCGGTCGCCCTCCTCATTGGGCGTCAGCGGTGCACCCTGGTGGGCGCGTGGCATCTGGCGGGGACGGCCGGGCTCATTGATGCGCTGCTCGCGGACAGGGCGATCAGGGCGCGCCGGGCCGCGGTCCTGGCCTCGGGAGCCGCGCACGATGCCACCGGCGCTGGTGCCGGTGTTGCGCTGCGGCTTGGCCGCGGGGGCAGGGCCCTGATGGGGGTTGTGGGCGCGCGGGCCTTCGTGGCGCGGGGCGCCGAAGCCGCCGCGATTGTCTTGATTGCGTTCCTGGCTGCGCTCGGGATGGCGATCTTCACGCGGACGGCCAGGATCGGGGCCATAGCCGCGGGGGCCAGGCCTCAGATCGCGCTGCGGTTCGGCCGGGCGGTTGCGGTCTTCATGGGCGAAACGGCTGCTGGGCTTGGCATGGGGGCGATCCTGCCCGCGCGGGACTTCGTGGCGTTCATTCCGATAGGGGCCACGGGGGTCGTCGCGCCGGGGCGGTGGGCCATCGCGGCGATCGGGTGCGTGGGCGCCAGCTGGGCGGGGACGCGGCGGTGCGCCCGAATCACGGCCAACATCGCGACCGAATTCGCGAGGCTCACGCTGCGGCGCGTCACGGCGCTGCGCCTGGTAGCGCTCTTCACGGTCCTGGCGCTCTTTCTGCGCCTGGGCGATGGTCGGGCGCGGATTGGCAATGCCGCGGCCACGTATCGGTGCGCGGCCAAAGGTCTTGCCAACTGGGCCGGCTTTTTTCTTGAGTGTGAGGGTGACCATGAAATCTTTTGAGCTAAGGGCCGATTGGACCATGGCTCGGGGTTTACGCCTAGCGCCCCCGCATAAACAGCCCGTCCAGCTCCTTCATCGTCAGTTGGCTCCAGGTCGGCCGGCCATGGTTGCACTGGTCGGCGCGCTCGGTGCGTTCCATATCACGCAGCAGGCCATTCATCTCGTCCAGGGTCAGTTGTCGGTTGGCGCGCACGGCGCCATGGCAAGCCATCGTCGCCAGAATCTCGTGCTGGGCGCGCTCGATCGCATGGCTGGCATCGAACTGGGCGAGCTCGGCCAGCACGCTGCGCGCCAGCTCGACGACATCTCCACCGGCCAGCGCCGCCGGGCGCGCCCGCACGGCCAGCGCCTTGGCCGACAGCGGCGCCACGTCCAGGCCCAGGCGCAAGAGGCTTTCGGCATGGGCCTCGGCGGTGGCGATTTCCTGCGGCGTGGCGGCGAAGCTGACCGGGATCAGCAAGGGCCGCGATTCGATCTGCGCCGCGCCGAGGCTGTCTTTCAGCCGCTCGTAGACGACACGCTCGTGAGCGGCGTGCATGTCCACGATCACCAGGCCCTGGGCATTTTCGGCCAGCACGAACACGCCGCCGATCTGGGCGATGGCCCGGCCCAGCGGCCAGCTGCCTTCGGCGGCCGAGGCCAGGGCAGGACTGGCTGTGTACTGCGGGCGCGGCGCCTCTTCGTCTTCCGCACGCGGCCTGGCCACCGGGATGGGCCCTAGCTGCTGCCCATACAGCGTGGCCAGATCGGCCAGACCCAGGGCCGCCTGCGTGGCGCTGGCGCCCCAATGTTGCGGTGCGCGTTCGGTGACCTTCCACTGCTGAGCCGGCGCAGACGCCGCAAAAGCCGCTTGCTCGGGTGCCACTGACGCTGCCGCCGGTGCCCGCGACAGGGCCAGCGCCTGCGTCACCGCATGGCGCACCTGCTGATGCACCTCGCGTCCATCCCTGAAGCGCACCTCGATCTTGGTCGGGTGCACATTGACGTCGACCAACTCCGGCGCGATGTCGATGAACAGCACATAAGCCGGCTGGCGGTTGCCGTGCAGCACGTCCTCATAGGCCGAGCGAATGCCATGGGCAATCAGCTTGTCGCGCACGAAACGGCCGTTGACATAGACGTATTGCATGTCCGCGCGGCTGCGCGAAGCCTCGGGCAGGCCGGCGCGGCCGAACACGCGCATCGGGCCGCGCTCGACCATCAGCTCGCGGCTGGCGGCCTCGAAATCAACACCCAGCACGTCCTTCACGCGTTGCTGCGAGCTGGCTGCCCGCCACTGCTCGACCAGCTTGCCCTCGTGCCAGACGGCAAAGCTCACATCGGGCCGCGCCAGCGCGTGGCGGCGCACCGCATCGACGCAATGCGCCAGTTCGGTCGATTCGCTTTTCAGGAACTTGCGCCGCGCCGGCGTGTTGAAGAACAGCTCGCGTACCTCGACGCTGGTGCCTACGGCGCGGGCGCTGGGGCTCAATTCGCCCGAACGGGCATCGAGCCGGCTGGCGTGCGCATCCTGCGCGGTGCGGCTGGAAATGGCCATCTCGGCCACCGAGGAGATTGCGGCCAGGGCCTCACCGCGAAAGCCCATCGTCGCCACATGCTCCAGATCGTCCAGCGAGCCGATCTTGCTGGTGGCATGGCGGCGCAGCGCCAGGGGCAGCTCCTCGACCGGGATGCCGGCGCCGTCGTCCTCGACGACGATGCTGCGAATGCCTCCGGCCTGCAATTTCAGGCTGATCTGGGTGGCGCCGGCGTCCAGCGCGTTGTCCACCAACTCGCGCACCACCGAGGCCGGCCGCTCGACCACCTCGCCGGCCGCAATCTGGCTGATCAACTCATCGGGCAGCTCACGGATCGCGCGGCGCAGGGGGGAACTGACATCATTCATCGTTCGATTGTAGGAGGCCACCCGCCGCCGTCACCGCAGATGGTGATAATCCGCGGCATGGAAATATTCAGCCTCGTCATCGACTTCATCCTCCACGTTGATCGCTACCTGATCACTTTCGTGGCCGCTTACGGGGCCTGGATCTATGCCCTGCTGTTCCTGATCATCTTTGTCGAGACCGGGCTGGTGGTGATGCCGTTTCTGCCGGGCGACTCGCTGCTGTTCATCGTTGGCGCGATGTGCGGAACCGGTCTGCTGGAGCTGCCCATTGCGATGGGGCTGATGAGCGTCGCCGCGATCGCCGGCAACCAGACCAATTACGCGATCGGCCGCTATTTCGGGCCCAAGGTGTTCCAGTGGGAGCAGTCTCGCTTCTTCAACCGGCAGGCCTTCCTGAGCGCCCATGAGTTCTATGAGCGCCACGGCGGCATCACCATCGTGATCGCGCGCTTCATGCCCTTCGTGCGCACCTTCGCCCCTTTTGTCGCCGGCGTGGCGCAGATGACGCGCAGCAAGTTCACCTTCTACGACGTCACCGGCGGCCTGCTCTGGGTGGTCGGCATCACCAGCCTGGGCTATGCCTTTGGCAACGTGCCCTGGGTCAAGCAGCATCTGGAGAAGATCATCTGGGCGATGATCGTGATCCCGGGGATGATTGCCATCTATGGCGGCTGGAAGGCCAAGCGCAAGGGCGCCGCCGCCGCGCCTTAAGAGACGGTACGGTGCCTTGCCAAGGGGGGATTCTTGGCAAAGTAGCGGCTGATGCCGATGGCCAGCGCCTCCACCAGGCGCTGCTGGAACTCCGGGTCGCGCAGCTTGGCCTCTTCTTCGGGGTTCGAGATGAAGGCCGTCTCGACCAGGATGGACGGCACATCCGGCGCCTTCAGCACCGCAAAACCGGCCTGCTCGACCTGGCCCTTGTGCATGCGGCCGACCTTGCTGATCTGACCCAGCACCTCGCCGCCAAGCTTGAGGCTATCCTTGATCTGTGCCGCCGTGCTCATGTCCAGCAGCGCCCGCAGCACAGTGGCGTCTTTCACCGCGACGTTGACGCCACCCACCATATCGGCGGCGTTTTCGCGGTCGGCCATCCAGCGCGCGGCCGTGCTGGTGGCCGCACCATCGCTGAGCGCGAACACCGAGGCGCCGCGCGCCTTTGGCGTGAAGAAGGCGTCGGCGTGGATGGAGACGAACAGATCCGCCTGCACGCGCCGCGCCTTGCGCACGCGCTCATGCAGCGGCACGAAGAAGTCGGCGTCGCGGGTCATCATCACCCGCATATTGGGCAGGGCGTTGAGCTTGTCGCGCAGTTGCAGGGCCACGGCCAGCACCACGTCCTTTTCCTTCAAGCCGCTGGGGCCGACGGCGCCCGGGTCCTCGCCGCCATGACCGGGGTCCAGCGCGACGACGATCAGGCGGTCCACCCGGCCCTGCGTCATGGGCTGCGGCGGCACGGCAGGCGGCGGTTTGGGTGTCTGCACCTCGGGGGCGGAGGCGGGGAGTCCCGGCCGCCCCGGCGCCGAGGCGGGCTTGGCTGCCACTGCGGGCTTGTCCATGCGACCGATGAAATCGCCCAGCGCATCACTCACCGCCTGGGCCGCCTGCTGCTCGGCGGCTTCCTTGTCACGTATCAGGGCCAGCAACGGGTCACGTTCCTGCTTCGGATACAGGTCGAACACCAGGCGGTTGCGGTAGGCCGCCACCGGCGCCAGGGTGAAAACCTGGGGCGCCACCGCTTCCTTCAGGTCCAGCACCAGGCGCACGACGCGGGGCTGGTATTGGCCAATGCGCACACCAGCGATGTAGGGGTCATCGGACTTGACCTTGCTGACCAGGTCGCGCAACGCGGGGCTCAGCTCCAGACCGTCAATGTCTATGATCAGCCGGTCCGGGTTCTCGGCAAAAGAGTGGCGGGCGGCCAGCGGCGTGTCGGACTCCAGCGTGACGCGGGTGTACTCGTCGGCCGGCCAGACGCGCACGGCGACGATGCTGGCGCCGAAGGCCAGATGGCGGGCGCTCAGGCCCAGCACCAGGGCGCCCATGGTGCGCAGCGCTTTGCGGCGGTCGGCGCTCATGCTGTGTCCAGGCTTTGCAGCAGGGCCTGACCGATGGCCGTGCGGGCCTCGATGCGCACCCGGCGTGCATCATCGGCGACGGTTTCGATGAAGACGCTCAGCTCCGGCTCTGGCAGCACGCCCTCTGCCTTCTCGGGCCATTCGCACAGTTTCAGGCCAGGGCTGGTGAAGATTTCGCGAAAACCGGCGTCCTCCCACTCGCGTGGGTCGCTGAAGCGGTAGAAGTCGAAGTGGCTGGCGACGCCCTGGGGCAGTTCGTAGCTCTCCAGCACCGCGTAGCTGGGGCTCTTGATGCGGCCACTGACGCCCAGTGCACGCAGCAGATGGCGCACAAAGGTGGTCTTGCCGGCGCCCAGGGCTCCATGGAGCTCGATGCAGGCATTGAACAGTGCAGGCTGAAGGCTCAGGCGCTGTGCAAAGGCCTCGCAAGCGGCCTCATCGGGCCATAGATATTCGCGTGTTTCTAGAATCGACAAATGCACCACCCCAAGAACGTCCCTCCCGACCTCGATGCGCAAGCTCTGCTTGAGCAACTGCGCGGCTGGGCCCGTGAGCTGGGATTCTCACAGATTGGCGTGGCCGATATCAATCTGTCCGACGCGGAGCCAGGTCTTGCCGCCTGGCTGGCCGCGGGCTTTCACGGCAGCATGCACTACATGGAGGCCCACGGCATGAAGCGCGCCCGGCCGGCCGAGCTGGTGCCCGGCACGCTGCGCGTGCTGAGCTTGCGCATGGACTATCTGCCGGCTGCCACGCCCACCGACTGGCAGGCAATCGAATGGCAGGGCCTGGCCGAGCCGCAGCGTGCCCAGGTGTCCGTCTACGCCCGGGGTCGTGACTATCACAAGGTGCTGCGCCGCCGGCTGCAGCAGCTGGCCGACAGGCTGCAAGCCGAGATCGGCCCGTTCGGCCACCGCTGCTTCACCGACTCGGCGCCGGTGCTGGAGGTCGAGTTGGCCTCGCGCGGCGGCATTGCCTGGCGCGGCAAGCACACCTTGGCCTTGCACCGCGAGGCGGGCTCGATGTTCTTTCTCGGCGAGCTGTTCGTCGACCTGCCGCTGCCCTTGACCGAGGCCACCAGCGCGCATTGCGGCCAGTGCACGGCCTGCATAGCCGTCTGCCCGACGCAGGCCATCGTCGGCCCTTACCGGGTCGATGCGCGGCGCTGCATCTCCTATCTGACCATCGAGCAGGACGGACCGATTCCGCTGGAACTGCGCGCGGCGATGGGCAACCGCATCTATGGCTGCGATGACTGCCAGTTGGTCTGCCCTTGGAACAAGTTCGCCCAGCGGGCGACGTTGCCCGATTTCGATGCTCGGCCCGAGCTGAGCGCGCCGACGCTGCTGCAGCTATGGCAGTGGGACGAGCCGGCTTTTCTGCGCCACACCGAGGGCAGCGCGATCCGCCGCATCGGTTACGCGCGCTGGCGGCGGAATCTGGCGGTGGCCATCGGCAATGCGCTGCGGGCCGAGGAGGTGCCTGCGCTGCGCCAGGCGCTGATCGAAGCGAGGACCGACGCCAGTGAGTTGCTGGCTGAACATATTGACTGGGCCTTGGCGCAACGGCCCGCGTGAAGCGCCCCAGCGGTGCAAAAGCCAGGGCTTTGGCCCGCCGGTCGGCCGCTCAGGGTATCCCCGCGTTAAGCTGGCTCGGCTGTAGCTGTTGAAGGAGTTTCCCGCAATGCGGAAGTGCTTGGATGTGAACAAGGGCCGCCGAGGCCTGCTGCTGGCGGCCATGGGCGCCGCTGGCCTGATGGCCACGCCGGCCTGGGCTCTGCAGTACGAGGGCTTCGACGTGCCCGAAAGCGTCACCTTGAGTGGTGTGCCCCTGGTGCTGAATGGCGTGGGCATGCGTGCGGTGGCGGTTCTGAAGGGCTATTCGGCGGCGCTCTACCTCAGCGGCAAGTCCCAGCAGCCCAGCGAGGTGCTGGCCAACACCGGCCCGAAACGGGTGCAGATCCGCATGCTGCTGCAGATCAGCGTCGGCGCCGAGGAGTTCGTCAAGGCCATCAATAAGGGCGTGCAGCGCAATTGTGGCGAGGCCGAGCGCCTGGCCGTGGCCGATCGGGTGGCACAGCTGAACGCGAATCTGCGCAGCGTCGGCAAGGTCAGCCGCAAGGACCTGATCAATCTGGATTACCTGCCCGACAAGGGCCTGGTGCTGAGCGTCAACGGCAAGGTCATCGGCGAGCCGTTGCCCGGTGCTGATCTGTACGGCGCCATTCTCAAGGTGTTTCTGGGCGAGCAGCCGGTGGACAAGAAGCTCAAGGCCGGCATGCTGGGCCTGCCCGTGCCGACGCCTTCGACCCGGGCTACGTAGAGTTGCTTAGGCTTGTCCAGTAGGATGATGGCGAGAATGCCTACAAAACACAACTGCCGGAGACCTTGTATGACGCGTCGTTCCCTCCTGATCACCAGCACCGCGCTTGCGGCCTCCCTGCTTGCCACGCCTTGGGCGCTGGCCCAGTCGTACCCGAACAAGCCGGTGCGTCTGGTCGTGCCCTTTGCTCCGGGCGGAACGACCGACATCATTGCCCGTGTAGTGGCCGAGAAGATCAATGCGGCGCTCGGCCAGACGATGATTGTCGAGAACAAGGCCGGCGGTGGCGGCTCCATCGGCGCCAATGACACGGCCAAGGCCACGCCGGACGGCTATGCGCTGGGCATGGCCACGGTCTCGACGACGGCGGCCAATCCGGCCATCAACCCGAAGATTCCGTACAACCCGCTGACCGACTTCACACCCATCACCAATGTGGCGGCCACACCCAACGTGATCGCCGTGCACCCCTCGTTCCCAGCGCGCGACTACAAGGGTTTTGTCGCCGAGTTGAAGAAGAACCCCGGCAAGTACAGCTTTGCCAGCTCGGGCACCGGCGGCATCGGCCATCTGCAGATGGAGCTGTACAAGAACCTGGCAGGTGTTTTCGTCGCCCACATTCCTTACCGCGGTGCCGGCCCGGCACTGAATGACACGGTGGCCGGCCAGGTGCCGATGATTTTTGACAATCTGCCCTCGGCCTTGCCCTTCATCAAGGACGGCCGGCTGATCCCCATCGTCGTGGCCGCGCCGCAGCGGCTGAGCCAGTTGCCCAATGTGCCGACCTTCAAGGAGGTGGGCCTGGAGCCGGTCAATCGCATGGCCTACTACGGCATCTACGGCCCCAAGGGCCTGCCGAAGGAAGTGGTTGACAAGATTCATGACGCTGTGAAGAAGACGGTGGAACTGCCCGATGTGAAGAAGCGCATCGAGGACACCGGCTCCCTGATCGTGGCCAACACGCCGGCCGAGTTTGCCGTGCAGATCAAGGCCGAGTTCGAGGTCTATAAAAAGGTCGTCGAGCAGCAGAAGCTCAAGCTCGACTGACCTTCGCCTTGAGCCGAGCGCAGAGCCAGGCCAGCATAGACCGCTTTCTCGACGCCCTGTGGCTGGAGGACGGTCTGGCGGCCAACAGCCTGGCCGCCTACCGACGCGACCTGAGTCTCTATGCCGACTGGCTGGACACGGCGCATCGGCTGGCGCTGGAGCAGAGCACCGAGCTGCATCTGCTGGCCTATGCCAGCGCCCGGCACGAGGGCAGCAAGGCGACCTCGGCCAACCGTCGTCTGACGGTGTTCAAGCGCTACTTCCGCTGGGCGCTGCGCGAGCATCTGCTGACGGCCGACCCGACCCTGCGGCTGCAGACGGCCAAGCAGAATGCGCGCATTCCCAAGACCTTGAGCGAGTTGCAGGTCGAGGCCTTGCTCGCCGCGCCTGACACCACAACGACGCTGGGCCTGCGCGACCGCGCGATGCTGGAGCTGCTCTATGCCAGCGGCCTGCGCGTCAGCGAGCTGGTGCTGCTGAAAAGCGTCCATGTGGGGCTGAGCGAAGGCGTGTTGCGTGTCACCGGCAAGGGCGCCAAGGAGCGTCTGGTGCCCTTTGGCGAAGAGGCCCATGGCTGGCTGATGCGCTATCTGCAAGAAGGCCGCGCCCTGCTGCTGAAGGGCCAGGCCAGCGACATGCTGTTCATCACCGTGCGCTCGTCCCATATGACGCGCCAGATGTTCTGGAACCTGATCAAGAAGTACGCGGCGCTGGCCGGCATTACCGTGCCCCTGTCGCCGCACACGCTGCGTCATGCCTTCGCCACGCACCTGCTGAACCACGGCGCCGATCTGCGCGCGGTGCAGCTGCTGCTGGGGCACTCTGACCTTTCGACCACGCAGATCTACACCCATGTGGCGCGGGAGCGCTTGAAGAGTCTGCACGCCAAACATCATCCAAGAGGGTGATTGAGGTGCATGCGGGACAATAGCGCCCCATGGATCACAGCTTCTTGTCCGCCCTGATATTGCTCCTGCTGGTGCTTGACCCGCTGGGCAGCCTGCCGGTGTTCATCCCCATCATGCGCAGCGTCGCGCCCGAGCGCCGGCGCTGGGTGGCATTCCGGGAGGTGTCTATCGCCTTTGGCGTGCTCTTGGGCTTCATGTTCGCGGGAGACGCGTTTCTGCGCGTCATGCACCTGTCCGAGCGTTCTCTGGAGGTGGCCGGCGGCGTGATCCTCTTGATGGTGGCCATCCGCATGATCTTCGCCACCGAGGGCGGGGTCTATGGCACCGAGGGCGATGGCCGCGAGCCGCTGATCTTCCCGCTGGCCGTGCCGTTGCTGGCCGGCCCCTCGGCGATGGCCACGGTGCTGCTGCTGGCCTCGCGCCAGCCGGACCGCATGCTGGACTGGGTCGGTGCGCTGACCGCCGCGATGCTGATCTCGGGAATCACGCTGTTGCTGTCCGATCGCATCCGCAAGCTGCTGGGCGACTCGGTCGTCTCGGCACTTGAGAAGCTGATGGGCCTGGTGCTGACGGCGATTGCCGTTGAGATGATTCTGGCGGGTTTGAAGCGCTATTTTGTCGGCGGTCTTTGACCCGGATTGCATCCAGGCTACAGAGCCGCCGTGGCTCGAATGCAATCCGTGGCCACCACCAGCCCCCGTAGCCCGGATGCAATCCGGGGCGACCGACCAACTCAAGCCTGCGCCCAGCGCCTCATCTGCCGAATCATCGGCGCCAACTGCACCAACAGCAGGCAGGCAAAGATCAGCGCGCAGCCCAGCAGGCCGGTGGTGCCGAGCCGGTCGCCCATCAGCAGATAGCCGAAGGCGGCGGCGAACAGCGTCTCGGATGACAGGATGATGGCGGCGTCGGGTGCCTGTGCGTAGCGCTGCGCAATCACCTGGGCCGTGAACGCCACGCCCACTGACAGCACGCCGGTGTAGACGATGGGCCAGGCCGCCGCCTCGAGGCCCGACAGCGTGATCGGCTCGACCACCGCGGCCCAGCCCAAGCTGACCAGGCCACAGACCAGGAACTGCCCACCGGCGACCAAGAAGGGGGCGGCCATCTTGTCGGCCACGCGGCCGACCAGCAGCACATGGACGGCCCAGGGCAGGGCGGAGACCATCACCCAGATATCTCCGACATTGATGCTCAGGCTGTGCGCGCCCGACAGCAGATAGGTGCCGATCAAGGAGCCGCTGGCCGCCGGCCAGACCGACCAATGCGGCGGCTCGCGCAGCAGCAGCCAGGAAAGCAACGGCACCAGGGGCACGTAGAGCGCCGTCAGAAAGCCGGCATTGGTGACGGTGGTGCTGAGCAGGCCGATCTGCTGCATCGCCGCACCCATCGTCAGCAACAGGCCCAGGCCGAGGATCTTGGCGCCATCGTCGCGGTTCAGCGCCAGCCCGCGGGCCTTCAAGGCCCGCCACTCGCGCCACATCAGCGGCGCGACCACCAGCGCGCCGATCAGAAAGCGCACGCCGGTGAAGGTCATCGGCCCGACATCGGCCATGCCCTGGCTTTGCGCCACAAAGGCCGAGCCCCAAATCAGGGCGATGACGATCAGCAGGAGGTTGGCGTTGAGACGGGTCACGGCGGGGGGCGGTTGAGGCGAGAGAAATTCAGCCCGCCAGGGAAAACCCGGAGTTAGCCGGGGTACTGTGGCGGGCCCTTCTAGAATCCGCCCATGCAATCCCTCCGCTGCGCCGTTCTAGCCCCCTTGCTGGCCACCGATGCCGTTCAGAAAGCCACAGCCACACTTGGACTGAGCCTTGATCTCCCGATAGATGCCGACGCCGCCATCAAGGCATCCACAGGCATCCCCGGCCGCCCGGCCAGGCCCGAGCTGGTCGGACACACCCAGCTCAAGCACCATTCGCTGCGCCTGCCCGAGGGCAGGGCGGCGCTGATCCATTCGATCGCGCACATCGAGCTCAACGCGATCGATCTGGCGCTGGACATCGTCTGGCGCTTCCCCGGCATGCCCGAGGCCTTCTACCGCGACTGGGTGGCCATTGCACAGGAGGAGGCGCAGCATTTCACCCTGCTGCGCAATCACCTGGTCGAGATGGGCTTCGACTACGGCTCGTTCCAGGCCCACAACGCGCTGTGGGAGATGGCGGAGCGCACCAAGGGCGATATCCTGGCGCGCATTGCGCTGGTGCCGCGTACCCTGGAGGCACGCGGACTGGACGCCTCGCCGGCGGTCAAGCGCAAGCTTGTCGGTGCGGGCGACATCCGGGCCGGCGAAATTCTCGACGTGATACTGCGCGACGAGATCGGCCATGTGGCGGCCGGCAATCGCTGGTACCGCTGGGTCTGCGAGCAGCGCGGACTCGACCCCATCAGCACCTATGCCGAACTGGTCAGGACCTATGACGCGCCCAAGCTGCGCGCACCGTTCAATCTGGAGGCACGCCGGGCGGCGGGCTTCGACGAGGCGGAGTTGCAGGCCTTGCAAGGCTAGCGGCCAAGACCTTCCGGGCCCGTGATGTGACCGGCGTCCGTAGAATCGCTGCTTTGCCGCAGGAACAAACATGACCATCTATGCCCTGGGCGACGTCGCCCCCCAGATCGACGAGTCCGCCTGGGTGGCGGACAGTGCCCAGGTGATTGGCGACGTGCATTTGGGCGCAGACGCCAGCATCTGGTTCAACTGCGTGGTGCGCGCCGACAACGAGACCATGGTCATCGGTCGCGGCACGAATATCCAGGACGGCTCGGTGCTGCACTCTGACCACGGCTCGCCCTTGACCATCGGCGAGAGCGTGACGGTGGGCCACCAGGTCATGCTGCATGGCTGTACGGTGGGCAATGGCAGCCTGATCGGTATTCAGTCGGTCGTCTTGAATGGCGCCAGGATAGGCCAATATTGTCTGGTCGGTGCCGGCTCACTGGTCACCGAGGGCAAGGAGTTCCCGGACGGCTCGCTGATCATGGGCCGCCCCGCCAAGGTGGTGCGCGAGCTGACACCCGAGCAAATCGACGGCCTGCGCCTCAGCGCAGCCGCTTATGTGGCCAATGCCCGCCGCTACAAGGCCGGGCTGAAGAAGAGTGTTTGATGAGTGAATTGCACAAGTTCTTGTTTGAAGGCCTGCCGGTGCGCGGCATGCTGGTGCGGCTGACCGAAAGCTGGCGTGAGCTGTTGCAGCGGCGCGTGGTCACCGGGCCCTATCCGGCCGAGGTGCGCGAGTTGCTGGGCGAGATGGTGGCCGCCGGCACCTTGATGCAATCCAATATCAAGTTCAATGGCTCGCTGACCCTGCAGGTGTTTGGCGACGGCCCGGTCAAGCTGGCCGTGGCCGAGGTGCAGCCGGACCTGACGTTCCGCGCCACCGCCAAGGTGGTGGGCGATGTGCCCGGGGGCGCGCGCCTGGAGGCGATGCTGAATCTGCACGGCCAGGGCCGTTGTGCCATCACCCTGAATCCGAACGATCCCCAGCCCGGCCAGCAGCCCTACCAGGGCGTGGTGCCGCTGCATGGCGACCAGCGGGAGCCGCTGCAAAAGTTGTCCGAGGTGCTGGAGCACTACATGCTGCAGTCCGAGCAGTTGGACACCAAGCTGATACTGGCCGCCAACGATGACATGGCCGCCGGCCTGCTGATCCAGCGCCTGCCCATGCAGGGCGAGGGCAATCTGGGCGGCGCGCATGCCAGCAATGAGGACGAGATCGGCCTCAACGAGGGCTACAACCGCATCGCCCATCTGGCCGCCACCTTGACTCGCGACGAGCTGCTGACCCTGGACGCCGACACCATCCTGCGCCGCCTGTTCTGGGAAGAATCCGTCGTGCAGTTCGAGCCCCTGCAGCCGCGCTTCTCGTGCAGCTGCTCGCGCGAGCGGGTCACGAACATGCTGCGCGGCCTGGGTGCCGATGAGGTCAACGGCATCATCACCGAGCGCGGCGAGGTCGAGGTGGGCTGCGAGTTCTGCGGCCGTCAGTACCGTTTCGACGCGGTCGATGTGGGTGAGCTGTTCACCGCCACGCACAAGCAGGCGCCGGGCAGCAGCGTCGTGCAGTAGATTCGATCAGCGGGTCGGCGTCGACGTCGACATAAGCGAGGCGTGCTCGCACTCGGGCACATCGCAGTCGCACAGCCAGCGCTGCTCCGGGAAGGAGGCCTGGCGTTCGTTGAGTCGTGTCAGCAGGCCGCCGCGGGGTGCCTGGCGCTGCAGCAGCAGCGGCGTGATCGCATTCAGCGCGGCGTCAACGCGGCTGGCACCGGTGCCGGCCACGACCGACCAGCCCAGGCCCGCCTCGAGCAGGGCCCTGCGCACGGCGGCATCCACCGGCGCGCGCACATGGGGCCCGTCGCGCTGCAGGCCGTCGGCCACCCAGGGGATGTCCAGCGCGGTCAGCAGGGTCAGGCTGCAACGCAGATGGAAGGCCTGGGCCAGCGCGTGCAGCGACCGGTCGTGAAATAGCAGCTCGCTGTAGACGGCTGTCATAAGCGGTGTGGTGTCGCACAGGACCAGATCGTGCGTTGCGGCGGCGCCATCGATCAGTGTGACCTGGTGCTCGGCGATGGTGGCTTGCTCGTGCGGCTGGGGCGTGCGGCCCTCTGTCTCGCACCAGGTGCGCAGGTATTCGGGCACGACGGCGCAGCGCAGGCCGGTGGACTCGATCAGCGCCTGCCGCAGCGCCAGTGACAGCAGCGTCTTGCCGGTGCTCTCCGCGCCGACGATGGCGATCAGCAATGGCTTAGCGAGGCTCATGGGTCATTCGTCCCCAGGCACGCCAGCCGAAGCCGGCCATCACCGTGAACAGGGCGTAGAGCAGCACCGTCAGCCACAGGCCCTTGTAGGCGAACAGCGCCACGCCGACAGTGTTGACTGCGATCCAGGCAGGCCAGTTCTCGACGTATTTGCGGCCCAGCAGCCATTGGCCGACCAGGCTTCCGGCGGTGGGGAAGGCATCCCAGTAGGGCACGTCGGTATCGGTGTATCGATTCAGGTAAAAGCCGATAGCCGGCCAGCTCACAGCAACGGCTACTAGCGCAAAGAGCCTGCCGCGCGAGCTCAGGCTGCGCACCTGCAAAGCCTTTCCACTCGCGTCATGCCCGCGCAGCCACTGCCACCAGCCCCAGAAGGCGACGACGACGAAGACGATCTGCAGCGCGGCGTCGCCATAGAGCTTGGCCGACCAGAACAGCAGGAGGTACAGCAGCGAGCTGACTATGGCCAGCGGCCAGGCCAGTGGATTGACCCGCATATTGCAGACCACCATCCAGATAGCCAGCACAAAGGCGGCGATCTCCAGCCAGGTGACCGGGCTGCCCCAGACGGTGAAGGCCGCAGCCATGATCGGCTGCAGGGCCTGCAGCAGCGCCTCCATCAGCGCTTCGGATGAAGCACTTGGACGTAAATCTCGTCCGGCTTGACCATGCCCAGCTCGGAGCGGGCCTTCTCTTCGACCATCTCCTGGCCCTCGCGCAGATCACGCAACTCGGCCTCGATCTGCTCGTTGCGCGCCCTGGCCACCTTGTTGGCGGCCTGCTGCTTGGCCAGGTCCGATTCCAGCAGCACCACCCGCGTCACGCCACCCTTGCCAAACCAGAGCTGGCCCTGGATGGCGATGAGGAAGGCGGCGAGGATGACGCTGAGGATTTTCACGCGGGCGCGGGTCGCGAGTCGAAATTAGCGCAGATTGTAGAAGGCGGCGCGGCCCGGGTAGCTGGCCACATCGCCGAGGTCTTCTTCGATGCGCAGCAGCTGGTTGTATTTGGCCATGCGGTCCGAGCGGCTCAAGCTGCCGGTCTTGATCTGGCCGGCGTTGGTGCCGACCGCGATGTCGGCAATCGTCGAGTCCTCGGTCTCGCCCGAGCGGTGGCTGATGACGGCCGTGTAGCCGGCGCGCTTGGCCATCTCGATGGCGGCAAAGGTCTCGGTCAGGGTGCCGATCTGGTTGATCTTGATCAGGATCGAGTTGGCAATGCCCTTGTCTATGCCTTCCTTCAGGATCTTGGTGTTGGTGACGAACAGGTCGTCGCCGACGATCTGCACCGTCTTGCCCAGGCGGTCGGTGAGGATCTTCCAGCCGTCCCAGTCGCCCTCGGCCATACCGTCTTCGATCGAGATGATGGGGTACTTGTCGACCCAGGTGGCCAGCATATTGGTCCATTCTTCCGATGTCAGGCTCAGGCCCTCGCCGGACAGCACGTACTTGCCGTCCTTGTAGAACTCGCTGGCGGCGCAGTCCAGGCCTAGGGCGATCTGCTCGCCGGCCACATAGCCGGCCTTGTCGATCGCTTCCAGGATCAGCAGGATCGCCGCTTCATGATTGGCCACGCTGGGGGCGAAGCCGCCCTCGTCGCCGACGGCGGTGCTGATGCCCTTGTCATGCAGGATGGACTTCAGCGCATGGAAGACCTCGGCGCCGTAACGCACCGCTTCACGGAAGGTCGGGGCGCCGACCGGGATGATCATGAACTCCTGCAGGTCCAGGCTGTTGTTGGCGTGGGCGCCGCCGTTGATCACGTTCATCATCGGCACCGGCAACTGCATGCCGCCCATGCCGCCGAAATAGCGGTACAGCGGCAGGCCGGATTCTTCCGCGGCGGCGCGGGCCACCGCCATCGACACGGCCAGCATCGCGTTGGCGCCCAGGCGCGACTTGTTGTCGGTACCGTCCAGGTCGATCAGGGTCTTGTCCAGAAAGGCCTGCTCGGAGGCGTCCAGGCCCAGGATGGCCTCGGAGATCTCGGTGTTGATGTGCTCGACGGCCTTCAGCACGCCCTTGCCGAGGTAGCGCTTCTTGTCGCCATCACGCAGCTCGATGGCCTCGCGCGAGCCGGTGGAGGCGCCCGAGGGCACGGCCGCGCGGCCCATGGTGCCGGACTCCAGCAGCACGTCGCATTCGACGGTGGTGTTGCCGCGGCTGTCCAGAATTTCGCGGGCGACGATGTCAACAATGGCGCTCATTCAAGTCTCTCCGGTTTCAAAGTTCAAAGCTTGTTGGGGGAGGGCGCGTCAAACGCCCTCGATCAAAACCATGCGCATGATGGCCGCACCCTGGCGTGCGGCGCGTGCCTTGCCGTACTCGGGCGAGTCATTGAAGGTGCGGGCAGCCTCGACGCTGGGAAACTTCAAGAGCACGACGCGCTCGGGCGTCCAGTCACCTTCCAGCAATTCGACCTTGCCGCCACGCACGCAGACTTCGGCGCCATAGGCCTGCATCGCGGCGCGGGAGAGCTTCTTGTACTCCTCGTACTGCTCGGGATTGGTGATCTGGACGTTGGCAAGGATGTAGGCAGAGGGCATCTGTGCGGCTCAGCAAGAGAAGTCATTTTCCAGCAGCGGCTGGGTCTTGATCACGCGGTCCAGCGCGACGAGCTGTTCCAGCAGCGCCCGCATATGTTTCAGCGGCACGGCATTGGGCCCGTCGGACAGCGCATTGGCCGGGTCCGGATGGGTTTCCATGAACAGGCCGCTGATGCCCACGGCCACGGCCGCACGGGCCAGCACCGGCACGAACTCGCGCTGGCCGCCCGAACTGGTGCCCTGGCCGCCCGGCAGTTGCACGCTGTGCGTGGCGTCGAACACCACCGGCGCACCGGTCTCGCGCATGATCGCCAGGCTGCGCATGTCCGACACCAGGTTGTTGTAGCCGAAGCTCACGCCGCGCTCGCAGGCCATGAACACGTCATCAGGCAGGTTCGCTTCGCGCGCGGCGGCACGGGCCTTGTCGATGACGTTCTTCATGTCGTGGGGGCTAAGGAATTGCCCCTTCTTGATGTTCACCGGCTTGCCGCTCTGGGCGACGGCGCGGATGAAATCGGTCTGGCGGCTCAGGAAGGCCGGTGTCTGCAGCACGTCAACGATGGACGCCACGCGCGGCACCTCGGCCTCGGTGTGCACATCGGTGAGGATGGAGACACCCAGCTGCTTCTTGACCTGGGCCAGGATCTCAAGACCCTTGTCCATGCCCGGGCCACGGAACGAGGCGCCCGACGAGCGGTTGGCCTTGTCGTAGCTGGACTTGAAGATGAAGTTGATGCCCAACGAGGCACAGACTTCCTTCAAGTGGCCGGCCACGTCGATCTGCAACTGCTCGGACTCGACCACGCAGGGGCCGGCGATCAGGAAGAAGGGTTGGTCCAGGCCGACATCGAAACCACAGAGCTTCATGGTCGTTCCTCTCAGGCCGCGGCGGGCACGGTGGCCGCCTGGTGATGTTCCAGCGCCGCCTTGATGAAGCTGATGAACAGCGGGTGGCCGCCCCAGGGCGTCGATTTGAATTCCGGGTGGAACTGCACACCGACGAACCAGGGGTGGACCGCGCGCGGCAGCTCGACCATTTCGGTCAGCTTCTCGCGCTGTGTTATGGCCGAGATCACCAGGCCGGCTTGCTGCAGCTGGTCCAGATACTTCTCGTTGGCCTCGTAGCGATGGCGGTGGCGCTCGGTCACGACCGGGCCGTAGATCTCATGGGCCAGCGTGCCGGGCTTGACGTCGGAGCTTTGCGCACCGAGGCGCATCGTGCCGCCCAGATCGGACTTCTCGTCGCGCTTCTGTATCGTGCCGTCGGCCTCCTGCCATTCGTCGATCAAGGCGATCACCTTGTGTGGCGACTCGGGGTCGAACTCGGTCGAGTTGGCGCCCTCCAGGCCCGCCATATGGCGCGCGTATTCGATCGTCGCCACCTGCATGCCCAGGCAGATGCCCAGGTAAGGAATCTTGTGCTCGCGCGCATATTGCGCGGCCAGGATCTTGCCTTCCACGCCGCGCTTGCCGAAGCCGCCCGGCACCAGGATGGCGTCGAACTTGGCCAGCTGGTCGGCGCTGTCGGGTGTCAGGGTTTCGGAGTCGACATACTCGATGTTGACGCGGGCATGGTTGTGGATGCCGGCGTGGCGCAGCGCTTCGTTCAGCGACTTGTAGGAGTCCGACAGATCGGTGTACTTGCCGCACATCGCAATCGTGATCTCGCTGCCGGGGTGCTCGGTCTCGTGCACCAGCTTGTCCCAGCGGCTCAGGTCGGCCGGCTTGGTGTTGAGCTGCAGCTTGGTGCAGATCAGCTGGTCCAGGCCCTGCTCGTGCAGCATGCGCGGCACCATATAGATGCTCTTGGCGTCCCAGACCGAGATCACGCCGTACTCGGGCACATTGGTGAACAGCGAGATCTTCTCGCGCTCGTCGTCGGGGATGCGGCGGTCGGCACGGCACAGCAGCGCGTCGGCCTGGATGCCGATCTCGCGCAGCTTCTGGGCCGTGTGCTGGGTCGGCTTGGTCTTCAGCTCGCCCGCAGCGGCTATCCAGGGCACATAGGTCAGGTGGACGAAGGCGGTGTTGTGCGGGCCCATCTTCAGGCTCATCTGACGCACGGCCTCGAGGAATGGCAGCGACTCGATGTCGCCCACCGTGCCGCCGATTTCGACGATAGCCACATCCACCGCTTCTGGTGTGCCCACGCCCGCGCCACGGCGGATGTAGTCCTGGATCTCATTGGTCACATGGGGAATGACCTGGACGGTCTTGCCCAGATAGTCGCCGCGGCGCTCCTTCTCCAGCACCGACTTGTAGATCTGGCCGGTGGTGAAGTTGTTGCTGCGCTTCATGCGCGTGGTGATGAAGCGCTCGTAGTGGCCGAGGTCGAGGTCGGTTTCGGCACCGTCGTCGGTGACGAACACCTCGCCATGCTGAAACGGCGACATCGTGCCCGGATCGACATTGATGTACGGATCGAGTTTGATGAGGGTGACTTTGAGGCCACGCGATTCAAGAATCGCAGCCAATGATGCCGACGAGATGCCCTTACCCAGCGAGGACACCACACCGCCGGTGACGAAGACGAACTTGGTCATGTCGTGCAGCGTTGGAGAACGCTGTGGTGGTAAAGCGTGATTATATCGATGCGCCCGCACTCACGCCGGGCACACGCTGCAAATGTTCCATCAAGTCGAGCACCAGGGCCGCGGTGTCGTCGGGCCGCTCGAAGGGATAGAGGTGAGTGCCTTCGAACCAGACGAAGCGTTCCTTGGCCAGTGCTTTTGCCGCTTCCAACCCGCCCTGGCGGGATTCGATCGACTGCGTGCCGGCCACAAAGGCCACCGGGCAAAGCGGCGGATGGCGGCGCAGCATCGTGTCCAGGTTGTGGGGCAGGGTGTTGTAGATGCGGGTTTCGACCTCGCGGGTGAAGCGCAGCACCGTCTTGCCGTCCTGCTCCTCGAAGCCGGCGTCCACATAGTCGGCCAGCACGCGTGGGTCCCAGCGCGCGAAGACATGTTTACGGGCGAAATGATCGAGGACGGCCCCGCGGTCCGGCCACTCGTGGCGGCGCTGCTGGCTGACCTTGCCCGGCGACACGCGTGGCATCAGACGGGTGGCCTTCATGACCTGAACGCTGTGCGCGCGCCAGCCGCTGATGATGGGCGAGTCCAGCATCACCAGGCCCTGCACCAGGTCGGGCCGCTTGCATGCGGCCTTCAGGCTCAGCAGGCCACCGAGCGAATGACCGACCAGCATGACCCTGGCCTTGGCTTGCGCGGCATGCTGCTCGACCTCCTCGATCAGTTGGTCGCGCAGATGGGGCCAGTTGCTGCTGACCGGGAAGCGGGGGTCGTGACCGAAGCGGTCGATCGCGTGGACGGTCCAGCCGGCGCGCTGCCAGGCATCGAACAGCTGCCGGTAGCTGCCGCCGGGGAAGCCGTTGCCGTGAGCGAACACCAGGTGCCTGGCGCCGCGGGCGAGTGCCTTTTTGGTCTTCATGCCCGGGCCACCGATTTCAGACGGTACAGCGCGTCAAGCGCCTCCTTGGGGCTCAGCGCATCCGGGTCGATGTCGGACAACGCCAGCTCCAGCGGGGACGGTCCCGTCGCAGCCGACAAGGGCTCGGCCGGTGGCGCCGCAAACAGATCGATCTGCGCCTGCGATTCACTGGCCCTGGCCTCCAGCGCTTCGAGTGTCGCCCGCGCCTGGCGGACCAGGCCGGCCGGCATGCCCGCCAGTCGCGCGACCTGCACGCCGTAGCTGCGGCTGGCGGGACCGGGTTGGATCTCGTGCAGAAACACGATGCTGTCGCCGCTCTCGGCGGCAGACACATGCATGTTCAGCGCCCGCTCGTGCTTGACCGGGAACTCGGTCAGCTCGAAGTAGTGGGTGGCGAACAGCGTGAACGCGCGATTCTTGTCGTGCAGATGGCTGGCGATGGCCCCCGCCAGGGCCAGGCCGTCGAAGGTCGAGGTGCCCCGGCCGATCTCGTCCATCAGCACCAGCGACTGGTCGGTGGCGCTGTGCAGGATGGCGGCGGCCTCGGTCATCTCCAGCATGAAGGTCGACTGCGCATTGGCCAGATCGTCGGCGGCGCCGATGCGGGTGTGGATGGCGTCCATAGGCCCCAAGCGGCAGCTGCTGGCCGGCACATACGAGCCCATCGCGGCAAGCAAGGCCACCAGCGCCACCTGGCGCATGAAGGTGCTCTTGCCGCCCATATTCGGGCCGGTGATCATCAGCAACTTGGTGCGGGCGTCGAGCCGGCAGTCATTGGCCATGAACTCGCCGGCGCCGGTTTCCTGCAGCCGCATCTCGACCACCGGATGGCGACCGGCCTCGATCTCGATGCAGGGCTGGCTGACGAACTCGGGCCGGCACCACTGCAGGGTGCCGGCGCGCTCGGCCAGTGCGGCCAGCACGTCGAGGCTGGACAGCGAGCGGCCCAGCTGGCTCAGCGGCGCCAGTTGCTGTTGCAAAGCGTCGAGTACCTGCTCGAACAGCAGCTTCTCGCGCGCCAGTGCCCGGTCCTGGGCCGAGAGCGCCTTGTCCTCGAAGGCCTTCAGCTCGGGCGTGATGTAGCGCTCTGCGTTCTTCAGCGTCTGGCGGCGCTGGTAGTCGGCCGGCACCTTGTCGACATGGCTTTGCGTGACCTCGATGTAGAAGCCGTGCACGCGGTTGAACTGCACGCGCAGGTTCGGGATGTTGGTGCGGGCGCGCTCGCGCGTCTCCAGCGCGATCAGGAAGTCGTCGCAGTTGCCCTGGATGGCGCGCAGCTCGTCGAGCTCGGCGTCGAAGCCGGTGGCGATGACGCCACCGTCGCGCAAGAGCACGGCCGGCTCCTCGGCAATCGCCTGGCGCAGCAACTCCTCGATTTCTGCGGGCGGCGTCAGTCCGGCCGACATCAGGTTCAGCAGCGCGCCGTTGTCGCAAAAGCTGGCGCGCAGCTCGGGCAGCACCTGCAGGGTGGCGCGCAGGCCGGTCAGCTCGCGCGGGCGCACCTGGCGCAGGGCGATGCGTGCGGTGATGCGCTCAACGTCGGACACCGAGCGCAGACATTGGCGCAGCGGCTCGAAGCCATTGGCGATCAGCGACTCGATCGCCTCATGCCGGGCCAGCGCCTCGGTGCGCTCGCGCCGCGGATGCAGCAGCCAGTGGCGCAGGGTGCGGCTGCCCATGCCGGTGCGGCAGCTGTCCAGCAGCGACAGCAGCGTCGGCGAGGTCTCGCCGCGCAGCGTCTGCGTCAGCTCCAGATTGCGCTGTGTGGCCGGTGGCAGATCCAGCAGATCGCTGCTGCGCTGCACCTCCAGGCTCTGCACATGGGCCAGCGCTCTGCCCTGGGTGTGCTCGGCGTAGCTCAGCAGCGCGGCGCCGGCGGCCTGGGCGGCGTTCAGGTCGTGCGCGTTGTAGCCGGCGAGGCTGGCCACGGCCAATTGCTCGCACAGCTTGCGGTTGCCCAGTCCGGCGTCGAACTGCCAGGCCGGGCGGTAGGTCGTCGGTATGCGGGCGGCGGCCAGCGCGGCGGGCACCTTGTCGCGGTCCACCAGCACCTCGGCGGGCGCCAGCCGGGTCAGCCAGCCGGCCAGTTCCCGGTCGGAACATTCGCCCATGCCAAGCTGGCCCTGGGTCATGCTCAGCCAGGCCAGGCCTATCGCGCGGCCCTGTGTCGAAATGGCCAGCAAGACCGAGTCTTGCTTGTCGGCCAGCAGTTCGGTGTCGGTCACCGTGCCCGGGGTGACGACGCGCACCACCTTGCGCTCGACCGGCCCCTTGGACGTGGCCACATCGCCCACCTGCTCGGCAATCGCCACCGGCACGCCGAGCTTGATCAGCTTGGCCAAGTACGCTTCCAGCGCATGGACCGGCACGCCGGCCATCACCACCGGTTGGCCTGCACTCTGGCCGCGCGTGGTCAGCGTGATGTCCAGCAAGGCATTGGCCTGGCGGGCGTCATCGAAGAATACCTCGTAGAAATCCCCCATCCGATAGAACAGCAGGCTGTCCGGATGGTCCGCCTTGAGCCCAAAATATTGCTGCATCATGGGGGTGTGTTTAGACGTGTCTAAGCCCCCGCTGGGCGCGTTTGCTGCCTGTCCGTCAATTTCTTGTTTTTCTGTTGTCATTCAATCACTTGCTGCGTTTTTGAGGTCTTTGGGTTCCCTCAATTGCCACCATGTTCCGTCATGTTCCCACGCCCCTCATGGGGATCAGAAGGGGATCGCCAAATCCTCTCTTCTGCTATGCTCCAGTTTACTCCCCCTTGAATTGAAAATTCCTTTCATGACAAGGGTTTGCGGCCGATGAAAAGTCCCCCGGCTGCGAAATTTCATGTCTTTCGGAGAGGATCGCCATGCGCATCGATCAAGACGGCCAGGCAGAGGCCGCCCAAGCGGAGGGAGCCGCCCCCAAGCGTGCCCCCGCGTGGCGCGCCGAGCTCAACGACAACTACTGCAAGCTTCGAAAGCTTGAATTGCCCCCCGTTGGCTACAACGACGAAGGCAAGTTGAAGTTCGCCAAAAATGCCGTCCCGAATCCCGAAAGCTACATCTTATGGGACACGAGCCGGGATGCCCCGCCGGGGTTCGGCTTGAAGGTGGCTGGCAAGAAGACCTACATCCTGCGCCGCAAGGTCATGGGGAAGTCCATGCTCTCCAAGGTCGGCAACCTCGCCGACTACGAAAGGATTCAGGACGCGCGGGCGCGGGCGGCGGAGCTCGCGTTGGCGATGGTGGCCACCGGACAAAACCCCAATGTGCTGGCCCGAGAGCAGAACGCGGCCGAAGTAACCTTGAAGCAGGCCATGCTCGCCTACCGCGAGCACCTGGTCGAGAGGACGCAGCGGCCGGCCCAGCCCGAGACCTTGAAGGTCTACGACCGGGTGATGAGGCGGCATGCGGAATGGAAATGGGCCGATCTCAAAGTCCGCGATATCAGCACCGACCAAATCAAAAAGAAGTTCAAGGAGACCCACCAGGCGACGCCCACCGCCACCGAGCAGGCGTTTCGCTGGCCCGCCCGCGCGATCAACTGGTATATCGAGAACGAGAAGATAAGGGCGCAGGCTCAAAGCCGCGAGCCCCACATCAAGGGCAATCCCTTCAATTTCTTGGCGATCAACAATTTCTACCGCAGCCAAGAGCAGATCGACGAGGCCCGCGAGGAGCAGGGCAAGCGCAACCCACTTCGGCCTACCCATGACCTCGGCCGGTTCTTGGAGGCCTGCTGGTCGAAGAAGGACATGAACGACAACATGACCGGCATCCACTACTTGATGCTGATGCTGCTCTGGGGCTGCCGCAAGAGCGAGCACGCCGGCCTTGTGTGGGGCGAGCTGCTGTCAGAAACCGGAGGTCCCGGCATTGGCCGACGCTCTACCAGCCATGTCTTCATGAAGGATCACCCCGACTGGGGGCCTTACGTCTTCTTCTACAAGACCAAGAACGGGCGCAGCCACCGCATGCCGCTGACTCCAATGGCGTTGGAGCTCTTGAAGCGCCGGCAAGTGGCGGCGGCCGAAGAGGCCGCGCGGCGAGGATTTGGCGGCAAGGCCCGCAACTTCGTCTTCCCCGCTCGCAGCCCGTTCTCGAAGACCGGCCACTACATGGACGCGACCGACTTGCTCGACGACATGCGCGAGGAGATCGGCGTCGAGAAGCTCAACCGGCACGACCTGCGCCGCTCGTTCGGCGCCGTGATGACCGCCATCGAAGTCCCCGAGGGGATCAAGAGCCGTTTTCTGAACCACGCCCGGACCAACGTGACGGAAACCTACACGGTGGCCGAATGGACGCTGCTGCGGGAGTGGATGATGAAGATCGAGCAGTCGATCATCGTCAAGGCTCCCAACATCTACAACTCGCTCAAGCCCGCCGACTGGCCGCCGATCCCGGCGCCTGAGCCCCATGTGTGCCGTCCACCCAAGCCTCGGACGGGCAGGCCGCGCAAGGATGCGGCCAAAGCCTCGCGGCCAGCGACGCCAGCAGAGGCGTAGCCGCCCGTCATCGCAGCAAAGGACGAGGCGTTAAAGGCTCTGGCTATGATCTAGCCAAATACCTTTTTGAGGTCGAGCTTTGCCAAAGAAGAATACTGTGCCCGAAGGAAAGGCGGTCCTGTGGGGCGTCTTGATGAACATGGAAGACGCTTTGCTGCGGCTCAACACGCTTCCCGATTCCACGACGCTGACCAGCAGCGAGGCGGCGCTGTTCCTGCGACAGTCGATCACTCAATTCGACCGCTTGCGAAAATCGGGCAAAGGACCGGCATACATGCAGGGGGGCTCTTACGGCGCCAAGGGCACCAACCAAGCCTGCACCTACCACGTCAAGGATTTGAAGGCTTGGCAGTCGGGCATCAAAGTCACCAGTCCGCTTGAGTCCGCGATCAGGAAGGGGCAGACCTTCACCTCGATTTTCGAGCTCGGCCAGCAGGAGGCGTTTTATGTCGATCCACATGGCAGTGTCGAAGCCATGTGCGAACGCACGCAAGTGCAGACGGTCATCGAGCGGTTGGGCCAGTGGGAAATCGTTTGGATGACTCCGGTCGAGGCGGCTTCGCGCGAGTGGTCGAGCCTGCCGGCGCACAAGTCCTTCGCGGCCGAGATTCAAACGGTGCTGAGCCAAGCAGCATCCAGCGTCGCAGCCGGACTAGAAGCCACCACCATAGGCGAGGGCATCGGCCATGTGGCCAAGAAAGCCGTGAGGCGCGATTCGCTCTAACTCGCCCCACAAATTCGCCGAACCGTGCTGGTGAATTTGAGCCCTGACGACTTGGGCTCTGGAGATGTCATGGCTTAGATGGGGCCGCCAGGCTTTGTCCAGCGATCCGCCTGGCCATGGGCTGGCGAGGTCGTCCTCGGCTTGCGCGCCGCGGCGCCAATGGACCGCGCCTCCTCGGAGCTCGCGCCGCGCGATGCCGCGTCGGCGCACTGCTGGCCAAACTCCCGAATCGTCAGCCATTCGAACTCCTCGCCGGCCTCGCCGGCAAGCTGCGCTGATATGAGATCGCGTGGGCGCCCGTCCGGTTGAATCGCGAAAGGCCATTGCTCCTTGGGGCCGGCGGCTCCGAGCCAGGTCTGGAATCCCAGCACCGCGCCCACCGCGCCGGGGTATTTGCGCGCGTCCTCTTGGTCGGCGACCTTCAAGCCGCGCGCGCGGGCGGTCTTGTCGATGTAGGCGAGCAAGTCGAAGGCCGTGTAGACAGGCGGCTTCTTGGCGATGAAGGGGATGGGCCAAGTCCAGCGGCGAGATCGGCTGGCTCTTGCTTTCCCAATCCCTACGCTTGTTTCGGGCCTCCAAGAGAGTGGAGGGGTCGCGCTGCAGCAGCACGCAGGCCGAGGCCACGGAGACCTCATAGCTCTCCTTCTCATCATCCGGGATCGAACGCAGCAGCGCCCTCATGGCGATTTGCGCCTTCATCCGCTCGATGTTGTCCGTGTGCTTGACCAAATTAGGCATCGTCTCCTCCTGCGCCCGATTTTAGGCGGCCAGCCATGGGCGGGCGGTCTTGGCGCATCGAGCTCTGCCGCGCCCATCGCCAGTTCAGCGCCACCAAACCAGGCCAAAAGAGGGATTGGCGGGGGAAGGCGCGCGCGCGGAGCCAAAACACCCCTTTATTCAGCCCCGAAACCTACCATCGCGTCCAACCCCTGGCGCTGTGCCGGGGGCAACCCAAAGGAGCTGAAATGAGCAAGAAGCAAACGAAGACGCGGGCCGCGAAGATGGTTGAAGAGCAGTCCGTCCAAACGGACGCGGACGCGTGTCGAATCCGCGTGCTTGTCTGCGACCCGGATGAGTGCGATGAGGACGGCGAGATCGTTCTGGCCACGATTCCCTTGGCTGATCTGCCACCCGAGTTGGCCGAGTTCTTTGCCGGCGTCTGGGACGAGCCACATGCCCCAGGCTCCGCACAGTTCCACTGATAGTAGGCCGGTGGACACCATTTTCGCGTCTCCCACGCACGGTCCGCCACCCCTTGGCGACGCGGCTCTGAACGCCGCCTAGCCCCGCAACCCCACAGCAGTCGGAAGAGCCCGGAGCCGGGTTCCGCCGCCGCATGTCCTAAACATCACTTCACCACCATTCTCAAAAGGAGCCCCAAATGGGAAAAGCATCTCGAATGAAACGACAAGACCGACTCGCCATGGCAGGCCGCCCCGGCTGGCATCAAGAGGCGAGCCGCCAGGCGCGGGAGCGTCGCCGCGAGCAAGTCGAGCGCCACAACGCCAATCTAGTGAAGGCCGGCCCTCACGCCTTGCCATTCACCGAAGAGGTGGTCGCGCTCATCGACAGCAATGGCCAACGCCATGTGGGCAAGAAGGCTGTGGGCGAGGTGTATGAGTCTTGGGTCCGCAACGAGATACTCAGGGACAGCACGGCGCATCTTGACGAGATCGCAAGCCTTGGCCCGTCCCTCCACACTTCGATCTGGGATGTGAAGATTGAGGTGGTCGATCTTGACGACAACAACACCAAGAGCCTGAGGGACCCTTTGGATGCCACGTTTCTCATGGACAAGCAGGCCAGCTTCCAGTGGTTCCTTGAATACGCCTTCCAATCCAAGCGAGGCTATTTGATTCTCCAAGAATTGTTCAAGCGCATGTTCCCCATGCTTGACGCCATGGTTGAAGGCTCGGTCCGGCTGAGGTCGGCAAGGCTGGTCACACGAAAGCTTGTCGAGATGTGGGTGGACATGAAGGAAGATTGCCTCACCGAGTTTCTTGAAGCCCTTCCCAAGCTCAGCCGGGTGGCCGGAGAGATTCTCAGGGACGTGCTGGCCCAAAGGGAGGCTCAGCAGCAGAGGTCTGAGTTGGAACGGGCAACTTCTGATTCACAGCCCATGCAAGCTCGAAAAGGATGGGCCACAGCACTCTAATCCCAGCGACCCAGTCAAAAGCCCGAGAGGAATTCCTCTCGGGCTTTTTTTTCGTCCCAAAGTTCATCGTCAGCAGGCGACGCCAGTGTCTGACTGCACGCCTTGCCAGTCGTAGGTGATCCAACTGCCCCATGACGCGCAGAAGCCGCCGATGGGAACCCCTGGAGTCGGCGCTGGCGGCGCGCCCACCGGCGGCCAGACGTTGCCGCAGTCGAACACGGAGGGTGGCGAGAAGGCCGACCAGCCGCTGTCGACAAGAGTTCCGCCGCCGTCGTAGAGCTGGCGGTTGCGCGAGGCGTCGTAGGTTCCGGTGCCCGACGGGCACGCGAGCGGCTCCAAGTCATACCAGGTGCCGCACATGCAGTTGAACCAGACCCCGGTGTAGACCGAGCACTGCTCGAAGGTGCTCCACGAGACGCCCACCCAAGCCACGCACGAGGGGCCGTAGGAGCTGTAATACACCGGAGCCGGCGGCGGCGGGGGAGGCGGCGGCGAGACGCATCCGCCAGCCGCGTTGCTGAAATACTGCGGATACGAGCACACCGGCGGCACACATTGGCCCGAGCCGTCGAGTTGCAGGGGGTAGGGGCAGGAGTTGTTGATCGCTCCGGGAGGGGCCGCGGTGCGCGCGCCCGGATCGGGAGGATTGCCCCACAGCACGCCGTGGTCCGGCAGCGGGGTGTTGGAGCCGCCCGCGTTGATGGGCGCCGGCGGCGGCGTGGGCGCGGGCGCCTGGCCCTGCGCCCCGACGGCGAACGAGGCGCACAGCGCCAAGGCCGGAATGAGTGTTGGGGCAAGGCGCCCCGGAATATTTCGTGAGCTTTGCACAGCCGCACTCCTCTTGATCTTCTTTGACCAAGTTAGCGCTCGTGGTTTGCGCGAGCCATACCGGCCGTCGTCCTGTGAAGAAAAAATGTGCACTGCGGCGTCCGACCGACGCCCCTGCCAGCGCGGGGCTTTCAATCGGTCTTCGGCTTTGAGAAGCTGGCGGAATGGCGGCTGGGCGCACTGAGCAACGAAGCGATGACAGGCTGCCTGGCGCGGCGCAGCCCAACGATGTCCAAGCGTTGCGGACAATGTTTGCTCTTCTTGGCGCGGACGTTGATGCCAAGGATGGTGGTGGCACCCCAGCAATCATTTGGGCAGCGTCCAACGGACAAGCAGAGTGCCTGTCGCTGTTGATCAGGGCCGGCGCGGATGTGAACGCCAGGAATGGCGCTGGGCAAACTGTGGCGACGGTGGCGGCCGAAATGGGGCGCGCCGAGTGCCTGTCGTTGTTGCGTGATGCTGGCGCAGACTTGCGGGCCAGGGACGCGGCTGGGTTGACGGTTGCAATGGTTGCAGCGCGCGGCGGGCATGTGGAGTGCCTGTCCATGGCGATGCAGTCCGGCGCCAACTTGGAGGAGGTGGACCGCGGCGGTTTTACCGCGGCAACCTGGGCGGCCCACAAGAACCAAGGGGAATGCCTGTCATTGCTGATCCAAGCTGGCGCCAACATGGATCACACGAACGATGATGGATGGACTCCCATGATGATGGCGGTGACCCACGGGAGGTCAGCAGCCTTGTCGGCGTTGATTCAAGGCGGAGCGAACTTGGACGCCCGGGACCCCTGGGAAAGGACGGCTGCGATATGGGCGGCCGCCTTGGCGGAGGCCGAATGCCTGTCGATGCTCATCCAGGCCGGCTGCAATTTGAATGCCAAGGACAGTGACGGGCTAACCGCAGCGATGTGCGCGGCTGCCGGTGGACACGGCGGCTGCCTCTCGGTGTTGATGGACGCCGGGGCGGACCTGAGGGTTAAGGCCAAGGACGGGCGGACAGCGGAGAAGCTTGCGGCAGCCAATGGCCGTGGGCACTGCGTTGCCGCCATCGTGGCTGAGCGTGAGCGGCGGGCTTTGTCTGCCCTGGTGGCCAAGCCGGTTCGAGGCAGGAGAGGACTGCGGATGTGACGACTTGGGCGGTCGGCTCACGCGCCGTGATGTGTTGACTTACGCTATTGACTCTGGGAATACACCCGACGCACCATAGGTATGCCATTCGTCATACATGCCGTGTGTGACGTTGTCGCGCGCCGAAGAGACGCGTCGAGGGTCAGATCGTGATGGCCCCGAGCTTCGCGGCCATCGAGCCATCCTCGTTTGATGCGAAGAATGAGCACTGCCAGGCGCGCGACTCTGTGGGACGCAGGACGATGAACATCGGGCGGCAGGCGTTGGCCGCCACTGCGCGAAACAGGTCGCTGTCGATCTCCAAGAGGCTGACCTGAGCTCGCGCGGGCAAACCGCGCCCGGCCGCGACCTGGACCTCGTCCACCACGGCGAGGGACGCGTCGAACTCAAGGCTTGCGAGCCGAGCTGTCGTCTTGCGAGTCCCGCTCCACTGGGCTCGGACGATGGCGGACTTGCGAAGGGCCAGACCACGGCCGGTGAGCTCGGATGCGAGCCACTGGGCCAACCTGGGGGCTTCTTCGGCCTCGCCCGCCGCTTCCGGATCGTGGCCATCGGCCGGCATTGCCGACGCGGCGGCGATCAGGTCGAGGACGGCTTTGGAGTTGCGCGCCGACTCGCGGATCGCCTCTTCATGCCGGTCGGCGTCCTGGCGGCGCTCGGTCAGAAGCTGATCGACCACGATCTGCAGCTCGTCGAGGCGGGCAATGATGGGCTCGCTGTCGCTTGGCTCGGCCTGGGCCGCGCGGTCGATGGCCGACTCGATGGCGTCGGATGGGCTGGCGCCGCCGCCCAAGGCCGTGGCGATGGCGGCGAGCTTGGCCTTGCGCTTGGCCGAGAGCCGCAGCGTCACCGCGCCGCGCGTCCATGGGTCGCCGTTTTCCTTGTCTTCCTCGCGCGCCATCTCTTCTCCTGAATGCGGCCTGATGTCAGGCCCTGGCCGACGGCTGCGCCGCCCGGTCCGGCTTGCGCGCCATCATTCGGCCCATGATCGAGCGGGTGGCCGCGATGGCTCGCGCGGCCATGGCCGGCAGCGGCGCGCGCCTGATGTCAGGCGCTGCGGCGGCGACGGCCGACGGCTCATCTTCTGGCCTGATGTCAGGCGCGTCGTCGTAGTCCAGCGACGTGCCCTTGGCACGGCTTCGGCGCATGCGGGACGCGAGAGCGTCGATGGCGGCGTCGCGCGACTTGGGCTTGGCGTCGGCTTCGCGGTGCGACTCAGGGTCCACGAGGCCCAGAAGGGAGCTATTGACATAAAGGGTTGTAGAGAACCGCGAGCGGCTCGCCGCGACATACGACCATTCGCGGTCGGCCATCGTCGGATTGACCAAGACGTAGGCCGATGACAGCGTCTTGCCCTGGGCTTTGTGTGTGGTGAGCGCGGCGCCCAAGTCGAAGCGGCCGAATGACGCGGGGATGTGGACCAGCGACTCCCCGCGCTCGTTCGGAGCGTCGAGCTCGACGGCCAGCGTGGGGCCGCCCACGCGTTCAGTGTCGATGTCGCGGATCGTGCCAGTCATGCCATTGGCCACGCCAAGCGCCTTGTCATTGAGGGTGAAGACAAGCCGATCCCCTGGGGCGAAGCGCCTCATGTCTGTCGATTCGTCGCGGTGGACGATTTGGACTTCGATCTCGCGGGAGGCATCGACCACGCCGGCTTCGGTCAAGGCTTCGCGCGCGAGCCGGTTGAGCTCGGCGACCTCGGCACGGGTGCCGGCGACGATGGCCTTGTCGTGAAGGGGCGTCTTGTCCGCCGACCATGCCGAAATCAGCGCCGCATGGGTTTTGGCCTGGCCTGACATCAGCTTCAAGCGCCCGCGTCCGTCGAACAAATCCAGCGCGGCCTTGGCCTCGCCCTTGGCGAGGAGCTCGACCGCCTCGCGCATCCACTGAAAGTCGTAGCGGGCCTGCCAGCGGCCGAACGCGCGGGCGAGCTTGGCATCTTTGGAGCAAAGGGCCTCGATGGCGGGCAACCTGGCGTCTTCGGGGGCTGCGCGCAAGGCCTGCGCCTGGCTGGGCGTGAGGCCGCCGTCGCGGCGGGCGGCCCGCGCGTCGAGCCAGTCGAGCATGGGCTCAAAGTCGGTCCGTTGCCGCTGAATGTTCGAAATCTCGGCCTTCCCATGCTTGCGCATGAGCGAGCCGAAGATGCCGCCCGCGTCAATCGGTTGGAGTTGCTTGGGATCGCCCACGCTGACGAGCTTGCCGCCAGCGGTCAGGACTTGATCTTGGAGGAGCGCGAACTCGCGCGAGCCGACCATCCCTGCTTCGTCCAGCACCACCACGGACTTGGCGTGCAGATGCGCGCGGCCTTCGCGCAAGGACAGCAACAGGCTTGCAATCGTGCGCGAGGGGATGCCAGTCTCGCGTGAGAGGTTCTGCGAGGCGGCGGCAGACTGGCAGCACCCCAGCACCGAGAACCCGGCCGATTTGTAGGCTGTGCCGATGGCCTTGAGCATGGTCGTCTTGCCACTGCCGGCCCAGCCATCGACGAATGCATGTCGGCCCGTGTCGGTGGCAATGTGCAAGGCTGCGGTGCGCTGCTGGGCGAGCGACACCTCCACGCCGAGCTTGGCCCGCAGCTCAGCTTCGAGCCGGTCGAACTCCCGGTCAATCGCGCGGCGCGAAACGCGGTGCATGCCGTCCTCGCGGCCGGCATCCACCTTCGCGCTGATGGACGCTTCGAGGTCTTTGGTCGCGCGCGAGGTGAAGACCTGCGTCAGGTGCTCGGTGCGCCCAAGCTGGATGACGTGCTCGTGCGTCATAAAGATTTCGAGCTCGGCCAGGCAGCGCGCCGCGTCCCAGCGGCCCATGGCGCGCTCGCAGATCGCGGCCAGGGCTTCTTGCGCGGTCGCGCAGGACTGCGAGGCCATGAGGCCGTCGAGGAGCTCCGCGTGGTCGATGGCAAAGGGCGGATCGGCTGCGAGCTGCGCGGCGCGCATGGCAGCGACGGATTCCGGCGTGATGCCCAACTCTCCGGCCCGCTGCGCGAAGCCGGCCAGGAGGTCGCGCAGCGGCGGCTCGCTCTTGGCGGCACGGGTGTTCAACGCCGCGATCTCGCGGGCGGCCGTGCCGTCGGCCTCGCTCATGCCGTGCTCGCGCATGTATTCGGCAATCTGGCGGCTGCGGGTCGAGAGGGCCTCGCGCTGCGCCTGGTCGATGCCCCGGATCGTGAAGTAGGGGCCGGCGGGCTCGACGTGAAAGCCCAGCCCTTTGAGCTTTGCCGCGAGCTCGACGCGGAACAGGATGCCGGTCGCCATCTTGCGCTCGAACTGGGGGCGGTGCTCGAGCGCGCTCCATTCCGGCGAGTCCCGCCGCTTGCCGACATTGAACATGAAGGCATGAACGTGGAGCTGGGGGTCCGTGATGGCCCGAGACGAGAAGTGGGTGTAGCAAGCGGCGACCGCTGCCTCGGCGACTTGCTTGATCCGCCCGCCATGCCCGTGGCGCGTCACCACCGCCGTCTCGGCGTAGGCCAAGGCGGTCCGCGCCGACTCTTGCAGGCACTCGATCAAGGCCTCTTGCGTGGCTTGCTCGGCGCCGGCAAAGACGGCGGAGAAGTCTTTTGGGGCGGAAAACGTCATGTCGAGGCCCATGACGTGGCCGTCGCCCGCGCCTTTGACGAGTGGGGCTCCGGTGACAGGGTGAAATCCCCGCGCGAGGCGCTCAACCTGCTCGGCTTCGGCGATGTCGTCCAAGCCCAGCAGGGCAGGCCCCTTGCAGGCCCAGAAGGGCGGCGGGCCTTCGAGGCTGTCCTTGCCGCGCGCGTAGTCGTCAAAGTCGCCGCGCTCGCGCGTGGTCGGCCTATTCGGCCCACCAAGGTAATGCAGGTATCCCTTGCCATCCGACGAGCCCGATGCTCGGTTGCTTGCGGCGTTGATCTTGGTGATCGAAAGCATGGCGTGTCCCTCCCGTCCATATGCGGGCGAGGCCATGATTTCGCCGCCGGAAGCGGCGCCACCGGGCTGAACGCCACCTGTGGCAGATGGGAGGGCGTCCAAGCCAGACATGCAAAAGGCGCCGTTGCGCGTGTGCCCTGGCCTGCGCAGGTTGATCTTTGCGTGCCAGCGCGCGAAAACATCCCGAGGAGGGCTCAGGATGGACAAGAAGCGAGTGGGGCATTGGTCAGCGTTGTTCGGCGGACCCAAGCCATTTGAATACGAGATCAAGCGCGCCAAAGACTTCGACGCCAAGTGGAGCAGGCATCCGAGCTTGCTCGGCAATGGCCATCGAGGCCACACCGAGGTTGACTTCAACGGCATTCCTGGCTGGCTCCAGCCGCTTTGGGGCTCAGATGGCGAGTGGCTCTACATCCGCAGGCCAGAGGGAGTTTGGCGGACGCGAATTCCAGCAGGGCTTCCGGCGGACTCATCAGTCATCTTTGTCCAAAAGAAGGTCGGCGTGTCTGGCGATGACGGTCGGATGGTCATGGGCTTTGACATGGAGCCGACAGGGGGATGGATGGATGGGTTTCAACAGCCATGCGCGCCCGCGGACATTGATGCGCGGAGAGATCAAGGGCGCGACCGCCAAGGTGTCGAAGTGGACTTCTACGCTCCTCCGTTGATCAATGTCGTCGCAAGCGCGGATCGGTTGGTGGTTGCTGTCGATGACCTTTTTAGCCAGCCACCACGGTTCAATGTGGAGATGGACTGGCTGGTCGCGACCGACTCGAGGTCTGGTCGGCGTTGCGCGTTTCCGCTCTCAGGACAGGGGCACGAGCCGGCCAAAAAGGCTCTGAACGAAGGCTACTTGTGGCTGAGGTTCGAGGGTGAATTTCTTGATCCGTTTGAAGTAAAGGTTACTTGCGCATCTTCTTCATGAACGAATCGAAAGCGTGTCGAACCCCATCTGGCGACAGGCGCTCTGAGATGGTGGCTTTTGGCAGTGTGCCCTGCACGGCGACTTGGCCAAAAGACATTGCGACGGGCAACGCGAGTGACAAGGCATCGCTCTGGATGATCGGGTCGATGGTTGGCGCGGTGGCCAAGATTTCTACGCTTCGAGAAGCTGTCGCCTGAACGATGTCGTCATACGATGCCAGATTCAGGAGGTTCCCCATTTCCGAACCAATCTGATATTCCGCGAGCTTGGCCTCGTCTTTGATGCGCAAGGCCAAGAGGGCTTGCTCAATTGCTGCGGTGTTGATGCCTGCCTGTCTCATCCAGTGCAGTGCCAGAAGATCAGCGCAAAGTTCGGAAGATACGTCTTGCGCTCGCGCGACTTCGACGGGCATCAATGAGTAAATTTTGGACGGTTCGCGCGCGTATCCGCCCTGATACTTTCGAGCGCAAAGGCGCAGCAGATCGTTGTGTTGACGAGAGAAGGAAGGGCGGATCGCCCAACTAAACCGCGAGTTGGCTTCGTAGAAAGTAACGCCTTGGCTGCTGAGCCGCTGTGGCTCGTCCACATGGAAAAGCTCGTGGGCAAGGCAGCAGAGCATCGCGTGCTCAGGTGGCGCGCCAAGCGCCGCAAGTTGTCCGACGCAGCCGGCCCCTGTGAGGGCTTGAGATCCAACAATGACTTGCGTGGGTCCAAAAGAGAACGCCAAATCACCGCGGTCAGAACGCGTGGGCCTCGCAATGAATCCCAATCCGGTCTCGACTCGAATGTAGATGTCTTGCCGCTGCGGGATATATAGGGGCTCGAAAGCCTTGACTCCATTCAGTGTTGCGACGGCGTCGGCCAGCATCCCTTTCAACACGGGGCCAGCTTTGGAATCGTCAATCACGCGCAGCGCCACTTGCAGTCTCCTTGCCTTCATTCTCCCCGATGCGCTCTCGAAGCATTAGGCCGTTGGTCCGCTTGGCCCAGATGCAAATAGGGCGTCGTAGTCGTCCCCAACCTGCGATGCGTCTGGTGTGTCGCTGCCGTGCTGATCCAACGCGGCGTCGATGGCGGCGCCAAGGAATGTGGCAAGCGATTGGGCGCGGGCAATCCGCGCCTGTTCGACAGCCGCGCTGCGCGGCAGCATGGCGTCGAGCATGGGGACGACGTGGAGAGCCACGAATGCCGAGCGGCTTAGTCCAGTGGCGCGGCATGCGTCGTCGAGCCGCTCCACGCAGCCCTTTTCGAGCCTCAGCGTGACGCTGTCGCGCCTGAGCTTTCGCGCGAGATGCTCTCGCCGATTGCGATCTCGCTTTCTGGCCTTGCGCTTGTCCGCCTCTTCGTCGTCTGGAATCACTGCGCAGCCCTCCGCGGCATATGCGGACGGCGGCCCCATCTCGCCGCGGCGAGCGGCGCCGTCCATCTGGTGGAGGCGGCGGAGGCGATGGCAATGCGCAGCCGCGTGCGCATATTGAGCGACGGCGGCGCGCGCCAGTCTCTCCGGTCGATGAAATGCCCAAGGGTTGGAGCGAGGCTACTTGGAGCGAGTCTTCCGAGATGTCAGCGCGCCTTGAAGCTTTTCAAGCAAGATGAAGATGATCGCGGCGAGAGCAGTGAGCGCAAATGAGAGCAGCCGCGAATGATCGCGCCACGCCAGGGCGTCGGCCACCAATGTCGTTGTCGTGGCCCCCATTACGGCGAAGATGATGATCGATGGCCAGCTGATGCCATCGCCGCTGTAGATAAGGCGATAGGCTCCGGCCACCGAAACGCTCAGCAGAATGAAGCCAAACAGGCATGTCAAGAAGGCCTGGGGGCGAAATTTCATGAGGATGCTGTTCAACTGCTGGTTCCGCTCTTCGAGCATGTGGGTGGCGCGTTTCACGCTGGCGGCATCGACTCCATGCGTGGCTATGGCAATGTCCTCTCCATCGCCGATGAAGTTGAACAGCGAGCCCTTCGCGATATAGCCCACGACCGTGCCAGCCTGTTGCCAACAGAACGTTGGAGCGAGGCTACTTGGCGCGAGGCTTCCGAGATGTCAGGTTGCCCCGAAGCTTTTCAAGCAAGATAAAGATGATCGCGGCGAGGGCAGTGAGCGCAAATGAGAGCAGCAGCCAATGGTCGATCCACGCCAGGGCGTCGGCCAGCAGCGTCGTTGCCGTGGCCCCCATGACGGCGAAGATGATGATCGATGGCCAGCCAATGCCGTCGCCTCGGTAGATAAGGCGATAGGCTCCGGCCACCGAGGCGCTCAGCAGGATGAAACCAAACAGGCATGTCAAGAAGGCCGTGGGGCGAAATTCCATGATTCTGCGGTTCAACTGCGAGGTCCATTCTTCGAGCGGTTGGGTGGCGCGGCTAGCGCTGGCGGCATCGGCTCCATGCGTGGCGATGCCAATGATTTGCCCCACGCCTATATAACTGAACAGCGAGCCATTCTTGACATAGCCCACGACCGTGGCGGGCTCGGCTGGAACGATGGAGAACGAGATGCGTTTGTCGCCGATATGCGGGGCGTCCATGCTGCCCAAGCCTAAATAGTATTCCTGCCCCACGAGGCGAAAGCCGTGCTGTGTCTGCGGCAATGAAGGGTCGAGCGCTAGCGGCACGAAGTTGGTCAGCCGCGAGGCGATGCTCTCGCTGCCCTGGCCAATCTTGTAGGCGCCGAGCATCGCCTCAGGATTCTCGAATGTGAAGCTTTTGGATTCGGAAGGGTGCTTGTATCCAGCGGGCAAGCCATCCGGCCCCAGGCCACCAAATTGACGGATGGCCGGGCGGTTCTTAGCGGAGGTATAGGGATTTTTGTGGCCTTGGGGCTCTTGAAATTCCGCCGAGTCGATGAGTTTTTCAGACCACTTCATGGAGTAGGCGAACCTGTGTGCTTTTCCGTCGGCTCCGACCTTTGATTCGCCGAGGTCTTCCTCGACCCACTGATACGTCTTGACCGTTCGCGACAGCCGCAGGGCATTGGCCGATCCCACGTCGAAAACGTCATCCACGAGCCCCTTGCCCGCCGAGGTCGGGCCGGACATTCGGACAAGCCTGCCATCCAAGGCGTGGTCGATGGCGCGGCTTTGCGCCTCGGACACGACTGCCAAGTTTTTGGTCAGGGTGTGGTGCTCGGCGAAGCGAATCTCCTTGTCGTATGTGATGTAGGCGGAGTAGATCAATATCGGCAGGCCAACAAGCAGCCCGAGAAGCGCGCCGGTCCCGCGCAGGCGGCGGATGAGCAGCGATTCCGGCTTTGCACCCCTTGTCTTCGCGACGCTTTTCTTGTCCATGCCGGTCTTTGCCCATCGGGAACCATGCGCGGGTCGAGCGCGATGGCTTTGGAGCATCTAACCAAACGCCAGGGCGAATGCAAGCCAACGCCGCGACTCATCGGCGAGCCTGTTTGCGCGCCCAGCGTTGTGGCGATGCGTAGCGCGCTTGGCGCCGAGCTGTCGCGTCCATTGACTTTCAGGGGTCGATTTGCGAGAAGAAAAAGCAAATTGAGGGAGCGGCGTATGGCGAAGCCAGCGAGCGGGGTTGGCGCCAGCGGGGCCGGGGCGGGAGATGCGGTTGGCGGACGATCCCGAGGGGGGCGCAAGCCCATTCGTCCCGAGGAGCGCCTGACCTCAGACTGCTACGTGATCGCCACGCTGGCGCCGGAATCGCGCGCCGCGTTCGACGAGCTCCTCACGCGCGAGAGGCTCCAAATGTCCACGCTGATCAGGGCATGGATCGCGGACTTCGTGGCGGACAGGCCGCATCGCCTGCCGGTGGCCGAATACGGCGCCCCGTGGCCGGGCCAGTCGAGCCACCCGCCCACGAGCCGGTTCTCGTTCAACATCTTAAAGCCAGAGAGCGACGCGTTCAAGGCAAAGTGCAAGGCAATGGGCGCGCCGCAGACTGTCGTGGTGCGCGCATGGGTCGAGGCGTTCATCGACAGCCGCCGCAGGAAGGGCGCGCTTCGCGCGCCGGCGGCGTCGCCGACCAACGAGCCACTCTCAAAGCTCCAACTCACAGTCTCAGCCCCGCTCAAGGCTGAGTTTGTGGAGAGGTGCCGGGTGGATGGCCTGGTTCCATCGTCGGTCACCGGCGGTTGGCTCGAAGCGTTCGCCAAGGGCGACGGCGAGTGTCTGCCGCCCTTGGCGGCGCTGCTGCGCTCGGAAGCGGCGGCAGCGGTGCTGCGCTCCATAGACCCAAGAAGGGGCTCGGAGCGCCAAGGCGCCCGCGTGAAATTGCAAGTGCGCATTCAGCGCTCGATTTGGGATGCGGCGCGGGCGGGCGCGGAAATGCAGGGGCGCGAGCTCCATGCCCTCATGTCCCTGTGGATGGCGGCTTTCATCCATGCTCAGGGACGCCCGGCGATGGCCGGAGGCGCGGCGCGCAAAACGGCAGGCAAGCCGCTGTTCAATGAGCACGTTGGCGTGGCTGCGCCACGTCCAGGCGCCGCAGATGGCGGGGCCATGCGGCCTGGCGCGCATTCCGTGGCCACAGGCCCGGCGGGGAAGGCAACCTTGAACGTTGCGATCCCGCGGGCGCTCAGGGAGGCGTTCGAGGCTCGCTGCGCGATGGAGGGCCGAACCAAGTCCAGGGTGGTCGCGGCATGGCTCAGGGCGTTCAACTCGGGCGACCACGCGGGCCTTCCCAAAATCAAGGGAGGCGTGGTCGCGTTGTCGAGGCCTGGCGAGGTGGAGTTTGATGCGCAGGTCAGCGCGCTGGTGCCCAAGGCCGACCTCCAGCCGTTCATTGAGGGGGCCATTGCCCAAGGCAGCGATGCGTCGAAGATGCTGCGGCAGTGGATTGAGGCGTTCGTCGGCGCCGACATGCTGTCGGACTTGGGGGCGCAGGCCAAGCGTTCGGCTCTCCAAGTCGTTGGCCGCCACAAAGTCCGCAGCGTCAGGCGCGTGGGCTCTCCGCCGCGCCAAGTGGAGGTGGTGGCCGGCACTCCAAAAGGAAAGCCGGATCATGCCAATTGCACGGTTCAGGTCCGCCTGCCGCCTGCGGTCGCCAACGCCTGGCGCGCAAAGACCGCAGCCGAGGGCGAGGGGCTCAGCGAGCGGGCTCGCCGATGGATCGAGGCCTTCATCAAAGATGGCGGGTCCGTTCGCATGTCGATTCAGCGGGACCAGCGCGACAGTCCACCGCTGGGCGTGAACATGAAGGTAGGGTTGCGCAAACGGTTCCAGGCCAAGTGCGCGGACCTCTCCACCGACCCGGCCAAGATGCTCAGGGCGTGGATCGAGGCCGACTTGGACGGGGAGTCCGCGTGGTGTGCCCCGGCGCGCAAAACCAAGGAGCAGAAGGAATGAGAACCATAAACCAGGCAGGCGAAGAGTTGCTGTCAGCCGCGCGCATTGGCAATGCGGATAGTGTGAAACAAGCGCTCACTGCCGGAGCCAATGTCAACCATCAAGACGCCAAAGGCATGACCGCGACGATATGGGCAGTGATTGCGGGAAGCGAAGATTGCCTCACGGCGCTGATCAATGCAGGCGCAGACCTCAACGCGATAGACGAGCATGGCGATTCAGCTTTGGTCAAAGCCGTGAGCCTTCAAGTGCCGAAGCTCGCAAAACTGTTGATTGACGCAGGATGCGATGTCGATGCGAAAACCTCAGACGGCATCTCAGTTCTCATGCTCTCGGTTGTGAATCAATACGCTGACATTCTGGCTTTGCTGATAAGTGGCGGAGCGAAGCTCGATGTCTATAACTCCCAGGGCAGAACTGCCGCCATGCAGGCATCAACGCAAGATGACACGCGGTGTCTTTCCCAGTTGATCCAAGGCGGAGCCGACATCGACCTGCAATGTTCCCAGGGCATGACTGCCGCGATGCATGCGGTGTCGTTTCGGCGAAAGAAGAGCTTGTCGATGTTGGTTGATGCGAATGCCGACTTGTCAATGATCGATTCGCAGGGCTTTGACGTGACCAAACTTGCCGCCTCGTTTGGCGACGGCCCGTATGCCGCGTGGGTGCAGTCGCTCGTAGACCTGCAAGCCGTGAACTCAGCGTCTGGCGGCAGGACCCGCGAAAGCGCTCCAGCAAAGCGGCTTTGACCAGCGTCTCGTGCAATCCATCGAAAGCGGGCCGAGCGCTCGATTTGCTCGCCTGACCCAGCCAAGATGCTTCGAGCATGGATCGAGGCGGACTTGGCAAGTGACCCAAGCCAGCAGCGGCAGCCAACTTGACGGCACATCGAGGCAGCCAGGGCAGCGGGCTCCTGTCGGCGGCTTTGCTGGCGTGGACGTTGTGGACGGAGGGCCAGCATGCGCAAAACCGCCCGATTTCACGATGTGGCATGTCCGATTTGGTTGCGCTAGACTGGAGTGGCAGTCAGAAATTCGTCGATATATGCCTATAGGGAGCAATTTCCATGGCCGGAGACCAAGCACGACAACTAGGGCAGGCGCTTCTCAACTCTGAGCTTTACAACGGGTTAGCGGCGAAGGATGCCGAGAACCATGCGATCCGCATGGCGCAGATTCGTGCCGGCTCGCCCGCGGTGGACAGCGACAAGGTTGACGAGCTAGAGGCAGAGGTCAAGCGGCTCAGAAGCAGCTTGGAAAATTCCCGCATCGTGGCGCAGCAAGCCCAGGTGAAAGCCAATGGATTTCAGGCCGCGATCACTGAGAAGGATGCCCTGATCCTTGAATGGATGCACTCCAACGAAGCATTCAAGCGATTGGCCCGTCAGTATGGGAAGAAGCTCGGCGTCACAGACGAGCAGCGTCAAAATGATTTCGACAATCAAGTTCTTGACGTTGCAGAGGAAGACCCGAAATTTCAAAAAACAGAGCTTGCCCAAACTAAGAAAAAGAACGCTGGAACGTCAGCTAGTCGCTGAGCGTGTGGATAAGACAAGGGCCGCAATTGCGGCCCTTTCGTTTTTGCTCTTTTGAAGAAGCCCCGATTGGGGCTTCTTCGTCCTTACGCTTGGCCTGTAGGCCCTGAGGGTGGTGGTGGTGGTGGCGGTGGCGCGGCTGGTGGTGGTGGCAGCGCCATCGGAGCAGCGTTGCCTCCTCCGGTGCCACCAGCGCTGGTTGCAGGAGGATTGCTTGCACCTGAACCGCCACCTCCGGAGGGAGCTGGCGGGGGTGGGGGTGGCGTGCCACCGCCTGCCATGGCCATGGCGGCGCTGGGCAGTGTTGCAGCCTGCGCCTCATAGGCCTTCGCCGATTGCAGAAACTGAGCCGACTTCGGATCGCCCTGCTGGGCGCCGCCTTGCTGCTTCGTTCCACCGCTGATGGCCGAGACGCTCTCATAGGCGTTCTGGGCGGAGGCTGCGTTGCGGCCGAGCTCGCCGAGAGCCCGCGCCTCTTCGGAAGTGGAAGGATTGGGGTTGGCGGCAACTGCGTCTTCATACTTCGAAGTCGCCGACGCGGCCATGTCCTTGATTTCCTCGGCGTGGGCTTTCATGCGCTCGCCAGCCGAGCTTGCTTGCTGCTTATGCTCGCCAGCTTCGGCTCCACGGCCCGCGCGCTGGAGATCGTTCGCCGCCTGCATGTGAGACTGGCGCTCTGTGTTGGCCGTGTTGAAGGCGGCCAAGTGGTCCTTCGGAGAGCCGGTCTCAAACGCCTTCTGTGAGGACACGGAGGAGTCAGCGGACGATTTCTCAGCCGATGCTTTGCTGCCGCTCGCGGCGTTCTGTTTGCTCAACTCGTTTTGCGCCTTCTGAGCGCCGAGTTGGCGCATTTGGCCACCAGCCTGCATGGCGGTGTTGCCCGAGTTCTGAATGGTGCCGCCGACGGCAACCACTGCGCCTCGAGCGCCGTGGGCCACATCGTTGGCGCCTTGGCCGAGGCTCGCGCCTTGACCGCCGAACCACTTGAGCAATTCGTCAGGAATGCGGTGGATCAGAGCGAACGCCTTGTGCAGCAAGCTCAGCAGCACGGCTGCGTAGACCACGGTTCCAGCGATGAGCATGAAGACCGTGAAGAACGATCCGCCTTGCGCTCCGCTCATGATGAAGACGTTGAAGAACACGAGATTGAGAAGCATGCCCATCGGATACACCACGAGCACCGAGGCGCCGAAGCCAATCACGATCAGCGCGGGGCGCAGCATCAGGCTCAGCAGCAGCGAGTAGCCTTGGCGCGCCGACCCCATGAGATCGTCGCCCGCGGGCGAAAGGTGCATGACAGCCCACAGCGGAGCCGCGGCCATGGCTTCAATGACCAGAAGCAGCCAGCCGAAGGCCGCGCCAAGGAACAATAGGAAGGGCATGAGCGGCGTGTAAACGGCCAGGACGGTGGCGGCGGAAATGCCCGAGAAAAGCACCAGGCCGATCAAGGGAGCCACAAGCACGCCGATGGGGAGCGTGGAGAGGCCTGCGAGGGTCAGCGTGCTGACCGACATCCATTCCATCAGGCTCAGGCCCAGCTCTTGGAGCGTGATGAGCGGGTGGCGCGTGTCGTTTTGCAGGCGGGTGATGTCCAGGCCAGACATGGACTCCACGATGGCCTTGGCGAACTTGGACTCCTCCATTTGCTTTTGCATGGGCATGCCGTTGGCTTCCTTCTGGATTCCCATGCTTGAGCGCCAAGCGTTGGCTGATCCCATGGAGGTGCCAGAGCGGTAGAAGGCGTCCAGTGAGCCCATCGCTGAGTTCATGGCGGTGGAGATGGTCTCGTTTTCGCCTTCGAGGTTCTGCTTGTTGTAGTCGGCCGACGGGACCATGTTCACCGCTTGGTTGATGCCGTTGATGACAGAGGCGACGCGCGTGAACCATGCCCCAGCCATCAGCCAACCGCCCGAGGAGGCGTTGGCCTGCAGGTTGGCGAGCGTGGAGGCGTTTGCGCCGGTGGCGGCGCCTTGGACCGCATCAATGTATTTCTTGACGGCGGCGTCAAAGACCGGGCCTTGGGCCGCCATGTCAACCGCGCCGCCGCCGTTGGGCAGCGACTGGGCCGCGATGGCGTCGGCGACGGGCTTCAAGTCGTCCATGAACTGCTTGGAGCCGTTGTCGTGAGCGTCAACGATGGCTTGCAGGCCCGCATACGGATTGCTGTTGTAGCCGGACGAGGTGCCGCCAACCACTGCGCCGATGGCTGCGAAAATCTTGGCGCCCAAGGCCGCTCCGCCTGCTGCGCCGGGAATGGCTCCCACGCCACCGGCGGCAGCGCCCACCACGCCACCGACGACGCCGCCGAAGACAGCGCCAACGGAGCCGGCGGTCACAGCGCCCGTGACAGCGCCAGAGACTGTGCTGCCAAGCTCCCATTTGGCGACGGTGCGAGTAATCTTTCCGCAGAGCTCAGGGCTGCGGTCGGTGCCAAACTTTGTGCCCTTGATCTTGTCGCCGACAAAAAACTTCGAGTCGGTGAAGGCCGTGGACTTGCTGATGGTCGAGCCGGTGATGATTTTTTGGTTGTCGAGCTTATCCAGCGCGTCGAGCGTGCTCATGCACGTGCGAATCTTCAATGACGCGATGGCGAAGTCTTGGAGCTTGGGCGATGGCGCGGAGGCCGAGGCCGAGAGCTGCGAGAGGCCATCGGTGGCGAACGCCTTCCACACCATGTCGGCCAGGCCGACGCCTTGGACGGCGAGCCACATCACGATGAGCTGGGCGACGCAGTAGCCAGAACCCAGGGGGACCACCATGCCAACGCCGAGCGTCGTGCGGATCGGCAACCACATGCTGCTCCACTTCTTGCCCAGCATCTCGCCATCGTGGGCGGTCTGCATGGTGCCGGCCACCAGGGTGTAGGCGGCGATGATGCCGCCGATGGTCAGCGCGGCCGAGTTGATCACTTTGAACATGCCCGCGAACGGATCGCTTCCTGCTGCGGCTCCGCCCGCGGCGCCAGAGCCCGATGGCATCGCGCCGCCGAAGAATTGCTGCAAGAGCAAGCTGATGGACAAGTCGTCCGCTTGCGGGGTGAAGAAGTTTGGCGCGGCCGAAGCGATCTCCGGGAAGAGCATGAACGCCGCGGCGACCAGGAACAGCGCGACCTTGGCCGTTGAGAAATTTTTGCTTGTCATTGTGGGTCCTTGGCTGGGCCTGGCTGATTACTTCGAGCGGTAGACGTTGCTTGCGCCGGCTGACACTTCCTGCTTGGTGATGGGGTTCACCAACTGGGCGAGGATTGCGGCTTGGATGGCGTTGTTTTCTTCGATCCGATTGAGCAGCTCGAACTCGACATACAACTGGACGGCCTGGGTCTCGGCTTGAATCTGCGCGATCTTGGCGGGGTCCTGGTTTTCGTTGAGTTTGGTGGTCCAGCTATCGGCGCCGCCGCCGATGTCCAAGAAGCGGCGATACACCTCGTAGCGCAGGATTTCCATCGAGGACGGCTTCTGCGGCACAACAGTCCCAGCCGGGAACACGCGCTGATAGACCGGCGTCGCGTTGGTCAACCAGCTCTGGGCCAAGCCGTCGGCTGCGGTGGTGCCCAGGGCCACGGGCGAGCGGCCTGCTGCGATCTGGGCGATGGCGGAGACCGCCGGAGAGATGCGGGCTTGCAGAATCTTTTGCTTGGCCAAGAGGAGCTTGCCGGCCGGGCTGTCTTCGGCCTCCTTCGACATGGCGGGCGGCGAGAAGCTCGATGCGAGATTCTTCGAGGCGTATGCGGCGGCCTTTTGCTGGTCGTCGTTGAACGTCAGCGAGGTGGCTTTGGCGATTTCAGCGGCGTCGCCGGCGGCGACTTTCTCGAAGTCGTGGGCGGGGACAAAGATGGACTGGACGCGAGCGTCAGCGTCAGGCATCGCGCCAACCGCCGTGCAGGACGACGCGTTGCGCGTCGCGCCGAACGCCTTGGCCGCGTCGCCGGTGTAGCTCACGTCTTGCTTGGAGCAGTAGCCATTGGATGCCGACCCGTGGACGGAGAGGACATCGGCCGCGTGGTCGGTGTCGGACACGCGGGTGCCGGGGCTGTTGGCCGCCGCGAGGGACTCGACGCGAGCCTTGCCTGCGCGCGTTCCGCCGCCGCCGCCCATGGAGCCGCGTCCCGCGGCTCCTCGGATGATCTCCGTGCAGTTGCGCGGGTCCGGCGCGCGGTTCAGGATCGTCTGCCCCGGCAGGGCGTCAAGCGTGTTGCGGCGGTTCCAGGCCGCGCCTTGGTTGCCCATGTTTTCCAAGTAGGGCCGCTCCTCGCCCCAGATCTTGAGCATCGTGCCGATGACGCCCTTGCCGGTCTCGCCTTCGCCCTTGGTCATGTAGGCGTAGATTTCGGCCAAGTAGGTGTTGATGGCGAAGAACTGGTTGTCCACCTCTTCGACGAAGGCCACATAGGTCGTGTAGACCCACTCGTGGAACCAAGGGTCGCCTTCATAGGCGTGGGCAGGACTGCTCGCTCCGAGGAATCCTGTGGCGACGATGCTCAGCGCCACGGCGGTCTTCTTGAGTTTCGTCATGATCTTGCTTGGCTTCATCGTGTCCCCCGGCTTCTTGTTCTTGTCGTTTTGGTGTCGTGTTGATCAGCGCGCCCAGATCAGCAGCCTGGGCCGCCGCTAAACCAGCAGCCGACGTTCTTGCTGATGGTGCTCAGGACGCCAGTCGATTGCTGCGTGCCCGTTTGGCCCGTGGCGGCGTTGCCGTTGGTGTAGATGGTTCCCGAGTTGCCTTGGCCCATGTAGACCGAGCCATTGCCGTTGTAGACGCCGTTGGCGCCGACGGTGCCGCTTCCGTTGGAGTTCCAGCCGCCGACCTGCACGCCGCCATTGGTTTGGATGCCGTTCGAGTTCAAGCTGACGTTGCCGTTGCAACTGATGGGAAAGCCGGGAATGCTGACGCGAGGGCACGAAATCTGAGTGCGGCTCATGATCGCGTTGTTGACCTGTTGGCACAGTTGCCCCTCGGCCTGGTTGGCCAAGCCGCCCAACAAGCTGCCCAAGTCGATGCCGAAGACGCTTCCCATCGACGAGAAGATCGAGTCAAAGGCGCTCTTGGTCATGCCGTAGCACCCTTGGGCGATTTGGCTCTGGATGGCAGAGCTCGCGCCATAGGTCTGCGTCGCGCCCGGAGTCGTGTTGCGGGCGTTGACCAGATACGGATCGACTTGCGACTGCTGGGCCAAGATGGCCGATGTGCCATCGGAGTAGTTCTGTTGGCCTTGCAGGCAATAGCACTGCGCGCGTTGAAGGGAGTCCTGAACTCCCGCGCACTGATCCTGTTGGGCTTGGGCGGACCACATGCCCGAAAACAAAAGCGCCGCCACCGCGAGTTGGCGGAACACTCGTTGCTTCTGATCTTTCATTTGGACCCTCCCGGACCGGTTCTTGTTGTTATGTGTTCTGCGTCGGCTCACTGGCCGCGCCGCTCATCGGTCGGTTCGCTGTGTTTGCCGATTGCGCTTGAATCGGTTGCGCCGATGGGGTCGAGAACGTTTCTTCTACTGTCAATGTTTTATAGCGCGCCGCTTTTGGTTAATCCAGTTGCCGCATGGAGAAATCGATCCTCTGGCGACAGCCGGGAATAAATGCAGATTTGCCGGCGGGTGTCAATTGCCGCGAAGCATGGACATCGGATCGGCGAGGTGAGGTGGACCTCGTGGCCCCGGTCTGGCGCGAGCGCCGTCTGTCGGCGGCTGGGCGCGCCAGACCGGAGCGCGCCCAGCAATGGGGACGGGATTGGTGTTAACCCGTGGCGCGACAACCGGCCAGCCCATTGGCTCGTTGTGGAGCTTGGGGAGTCGGCTGGCCCGGCGCTTTGGCGCGCTGCCGCAATGTTCCGGGCGATGCCCGATGCCCAACAAAGAAAGACAACAGGATGGAGCAACAAGCCACGCATTCCCCGGCCGGGGAGATCAGGATGTTCATTCGCGAACACATCCTGCCGCTGAACACCGTGATCGTGGGCGGGGCCAGCCTGCTGGCGATTTTGGATTTGCTGGTCCCCAAGACCGAGGCGGCCTCGCGGGCGATCACCACCGCGACCGGATGCTTGGCGGCGTTCCTGCTGATCTCAACCATTTTTCCAAAGCCCGTGGACAAGGCTTTGGTCGCGCTGGGCTATGCCGTGGGGCCGCGCGACGCGTCGCAGCGCAAGGCCTGGCGCCGTCCCGCCTGGGGCATCGCCCTGGCTCTTTTGCTGTGCTTCACGGCGGTGGGCGCGGGCTCGGTGAGGAGCGCGGACAAGGGCGGGCTGTTGGCGTCGAGCTTCCCGGCCATGCGCGAGCTTCAAGAGGGCCTGCTTTCTCTGGGCAGGGACATCGCGTCCGTCCAAGCCGGCGTGGACAAGGCCAACGCGAAGCTCGACACGCTGGTCGATGGCCAGAACGACCCCCAGCGGTCCTTGGCCACGCGGGGCTACCCGATCAACTCAAGCGGCTTGATGCAGGCGATCAAAATGGGCGACGAGGCCGCGGCCGGGCTCTTCGCAAAGATCAATCTTCCAGTGGAGCGCGAAGGCGTGGCTCTGCTGCTCTTGTCCGGCCCGCAGGATTGGAATGCCAAAGTAGCGTCTGCCCTTGACGCTTCGATGTTCAAGGGCCGCGAGGCATGCCCGGCCCCGTCCCACGCCGATGGCGTCAAGGAGCCGGCCAAGGAGCGGCTGGGAGTCTTCGCGCGGCTCTGTGGCAAAGATCGGCTCGTGGCGTATCTGCGCGACGCCTTGGCCAAGCCGATGCCGGCCAATGCCGATGCCTACACGCAAGCCAAGCGCTCGGCCCAAGAGAGAAACCTATCGATCTTGGCTGGCCTTTGAGGGCCGTTGTCTTTCGTCGTGCCAGGCTGTCGGCCTGAGTGCTCGCAAGACGGCAAGGCCCTTCCAGGAGGAAGGGCCTCTGCGCGGGGCGACGGGGTCAGCCCATGCGCTCCACCAATTCGTCGGCGCGCAGGTTGGCATAGCGGTGCAGCATCGCGGTGCTGGTGTGCCCCATGATCTTCATGATCTCGAAAACGGAGAGCTCCCGCTTGCGAAGGACCATGCGCGCGCAAGCCTCATGCCTTAGGTCATGGAACCTAAAGTCCTGGATGCCTGTGGACATGACGTAAAGGTGGAAGCCGCGTGACACCGAGTCGGGGTCTCCAAGCAAATGGAACACCCTGGGGTCGGTGGCGCTGGCGATGTCTCGCAGCCAGCAAACGCAATTGGTGGCTTTGATGCTCAGCGGAATGGCTCGCGCCCTCTTGCCCTTGGTGTGCGAGGCCGGGATGGTCCACACCCGGCGTTCGATGTCGAACTCCCGCCATTCAGCCAATACAAGCTCTTGGAGCCGGGCTCCCGTCTCCAACGCAAGCTTCATCAGATAAGCCCAGTGCTGGCGCGAGGGGGCGTCGATGTCCAAGAGCCGGTGGAGGATGATTTCCTCTTCGTTGATGAACTCGTTGACGACGAGCCTGCGCTCGCGCCTGTTTTGCCAGTTGGCCGGAAACTGCTTGGTGTTCAGCGGGAGCGCCGGGAATGGAACCGCCAACTCCTCTGAGCGCCAGCGGATGGCCGTTGACATGAGCTGGATTTGCGCCGCGATGGACTCGTAGGAGTAGCACTTGCCGACGCGGGTCTTCTTTTTCAGCATCCTGTCGGTGTAGTCCTTGACCCAGGACTTTCGGAGGTCGTTGATGGTGATGGATCGGCAAACAGTGGCGATCACCACAGGAGCGGAGCACTTGTGCCGGCGCTTGGCTTCGCTGCTTCCAACGAAGGCTTTGACGATGTCCGCGACGCTCTCGTTCATGAAGTCCGCAAACGTCGGATTGCGCTTCTTCTCCTGGCGGTTGTTGGCGATGATGTTTTTGCGGGCCTGTGAGGCCGCGATGAGCGGGCGCTCGACGATGTCGATGAACCTGTCGGCCTCAGCTTTGGTGGCGAACGACTCCACGATGGGCTTGTGCGGCGCGATGCGGATCGACACCTGCCAACTGCTGCCGCCGTCTTTGAGCTTGTTCTCTTTGATGTATGCCATTCTTCTTCTCCCTTGTTGTTATGCGCTCCGACACGCGGGCGTGTATGCGGTTGACAAGCCGAATTCGGACGCCCGCTTGGCGTTCGCCGAATCACGGCATCTGCGACGCGAGCTGCGATGTCGCGCCACACTGAAACGAATGACCGTTTTTCAGAGGAGAAACAAGGGGTGCTTCAGGGAAGAAATGACTCTTTCGGTTCTAGGACTCCGAGCCTCATTACCCCCAAAACTGCGTAATTCATGCACTACATGCTTTAAGGGTGCGCGCAACAAGGCAAAGCGCGAGTGCGCAACGATTGGCTTTGAAAATTCATGGCAGCAAATGCCGCAAACTTTCCAATCTGCTGCGATGCTGGTCGGTCAGAACTATTGGACGAACGGCATCAAGAATGCTGTTTGCCCGTGGTCTCAAAAGGGTTGACTCCTTCGGGGCTGCATCTCAAGCGCTCCGGGACCGGAGCGCTCAACCAGGCCGCCGTGGGCGGCCCTGGGCGCGGCGACAGCCGTGACCGCTGCGCGCGGCTCGACCGCGCCTGAGTTCAAGTTGGGCGCGACGCAGGAGCGCGCTTCTGGCGGCATTGGGCTGGTCCGGGGCCACCGCAGGAGGCCATCGGACATCAGCCCTCTATATGTTTTTTAATCTATGAAGAATCTATATAGATGCGCCCCGGCCGTCCCGCTCCGCCGCGTGGATCGTCCCGTTCCACCGCGCGGTTTCCGAGGGGTCGTCCCAATCTGCCGCGTGGGCTGTCCCGTTCCACCGCGTGCCTTTACTGCCTGATACGAAGACTGTCCCGCTCTACCGCGTGCGGCATTTATTGAACTTCCCACTCCCGCGCGCGCAACTTCCCACTCAGCCGCGAGCTTCGACGTGGCCTTACGAAAATCGTCCCGCTCAGCCGCGAGGCCGGAGCGCGGAAGGCAAAAGGATCAAAGCGCGACGCGCGACCGCGTAGTCGGTTTTCCTCCAGGTGAACGCTGTGGCTTTGCGGCGCTCAAGGGATCGACGAACGACGCGGCCTCGCCGCCGCGCGTGATGGAAATCGCCCATTCGTCGCTGTCGCGAGACGAATCATCCATTTCATATTTGACGATCAATCCGGGGGCCTTCGCTTGCAGTTGGTCGAGCGCCTGCGCCAGGCGCTCCGGGAAGCGCTTCTTTTGAGCATCGAAGCCACAAAGCTCTCGCATGTAGGCCATCGTCAGCGCCTTGCCTTGGTCGTGCGAGGACAGGAAGTCGTGCAGCCATTGGGCGAGCGTGGACTCGAGCGTCCTGCGCCGTTGCGTGTCGATGCAGAACTGTCGATCGATCCCGAGGCCTGGCTTGGCAAGGCCAGGATCGAAGTGAATCCACGCGCCGCCGCTGTCCTTGCTCACCGACCCGAGAAGGTGCCCCGATCCTGACTTGCCATTGGGCAGGCTCAGCGCGACGCCACTCTGTTCGAGGCGCAGCAGGCTGTCCCAGACCAAGTCGATGACGCGGCTTCCCGTGGAGGCGCAGCCCATGCGTTTTGCGAACTCGCTGAGCGACGACCGCATGCCTTCGTTCATGTCTAGCGACTGCTCTTTGGCCATGTTGACGGCAATCTCCCACACGGACTTGTCGAACATGCCAAGGCGCGGTCCCTCAAATTCAAGCCCATAGTTCCCTTGGATTTTCATGGCAGTCCGGGGCAGAGTCGCGGCTGTCCGGTCCGGCCTGGCCACGCCAAACAGCGCGCTTCGAATGGCGAAGGCGGGGAAGTGATCCGGCTTGTGGGCGAAGGGGATCGGGCATGGCGTGGCGTTCGCCGCCAGCGTTGGCAAGCCAGGCGCATGGGCGAGGACTGGGACCAGCGCGCTCAGGCCTTGCGGCTGGCTCTTCGCCGCGATCCGCTCACGCAGTTCCCTTGTTTCCGTTTCAACGCGCGCGGCCTCGTCGCTCCAATCGTCAAAGGAGTCGTCGCAGGAGGATGGGGCGAGTTTGGCCGCGTCAGGCATGGAGTGTTCGGTTTGTTTTGAGATCAGATTTCAGACACTCATTTCATTTCTCAAGGAATCGAGTGAAAGTCAATACCCTGGCTTGCGCGCAGCCGATAAAACATTAAGCGCGCGATTTGCTCTCCCCAATTTCCCGATTCCGCGCGCTGGCCGGCATATGCGGGGCAGCCCACACATTCGGCCGAAGCCGAGGCGTGGCTTCGATGGAAGGCTCGCGTCCAGTTGTCGGACTGCCCAGCCTCAGTGGCGATTCGAGCCGTGTCGTCCGCATATGGCGGGTCCCTCTCGTGGGGCGCCCATTCACAACGGAGAAATGCCATGGAAGGCCCGACGCTCGAACTCAGCGAAACCACCGCCCCGGCCAGGGCGCGCCATGATGGCCAGGAGCGACGCAAGGCCACCGCTCGCGCGACCTTGGTCGCCCAATTCCAAATCGAGTCCGCGCTGATTGGCGTTCCGAAGGTCGCGCGCATCGTTGGGCTGTCTCCCTCGACCATCTACACCTACATGCGCCAAGGGACGTTCTTCATGCCCTACCGCCTGGTCAACGGGACGGCGATGGTCAGCATGGACGACCTCGTCGATTGGTATTGCTCAACCGTGAACGTCAAGTTTCCGGCTGCGGCGCGGACAGAAACGCCGCTGCCGGAGCAAGAGGTCGATCCCATTGAGGAGCATGGGGAGCCGGCTGGCGAGCCCGAAGACCTCGCCGGGCGGTTGGCGGCCCAAGCCATCAAGGCGATGGGCTTGGGGACCGGCCGAGCTCGGCCGAAGGGCCGCGTGTCCGTGTGAATGACTTGGGGCTATCCCATCACAGCCACTCATCGTTTTGCGATGCAGATCGTGGCGCGCATCGACTGTCTCTGGCATCTTGCTCAGATGTCTGAGCTGATCGACCAGGAATTGCGCGATGCTGCCCGTGATGGCGACGTTGTCGAAGTGACGACCCTCCTGGCGCGCGGCGCCAATGCCAAAGCGGCCGACATCCGTGGCGACACGGCGCTCATTCTTGCGGCGCAGCGTGGCCACGCGGCTTGCGTCAAAGAGCTCTTGCCCCACAGTGACCCGGAAGCCCGCGGCAAGGTATTCATCAGCTTGCTGACCGATAGAAAGTTCGGCCTCGACGCCGTGCGTGACGAAGGGCAGAGCGAAGTGGGCTATACGGCTTTGATGCAAGCGGCATTGAACGGGCATGCCGAAGTGGTGAATGCTCTGTTGCCGGTGAGCGATGCGCGGGCGGTGTGCGGCGCCATTGGGGAGACACCGCTCATGCTTGCTGCGCAGGGTGGGCACACGACATGTGTCAAAGCGCTGCTGCCTGGCAGTGATCCGCTCGCGCGGACTCGCAGTCGCGGGCATACGGCCCTGACCATGGCGGCTGAAATTGGGCACCGCGAGTGCGTCAGGCTGCTTTTGGCTGTCAGCGATGCCAACGCGCAGCCGTCGCCTTCACTTGACACGCCACTGATGAGCGCCGTTAGAAACTGGGATATGGAGATGATCGACGTGCTGTTGCCATACAGCGATGTGTCTCTGAGGAACTCGCAAGGCTGGGGGGCTTCTTGCTTCGCCAGGGCGGGAGGTGAATATGCGCTGGCTGACTTGATTGATGCCTATCCGCGCCTCGCCGCGGAAATGCAGGCAATTGCGTCAGCGATTGGCCCAGCCGGCGACGAAGCGATTCCGTCACCGAAGCGGCTTTGAAACGTCAGACGCGTCAGTCCATGCCGCGTCCGATGGCGAGAACAAGAGTCCGGTTTGAAGGTGGACCGGATGTCGTTGGAGGCTTCACACTTTGCCACCGCGCCCAATGACCACGCCGTGGATCGTCAACGTCGAGGCGTCGTCCACGAAGATCGGGTGATAGTCAGGGTTGGCCGATTCGAGCCATGCGGTGTTGATGCCGGTCAGGCGCAGCCGCTTGACCACTTGGCCCTGGCCCTCGACGTGGGCGACGATGACATCGCCGTCCTTGGGCTCGGCCTTGAGGTCCACCAACACCACATCGCCGTCCATGATCCCTTCGTCGCGCATAGAGAGCCCCGACACGCGCGCCCACATGAGGTTCTCAGGGTCGCCCCGGTCGATGATGTCCAGGAACGAGGCTTGGCGCGACTGGCTGTCGGCGCCGATCCATTCGGGATGCCCGGCGGCGACGGCCTCCTCGAACATGGGGTAGGCCTTGGCCGCCCGGCGCTCGGTGGCGGCCCGCTCATGCGCGATTTGCGGCGCGTATTTGGCGGCCAGCACGCGGCCGAGCCTGCGCATGGCGGCGATCTCCGCATCGGGATCGACGCCCTCGTCGATCATCTCCTGGCGGACCTGCTCGGGCGTCACCCCGAGCAGCTTGTGCAGTGGGCTCGCATGCGCGCCCAGGCTGTTCGGCCCGCGCGTGTCGGCTTCTTTGTTCATGTGCTTCCTCTCGCTGTTGATGTTGCGCGCCATGGCGTGCTCCTTGTGGTGGGTGGGGCGGTCAGTGGAGCCGCCCTTCGATTGCTTTTTTGAGCCTGCGCGCCGCCCGCTTTCTGGCGGACTCGTAGGCCGCATGGCTCATCTTGGCGTCGGCTCGGATGTCGTTCGAGGAGAGGTCGGCAAGCATGCCGTCGATCACAGACTGGGCGTCTGGATCTCCATCGAGGGCATCGCGGGCCTCGCGCGCCGCTTGCTGAACCATGCGCCGCGGCTCCTTGGCCAAGAGCTGCTCTTCGACCGATGGCACAAACGCTTGCGCGTGCGCGCCGGCATGGGACATGTCCTCGACGCTCGCGCCGATGGACATGCACGCCTCGTGGAGTTGCCGGTCGGAGTTGGCGACGCTGCGCATGGTGGCGAACATGAAGGGGCCGAACTCCATGTGCTTGGGCCAGTTTCTGCGGCCGTCGAGAAGAAGGTTGAGCGTCTCGTGGATGAGGTCCAGAGGCTCGGTGAACCGGCTCGCGTGAAGGTGCATCCGCGCGGCCTTGCGCATGATGGCCAGGTCGTCATCGGACAGCGACGCAAAGGTTTCGAGGATTTCTGCGGTGGTGGCGTATGTGGTCATGTGGCTCTCTAAAAGTGATGCGTGGCCTTGAGGCGCCGTATGCGGGCCGCGATTCACTTTTGGACACTTGACTGCGCCGGAGCCGATGAGTGGCAGGCGGTGGGCGCTGACGCAGCGCGAGACATGCCCTTGCGCTTGGGCGTCATCGGCCTTCGGGCTCAACGCGTCCTTGGGGCGTGGCAAGAGGCTGGCTCTTCGGGCGCCGAGCTGCCGCGGCCAGGCTCGCGCGGTTCGGCCGGAAGCGCCCAGCGAAAGCGCCCGTCGAGGCATTGAAAGAGCGCCTCGTGGATCAGATCGGTCGGACTGGTGAAGCCTGTGCCCTGGATGCAGTCGGCGGCGATGGCGTGCAAGAAGGCGCGCTCGGCGTCTGACATCGCCATGTAGGCGTCGATGATTTGTTGGCGGGTGGCATAGGTGGCCATGGAGTTCCTTTCAGATGGATGCGGCCCCAGCGCGCGCCGAAGCCCAGCGCGATATGCGCGCGAGCAGGTCGTTTTGGACGCATGGGGCGTTTGCCCCGATGGGTGGCGGCATCGCGGCGCGCCTGCCGAGCGGGCGTCCGAATCCAAGCGCTGGCCCGCACATGCGCGGCAACCACAGGAGGCCGCATGGGCAAGGACACCAATACCGTTTACGACTGGGGCCAGGCGGCGCCGAGCGCTCCATCGATCAAGAGGGCGGACCCTATGGGCTGGATCGTCGGCAGCGTCCTGCTGGGGGCGGTCTTTGGCCTGTTCGTGCTGGCTTGGCTTTGGCGCCCGCTCCCTTGGCTGCCCGCGCCGCAAGGGCCATTGGGTGAGCACCTGAGCCACTGGGCCAAGGGCGTGGTCCACATGCTCGCGCCGGGCTTGTTTCGCGCAGACATGAAGGCCTATGGCGTGTTTTGGTCGGCGCTCTCGGACGCGCAGCGCCTCGCCATCGTTTGGCGGGCTGGCCTGGCCGCGCTCGCGGCTTGCTTGCCCGCCATCCCGCTATTCAAGAGCTGCATGACGCCGCGCGACAGTCTGATCCATTTGCGCGGGTCCGTGCGCCTTGAAGGAGCGGCGGCGGTCGGCCAGTTGGTGGCGCGGTTCAGGGACGCCGCCAAGCGCGGCCCAGACCATGACATCGCCCCAGGAGTGCCGTATCCATCGGAGATGTGGACGCGCCATGTATTTTTGATTGGGGGAACGGGCAGCGGCAAATCGACCGCGTTGAAGCCATTGATCGACAAGGTGGTGAAGGCCGGCGAGCGCGTGATCCTGTTCGATCCCAAGGGCGAATTCACGATGGGTTTTCACGAGCCCGCGATCATCGCCCCCTGGGACAAGCGCTCGTTTGCATGGGACATCGCCAAGGACATGCGCAACATCGGCGACATGCGCCGCTTCGCCGCCGCGATGGTGCAAGACAGCCAAGACCCGATGTGGGCTAATGCCTCGCGCCAACTGCTGGTCGGCCTGATGGTCTATTTGAAGAGCACGCGCGGCAACGGCTGGGGGTGGGGCGAGCTCGCCGAGTTCATGGCGCTGCCGCAGGCGAGCTTGCTGCCCATCATGCAGAAGTTCCACCCGGAGGCGGTCAGGGCGGTCGAGCGCGCGTCGGTGACGACGCAGGGCATCTTGATCAACCTGGCCTCGTTCTGCTCGTCGATCTTCGACCTGGCCGAGGCTTGGGGCGCGGCGCCGATGGACCGGCGCGTCAGCTTCGTCGAGTGGACGCTTGGCGGCAGCGCGCAGCCGCAGATCATCTTGCAGGGCCACGGCTCCTACACCGAGATCTCCAAGAGCTACGTGCGCGGGATCATCGAGGTGGTCGCCGCCATCGTCGCCAGCGTCGAAATGGAGGACGACCCCAAGCGCAAGCTTTGGATCATTGCCGACGAGCTGCCGCAAATGGGCAAAGTCCCCATCCGCCCATTGTTCGAGGTTGGCCGCTCGCGCGGCGTGCGCTGCGTCGTCGCCTGCCAAGACCTGGCCCAGCTCGAGGAAGTCTATGGCGAGCGCATGGTCAAGGCCATGGTGTCGATGTCGGGCACGCTGATCATTGGCCAAGTCATGCAGGGCGATTCGGCCGAGCAGGTCGCCAAGGCCATGGGCACTCGCGAGGTCGAGCGGGCCAACATCTCATCGTCCCACGCGGGCACAGGCGGCAGCTCGAACCGCTCGACGACTCTGTCCTATGCCCGCGACGAGTTGGCGATCTACAAGCCTTCGGAGCTGGCATCGCGCCTTGGCCCCACGGCCGACGGCAAGGGCGTGGTCATGGCCTTGGTGACAGGCGGCAAAGCCTACGAGCTGTTCTGGCCCAGACACACCATGCGCCGAGAGCGCCTGAGCCACATGCCGGCGGCATGGACCCAGGGCGTGGGCGGCGGCGCGCCAATCATCGAGAACAAGCTGAGCGCGCAGGCAAGCGACACGGAGAGCTTCTTTGTCGAGAGGGCAGGGCTGGCTCAGGCCAAGGGCATGGCCCCTGCCGGCAGCTCAAATGGCCAACGGATCTCAAGCCCGGCCGGCGATCCTCGGGGCGATGCGGCCGACGCGACGGCCGTCGGAGGTGCCAAGGGCGACGGCGCGGGCAGTCCCGTTCACCGCCCCGTCGAGAGCTCGTGGCCTGTCGCGCGGCCAGCCGTGGCATCTGTGGAGGGCATCGGCGCCGAGCTCATCGGCCAGATGTTGCGCGAGTCCTTGGAGGTGGTCGCCGCCCCCGTTCATCAACAGCCATCGGCGTCGATGCCGGTGGGAAGCCGCGAGCCGATCCTTGAAGCCGTCGCCCACGCGCTGTTGGAGGGCATGGGCGCTCAGCCGCTGGCGTTGGCGGGACAAGCCGCCCAGGTGGCTGAGCTCGCGCTCGACGCGCGGCCAGGCCCCAAGGAAGAGGTCCGGGTCGCGCCGCGCCCCGCCGCGCCCATCGTCCACGAGCAGGCCAGTCGCGTGGAGCGCGCTCAAGGCGCCAAGCCAATGCAGAAGTGATGGGCGTGGCGCCGCCGCCCGTCCGCGGGAAGTGGGCTGGCGTCCATCCGCCACCGCTCGCCCGCATATGCCGCCGAGACCGGAGCGTCCGGTCCAGCGCAAGGAGGCGACATGAGCGAATGGGACCAGTTCGGCGGTGACGGTGGCGCGGGTGGACATCCGCAGTGGGGCAGTGCGTATCGCCCCGATGTTGAGGAACCGGAGGCCGACGCGGCTGGCGGTGAGGTGCCCAGCCAAGACGAGATCAGCGAAGAGGACGCCGAGCTCATCGGCGATCTTGGCAATGAATTCGACGACCCCGAGGGCTGGATGGCCGAGCGTCCCGACTACTGGGCGACGCTGACGGCGGCGGACCTAGCCGAGTCCATGGTCCCCTCGCGCGAGGCGCTTCTGCGCTTCCGGCTCTTGGAGGCGTGGGAAGGGCTGCGGCTGCTCGGCCAAGGCCGCGCGCGCCTCGAGTCCCATGCCTGGGGATCAAAAGAAGAGTGGCTGCGCCTCATCGAAACGGAGTTCGAGCCCGAGCCGGCCAGCCCCGCGCAAGGCGAGGCCAGCGCGCCTCAGGCGCCAACCGCCACCCCGCGCCCCTCGGCGGATGCGTGCTCTCTGGCCACGCCGCCACGGATTCAGCGGGTCATGAGCGCCACGAGGGGATGAGAACAAAAGGGGAGATGGCGATGGGGTCAAGTCATGCTGCGGCATCCGAAGTGAGCCGCGACCAAGAAGGCGGCAATCAAGCGGGCGAGGCCCGCATGGAAGTGAAGCACGAGGTCGCCAAGACCTTGATCGCCGCCATGGAGGCCGGCAACACGCCATGGCAGCGGCCGTGGAGCGCGCAGTCCACGCAGTCGCTGCGGCCGATGAATGCCATCAGCCAAAACGGGTATCGGGGCGTGAATAGGATTTTGCTTGCGCTGTCGGGACGCTCTTCGAACCTATGGATGACATACCAACAGGCGGCGTCCAAAGGATGGCAGGTCCGCAAGGGCGAGAAGGGAACCATGATCGTTAAGCTCGTGGAGTTTGAGCGAGGCGAGCGTGGAGAGGCGGCAGGACCATCCGGGCAAGGCGAGCGAGGTGGAGATGCGGGCGCAAAGGGCGAGCGCGACAACGACCGCAAGGGCTTCGCCCTGCGCCGCTACTTTGTCTTCAATGCCGAGCAAATTGACGGCATGCCCGAGGTGGAAGCCAGGCCCGAAGAGGAGAAGGTTTTCGAGCCAGCCGAGCGGGCAGAGGCGGTGGTCCAGGCCTTGAAGGAGAAGACGGGCCTGATCGTCGTCCACGGCGGCAACAAGGCTTGCTACATCCCATCCCTCGACGAGGTCCGGCTTCCGCCCAAGAAGGCCTTCCATTCGGCGTATGACCTATGGGCCACGGCCATGCACGAATGCGCCCACAGCACCCTGCATGAAAAGAGGTTGAACAGGACCAATGCGCTGGGCCAACGGTGGGGTGACGCGGCATACAGCCTCGAGGAGCTCAGGGCAGAAATATGCTCGGCCATCCTGGTCGCGGAGACCGGCGTGGCCGCCCAGGTCAGCCACGATCACGCCCGCCGACACACCGAGCAGCATGCGGCCTATCTGCGAAGCTGGATCAAGTCCATCGAGCGCGATCCGATGGCGATCTTCTCAGCCGCCAAGGACGCTGAGGCTATGGCCGAATACATGCTTGGATTGGAGCGCCAGATGACCGCGATGGCCCCTCACAAAGAATGGATTGCGGAGTATGAGCGCTCGTAGGCCGCGGTTCCGCATCAAGCATGGATCGAGGGATTTGGACGAACTTGGTCTGGTGGCCAGACACTCATTTTTTCACCCGCTTTCGCTTCTTTCGGTCTTTGATCTGTCGGCTCGCAACCACACAGCCCGCCGTAAAGCCTGCGGCCTTGCAAGGCGTGCGCCGAAGGAGAGCGCTCTGTGGAAGCGGCTAAGATATAAGGTTGCCAAAATTGGGTCCGGCGAGTGTCTGCCAGGACCCTTTTTGCGCTCCATCGGGCGTTCCGATGGCTTCATGACCTGAACACGAGAAGAAAAGAACTGATGTCGCGGCGCAGTGAGATTCCGGTGATCGACCTGTTCGCCGGGCCGGGGGGACTTTGCGAAGGCTTTTCGTCGATCTTTGACGAGACCGGCGCGCGTCGCTTCGCCGTCAAGGTCTCCGTGGAGATGGACCCCATCGCCCACCGGACCCTGCTGCTTCGGTCGATCTTCCGCAAGTTCCCCAAGGGCAAGGTCCCGAGCTGCTACTACGACTACATCCGCGGGAAGATAACCCGCGAGGCGTTCCTGGCCCATCCCGACATCAAGGACGCGGCAGAGCGCGCCGCCAAGGAGGCGCGATGCGCGGAGCTCGGCGCCACCCCCGCCAAGGAGGTGGACGGTTGGATTCGTGAGGCATTGGGCGAGCAGACCGACTGGGTGCTCATCGGCGGTCCGCCGTGCCAGGCCTACTCGCTGGCGGGGCGCTCGCGCCTGCGCAGCAAGGACCCAAAAAAGTTCGAGGCCGACGCCAAGCACTTCCTCTACACCGAATACCTGCGGATCATTCAGGAGTTCGCCCCGGCCGTCTTCGTGATGGAGAACGTCAAGGGGATGCTCAACTCCACCAATTCCGGCAAGCGCATCTTCGAGCAAATCCTCGCCGACCTCAAAGCGCCGCGAAACGATCTGAGCTACGAGGTCAGGTCGCTTGTGGTCCACAAAGAGGAGGGCGAGCTCGACCCCACCGACTATGTGATCGAGGCCGACGACCACGGCATCCCGCAGAGCCGCCACCGAGTGATCCTGTTCGGGGTCCGCTCGGATGTCGCTGCGGCGACCACGGCCCTGGCCAAGAACCCTGAGAGCTTCCTGCTCACGAAGTTGAAGAAGAAGGTGGGCGTGAGCGCCGCGCTGGCTGGCTTGCCGGCGCTGCGCAGCCGCTTGTCCAAAGAGCCTGACTCGCAGGAGTCTTGGATCAAGGCGGTGCGCGAGTCGCCGGCTTCACTCGTGGGTTGGCGCCTTCCAGTGCGCAGCGAGATTGAGGCCGCGATGGAGAAATTCATCAAGCGCGCCGAGAAGCAAACTACCTTTGGCTCGACCTTCATCCCCATGGATGTCGCCCCAGGGGAAGCCATGCCCAAAGACCTACGCGAGTGGTATTTGGACCCGAAAGTGGAGGGCGTGCTGCAACACGAGACGCGCAGCCACATGCGGACGGACCTGCACCGCTACATGTTCGCGGCCTGCTTCGCGGCCACGCAAAAATACGCGCCCAACCTGCACAACTTTCCGCCCAAGCTGTTGCCGGATCACGGAAACGTGGACGATGAGACGATCCCCTTCAAGGATCGATTCCGGGTGCAGATGGGCAAGTTTCCGTCGTCCACGGTGGTGGCCCACATCAAGAAGGACGGGCACTACTACATCCATCCGGACCCCGCGCAGTGCCGCAGCCTCACGGTGCGCGAGGCCGCCCGCCTGCAAACCTTCCCCGACAACTACTTCTTCGAGGGGAACCGCACTGAGCAATACGGGCAGATCGGCAACGCCGTCCCGCCGCTGCTGGCCAAGCAGATCGCCGAAATCATCTACAAGTTCATGGCGTCGCCTCGCAAGTGAGCTCGGCGCGAGCGCGCCGCCTCACTCCGCGATTCGAAACTCCCGCGACTTAGCCAGGTTCCAGGCTTGGTCCCACAAGGCGCCGTGCCGCTCCATGCCGTCCTCGCTGACGGGGTCCATGCCGTGCCTCATGAAGACGGCATAGAGGACCATGTTGGCGTCGCAGAAGTCATGGGAGTGGCAGACGCCGCGGCTCGTCTCGATGCGATTGCGCTCGACGACTTCGGCCATTTGCTCAGGCGACAAGCAGTCGCGGAGCTCCTGGCTGAATTCGAAGGCAAGGGCGTCGGCGGTGGGCGTCATGGAGGCGGGCATTGGGAGGGTGATGGCCCGTTATAGCGCGCTGCCAGGCGGCCCCAAGGCATCGCCTCCCGCCTTGGCCTCGAATTCGTCAGTCCGGTTCCAAAAATCGTGGATGTGAAGCGTGGCTCCGGCTACTCGCATAGACGCTGGCATTGGCTGGATATCAGGCACCTGCCCGTGCTCTTCGAGCAGCCGCGCGTGAACGTCTCGCATGGACCAAGCGGAAGGGCCGATTTCCATGCGAGCGCGAACAAACTGCGGCCAGACTGCCATCGCTAAATCAGGCGCCTCGGTCCTGACGCCGTAGCCTTGCGTGCGAACAGAAGACCTTGAAATGGCGAAGAGCAGAACACTCTTGACGGCCTCGCGCCGCTTCTGTTTGAGCCGCAGCGACTTGTCGAGCGCCGAGACGCCGTTCTCCTTGATCCACGACTTGACCTTGCCGGACCAGTCCACCAGCTCGGCCGAGAGGTTCGCTGCCTTGCTTCGAAGCTGGCGCACGTCATTGGTGGAGTAGTCCTGCCACTTCAACTGGAACAGGCCAACGTCGCCGGTGAGCCGGTCATAGATGATCGCGTCGATATCCGTCAGGACGGCGCCCCCGCGGCGCAATTTGAGGTTGCCAGGAAAGCAGGCGTATCGATTGCCGCCGAACGCGGCATAAAGCTGCGCCCTCATCCAATCTTCGCGGTCCAGCGCGACGGCATGCTCTGTCCTTGCATCCAGCCACTGATGCTGGGTTCTGATGGCGACGAATGGGTTGCGCGTGATGCACGAGACTGGCCTCAGGACGAAGCCGTTGCCCAAATCGAAGAGCAGCGGAATCAGGGGGGTTGTGTGATCCGCCAGCTTCTTCGCCTGCTCCGATGTCATTGCCATCACATTGAAGGCCTCATGGACGACGTTGGCGGCGCAGCGGCTCATGAGGGAGATCGTCTCTTCAAGTTCGGAGCGCGATGTCCAGATGGTCAGGCTCTGAGGAAGTGAGACGTGGCCAAACAGCCGTTTTCCGACAGTCACACAGGCAAAGTGTTTCGCGTGGAGGCTTATGAGCGTCGCGCCCATGGCTGCGATGTCGGCTCCCGTGAAGGAACCAAGCCTTGCCTTGGCGCTGATGCCTGCCGCCTCGCGCCAATGGCCGGCTACGTCCAATGCTGCGGCTACGTAGTGCTCGTCCACTTCAATTCTGGCGTCGTAGGCCACCATCACGCCACGTCCCGTGTCCCACGGCCGCACGAGCGGCTCGATGAGTTCCTCAATGTCGGGCCTGAGCCAACGCTTGACCGGCGCGTCGGCCAACGCCATGTAGTTGCCAGGCATGCCGGAGAAGCGCAGGGCGTCTCGCATCGAAGCCATATTCCAGCCCGCGCTCGACGACGGCATTCGAGCTTCTGCGGCCTTGAGGCGGTCCATCTCCGTGGCGTCGGAGAACTGCGCCCGAGCGTCCTCGCTCATGCGGATTTGGAACTCTTCGCCATCCCTGGCTATCTCCATGATGCCCCGCTCGCTCATGTCAGCCAGACGGCGCAGCAACGACACCTTGCCGAACTCCTGCATGAGTCCGGCGGCGAATCCACGCGATTCTTGGGTGCTCTCCATCATCGGGAAGGCGCCCGGCTGATCCATTGGCTCGAAGAGCTCGGCGACGGCTCTGTTCCATCCCCAATACATGAGGTCGAACGATTGCGAGACTTTCTCGCTGTCGCCAATCAGGGCCGGGGCATGCGTTCCCCAGTAGTCCATCGCGCGGACCACTTCGATGAACAGGACAAATCGGCCCATGCGGTCGGTGGGCAATCGCGTGAGGACCGCCGCCAAATGCGCTTCGGCCAGGTCGCGGAGGGCTTGGGCGTTTGAATCGGGCATGGCTCAGCCTCGCGACGGCGCGCCGATCTCGCCAACCTGGGCGCCACCTTCGATCCAGGCGCTCATGGCGGCTTGCAGGCCCGCGGCGGCGTGGACATCGCGCGTCGAACATTCCCACACGCACAGCACCCGCCAGCCGAGCGCATGGAGCTTTTCGACCGCGCGGCGGTCGCGCTCGACGTTGGCCTCGAGTTTGGCCTTCCAGAACTCGGGTCGCGTGGCGGGCATCTTGGCGTATCGGCATCCCTGGTGCATGTGCCAGAAGCAGCCATGGACAAAGATGGCGACCTTTCGGCCGAGCATGACGATGTCGGGTGCGCCAGGCAGGTCGCGCCGATGCAGCCGGAAGCGGTAGCCCGAGGCGAAGAGCATCCGGCGGACGATCAGCTCAGGCTTGGTGTTCTTGCCTTGGATGCCGGCCATCATCCGGCTGCGGTCGGCGGGGGAGACGACATCAACCATGGGCTTGTTCCGGGAAGGCAGCGCGCCGCATGGCGATTGGTGGCCCGCCCGCCTACTTCACTTCCGGGATGTTCGTGGCCGGGGCCGAGTAGCTTGCGGCCATCACGGCCTCCTTGCATTCGGGCCGTTTGGCCCACTCGGACACCATCTTGCCGCCGGACGACGAGTGCAGCACGTCGTTGACCTCCTTGGCCCACACGGCGATTTGCGCGAGCAGCTCGGGAGACGCCGCCTGCTTGGCCCAGATGCGATCGAGGTCGATGCGGTCGCCGAGCTTCTCGGCCACCAGCGACACCGTGTAAGCGGTGACGTTGGCTTGGAAGGCCTGGAACATTGGCCGCAAGAGCTTCTGGGCGTCGCGGTAAATCTTGGCCTTGGCGATCATGGCCTTGAAATCGGCGACTGTGGGCAGCGGCGCCTCTTGGCCGTCGGCCGGCGTCAGGCCCGCCATGAATTTGTCGAAGTTCTTCTGCGAGCCCAGGCTCACGATGTCGGGCTTCTTGTCCCAGGCGGTGATGTATTTGGCCAGGTCGGTCTTGGTGACGCGGCGCGCCGTCGGGATCGCCTCCTTCAAGGCCTTGAGCTTGGCCGGCGTGGTGCCCTCGCGGGTGAGCAACGTGTTGTAGCTGCCCGAGGCGCGCTCATAGAACCATTGGCCGACGCCGTCGGGGCAGTAGACCGAGCGCGAGAGCTTCTCGATCTCGACGTGGAATGGCTTGTTGGCCGACAGGTCCGATTGGCGCACGGCGTTCTGGCTGTTGGCAAAGCGGCTGATGTCGGAAACGAGCGCCTCCTCCTTGGCCGAGTCCTGCGCGCGCATGACGATGATCTTGGCGGGCACGCGCACGCGGCTGAGGTCCGTGTCGGGATACTTCTTCTTGGCGAAGTAGATCGACGCTGTGGTCTGCCCGCCGTTGACGATTTGCAGGCCCTTGAGCCAAGCGATGCCGGCAGAGCCGTCGCCGGGCTTGCCCAGGCGCATCTCGTCGGCCACGATCACGATGCCGTTGTTGTAGGCCATGAAGCGCTCGGGTGCCGAGCGCAGCGTGTTTTGGATGCCGGCGTTGACGCCCTTGCCCTTGACGCTGAGAAAGGAGCGGACGTTGGCCTCCAGCAGGCGGGCGCCGAACTTCTCATAGAGCAGCCGGAGCGCCTCGGCCGGAATGGCCGTCAGGGCATAGTCGTAGTCGTCGTTTTCGCCCGGCACGAAGACGCAGGGCAGGGGAGCGCCGGAGACCTCGGCGAAGTCCACCACCAGCTCGTCTCGTGGCTTGCCCTCGGACCAATGCCGGTGCAGGCGCTCGATGTCCATGACTTCCAGGCGCACGGCCTTGCCGCCGATGTCGCGGGTCTTGAAGCTCTTGGACTTCGCGACGCGGTCGGTGATGACGTAGACGCGAATCTGCTCCAAGTCGTCGTAGATGGCCTGCAGCGTCTCGGCTAGCGAGCGCACGTCGCTCGACGGGTCAAGTTTGGGCGCCATCTTGCCCTCGGCGCACAGCGTCAGAAAGCGCAGGCACTGCTCGACGGCGGTCTTGGTCTCGGCGTCCGGGACAGGCGTGGGCGCATCGACATTGGCGTAGAGGCTCACGAACAAGTCGAGCTGGTCGTTTTCCTCGGACAGCGAATAGCCGCTCAGGCGCAGGTTGGCATTGCCAACCTTGCCCTCGAAATGGCATTCGACGGGCTCGAAGGTCATGCCGATCTCGGACATGTGGTCCATCACGATGCCGGAGAACACCAGTTCCTCATACAGCGCGCCGTCTCGCATTTGCGAGCGGACGGCGGCCTGCGTCTCGCGCAGGAATTCAGGCAAATTCATTCTTAGATGGCTCCCAATTTCTTCAATGCGCCTTCGACGCCGACGTTGTCGCCAGGCGCCTTGTCGAGGTCGATTTCATACATGGCTCTCATGATGCCTGCTGGCGCAGTGCCCGAGGTCAGGCGCGGGAAGCCCTCGCCGACTTCCACGACTCGGATTCCAGCCAGCGCAAACCGACGCGGATAGCGGTCGGCGTGCGCGTCGAAATAGCCAGCCGCGAGCAGGCGCTCGGAGAGCAGCCGCTCGGCCTCAGCATCACCCTTGATCGCCACGCGCATCGCTTCGACAAACTCGGGCAGGCTCGCGCCACTGTCGGTTTGCCGCAGCCTCGCCGCGGCGACAAACAATGGCTGGCGGGTGGAGTCGTCGAGCTGCTCGAGCGAGCCGATCTTGGCGGGGAAGCCGGCGGCCGACAGCGTGGCCTTGACCTCCATGGCGCCCGCGCCGATCTCGAAGTCCTGAACGCCGTCGAGCGGCCCCACCCAGGATTCAATGGCCTGGGCCTGCGGCGCTCCGGTCTCGATGATCGCCCTTAGCAGTGTGAGCTCGCCAATCAGGCCGACCTCAGCCTCGGGACTCAGCGCTTGGGCGCCCTTGCGCATGAACTCTTGCCACGCCCGTATTCGGCCCAGAAAGATGCGCAGCAGCCGCTGTTCGTCGGCCCCGGACTCGTGGCCCATCGCGTTGACCACGTTGGCGACCATCGCGCCGAACAGCTCCAAGCTGCCGTGCGGGTTGCGCGTCAGGGCGAGCCACGTCATCCCGTCGCCCGTGGGATCGACGCGCGCCACGGTGAAGCCCTGGCCTTCGGGCAGCTTCTCGGCGGCAGGGACCGTCGAGGAGGCGAACCCCGCGAGCAGAGCCTCGCTCTTGTCGGGGAAGCTGCGCCCGGCCCGCAAGGAGCACGAGCCCACGGTTGCGATGGAGATGCTTCGCCATCCCGAGGTGTCCGCACTGTCGCGCAGCGAGCTCCACGCGAGCTCGATGTCATCAATCGGCTGGGCCATATTCTTGTGTCCAAAGCAGGTGGTCCACCGCGTATTCGACTTTCACGCCAGAGTCGCTTGCGGGGAAGCTGACGCCGAAGGCCATGACCGGATCGGTCCGGCCGGCAAGCGCCTCGCTGCCGGACTGCTGCGGGTCCAGCGGGTAAAGCAGCAAGAGGCCGCGCTCTCGGGCTGGGGCCACGCCCTCGGCTTCCGATCCCCTGCCGCGCATCTGGCGGATGGAGGGGCCGTTGGGAACCTCAGGCATGCTGGGCTTGACGCCGTCCTTCTGGCGGCCGGCGTCAGGGTTGAAAGCCTTTTGCGTCTTCGCCAGCGCAGCGGTCCAGGCCGCGTTGTCCAAGTCGATGGCCTCGTCGCGCGGCGACAGCAGCCGCCCAATCGCGTATCGGTCTGTGATGTCCTTGTCGGCCGTGCGCTTGGTCATTGCATCGATGGTGAGTCCGCCCGCGAAGGTGTGGGCGGCGCCCGAGCCGCCGCCAAGCAACGCCACGGTCCACGAGGTCAGCTCTCCCGTGGCGGCCATGGAGCGGACGAAGTCGCGCAGCAGCGCGCTGTTGACCTTGCGAGCCTTAGGGTGCGTGATGAACGACTCGAAGAACTCCGCGATGGCCTCCGCCGAGACGCCATTCCAAAGTAATCCATCCCAACGCTGTTCGAGGCCGCCGCGCATGCGCTTGGGGTCAGTCTCATGCGGCTTGCCGCATGCGGCGATGAGTTTGTTTGTCGCGTCGAGGTTCTGCCCAAGAATCTTGTCGTCGCTGTGCATCGACACCGTTTCGAGCAGCTCGCCGCTGAACGACAGTTGAAGGTTCTTCGCCGTCCGCATCTTCAAGGGCGATGTCACCAGCAGCACGGGATGCGACTGCACGCGCAGGCCATAGTCGCGCGGGATCGCGCCACTTTCGCCATCGTGTCGAACTCCTCGCGCAGCTCCTCGGAGGCGTCGGCGATGTGGCCGAACCACTCGACAAGCTCCTCGGTGGTGTAGAGGCGGCACAAGTCGATGTAGCCGGGCCTGTAGCCAAACCAGCGGCCCATCTGCATCAGGGTGTCATACATCTTCGTCGTGCGAACGAAATAGCTGGTGCAGAGCCCTTCGAGCGTGAGGCCGCGAGCAAGCTTGTCGCCGCCGATGGCGATGACCTTCAAGCCTTTTGGGCCGTCCTCCGCATAGTCCAGCGCGTCCTTGGCCTTGCCGTTGACCATGCGCACGTCGATGTCCGAGAGCGCGTCGGGGAGCTGGGTGAGAACGTCGGCCCATGGCATGGGCGCCGGAGGCTCCTCGGACTCGGTGAGCTGATGGACAATGGCTTCGGTCGTGGGGACAAAGTCTGTCTCCCACAGCTCGCGCAACTCGTCGAGCAGCGCCTGGTGGTCAATCTCGCGCGTGATGCGCAACTTCATCTTCTTGACGAAGTCCTCGACCTGGCGATGCACCTCTTTTTGGACTAGGGTGTATCGGGTCACGTGCACAAGCATCGACGAGTGCTTGGCGCCTTGGCCGCGCGCCTCTCGGGCCGCGCACGCGAGGACAAAGGAGAGCACGGCCGAGCGCAGCGACGGCGGCAGCATGTCTTGGCCCATGTGGGCCGGAGCGTGGTCCTTCGGATGCTTCGGCGGCATCCATCCGTCGAGGCCGTCCTCGCTGGCGTGGTCCTTGAAGACGCGGGTCAGCGGCAGGCCGGCGCGCCCCTCGGGAGTCCGCAGGCCAAAGACGCGGGCTGGGCCGACGTAATTGGACGGCGCCGCGAGGTTGATGATGAACGACTGCGGGAAGAGGTCCGGACCTTCCTCGGGAGTGGCGTTCTGGCGATGAATGAAGATGTTGGCGAACGGCGTGGCCGTGTAGCCGACATAGGCCTTCTTGGCGAAGGTGTTGAGGATTTTGCGAATCCTGCTGTTGATGGCCTTCGGCTCATGGTCCTCGTCGGGCTTGCCGTCGGCGCCGATGTGTTGCTCTCCGGTGTCCACCGAGGCGTGGTCGGCCTCGTCATCGATCAAAAGAAGCGGCAGGTTGGAGACGAACCGCCTGCCAGTCTCGGCCTCGGTGGCGTCGGCCACATGCCCCCTGATCCATTTGAGCAGCCGCTCAAGCACGATCTTGTGCTTCTTGACCACGAAGAGCCATGGGCGCTGCTCGGGCGTGATGGCAAGGTGTTTGGCGATCTTGGTGTTGAAGTCGCCTGTGTTGGTCCTGTTGGTCGCGCAGTTGGGCTTGATCTCGAAGTCGCGGCCGTGCTCGCCGACGCCGATGAGCTTCACGATGTCGCCCGTGGCCGAGGTCTCGTAGCCGAGAAAGCCCTCTTCGAGCCGAATCTGCGTTTGCGAACGTAGATTGTTGTGCAGGCCCGCCAGGATGATGATGATCTTGTAGCCCGAGTCGGCCGCCTTGCAGATCAGGCCCGAGTAGTTTGCGGTCTTGCCCGACTGGACGTGGCCCACGACCAAGCCACGGCGGTCCCATGCGCCGGGTCGCGCCGGGTCCTCCATCAATCCAAGGATGCGGTCGGTGGACACATTTACGGCTTCGACCGCCGTGGACGACATGCTGCGCTCGAGCATGTCTTGGTATCGGGGCCAGTAGCGCCAATCCTTCTTGCGGGCCGCCCCTAGCCAAGCCTCGTGGCCCGTGATGTCCGCCATGGCCGTGTCTTGCCCGATCCAAAGGCTGAATCGGCGGATCAGCTCGGAGATGGCCGCCGCTGTGTCGATGGACTGCTCGTTGCCCGGCGCGACCACGGCAGCGGCAATGTTCACCTTCTCCGTGATGAGGGCGGCAGTAATCGGCCCCTTGTCCTTCTCGGCCACCAACAGGCTTTGCGCGATGCTGACGGCGGTTGCCGTCGCGGTGCTGAACTCTGGCATTCGGTCTCCCTGTTCTATGTTTTCTTGCGCTTGGGCTCGTCTTGGCTTCCAAGCCCTGCGACAAGCCCCTGATAGTTCTGGAACGGCTCAGTTGAGAGCAGCGCGCGCTTGGCCGCTTCCACGCTCATGCCTCTGCGACCGATCATGTCGGCGAACAAAGTGCCCAGCACCGCCACGACTGCCTCGGGCGGCTCGCCAGCGAAGCCGGTGCGGGGCGTCTCTTTTTGCTCGGCCGTGTCGAGCCATATGCGCTGCACGGGCACGGTCTCTTCAATGACTCGAAGCATTGCCTTGACCAGCGGCGCCAAGCCCCCTGCGCTGCCCAGAACGGCCGCCACGGACGGGTGAGACTCCTCGATCCGATACCGCATGCCATCCTTCACGCGCTCGACGCGCCAGGCTTGCTCGATGGGGGTGTTGCCCTGCGTGGGTGTCGGGGTTCCGCGATAGGCAAACACCCGGCGGGCGCGCTCGCGAGTGTTCTCGGCCAAGAGCGTCAGCCAAGGCCGCAGCGACACGGGCGGGCGGGCCGTGGATTTGCGAACGTCGATCTTCCAATCGGCATCGGCCGTGTTCGGTATGTCCAGGCGGATGCGCGCCAGGCGGTGCGCCTCTTCGCGGTTCCACGCGCGCGAGTTGCCAAGGCCAAGCCACCCACCCGCGACCAAAAGGCGCTCGTTGCGGTAGACGTAGAAGCCCTGTTGGGCAGTCCAGCCCGCGGGGCCGCCATTGGCTTCAAACTCGGCAGTGGTCAGCTTGTCGCGGTGAGGTAAGACGTGGCACTGCACGGCGACCGAACCGTAGTCGGTGGCGTGTTTGGTCACGGGCGAGGTCCATGGCTTGGCCGCATGCCCCGACATGAAAGGGTCCCATGGAACGATGGCTCTCCCGTTCAAGAGCACTTTGAGCCGAGCCTTCGGCCCTTGCAGCAGGCGATGGAACACCATCGCCAAGTGGGCTTCGACTTCGACCGTCAGAGCCAAGTAATCGTCGGCGGTGTAGCCCTCGGTGACGATACGGTCCATCGTCTCCCACAGCACGACGGTGCCCGCCGTCTTGCCCTTCAGTCCCGCAATGAAAGGCTTTGATCCTTGCGCCGGCCCCTCGAAAAGGAGCCAGCCGCCATCGGGATCAGCCGCGAGCTCGTCGAGGTCCCACCGCAGGCAGCTTGTGGCCCCCTTTTTGATGGTGGCGACAGTGAGCCGGCGGCACTGCGAGAAGGATGCGGTTTTCAGGCCCATGCCGAAGCGCCCAAGGTCATGGGCTGCCCGAGCGTCGAGCGGGTTCTTGTCGCCCAGGCGCATGGCGCTCTCGAGTTCGGCGTCGTCCATGCCGCGCCCGTCATCGAGGACAGTGATGCGGCTCGCTGGCCCGTGCCAAGCGAAGTCGATGCGGACTTCCTTGGCTCCTGCCGAGATGCTGTTGTCGATGATGTCGGCCAAGGCCGCGCCGGTCGAATAGCCCAGGCCCCGCAGGGACTCGAGCATCGCCATGGCGCGCGGCGGAGCGCTTCTTGTTTTTGGTGTCATCGCCAATAGCCCTTCCCTGGCCAGAATTCGAATCCCAGTTCAATCAACTTTCTGACGAGCCTGCGGGAGCGGTTGTCGGGCGTTTCTGTGATGTAGACCCATACCCTTCGCGCGTCGCCCTCGGTGTAGTCTTCGACAGCGATGCCACCCTCTCGCGCCTGGTCGAGAAGCTTGTCGAGAGCAGTGGGCTCGGAGCCTTTCGGTCGCTCGGGCCTTGGGACCGTCTGCGAGGTTGGGTTGGACAGCTTGGGGCTGGACGCCGTATCGGAGGGCGGGGCGCCGTCAGCATCGTCGTCAGCCTCGTTGGAGTCCTCGTCGCGCGCGGGAGGCGCAGCGCCGTTGAGCTCGCGCAATAGCCGGTCGAGCCGCGCGGGATGCTTCAACCGGCGAAGCGCCGCCGCCTCGATTTGGCGAATCCGCTCGCGCGTCACGTCGAGTCGCGCGCCGACCTCTTCCAGCGTCATCGACTCCTGAGTGCCAATGCCAAAGCGCATGCGCAGGACGTTTTCTTCTTTGAGCTTGAGCGTGCTCAGGAAGCGGTCCACCGAGCTGACCAACTGCATGTCCTCGACGATCTCCATCGGGTCGCGGGCCGTGAACTGGTCTTTGGCGTCGGCGGCGATGATGCTATCCAGTTCGGCGAGCTCGTGAATCGACTGCGTGTCCAAGGACGCGCGGGCGAGGACCACAACCTTGTGAACGGGCAGCTCGACGAGCGTGGCGATCTCTTCGACAGTGGGGGCGTGTCCATGCCTGAGCTCGAAGGCATGGGCGGTCTGCGCGATGCGCTGGGTTTTCTCGTAGACGTGGACGGGAAGGCGAATCGTCTTACCCTTGTCGGCGACGAAGCGCCCGACCTGCTGGCGAATCCACCACGTTGCATAAGTCGAGAACTTGAAGCCCCTGCGCCAGTCGTAGCGGTCCACCGCCTTGATGAGGCCGATGTTCCCCTCTTGCAGCAGGTCGTCCAAGGGCTGGCCGCTGAACAGGTATTTCTTGGCGATGGAGAAGACGAGCTTCAAGTTGGCGACGGCCATTTGATTGCGCGCGTGCCGGTAGGCCCCTACCGCCTGCGTGAACGCCAGGGCGGATTCAGGCTCACCCGCGAGCCTCGAGTCGGCAATGTCCATGAGAAAGCCGCGGGCAAGGCCCAACGAAGCGAGGGCGCCGCGGCACGTTTCCCATTCGGACGAGTCTTTTCTCGCGCCGATGGCGAGGCCTGACAGAAGCTCCGCGCTGGCGCAGAACTCCGCGAGTTCGTCGGAAGATTCTTTGACTTCAAGGCCAAACTGGGAGTCGTCTTGCTCTTCGGCGCCGGTGGCTTCGGCTCCGGCCTGGGCTGGCAGTTCCAGCTCAGCCGCAGGCTCGGCATCGAGCTCAGCGCTTGGAGCGGGTGGGGTGTCTTCTGGCTCAACCTGGGGGCCGGACGACATCCAGCGCAGGGGCTTGGCGCCGGACGCCACCGCGCGGGCAGCCTCCAAAACGGCGCTCACGCCCGAAGGCCATGCGGCCAGCGCGTCGAGCGCCTTCTCGATGCCGCGCTCCATGGCTTGGCCCAGGGCGACCTCGGCTTCCGCCGTGAGAAGCGCCTCGCGCTGGAATTCGCGCTGGTAGATGCGCAACGGCTCGTTGCGGCGGCCAGCCAGGTCATCCACAAACGCCAAGGCGTCGGCGACCATGTCCTCTTCGCCGGGCTCCTCATCGGGCGCGACGAACACTTCAAAACTCTCATGGGGAGCCGAATACTCAAACCGCTCGTCGGTCTCGGCGCCGAGGTCGTTGATGACCATGCCCAGAAGCGCGCCCGCTTCCGCGTCAGGCTCGCCATCGTCGCCGAGGGTCAGGTCCTCAATTGCCGATCTCGGGACGCTGCCTTCGCGTATGGCTCGAAGCAGAACCAGGCGCAGCCGCTCCCGCGCCTCCGCGTCGTCGGCGCGTGGCAGCGGCGTCGCCCGGTCGGGCAGGAATGCATCAAAGTCGTCCCAGTCGGCTGACGTGTCGATGGGCTGGTGCTCGGTGATGGCGCTTTGAATTTCAAAGGCAGCCGCGGAAAGGGTCGGATCGCCCTCGGGAGGCGTCTGGTCCTCTTCGGCTTCCCATCCACCCAGCTCGAACCCGTCGCCATCGCCGTCGGCTACCCAGGCGATCTTGGCCGCGGCAGGCAGCGGATCAGATGCGGGGGCGGGGGGCTCACCTGGCTCTACGGCGACATCGACGAGCTGAATGGCCGGCGGACCGCTCTCGGCTGGCTGCGTCATGATGAAAGCGGCTTCGATGGCCGAGGCCGCTTCGAGAGCGCCGGCAGCTTGCGCGATGCCGAGGGCGCTGCGGCCTGAGGGATCAATCAGGTCGGCGTCGGCGCCGGCAGCAAGAAGGAGTTTGCAGATGGCGGCCTTGTTGCGGGCCGCCGAAAGCATCAGGGGCGTTTGGCCCTTGTCGTCACGGGCGTTGAGGTCGTCGCCGCGGTCAATGTGGATTTGGACTGCGCTCTCAACGCCCGCCATTACCGCCATTCTGAGGAATCGGCTCAGGGGCGGGGCGGCTTGGACAGCCATGCCAGTCACGCGCGCGCCTTGTCCCGAATCGCCAAATTGGCGATTTCCGTATTGGGCCGAAGGTTTCCTCTGCCCTCCGGTGCAAAGCGCGGGCCGTGACCGCGCAGCGTATTCGTCTCTGCGGCCATTTTGGCTCTGATGAGTTTGAATTGTTACAAATTCTACAGGGGCGTCATAGGGGAAAAGGGCTCGTTTTCCTCATCCCCCAACGCCCGTGCGCCTGGCGTCGGTGGCCGCCACAACTTGGTTTAAACGGGACATCAATACGGCAGGAACATCGTGGCGTCGGTCGTTCGCGCGGACTGGATGGGAGAACATCGGGTGGTCGTATCGGACCTCGCCTGTTCGCCGCATTCCGCAGATGGAGCCACCGAAACTCAGCCACAGCCGCTTGAAGTGGCGCGGGTCGGAGGTGTGGATGGCGTTGGCCATGGTCATGCCCCCTTCTTGCCCGCCATTGGCGGCAAGTTCGATTCGAAGTCGTCGAGCCCGAGGAGCAGGGCGCATTCCTCGGCTTCCTTGGCGACGCGGGCTTCAAAGGCCGTGGTGCGCGGCACTTGGTCGTCGGGCAGGTAGCAGGCCATGCCATGGAGCTGTGGCGGCAGCGGCAGGGCGTATAGGCCGCAGCCGTGGCGCTCCAAGCAGGCTGAGCGCAGGTAATAGAACGGGTCCCGCTGCGTCTCCTCGATGGCGCGGATGGGACTCGTGGGCATGTCCTCAGTGCCACTGGCTGTCCAACGGTTCACTCGCTTGGGCAGTTCGAGCCAATCCAACAGCTTGTCCGACGAGCGCAGCAGCACGACGATCCAATTGATCAGGGCGTCGCGGACGAGGTTGTGCTCTTCGGTGAGCGCCCGCAGGCCTTCGGCTGTGGAGGGGCGCACCGCGATGCTGACTTGCTTCAAGGGCGGAGCGTCCTTGCCGCCCATGGCCTTGAGGCGGCCGGCGATGTAGCTGTTCGCCTTGGGCGACAGCCTTAGGCCCGCGAGGTCCGTCCTGACGTTGTTGATTTCATTGGCGATGACGCGGTCGAGAAATGCGTCCCTGCGCAGGAGCGCGTCCGCCATCTGCCGATCAAAGTCGGCATACATCGGCGCGAAAAATCTCGCCGTCAGCTTGGTCAAGGCCGTGTTGGCTGGGGCAGTGGATTTGGGCTTCATCTGGATTCCTTTCGAACCGCGTTTCGAGCGGCATGGGAGGAAGTGTCAGCGCCAAAGTCAATGCTGTAAAGAATGTTCTTTAAGGCTTTTTGGAAGAAATGGCGCCGCCGGGGAATGAGCGACGAGCGCTCGTGCACAATTTCCAACGGGCTGAGAAAAGCCTCGCGTCAGACCGTCGGGAGGCGGCCAGGCCGAACACAACATCAAGGAGACACCATGGCAAAGGGGATCGACCCGCAGTTCAAGCGCGATGTCGCCGCGTTGGCGGCATACGAGCCGAGGAAGCGCGCGCTGGCTCTGATGGCCGAGGGGCGAGTCGAGGAGTTTCTCGATTGGGCCTGGGGGGACGCGCGCCTCGCCGCGTATGGCGAAGACCTTGAGCGCGCCAACTTGTCACACCCCGCGGCTAGGCGCAAAGCGTTGCTTGATCCTCTTGTTCTAGACGCGGTCCTGAGGGTGTCGAGAACGAAGTCAATGGAGTTCAACGACAAAGAGCGGGCCAGGCGCCTGGCCGTCAGGGAGATCGAGCTCTGGGGAGCGAGTCCCCTCGAGATCGCGTTGGTCAAAGGCTCGCCCGAAGCGTTTGAGCAGGCGCTTTCTTACTGGGTCGATCCGAAGCTCAGATTCGCCACAGGCGAGACCGTGCAGCAGCCCATTTGGTGGACGATGATCTTTCGCATCTATGCCAATTACGAGCTTTGCGCCGACCTTGAGCCGATGGACCTCGAGGCTGGGCAAACGCTGCTGTTGCTTGCTTTGATGCTTGGCAAGACCGAGCAGGCTGAGGCGATGGTCAGGAGCGGCTTGTCGCCCCGAGGGGGCTGGGAATGGGATGAGCTTGCCGGCGTCGCGTTGAGAATTGCGAAAGAGCCCGACGAGTCGTTTGCCGCAGCGGTGGGGCTCCCCAGGGATGGGTGGGCGGCTGCCATCGAGTGGGTCAAAGTCAAGTCCCGCTTGTGCGACAAGCTTGAGAACGCATTCGATTTGCCAGGCGGAGATTTGGCCTCGGAGCAGCAGGCGAAGGCCGACGCCCTTGCTCAGGTCTCGTCGTTGCTGGACCAAGCCCAATGCCTTGCATAGTTCAGGCATGCAGATGCTCGCGCGCGTCGAGTCCAGCGCGCTCAGCGAGCAGGCGTTGCAAGCATGGCTTGACTACGGGGCGAACCCGACCAGGGGATTTGACAGCGATTCTCCGTTTGGCGACGGCATGAACCCATCGGCGCTTTACCAGTGGACATGGGAGGGCCGATTCGACTTGGTGAGGCAGGCCGTGGAGCGCGCGGCTTGCCCGGTGCCCCTTCACTACAAGGCATATAGCCAGACCTATGCGCCGCTGTTGGCCGTCGCCTTGGCAAGGAATCATGTGGACTTGGCGGTGTGGATGATCCTCGAACAGGGATGCGAGCTAGATCACCTTGACGATGCAGAGGGCAGGCCATGCCGCGAGTTTGGCAAGGGCGACGCTTTTGCCGAAGTTGTGAGCCGCATCGAGCGCGTCGATTTCAAGGGATCGACGCCCGGCGCGAAGCTGGCGAAAAAATCATTGAAGACGCGCGACGGCGTCCTGTAGCAGCCACTGACGGGACTGCCCATTGACGCTACTGCAATCGCCACCCGTTGGTGTCTCCACAGTCGTTCCAATTGTTGCCGATAAGCGCTTGAAGCTGCGTCAATAGCTCGACATTCCCATCTCCCCATTTGCTGAGGTCCGCGCTTCGGAAAAGTCCCCAAAGTTCGGATGGGCGCTGCCAAGGGTGGATCATGAATATGAGGCCCGTGACGGAGGAGAAATCTTGGTCTTCGAGAATGCCGATCTTGTCGAACGTCCCCTCCACACACGGCTTTCCCTCAAATTCCGGAGTGCCAAGGATGGGCATCCCAACCTTGCCAAAGGCGAGGGTCCAAAGATCGCCGGTGACTGCCTTTGAGAACATGAAGTCGTCGAGGTAGGCAGGTCGAAGGGCTTTGGGTTCGGTGATGAATGGCGGGATGATGCTGAGATTGATAACCAAGAACGTGTTTGGCCGTGCGAACTGGTCAGCCTTGATATTTCCACGGACCTTCTCGACGAGCGTGTTGATTACGCTCATCAAGGTCTGATCTCGCTTGACTTTTCCACCGTAAGGCTGCGCCTCGGATGTTGCGATGGCAACCCGAGCGCCGGCTCGTTGCTGAGCCTCCAAATCAATGTGAGCTTCAAGGGAGGAATGCAGAGCATCCGCTATGCCTGTATCACCACCCACGACCGATAGCGTTTTCACCTCAAAGCAAATGGATTGGTTGCCGACAGAGGCTGAAAAATCAGGCGTTTTCTTGTCTTTGACCTCTGGGATGCGCGTCAGGCGCAGCCCTTTGTCCAGGCACATGAGCCAGAAGTGCGCTTCGCCAATAATCTGGGCGAATTTGTTGGTCAGGTGCGGATTCACGCCAAAGCTGGCATCGTCTATCAACGCGCTCAACGTGGAGGCATAGGCCCGGAGTTCCGGCTCTGCCGCCTGATTTGCGTCGATGGCTTCAACGGCGCCATTCAGATGGGCAAGATAGGCGTCTTGTGCAGCGATGCGCGCGTTGGCCAATGCCTCTTGGAATTTCTTAGCTAACATTTGAGTTCTCCCGTTGTGGTTTCTTGAAATGCGTTCGTGACTCTTCTCGGGAACGGATTTTTCGCCCGCCGAGCAGGACGTTAAAAGAGATCGCTGTTGTCTGCCGGCGGAGTGGGTGTCGGCGCAGGCCCAGGCGTGCCCGCGGTCATCAGCCGCAGAATCTCGCGCAGCTTGTCCAGGAGCTCGTCGAACGTGACAACCACCACGTCCCTCGACGAGTGGCGGAACAGGTCCAGAGAGCGCTTCTCTTGGATCGTGGCCGGCGCTGTGCCGGCGATCACGATGCAGTGGACTGCCGACACATGCGTGTCTTTGAGCAACGGATCGTGCGCCTTGGCCGAGAAGTTGCTCAGGAGCTGGAACCGCTGGTCGAGCACTTGCGCCATCGCGCTGGTCAGGTCCTTGTGTGGCGCGTGCAGGTCGCCGCGAAACGTCTTGGCCTCAATCAGCTTGGTCGAGGGGCGCTTGATCTCGATGAGGGCGAGGCTGCCGGTGAACCGCTGCGCAAACAAAAAGTCCACGATGCTCTCGCCAGCGCCGCGCAGCATCGTCCCGCCGACGTGCGCCTGATCTTGAATCATGAGGACAGGATGAGGGAACGCGAGGCCCAGGACGAAGGGGTTGGCCTTGAAGAATGCTTGCCACTTCGGCTCGGGCAGGTTCTTGCCGAGCATGTCTTCGATTTTGGCAATCAGCTCCTTCAACGTGACCTGCTCGATGACCGCCTTTAGCTCCATCAACTGCGAGGGTTGCTCTGCTGCGATCTTGGCGGCGTCATCGCGAATGACCGTGGCTGCTGCGAGACGGTCGTCGGCGCTGCGGTTCTGCCCGCGCCCTCCCAGCTTGACCAACTCGTAAATTTCGCCAGGCTTCACCTTGGCGAAGCGGCGCTCGAATTGCGCGGGATCGGCGACGTGCAACAACTCGTTGAAGACGAGCAGTTGGCGGTCTCGCAAGGACCGTGCGCGCGAACGCGCGGTGATTGAGTCGATGGCACGCTTGATTGTCGAAAACCGGTCGATGCCCAGCCTGAACTTCGGCAGCTCCGTCAACGCGCCATTGCCGGGTTCGATCACCAATTCGGTGATGCCGTGCATTTCAAGGATCGCGTGCGGGATCAATCGGTATTCCCACTTGAAGCCGAGCCCATATTTGGCGTGTCGGCCAAAGCCAGTGGGCAGGCTCTCGAGCATGGCGTCTAAGTCCCTGATGTCCTCGGGCAGCCACCAGGGCTCATCCTCATCGGCCAGGATGGTGATTGTGGTCAGCTCGTCATACTTCGGGGTCAGGAATGCGGGGCGATACGAGGCTGAAACCAACGGGAACATGGTGAGCGCGCGCTCGGTCACGCGGGCGAGAAGCACCGTCTGATGAGTCTTTTCCGCGCCGCCGTCGGGGTAGGCATCGCCATGGGCATAGACCTCGGCGCAGTCCTCGCCGCCATGGGTGGACTTCCTCAACGACACCAGCATCGCCTCGGCGTCGGGATTGGCGCCAGGCTCGAGGCCGTCGCCGGGCTCGCCTTCGGGCGCCGGGTCATCCTGATCGGCAAAGAAGTCGTCATTGATGTCTTCAGATTTGCCGGCTTCTCCTTCGTTCTTCTGCGTCATCGTTGCCCCTTGCTGGTATGGATAAATAGGTCTTTGCCAGATTTTCCCAGCAACAGGCATCAGCCGAGTCCGCTGCGCACCTTGCGGTCCATTTCAAGCCGTGCAGCTGGACTTAGCCCCTGAAAGCCGCGATCAGTTCGAGCTCGACCTCGGCGAGCCGGAGTCTGAGCGGGACGTGGCCGCTTGATGCAGGCGGTGGACACGGTGAACGACCGTTGGGGAAATCCGCAGTCGTCCCCAGCCCGAGGGCATCTTTCGGTCAGCGCGGTCAGCGGCGCGACGAGTGGATTTTGCTGCACGCGACAAGGCGCGCTAACTTCTTGAATCGGCACGCGGAGCATCGCGCGGCTGCATGCAAATCGAAATTCGCAGCCTGGCGTTGGAGAGGCATTCAAGGAGTTTGCCGTGAGTGAGAGGTTCAGGACAGGCGCGCGCATTTGTTTGGCCGTGATCGCGCTCGCGTTGGTTGGGCTCGCATGGGGCCAAGACGGGCGTCCGGGGCAGCGGGCCTTGGGCTCAATTGAAGGACGCGGGGCAGGAGACGCGATTGGACGCGAAGCGGCGTGCAACCGCTCCGCCACGCGCATGCTGACGCTGCACAGCTACCTGGGGAATAGCTGGCAGATGGGCGTGGCCGCCCATAGGTTGGATGGGCGCGGCATTCCACGAGAGCGCGCGGGGTTCGCTTCAATCACCAACGAGGTGGGGGCGATGGCGCTCTCCGCGGATGGGAAATCGGTGTATGTCGCGCGCAGCAACCAACGGTTCTGGCCGGCCGAGCAACGCATGGTCTCGCAATACCAGGTCCATCCTGGCGGCCTGTCTACACATCAAATGTCGAGCGCCGACGCTGCAATCGAGGGATACCTGGCCATGCCCACCGAGCTGACGCTCGACCCTTTGGGGCGGTTTCTGTATGTCGTTTCAAGATTCCATGCGATGGGCAGTCGCGAAGAGTGGGACGCCACGGAAGATGGGCAAGTCGCTCGCTACGCCCTGGATGCCGCCAACGGCGGAAGGCTGGCGCCGCTCGAGACGCCGATGAACATCGACACAAGATCGGTAAGCCAAATCGCTTTCCATCCGAAGGGAGGATTCGCCTACTTCCTGTCGGTCAAGGATGCGTCCATTCGCGCCTATTCGGTGTCGCGCGACGGAGTCTTCGCCCCGACGCCCAACTCCGTGGTGAGCCTGCCTGTCGCCGATATTCTGCTCGCGGCGTGGGGCATCTGGCTCGCGCGCGACAACGAGTTCGCCAGGGAGTCGAGAATTTTGATGGACCCGTTGGGGCGCTTTGTGTTCCTCAAGACGCCTGGCAACATTGTGGCGTTTCGCATTCAAGCTGATGGATCGCTCGCTCGCTTGCCAGGATCTTCAGGCGCTCCAATGACTGGGCGACAGGCGGCGGCGGAGTGGACTCAGTGGGCGGTCGATCCTCGTGGCCGCGGACTCGTCGTTGCTTCCCAAGAGTTGGGCGCGCCTCGCTACGGCTACGCCTGGCTGCACCCGGTCTCCATCGGGGCCGATGGCCGTCTTTCGCAGGACCAATATGGCGCCCATCCCATCGAAGCGGCCTCGCCGGTGGGGCCGATTGCCATCGACGCCACAGGATGCTTCATCCACGCGCTCATTCCCGCTGAGGACAAGGTCGCCACCTACTACGCGATGAGCTATGAAGGCTTTGGCAGGCCAGTCGCCTGGATGCCATTGGACCCATACCCCACGCGCGTGATATTCCTCGGCCAGCAAAGTGGCTTGGGAAACGAGATGGGCGCGCGTTCGGGGCATTGAGCCGCGTTTCGTTGATGCGTGGGACGGGTGTTCGCGTTGGCCCAGCCAGCGTCACGCTCGGCGCGAGGCCGTGCGGCCCTTGGCGCAAGCCATCGCGCCGTTATAGTTCTGCCTGAACGCAAGTTCCCCTGCTTTACCTCCCTGAGCGGGGCCATCCCAGATGGTTTGAAATCCACTCATCCACTGGGGCGAGTGGATTCTTTTTTTTCGCGCCAGAGAGGTAGCTCCGCGCTTGAAGCCTAGATCGACTTCGATCTTCGTTTTGGCGGCGCCTCGGGCGTTGGCGTCTTGCCCTTGCCTTTGCCGCTGGCCTTGCTGATCTCTTCGCGTTCGTGCTGGGCATGGGCGACGCTTGCGATGAGCTTTTCCGACCCGTTCTCGCTCTCGCGGGCGATGTCTGCCGCCGTGAGTCCGTTGTTGTCCTTGATCCTGGCGTCGGCCACGTCGAGAAGAAGGCGAACGATCTCGCTTTCGCGCGACGAGTAGCAATTCACCGCATGCATCAGCGCGGTGCGGCCATCCTTGTCTTGATGATCCACCTCAGAGCCGCCAAGCAGGGCCGCGACGCGTCTTGCGCTACTCGCGTGCATGAGGGCTGTCTTGCCTTCGGCGTCTTTCGCGGACAGGTCAGTAATGGGCACCAGCCGATCAAAGAGGAGCTCGTTGCCTGCGCCGGCGGCATGCATCAACGCGTTCATGCCATCGGCGTCCTGCTGGTTCGGGTCCGATCCAGGCAGCGCCAAAGCGAAAAGCTCGGGCTGGCCGGCCAATACCAGCTTCATCAACGCGGTGTGGCCTTTGGCGCCTTGCGCTTTGACATCGGAGAGCGGCAGCAGATGGAGGAACGCGAATACGCGATTGGTAACCCTTCCCAAGTCATCGGCTTTGTTCCCGAAGCAGGCCAGCAAGGCCGTTTCGCCGTCGGCATTTGCCGCGCGCGCGTCGCTTATGGCGCTGAGCGTCCGAACTCGTTCGAGGTCGGCGTTTCGAGCGGCGAGGATCAGCGCAGTGTCGCCATGCTCGCCGACGTGCCGCGCGCCCAACAGCGGGAGCAGCAAGTCGAAATAAACATGCAACTGGTTTCGGGCCGCGAAGGTCAGCAGCGAGTCGCCGTTGGCGTAGGCCTTGCCGGGGTCGGCCCCCGCGTCCAAAAGCGTCTTCATCAGCGCCTGCGATGGCTTGGCATGACCAGAGGAGAAGCCCCGCTCTGTGGCGCTGACCAATCTCATGAGGGCGGTGTTGCCCTCGCTGTCCACGGCGTCGATGTCAGAACTCGCCTTGCAGAGAATTTCGGCACAGCGCAAAGGGTCCCGTCTTCGGTCGCTGTAGTGGCGCCCCTCGACACGGTCTGGCCTGATGGACATCATCAGGGCGGTGGCGCCCTTCTTGTTGCGCGCGTCCAAGTCCGTGGCGGGACAAAGGGCCTCGACGTTGTCCGCGTCCTCAGCATCAATCGCGGCCATGAGGGCATTGCAGCCCTCGTTGTCCACGGCATTGGCGTCGGAGTGGGGCAGCAGAAGGTCAACGATGGCGCGGCTCCTTCTGGCCGCCCGCATTAAAGGGGTCGTGCCGTAGTTGTCCGCGTGGCCTGCGTTGGCGCCGGCTTCGACCAGAACTTTCACGTTGGCGAGCTTTTCAGCTTCGATGGCGTGATGGAGGGCGTTCTTTCCATCCCCGTCTACGACTTCAAGGTTCGCGTGCGGCGCGAGCAGCTCAAGCATCAGGGGGCGATCCAAAAATGCAGCTTCAATCATGGGCCGCTTGGTCGAGAACTCCGAGCCGTATTCATCCTTCTCTTCGAAGGTTCCGCGGGCCGCCACCGGGGCTAGCTTCTCCACGGTCTCCCGGTCGCCCTCGCGCATGGCTTCGACAAGAGACTTCACAAGCGTCTTGGGAACGGCCTTCTTGCTGCCGCCCGCGAGAGCGGCAGCGGTCCTTTTCTCCTGACGCATGTCTTCCAACGTGGCTGGGGATGGCGCCGAAAAGCACGCCCAATCGGAGCCGGTGTCGTCGGTCCCCACGATCCAGCCTTCGATGTCGTCAACACGGCACCTGACCGAATACATGCACCACGAGAATTCGCCAGCCGCCACCCGCTCCCTGAGTCGGGCCATCGTCAGTTTCTTGCCGGCCTTTTCAGGAAGTCGGGGCAGGGTGGAGCGATAGCGTTCGCGGGGGAGGGCGAATTGCTCGGCGTTTTTTCCGTGCTCGAGCGCGAGCTTGAACACTGGGCCTTTGGTGTTGTATGCCTTGGTCGTCATGAAGTGGTTTGTCCCCTGATTTTTGGATTTGTGGAATAGATTCTGACAGTGTGGCTCTGCCAGTTTTCCGGGGCCGGCGCCGTAATCGCCCATGGCATGATCGTGAGCCATGACCCAACGCCTGTTGCTCGTGGACTTGGAGAACGTCCACAAGATCGACCTTTCCCTGCTCGACGAGACCTATCGGGCGATCATCTACGTGGGCGCCAAGCAAAACCCGCCCAAGGCCGCATCGAAGAAGGCCACGGCCCACCGCTTCCAGCGGGTCGATTTTCAAAAGATCGAAGGCACGGGCAAGAACGCGTTGGACTTCCACATTGCGTTTCAGCTCGGCCGAATCATCGAGACAGAGCCCGACACCGAATGCATCGTGCTGTCGGCGGACAAGGGCTTTGATCCGCTGCTGGCCCACTTGAACAAGAACGGCCTGCGCTGCCGGCGCGTCAACGCGATGGCTGAACTGATGCCGGCCATTAAGGTGGCCGAAGCGGTTCAACCCGCTGCGCAGGTCGCGGACCCCGACCTCACGGTCTGCCCGCGTTGCCACAAGGCCAGCACCATCGAGCACCATGGGGGCCGCTGGTGCTCCAACTGCGGATCGTTCGCGGTCAGGCCCGACCCCAGCCGGTTGCCGTCGGCGACGATGGGATGCCGGGAGAGCCAGCGCTCCCCGTTGGCCGAGCGCTTGGAGGAAGAGCGCTACTTGCGAAACCTTCCGGTGTGCGGTTGGTGCCACCAGCACAAGGACATGTCCACGGGCATCTACGACGACGGCGAGTGGATGTGCGGCGACTGCGTTTCGGGCTACGCGACGTAGCGTTTTCTGGATCGTTTTCGGCCTAGATTTTTGCCTAAATTTTAAGCAAATTTTGAGGTCGAAAACGGGTCAAAAGTGGGCCTTGAAGAGCCACGCGCCGAGCCCCTTCGGCCGCCGCGCTGTTCCCTCATTTGCCGTCAAGTGCCTACGCAATCGCTGGGGATCATAGGGGGACCAGATGGGCAAGTTTTCGCAGAATCTCTAGGCTTTATGCGCCTTTTAAAGTCGTGCGCGGGTAGTGGGCCATCATGGGCGTGTGGGCGCTGAAATCGGCCGGCGCTTGGCCGGCCTTCACGGCTGCTGCCATTGGGCGGCCCCGCTCAAGCGTTCTTGTCGTCGCCCTGGGCCAGGTCGGCCTTGCGCAGACGCACCGGGGCTTTTTTCTTGGTTTCGGCGGCGGCAAGGGCCGCGGCGGCCGTCTGCTCCTCGGCCTTGGCCTCGGCGGCCGCTTCTTCTTCCTTGATCACGCGGGTATAGGGAGCCAGGGTCTGCACCAGCTGCCCGTAGATGCGCGGATTGGCGGCCACTACTTCGCGTTGGTACAGATAGTCCGACTCACCGGTGAAGTTGCCGACCAGGCCACCGGCCTCGGTGATCATCAACGAGCCTGCGGCCACGTCCCAGGGCTGCAGGCCGGTCTCGAAGAAGCCGTCGTAGTAGCCGGCGGCAACGTAGCAGAGGTCCAGCGCGGCAGCACCCGGGCGGCGCAGGCCGGCGCATTGCTGCATCACCTCTTCGAACATCTTCACATAGCGCTTGAGGTTGTCGCCCTTGCGAAAGGGAAAACCGGTGCCGATCAGCGCCTCGGCCATGCGCACGCGCTTGGACACGCGAAGGCGCTTGTCATTCAGATAGGCGCCGCGGCCCTTGGAGGCGTAGAACAGGTCGTTGCGGGTGGGGTCATAGACGACGGCCTGCTGCACCTGACCACGAAAGGCCAGCGCGATCGACACCGCATACACAGGGAAGCCGTGGATGAAGTTGGTGGTGCCGTCCAGCGGATCGATGATCCAGACGTATTCGCTGTCGGCCGAGCCATGCTCGCGGCCCGACTCTTCGGCCAGGATGCCGTGGCCTGGGTAGGCGGTCAGCAGCGTTTCGATGATGACGCGCTCGGCGGCCTGGTCGACCTCGGTCACGAAGTCGTTGGGCGACTTGGTGTTGACCTTCAGCAAGTCCAGATCCATAGACGCACGGTTGATGATGGAACCTGCCGCGCGCGCTGCCTTGATGGCAACGTTGAGCATGGGATGGAGTGCGGCTTGAGTGGACATGCGTATAACCTGCAGGCGTTGGGAGTCGGGACTTGGCGGAGGAAAAGAGCGGGTCGCTAGCTTCAAGCTAGGGATAATGCTGATTTTACCTTGCCGGCAAAGCCCTTGAGCGTCGATTCCACACGATTCATCCTGGTTCAGACCAGTCACCCCGGCAATGTTGGATCGGCCGCGCGCGCCATGAAGGTCATGGGCTTCGGCGATCTGGTCCTGGTCAAGCCCCGTTTTGCCGATGTGCTGAGCCAGGAAGAGACCATCGCGATGGCCAGCGGCGCGGCCGACATCCTGGCCCGGGCACGCATCGTTGACACGCTGGATGAGGCGCTGGACGGCGTCAGCTACCTCTGTGCCACGGCGATGACGCCGCGCGACTTCGGCCCGCCCACGCACGCGCCACGGGCACTGTTCCCCGAGCTGGCGGCCAGCGGCCAGCGCGTCGCCTTTGTGTTCGGCTCCGAGCGCTACGGCATGAGCAATGAGGATGTCTATCGCTGCCATGCGGTGCTGAGCATCCCGACGAATCCTAGCTACGGCTCGCTGAACCTTGCCCAGGCGATACAGCTGATCTCGTACGAATGGCGCCAGGCCTTGGGTGGCTTCGAGGTCGAGGGGCGCACCGCCGAAATCAAGTTCGCGTCAGCGGCGGCCGTCCAGGGGCTGCTTGAGCATTGGCAGCAGGCCTTGGTCGACATCGACTTCCTCGACCCGGCCGCGCCAAAGAAGCTGATGCCACGGCTGAACCAGTTGCTCAATCGCGCCCAGCTGGCCGACGAGGAAATCCATATCCTGCGGGGCATTGCAAAGGCGATGGTCAAAGATCGCGGCAAGCCCGGTTGAGCTCAAGGGCATTGGACTGGCCCGGACGGAGCGCAAAACCGGTTGCTACACTGACCAGCCCACATCAGACCCGAGGAAGCCCGCCGTGTTTGCGCGCCTCAAAGAAGACATTGCCTGCATCCTTGAACGTGACCCGGCCGCGCGCTCGTCATGGGAGGTGCTGACCTGTTATCCGGGTCTTCATGCACTGCTGATGCACCGCTGGGCCAATGCCTGCTGGCGTCATGGCTTCCACTGGTGGGGCCGCTTTATCTCGAATCTGGCGCGCTTTCTCACCGGCATCGAGATCCATCCCGGCGCGACCATAGGCCGGCAGGTCTTCATCGACCATGGCATGGGCATCGTCATCGGCGAGATGGCCGAGATCGGCGACGGCTGCACGATCTACCAGGGCGTCACCCTGGGCGGCACCTCGCTGGTCAAGGGCGCCAAGCGTCACCCGACCCTGGAGGCCGGCGTCATCATCGGCGCCAATGCCTGTGTGCTGGGCGGCTTTACCGTCGGTGCCGGCGCGCGCGTGGGTTCGGGTGCGGTGGTGACACGGCCGGTGCCTGCGGGCGCCACGGCCGTGGGCAACCCGGCGCGCATCATCGAGGCGCAGGCTGACGCCAAGCGCGAAGAGGTGGCTGCCAAGCTGGGCTTCTCGGCCTACGGCGTGACCCAGGGCGATGACCCGGTGGCCCAGGCGATGAAGGGGCTGATCGACAACGCCTCGGGCCATGAGCACCAGATTGCGCTGCTGTGGCAGGCGATTGCGCAGCTGTCGGAGGCCGGCAAGCCAGATTGCGTGCCCAAGGACGCGCAAAAGGACGAGTCCTTCGACGCGGCGCGCTTGACCCAGTTGGTCAAATAGGCCGGTTCAGCGAGGCCGGATGGCCGATTTCGGCCTGAAGGCCTTGACCACCGCCTCGTCGGTTTCGAGGTAGGGCGCGCCCATCAGGTCAAGGCAGTAGGGCACGGCGGCGAAAATGCCGGGCACCGGCGGCGTGGCTTGGGGCAGGCCTTCCAGGGTTTCGGCAATCGACTTCGGCTAGCCCGGCAGGTTGATGATCAGGGCCTGCTTGCGAATCACGGCCACCTGGCGCGACAAGATCGCGGTCGGCACGAAGTTGAGGCTGATCTGGCGCATCTGCTCGCCGAAACCGGGCATCACCCTGTCGGCCACCGCCAAGGTTGCTTCGGGCGTGACGTCGCGCAGCGCCGGGCCGGTGCCGCCGGTGGTCAGCACCAGCTGGCATCCGGCCACGTCGACCAGCTCGATCAGCGCGGCGCTGATGACGTCCTGTTCGTCCGGAATCAGCCGGGTCTCAAATGTGATGGGGTTGCGCAGCGCGCGCGCCAGCCAGTCGCGCAGTGCGGGCAGGCCCTTGTCTTCGTAGACACCGGTCGAGGCCCGGTCGCTGACCGAGACCAGGCCGATGCGCACCGGCTCGTACGCGTCACTCATCGCCAGGCTCGTCCTGCTCTTGTTCGCCCCCGGCTGCCTCGACCTGCGCCTGTTTGATCAGCTGGAACAGCTCGCGGTAGGCTCGACCGCTGCGCTTCTCGGGCACCGACGAAGCATCCTTGCGGGCCGAGCGCACGACGCTGCGCAGCTGCTGCGCGTCGGTGGCGGGGAACTCGGCCATCCAGCGGGTCAGTGCGTCGTCGCTGGCGATCAACTCGGCGCGCCAGCGTTCCGCCTCGTGCAGCTCCAGCGCATTGCGGGCCACACCCAGCTTCGTCGCCGCCACCGCTTCGCGTATCGGCTCAGCATCGGTGTGGCGCATCAGCTTGCCGATGAACTGCATCTGGCGGCGCGTGCCTTCGTGCGTGCGGGTGCGGCGGTACTCGCGTATCGCGGCCAGCATGGTCTCGGTCAGGTTCAGCAGTGCGATGCGGCTGTCGGGCAGACTGACCAAGTCTTCGCCCAGCGCCTGCAGCTCGTGCGAGGCCTGCTTCATCTTGGTCTTGCTGGGGCGTTCGTCGTCGAACGGATTCTCGGACGCTTGATAGGTAGGTGGGCTTTTCATGGATTCGGTCAAGCGCCGGCTTCGCGTGAAGTCGGACTGGGGCCAGCGGGGAGGCAAGGATGATACCAAGCGGGTCTTTCCACAGCTTGCCTGGGTATGATGCCGGCTGATCCCATCGCTGCCCAGGCAACCATGTCACGACCCTCCAAGAAAACCCCTCCCCAGCCCGTCTCCTCGCGCGCCGACAGCGGCTTTGCCTGGTCCCCCGCGCAGTTCCAGCAGCTGGTGGACGATGCGCTGGCCTACGCCAAGACCTTGGGCGCCAGCGATGCCGCCGCCGAGGCCTCCGAGGGCGTGGGCCTGTCGGTATCCACCCGCAAGGGCGAGCTGGAGAATGTCGAGCGCAACCGCGACAAGTCGCTGGGCGTGACCGTCTACCTGGGTCAGCGCCGCGGCAATGCCGGCACCTCGGACTTCTCGCGCAAGGCGCTGGAAGACACGGTGCGTGCCGCCTACGACATCGCCCGCTTCACCGCCGAGGACGAGATGGCCGGCCTGCCCGACGATCAAGACCTGGCCCTTGACGCCAAGCTGCGCCCCGACCTCGACCTGTTCCACCCCTGGGCGATCACTGCCGAAGAGGCGGCCCAGATCGCGATGCGCTGCGAGGCCGCGGCCTTTGCGGTTGACAAGCGAATCACCAACTCCGAGGGCGCCGGTGTGTCGGCGCAGCAATCGCATTTCATCACCGGCAATTCGCGCGGCTTTCGCGGCGGCTATGCCAGCTCGCGGCATTCGCTGTCGGTGGCGCCGATTGCCGGCCGCGGCAACGGCATGCAGCGCGACGCCTGGTACAGCTCGATGCGCGACGCGCAGGAACTGGCCTCGCCCGAGGCCGTGGGCCGCTATGCCGCCGAACGCGCGCTGTCGCGCCTGAAGTCTCGCCGCGTGCCGACCGGCGAGGTGCCGGTGCTGTTCGAGTCCACCGTGGCCGCCGGCCTGCTGGGCGCCTATGTGCAGGCCACCAGCGGCGGTGCGCTGTACCGCAAGGCCACTTTTCTGGTGGACTGCGTGGGCAAGCAGGTATTGGCCCCGCACATCGATGTGGCGGAGGATCCGCATGTGCTCAAGGGCAAGGGCAGCTCGCCGTTCGACGACGAGGGCGTGATCACCCGGGCACGAAGTGTTGTGGAAGCCGGCGTGGTGCAGGGTTACTTCCTGTCCACCTACTCGGCCCGCAAGCTCGGGCTGCGTACCACCGGCCACGCCGGTGGCTCGCACAATCTGCGACTGACCAGCCGGCTGACGGCGCCCGGCGATGATCTCGATGCGCTGCTGCGCAAGCTGCACCGCGGCCTGTTCGTCACCGAGTTGATGGGGCAGGGCGTCAACTACGTCACCGGCGATTACTCGCGCGGCGCCAGCGGCTTCTGGGTCGAGGAGGGCCGCATCCAATACCCGGTCGAGGAAATCACCATTGCAGGCAACCTGCCCGACATGTTCAAGCAAATCGTCGCCATCGGCGCTGATCGTTACACCCTTGGCACCAAGACCATAGGCTCTGTTTTGATCGAAAGAATGAAATTGGCTGGAAGCTGACGGAGGGCTTACAACGCCGGCGTAAATGCCGCCCTTGCAACGGCTGTTCGCCCTGGGTTTTCCCCGCTAGGTCCGGGTCGGGGGGACCCTAGAATCTGCTTCGCTCAATGTATTAATCCCCCAAGGAGTGCCCTCATGATGGAACGCCGTTCCTTTGTTAAACAAGCTGGTCTGGCCGGTGTTTTGGCTGCCGGCGTCGCGCCTGCCGTGGTGCATGCGCAGGCCAATATCCGCTGGCGTCTGGCCTCGAGTTTCCCCAAGGCGCTTGACACTATTTTTGGCGCATCCGATGTATTCGCCAAGAAGGTATCGGAGTTGACCAGCGGCAAGTTCCAGATTTCAGTCCATGCGGGCGGCGAGCTGATGCCCGCCTTCGGTGTGGTGGACGGCGTGCAGAACGGCACCGTCGAGATGGCGCATACGGCGCCGTACTATTTCTTCGGCAAGGATGAAACCTTTGCGCTGGGTTGCGCCATCCCCTTCGGCATGAACAGCCGCCAAATGACCGCGTGGATGGTCGAGGGCAACGGCCTCAAGCTGATGCGTGAGTTCTACAAGCAGTACAACATCGTCAACTTCCTGGGCGGCAACACCGGCGCCCAGATGGGTGGCTGGTACCGCAAGGAAATCAAGTCGGTGGCCGACATCAAGGGCATGAAGATGCGCATCGGCGGATTCGCCGGCCGCGTGCTTGAGCGCATGGGCGGCGTGCCGCAGAACATCCCTGGTGGCGAGATCTACTCGGCACTCGAGAAGGGTACGATCGACGCTGCTGAATGGGTGGGGCCGTACGACGACCTGAAGCTGGGCTTCAACAAGGTCGCGCCGAACTACTACTACCCAGGCTGGTGGGAGGGCGGCCCGCAGCTGGACTTCTTCATCAACACCAAGGCCTATGAGGCACTGACGCCCGAGTACAAGGCCGTGGTGGAGTGCGCGGCTGCGGTGGCCCACACCGATATGCAGGCCAAGTACGATGCCAAGAACCCGGCGGCACTGAAGCAGCTGGTGGGCTCGGGCACCAAGCTGTTCCGCTTCCCCAAGGACGTGATGGATGCGGCCTTCAAGGAGTCCATGGCCATCTATGCCGAGCTGTCGGGCAAGAATGCGAACTGGAAGAAGGTTTACGAAGACTTCAGCGCCTTCCGCCGCGACCAGAACCTGTGGTTCCGCTTTGCCGAGGCTGGCTTCGACGACTTCATGCAGTCGCAGAAGCTGTAATCGGCACGGCCCGACCCAAGCCCCGGGTGCCTCGCACCCGGGGCTTTTTTTCGTCTCTGGTCGGGCGGGCAGGCAGTGCCCAGAAAAAAGCCAGCCTCAAGGGCTGGCTTCTGGGCTCCGCGAATCGCGCGGGTTCTACTTCTTGGACTCACCCTCCATCGAACGCTTGACCGCTTCCATCGGGTCCTCAGCCGCCGCCTCGGCCGGACTCGACGCCGCCGGTGCGAACAGCTTGGCGTTGTCGGCCGAGCCACCGTCTCCGGTTTCGGACGTGCGGCTGGAGCCGAGGTCCTGCAGCATCTCGGAGGCCTTGTTCATGTCCACCACCTTGGGCTTGTCGAGGAACATCGTCACCGTCTGCGGCACGAAGATGACGATGGCCACCAGCACCAGTTGCATGATCACCCAGGGGAATGCCCCCAGATAAATATCCTTGGACTCGACCTTGCGCGGAATCGAGCCGTTCTTGAACAGGGTATCGGAGATGCCGCGCAGATAGAACAGCGCAAAGCCGAAAGGCGGGTGCATGAAGCTGGTCTGCATATTGACGCAGAGCATCACACCGAACCAGACCAGATCGATACCCATCTTCTCAGCCACCGGCCCCAGGAAGGGCAGGATGATGAAGGCGATCTCGAAGAAGTCCAGGAAGAAGGCCAGGAAGAAGATGAAGATATTGACGACGATCAGGAAGCCGATCTGACCGCCCGGCAGGCCGGACAGCATGTGCTCGATCCAGACGCCGCCTTCCACTCCCTGGAACACCAGCGAGAAGGTGCGCGAGCCGATCAGGATGAACACGACCATCGCGGTGATGCGCATCGTGCCGACCATCGTGCCCTTGATCAGCTCCAGGTTCAGCCGGCCATGCATGGCCGCCAGGATGAAGGCACCGACCGCGCCCATCGCACCGGCCTCGGTCGGCGTGCAGATGGCGGTGTTGATGCCCGGCAGGCCCCCCATGCTGCCCAGCACGGCAAAGATCAGGATGGCCGAGGGCACGATACCGCGCAGGCACTTCTTCCACAACGCCCAGCCTTGCAGCGTGCGGGCCTCCTTGGGCACGCCCGGAACATGCTCGGGCTTCACGCGGCTGAGCAGGAAGGTATAGAGGGCGAAAATCAGCACCTGCAGGATCGACGGCCCCCAGGCGCCCTTGTACATATCGCCGACGGGGCGGCCGAGCTGATCGGCCAGCACCACCAGCACCAGGGACGGCGGCACCAGCTGCGTGATCGTGCCCGAGGCTGCCAGCACGCCGGTGGCATAACGCATGTTGTAGCCGTAGCGCATCATCACCGGCAGCGAGATCATCGTCATCGCGATCACCTGGCCGGCCACCGTGCCGGTGATGGCGCCGAGAATGAAGCCGACGATGATGACCGAATAGCCCAGGCCGCCACGCATCGGGCCGAACAGCTGACCCATCGAGTCCAGCATGTCCTCGGCCAGGCCGCAGCGCTCCAGCAAGGCCCCCATCAAGGTGAAGAAGGGAATTGCCAGCAGCAGGTCGTTGCTGAGAATGCCGAACACGTTCTGCGGCAGGGCGGCCATGAACTCCTGCGGAAACCAACCCTGGCTCACCGCAAAAGCGCCACAAGCCAGGCCCAGTGCGGCCAACGAGAAGGCGACGGGGAAGCCGATCAACATGACGATGATCAGGCCCGCGAACATCAGCGGGGGGAAACTCTCCATTGCCATCATTGCAGCGGCCTCTCGTAGTGCATGTCCATTTCAAACGTGTGGGTCAACCAGCCGATGCGCTTGATGACTTCAGACACGCCCTGCAACCAGAGCAGGGCAAAGCCCAGCGGCAGGGTCAGCACGGCCGGCCAGCGGATCAGGCCACCCGCGTTGTTGGACATTTCTCCACTGGTGAACAACTTCCAGGCATAGCTGACCAGCCCCAAGCTGGCGACGCTGTCCTCGGGCCGCAGACCGGTCGTCAGCTTGACGATGAAGTACTTCCAGGACAGCAGGCAGATGAAACCGATCACCGGCAGCAAGAAGAAGATCAGACCGAACAGGTCGATATAGACCTTGCCATGGCCACCGAAACGGCTGTAGAAAATGTCCACGCGCACGTGCTCGTTCAGGCGCAGCACCTGCGACGCACCGAACATTACGCAGGCGGCGAACAAGTACCACTGGATCTCGAGGAAGGAGTTGGAGCTGTAGTCCAGCGTGTAGCGCACGACCGCATTGGTGGCGCTGATGAAGCACGAGAGCATGACGGCCCAGGCGGCAAAGGTGCCGAACCGGTCGTTCACGCTGTCAATGCCTTTGGCAAAGGCAAGCAGGGCTTTCATGGGGAGGTCCGTACAGTAAAACACAGAGCGGCTTGCCGGGCACCGGGTGCCCGCACAAGCCGTCCTCGGCCAAGCAATCTGGCGTTAGCGCACTGTAGCCAGTGGCAGCTGTACGAAAGCTGAATTTGCCCTGGATCCAGGGTATTCACTGAGGCGGTGCAGGCGGCCGCGGAGCGCCCCAAGACGGGGCGTCATCTCATGCAGCGGTGGCCGCCTGGTACAGCTTGGTCGAGCGCGCGCCCGAGCGGCAGAACGCGAGGATGGGGCGGGGCAGGGTGCTCAGCAGTGACCGGAACTGCGCGATCTCTTCGGGTGACTGGTAGGCACCATTGACGGGCAGATAGCGGTATTCCAGGCCCGCGGCACGGGCCGCCGCTTCCACCTGCGCGCTGGAAGGTTGATCCGGCCCACCCTCGAAATCCGGGCGGTTGTTGATCACGCTCTTGACGCCCTGATCGGCCAGCGCCTGCATGGCCGCGGCGTCCAGTTGCGGGGCGACGCAGACGTCGGCGTCGATTTGCCTGATGGGGAGTTGCATGCTTATTGACCCTTGCCTGGCTTCAGTTGCTCAATGCCTTCTTGACGGCCGCCGAGACCAGGCCCATATCGGCCTTGCCGGCCAGCTTGGCCTTGACCTCGCCCATCACCTTGCCCATGGCGCCGGGGCCGCTGGCGCCCAGTGCGGCGACGATGGCGGCCACCTCGGCATCGATCTCGGCGGCGCTCAGGCGCTGCGGCAGATAGGCTTCCAGCACCAGCAGCTCGGCGCTTTCCTTGTCGGCCAGATCCTGGCGACCGGCGGCACTGAACTGGCTGATCGAGTCCTTGCGCTGCTTGATCAGCTTGTCGACGATGGCAATCAGCGCCGCGTCATCGACGACGACGCGTTCATCGACCTCTTTTTGCTTGACCGCGGCCAGCAGCAAACGGATGGTGGAGAGGCGCGCGCTGTCCTTGGCGCGCATCGCGTTCTTCATGTCTTCGGTGACTTGGTCTTTCAGGCTCATGGTGTGCTTTCAGGTGCTAGGTCGAGGACGTGCAGGCAAAGAAAAAGCCCGCCACGGCGTCCCGTGCGGGCTTTATTCTGCGTGAAGCGCTGAAGAATCAGTACAGCTTCTTGGGCAGCTGCATGCTGCGCACGCGCTTGAAGTGACGCTTGACAGCGGCTGCCTTCTTGCGCTTGCGTTCAGCGGTGGGCTTTTCATAGAACTCGCGTGCGCGCAGTTCGGTCAGCAGACCCAGTTTTTCAATGGTGCGCTTGAAGCGGCGCAGTGCGACGTCGAACGGCTCGTTCTCTTTGACGCGAATCGTGGTCATGAAAAGGGAAATCCTTCAGTTGTGCGCTCGGTGTTCGCTAGGGCAGTATTTCTGCCCTTAAAGCGGAATTTCCGGAATCCGCTTCCGAATCGACGCGCGGGGTTTGCCAGCAAAGAGCGGGATTATAGCCCTGTTTTTGCACTATTGCCAAGATGAGCCACCCGGCGCAGCCAGGAACTCACTGTGCGGCCAGGGGTAGGGCACGTGCGCAGGCCGCCGCGCTGGCCCAAGCCCATTGGAAGTTGTAGCCGCCCAGCCAACCTGTGACGTCGACCACCTCGCCGATGAAATGCAGGCCAGGCACCTTCTGACTCTCCATGCTTTGCGAGCTCAGTTCGCGGGTGTCCACGCCGCCCAGTGTGACCTCGGCCTTGCGGTAGCCCTCGGTGCCATCGGGCTGCAGCTCCCAGGCTTGCAGGCGCTGGGCCAGGGCTTGCAGGTCCTTGTCCTTGGCCTGGGGCATGGCCAGGCCGGCATCCAGCCGCTGCAACTCCAGCCAGGCCTGTGCCAGGCGCTGAGGCAGGTGCGCCGACAACTCGTTGCCGAGTTGCCGGCGTGAGGCGGACTTGGCCGTCAGCAATAGCACGGCAAGATCCTGGTTGGGCGCCAGATCGATCGTCAGAGGCTGGCCCTCGACCCAGTAGCTCGATATTTGCAAAATCGCCGGACCGCTGAGGCCACGGTGGGTGAACAGCAGATCCTCGACAAAACTACCGCGCGTCTTGCCCCTGCCGGTGCCGACTTCGACCTCCAGCGACAGGCCAGACAAGCTGGAAAATGGCCCCCAGGACGCCGGCGCGAAGGTCAGCGGCACCAAGCCCGGACGCAGCGGCACGATACGGTGGCCGAATTGCTGAGCCAGGCGGTGGCCCCAGTCACTGGCGCCAATCTTTGGAATCGACAGGCCGCCGGTGGCCACCACCACGCGGGTGGTCTGCACCGCGCCGCGGTCGGTGTCGAGCTCGAAGCCGACCTCGGTCTTGCGAACCTCCGCCACGCGGCAGGGCTGCCAGCGCTGCACGCTGCCCTGTTCGCATTCGCTCAGCAGCATGGCGATCAGTTGCTCGGCCGATTGATCGCAGAACAGCTGTCCCTTGTGCTTTTCGTGGAAGGCGATGCCGTGGCGCTGCACCAGCGCGACAAAGTCGGCCGGGGTGTAGCGGGCAAGGGCCGAACGGCAAAAGTTCGGATTCTCGGACAGGAAGTTGGCCGGTGTGGCGTCGCGGTTGGTGAAATTCGCCCGCCCGCCGCCGGAAATGCGAATCTTCTCGGCCAGCTTGCCGGCGTGATCGATCAGCAGCACTCGCAGACCGCGCTGGCCGGCGATACCGGCACAGAACAGGCCGGCCGCTCCGGCACCCACAACGACAAGGTCAAACCGGTTCATGGGTTTGGCCGACCAGGAAACAGGAGGCAAGGAACTTGGGCCGGGTTGGATCGATCATTTGCATGTGGCGATTATCAGCGTCTCTTCAAACGCCCTGGCCGAGGCCCTGACGACGTGCGCCTGTGTGGCTGTCAAGCAATTGCGGAATACCAAAACCGGCAAAAGCATTGCATTTCGCACGATCGAGGTCGGGTTTTCAAACTTTTCCCAAATGCTCACCCTTTGTGGGCTGAAACCCTGCAGTGCTTGGATACCATCGCTGTGTTGCCTTCAATTTAGGGGGGAACCGTTACAGAAAGCCCTTTGGCACTTGAACTGCTTGAACGGGCGCAGGAACATAGAGCATCCCCCTGCGAGACCCATGCCAACGGCACTGCCAAGTTGAAAATACTCAATGGACCACCTCGCACCTCTGCGCACCGACAACCCGATGGCCCCGGAAGAGCTGGCATCCTTGCTGGAACTCATCGGCTCACAGAACTCGGAGACCGTGGCGCTAATCCAGTCCTTGCTCCAGGTAGCTGGTGGCGTATTGCTGGTCAAGGCGGTGCAAACCGGCCGCTATGTGTTCGGCAGTGACGGGGCGGCGCAGCTGTTTGATCGGCCTCTGGAACAGTTGCTGGGTGCCAGCGATGCCGAGTTGATGAGTCCCGATGAGGCCAATGCCATGCGCAAGGCCGAGCAGGCGGTATTGGCGCAGCGCTCGCAGGTGCTCAGCGAGCACAAGTTGGAGCGCGACGGCCGTAAACGCGAGTTCACGGTCACCCGCCTGCCACTAGGAGCGGGCCATCTGGGCGCCATATGGGTAAACCGCACTCAGGAGCGGCTGCAGGAGGCCTTGCTCAGGCGTGCGCTGGAACAACTCGAGCAGCAGCAGGCTGCCAATGAGCAGATGCGGCGGGAGTTGCAGCTGGGCAGCGGCAGAGATGCGACCACCGGCCTCTATCTGCGTGCACAGTTCGAAGACCAGTTGCGTCGGGAAGTTGATCTGTCCACGCGCGAGCATCGCGAGTTCGCCCTGGTGCTGATCGCCCTTGATCCGCCCAGTGCGGCCGCAGCTGCCATGGGTGAAATTGCGCATCTGAGCCTGCTCGAGGGACTCGGCCGCCTGCTGCGCAACAACACCCGGGCGATGGATGCCTCCTGCCGCGTCGGCGACGAGCAGTTTGCTGTGCTGTTGTCGGGCGTCGGTCTGGCCACTGCCCATGCCCGCATGGAGCAACTGCGCCGCCAATGCGCCAGTCAGATTGTCGTGCTGCAGGGTCAGGATCTGGGCATGTCGGTGTCGATGGGCGTGTCCAGCTTCCCCCATACCGCCTCCACCCAGGAAGAGCTGATGCAGGCAAGCGAGTCGGCGCTGCAAGACGCGCAACGTCGTGGCGGCAATCATGTGGCCCTGGCGACGATACGCTTCGAGCCGGTCTGATTTGCCGCCAGCGCCTCAGGCCAAACCCTTGTAGAGCATGTAGGCAGCCAGCATATACAGCAGACCGGCGAACACCCGTTTGAGCTGCGCCACGTTCAGCGCATGGGCGGCTTTCACGCCCAGCGGCGCCATGCTGACGCTGGCCACGGCAATAACCACCAGGGCAGGCAGGTATAGAAAGCCGAAGCTGCCGGGCAGCGGATTGACCATGCCACGGGCACCGACTACATAGCCGAAGGTATTGGCCAGTGCGATTGGGAAGCCCAGCGCAGCGCTGGTGGCCACCGCGTTGTGCATCGAGACATTGCACCAGGTCATGAAGGGCACCGATATGAAGCCGCCGCCGGCGCCGACCAGGCCCGAGACGAAGCCTATGCTGCCGCCCGCCGCCATCTGGCCGGCGACACCGGGCATCTGCCGAGTCGGTGCCGGTTTCTTGTTGAGCAGCATCTGCGTGGCGGAGAAACCGACGAAGGCCGCAAATACCAAAGCCAGCCAACTTCCCTTGAGCGCCACGAACACGCCGGCGCCAGCGATCAGCCCGCCCAGCACGATGCCTGGCGCCAGGCCTTTGACCAGGTCCCACCGCACCGCGCCACGCTTGTGGTGCGCACGCACACTGGAGATCGAGGTGAACAGAATCGTCGCCATCGAGGTGGCAATGGCCATCTTGACGGCCATATCGGCGCTGACGCCACGCTGCGTCAGGATAATGGTTAGAAAGGGCACCATCAGCATGCCGCCGCCTATGCCCAGCAGGCCGGCCAGGAAACCCGTGAACAAGCCCAGAGTCAGCAATTCCAGCAGCAAGGTCAGGTCGATGTTCACAAAGTCTCCAGAAGGGCAAGCACGGCCTGCCACTCTTGCTCGGTGACAGGTGTAATGGACAGGCGGTTGCCTGGCTGCAGCACGCGCAACGTAGCGAGTCTGGGGCTGGCCCGCATCTTTTTCAGCGACAAAAGGGCCGTCTTGCGCACATAGCGCACATCGACATTGAGCCAACGCGGCGCCTCTGGCTGGGACTTTGGGTCGAAGTAGGGGCCTTGCGGATCGAACTGGCTGGCATCCGGATAGGCAAGACCCGACACCTCTGCGAGGCCGGCGATGCCCGGCTCGGGACACGACGAGTGGTAGAACAGCACGCCGTCGCCGAGACCCATGCTGTCGCGCATGAAGTTGCGCGCCTGGTAGTTGCGCACACCGATCCACGGCACGGTCTGCTGCGGCGCTTGGGCAAGGGTGTCGATCGAGCACTCGTCGGGCTCGCTTTTCATCAACCAGTAGTTCATGGTCCGACGAGAGCAGGGAAGTGAAAGGTGTCCACCACGAACCAAGAGCCGCATTCCTGAACCTGGGGTTCAGGTGGGCGAGGTCAGTCTGACTTCGGGTTCATCTGACGCGAGACGATCACACCAGCCAGACGATGTTCCAAGCCCCTGCTCAAAGAGCATCGGTCAAGGAAATATAAAGCTCTCACGAACGCAGTGGACATTTGAATTCTACGGCGGCAGAGGTCCTATCCCCGATGACCCCGCAGGAAAAAAGCCTTGAAATAGTGCTTGCAATGCCTGCCTTGCCCGCTTATCCGAGCGCAAGATTCAGAGCAACTGACCGTCGTGCCCGAGGGCCTCATCGACCCGGCGTATCAGCTCTTCAAGGTCTGGCTGTTCGGCCGCAGTCACCGCGGTTGAACCTGACGACGACGCCACAGTTGAGGCCGCCGCGGGCCGCTCCACAAGCTGATAGGCCAAGTTCAGCGCCGCCAGCACGGCAATGCGCTCGCGCGCCTTGACCCGGCCTGCATCGCGTATCGCGCTCATCTCCTGATCGACACTGGCCACGGCCTTCTGCAGTGCAACTTCGCCGCCCTCGGGGCAGCCCAGGACGTAGCCCTGGCCCATGATAGTGACTTCCATCTGCTTCATTGGCCGACCTTTCCGTCATCCATCGGTTCCACCGGCAAGCGCTCCAGTAGCGCATCAATGCGCGCACGGGCCGCCGCCAGCCGCGACTTCAAGTTGTCGCGCTCATGGTGGACACTGGCCAGTTCATTGCGCAGCAACTCATTGGTGCGCTTCAACTCGTCGTGGCGCAACAGCAAGCGTTCCACCCGTTCGGTGAGGTCGTTAAGAGTTGGCATGGCGTGGTCTGATTGGAGGGGTCGCAGTGGCATTCTATGTGCGCACCGCGCGGCGGCCTTGCGTCAGTCCCTGGTCTTGTCGGGGAAGTCGCAGCAACTGGCCACCGCGCAACGCATGCATTGCGGCTTGCGCGCCTGGCAGACATAGCGGCCATGCAGTATCAGCCAGTGATGGGCGTCGACCAGAAACGCGGCCGGCACGCGCCTCAGCAGGCCCTGCTCGACGGCCACCACGTTCTTGCCCGGCGCCAGGCCGGTGCGGTTGGAAACGCGGAAGATATGGGTGTCGACTGCCATCGTTGGCCGGCCGAAGGCGACGTTGAGCACCACATTGGCCGTCTTGCGCCCAACGCCCGGCAAGGCCTCCAGCGCCTCGCGCGTGCCCGGCACCTTGCCGTTATGCTGCTCTACCAGGATGCGGCAGGTGGCGATCAGGTTCCTGGCCTTGGTCGGGTAGAGGCCGATGGTCTTGATGTAGCCGCTCAGGCCCTCGACGCCCAGGGCCAGCACCTTGGCCGGCGTGTTGGCGACCGGAAACAGCCGCCGTGTGGCCTTGTTGACGCCGACATCGGTGGCCTGGGCCGACAGCAGCACTGCGGCCAGCAGCTCGAACACATTGGTGTACTCCAGCTCGGTCTGCGGGCTGGGATTGACCTGCTTCAGAGTCTCGAAAAAGGTCTGGATCTGGCGGGTGTTCATGGCTGCCAAGCTTAACGGCGCTGTGCCTTGGCGCGGGCGATGGCGGCCTGGATCACGGCGCGCTTCGTTTCCAACGCTTCTGGTTCGGTCAGGCGGGAGGCGGCCGCCACATCGGCCAGCTTGGCCTCGGCCTTGGCGAGCAGACGCTCGGTGTTGTCGGTCTTGGCACGCTCCACACGCAGCTGGCGGAACTCGTAGCGGTCTTGCGCCTGTGCCGCCTGCTCGGCGCTCCAGGCCTGCCAACCGGTCAATCCAACTGTGACCGGTTGAAGCGAGATGCAGTCCACCGGGCAGGCTGGTATGCAAAGCTCGCAGCCGGTGCATTGCGCATTGACGACGACATGCATCTTCTTGGCTGCGCCGACGATGCAGTCGACCGGGCAGGCCTTGATGCAGAGTGTGCAACCAATGCACCAGGCCTCGTCGATGATGGCCAGTTGGCGCGGCCCTTCACTCCCATGGCTGGGGTTCAGCGGCAGCGAAGGGCGGCCGGTGAGGGCGGCCAGGCGCCGCACTCCGTCCTGGCCACCGGGCGGGCATTGGTTGATCTGGGCCTCACCGGCGGCCACCGCCTGGGCATAGGCCCGGCAGTCGACATAGCCGCAGCGCGTGCACTGGGTCTGCGGCAAGGCCTTGTCTATGGCCTCGACCAGCGACTCCCGAGTCAGCGCTGCGGTCATCAGGCCTTCGGCTGGGCGCTGCGACGCGCCTTCTTGGGTGTCTCGGCTGCCGGCTTGGCGGCGGCCTTGCTGACCACGGCTGCGGCTTCCTCACCGGCACGGGCCGAGTCCTCATAGCGCTGGATGAAGTCGCGCACATGGGGATAGACCTTCTCGCGCCAGCGACGGCCCGAGAAGATGCCGTAGTGGCCGGCGCCCTCGGCGTCGTAATGGAACTGGTGTTCCGCCGCGATGCCCGAGCACAGGCCGTGGGCCGCACGGGTCTGGCCGGCGCCGGAGATGTCGTCCAGCTCGCCTTCGACCGTCAGCAGCGCGGTGTCGGTGATGTCTTGCGGACGCACCAGCTGGCCCTTCACTTCCCAGGTGCCGTTGACCAGGGCGAAGTCCTGGAACACGGTCTTGATGGTGTCGAGGTAGTACTCGGCCGGCATGTCCAGGACCGCGTTGTATTCGTCGTAAAACTCGCGGTGCGAGTCGACGCTGTCGTCGTCGCCGCGCACCAGGTCCAGGAAGTAGTCGTAGTGCGAGCTCAGATGGCGATCGGGGTTCATTGCCACAAAGCCGGTGTGCTGCAGGAACCCGGGATAGACGCGGCGGCCGGTGCCCGGGAAGTTGGTCGGCACACGGTAGATGACGTTGTTCTCGAACCAGCTGTAGCTGCGGTTCATCGCCAGGTTATTGACGGCGGTCGGGCTCTTGCGGGCGTCGATCGGGCCGCCCATCATCGTCATCGTGCGCGGCGTGGTTTCACCATTGGAGGCCATCAGCGAGATGGCGGCGAGCACCGGCACGGTGGGCTGGCAGACGGAGATCACATGGGCATCGCTGCCGACCAGGCGAATGAACTCCTGCACGTATTCAATGTAGTCGTCCAGGTGGAAGGCGCCGGCCGCAGTGGGCACCATGCGGGCGTCGGTCCAGTCGGTAATGAAGACCTTGTGGTCGCGCAGCAGCGCGCGCACGGTGTCACGCAGCAGGGTCGAGTGATGGCCGGACAGGGGCGCCACGACCAGCACGGTGGGCTGGTCCTTCATGCGGGCCAGCACGTTCAGGTCATCGGTGAAGCGCTTGAAGCGCAGCAGGCGGCAGAAAGGCTTGGTCAGCGCGACGCGCTCCTGCACCGCCACATCGGTGCCATCGACGTCGATGGACTTGATGTTGAATTCAGGCTTTTCATAGTCCTTGGCCAGGCGGTGGGCCAGGTCGCACCCGGCCGAAATGCGCTGGGCCAGCGGCGTATGCGAGAACGGCGAAAGCGGATGGTCGTAGAGCTTGGCCGTGGCGGCAGCGTACTCCGAGAACGGGCTCATCAATGCGCGTTGGGTTTCATAGAGCTGGTACAGCATGGTGAGTCCCTTATGGCAATGTGCTGCCAGATGGTTGGCAGACGATGGTCCTGACACTCGGCACAGGCATGAGCCGAATTTGTGCGTTGCACCATTCTAGGAACTTGAGGGCATGGCAATGCTGACACAAGCCTAGCAATAACCCCCAAATTGCCCAATTCGGCACTGATTCGGGTCGCTGTTCGCCCAAACGCGACCCGTTGCCGCAGTTCGGGGCTTCAGGCCGCCATCACCTTGGCCATGGCCTGCGTCACGGCGCCAATATTCTGCAGGTTCAGTGCGGCCACGCAAATACGGCCCGAATCGACGCCGTAGATGCCGAATTCACTGCGCAGGCGCTGCATCTGCGCCTGATTCAAGCCCGAATAACTGAACATGCCTTGTTGGCGCGTGACGAAGCTCATGTCCTGCGTGACGCCAGCGGCCTTCAGCTGCTCGACCAGCGCGACACGCATCTCGCGGATGCGCACACGCATGCCGGCCAGTTCCTGTTCCCACTGGGTGCGCAGCTCAGGCGTGGTCAGCACCGTGGCCACGACCTGGGCGCCATGGGTGGGCGGGTTCGAGTAGTTGGTGCGGATGGCGATCTTCAGCTGGCTGAGCACGCGGGCGGTCTCGTCTTTGTTTTCGCAGACGACGCTCAGCGCGCCAACGCGCTCGCCGTACAGAGAGAAGCTCTTGGAGAACGAGGTGGCGACGAAGAAGGACAGGCCGGCGTCGAGGAACTGGTGGACGACGGCGCCGTCTTCGTTGATGCCTTGGCCAAAGCCCTGGTAGGCCATGTCCAGGAAGGGCACCAGGCCGCGGGCCTTGACGGTGGCAACGACGGCATCCCACTGCGCGGGCGTCAGGTCATAGCCGGTCGGGTTGTGGCAGCAGGCGTGCAGCACCACGATCGTGCCTGCCTCGGCGGCGTTCAACGCGCTCAGCATCGCCTGCACCTTGATGCCGCGGGCCTCGGCGTCGTAATAGGGGTAGTTTTCGACGGTGAAGCCGGCATTGGTGAACAGCGCCCGGTGGTTCTCCCAGCTCGGGTCGGAGATCAGCACCTTGGCCTTGGGATTCAGCGTGTGCAGGAAATCGGCGCCTACCTTGAGGCCGCCGGTGCCGCCCACGGCCTGCACGGTGGCCACGCGGCCGGCGGCCAGCACCGGATGGTCGGCACCGAACACCAGGCCCTGTACCGCCTTGTCATAGGCGGCGATGCCGTCGATCGGCAGATAGCCACGCGGCTTGGCGGCTTGCTGCATCTGGCGCTCGGCCTCGGCCACGCATTTCAGCAGCGGCAGCTTGCCGTTCTCGTCGAAATAGACGCCGACGCCCAGATTGACCTTGTCGGGGTTCGGGTCGGCATTGAATTGTTCGTTCAGGCCCAGGATGGGGTCACGGGGAGCGAGTTCGACGGCGGCAAACAAGGACATGGGGAGGGCTCGGCGGATGGTGATGGGGGGAGGGCGCCGCCATGAGTTACGCTGGCAGGCTGCTCAGAATTCTACGGGTTCCCCCGGAGTCGCCATGCTTGATGAAGATGTTGTAGCCCCCGCGCCTGCCGTCGAGGGCGAGTTTGTGTCCTTCCCCGATTCGCCATTCGAGCTGTTCCAGCCCTACCAGCCGGCGGGTGATCAGCCCGCGGCCATCCAGCAGCTTGTCGAGGGCGTCCACGACGGCCTGAGTTTCCAGACCCTCTTGGGCGTGACCGGCTCGGGCAAGACCTTCACCATGGCCAATGTGATTGCCCGGCTGGGCCGGCCGGCGATCGTGTTCGCGCCGAACAAGACGCTGGCGGCCCAGCTGTACAGCGAGTTCCGCGAGTTCTTCCCGAAGAATGCGGTCGAATACTTCGTCAGCTACTACGACTACTACCAGCCCGAGGCATATGTGCCGCAGCGCGACTTGTTCATCGAGAAGGACAGCGCGATCAATGAACACATCGAGCAGATGCGGCTGAGCTGCACCAAGAGCCTGTTGGAGCGGCGCGACGTCGTGATCGTGGCCTCGGTCAGCGCGATCTACGGTATCGGCAACCCCGCGGACTATCACCAGATGGTGATGACCCTGCGCGTCGGCGACAAGCTGGGCCAGCGTGACGTCATCGCCCAGCTGATACGCATGCAGTACACCCGTAACGAGACCGAGTTCTCGCGTGGTGCCTTCCGCGTGCGCGGCGACACCATCGACGTGTTCCCGGCCGAGCACTCCGAGCTGGCGATACGCATCGAGCTGTTCGACGACGAGATCGAGGCCTTGCAGCTGTTCGACCCGCTGACGGGCAAGATTCGCCAGAAGATCCCGCGTTTCACGGTTTATCCCAGCAGCCACTACGTCACCCCGCGCGAGCGCGTGCTGGCGGCGATGGACGGCATCAAGCAGGAGCTGCGCGACCGTTCGGCCCAGTTCGTCAGTGACGGCAAGCTGGTCGAGGCGCAGCGCATCGAGCAGCGCACCCGCTTTGACCTGGAGATGCTGCAGGAGGTGGGCCACTGCAAGGGCATAGAGAACTACACGCGGCATCTGTCGGGTGCCAACCCGGGCGATCCGCCGCCGACGCTGGTGGACTATCTGCCGCCCGACGCCATCATGCTGCTCGACGAAAGCCATGTGCTGATAGGCCAGTTCAGCGGCATGTACAACGGTGACAAGGCGCGCAAGACCACGTTGGTCGAATATGGCTTCCGCCTGCCCAGCGCACTGGACAACCGGCCGCTGAAGTTCGAGGAGTTCGAACGCAAGATGCGCCAGGCCATCTTCGTCTCGGCCACGCCTGGCAATTATGAGAAAGACAACACCGGTCAGGTGGTCGAGCAGGTGGTGCGGCCCACCGGCCTGGTGGACCCACTGGTCGAGGTGCGACCAGCCACGCATCAAGTCGATGACGTGCTGCAGGAGATACGGCTGCGCGTCGAAGTCAATGAACGCGTGCTGATCACCACTCTGACCAAACGCATGGCCGAGCAACTGACCGACTACCTCAGCGACAACGGTGTCAAGGTGCGGTATCTGCACTCGGACGTGGACACGGTCGAGCGGGTCGAGATCTTGCGCGATTTGCGCCTGGGGCTGTTCGACGTGTTGGTGGGCATCAACCTGCTCCGCGAGGGCTTGGACATTCCCGAGGTCTCGCTGGTGGCGATTCTCGACGCCGACAAGGAGGGGTTCCTCCGTGCCGAGCGCTCGCTGGTGCAGACCATTGGCCGCGCGGCCCGCAATCTGAACGGAAAGGCGATTCTCTACGGCGACCGCATCACCAACTCGATGCGGCTGGCGATCGACGAGACCGAGCGCCGCCGCACCAAGCAGATAGCCTTCAACACGCTGAACAACATCACGCCGCGCAGCATCAAGAAGTCGGTGCGCGACATGATCGACGGTGTTTATTCCGAGAAATCGGGCCGCGACGACCAGAAGCTGCTCGCCGCCCACGGCGGCGAGCTGGAGGAGTTGTCGGAGAAAGATCTCAGCAAGCGCATCACGCTGCTGGAAAAGCAGATGCTGGAACACGCCCGCAATCTGGAGTTCGAGAAGGCGGCACGCGTTCGCGATCAGTTGGCCCAGCTGCGCGAGCGTGCCTTTGGCGGCAGTTCGCACGACAACATCCTGCCATTAGCAGGAAGTCGTCCTGGCCGCTGACGCCCGGCGAATACCCCCTGGGGCGCCGGGCGGCTAATGCCGACTAATTTAGTCGGACTCTGTTATAATTGACTTAATCGCTCGGACATTTCCACGGGTTAACCCGTGTATTCCAAGAGCCCTGGCGAGGGAGTTTAGATCCGGGTCAACCCGCAGGGGTTTACCCAGAGGCCCACAAGGCCAAAGGAGTTTGTATGCGTCTCACCACCAAAGGTCGTTTTGCGGTCACCGCGATGATCGATTTGGCGCTGCGCGAGAATAATGGCCCGGTCGCCCTGGCGGCCATCAGCCAGCGCCAGCAGATTTCCCTGTCCTATCTGGAGCAGCTGTTCGGCAAGCTGCGCCGCCACGAGCTGGTGGAAAGCACGCGCGGTCCGGGCGGCGGCTATTCGCTGGGCCGCAAGTCCAGCGAGATCACGGTGGCCGACATCATCGTCGCCGTTGACGAGCCTATCGACGCCACCGGCTGCGGCGGCAAAGAGAATTGCATGGGCGAGGACACCGGCCGCTGCATCACGCACGAGCTGTGGACCAGCCTGAACGCCAAGATGATCGAGTATCTCGATTCCGTATCCCTGAAGAAGCTGGTCGATGACCAGCTCTCCAAGGGCGTGACGATAGAGGAGTCGCCGATCAAGCGCGCAATCTCCTCGCAGCCCGTGCTCAAGCCGATCCGCATCACCGCGCCGAACTCGGTGTTCGCGCTGGGCAATGCCTTCACGAAGTAATCAAACAACGTTCTCCAAGAAGTTTTCACCGCATGGACATGACTCCTCATTTCCCCATCTATCTGGATTACGGCGCGACCACGCCGGTGGATCCCCGCGTCGTCAGCGTCATGGTGCCCTGGCTCGGCGAGCATTTCGGCAACCCGGCTTCCCGCAGCCACGCGTGGGGCTGGGAGGCGGAAGCCGCTGTCGAAAAGGCCCGCGAGGATGTTGCCAGCCTGATCAATGCCGACCCGCGCGAGATCGTCTGGACGTCGGGCGCCACCGAGTCGATCAACCTGGCCATCAAGGGTGCGGCGCAGTTCTACAAGACCCGCGGCAAGCACATCATCACCTTGAAGACCGAGCACAAGGCGGTGCTGGACACCTGCCGCGAGCTGGAGCGCCAGGGCTTTGATGTGACCTATTTAGAGGTTGAAGAGAACGGCCTGCTGGATCTGGACAAGTTCAAGGCTGCACTGCGGCCCGACACCATCCTGGTTTCGGTGCTGTTCGTCAACAACGAGATCGGTGTCATCCAGGACATCACGGCGATCGGGAAAATCTGCCGTGAGAAGGGCATCATCTTCCACGTCGATGCCGCCCAGGCAACCGGCAAGGTCACCATCGATGTGACCCTGCTGCCGGTCGACCTGATGAGCCTTGCCTCACACAAGACCTATGGCCCCAAGGGTATTGGCGCGCTGTTTGTGCGCCGCAAGCCCCGCGTGCGCCTGGAAGCACAGATGCACGGCGGTGGCCACGAGCGCGGCATGCGTTCGGGCACATTGGCCACGCATCAGATTGTCGGCATGGGCGAGGCCTTCCGCATCGCCAAGTTGGAGATGGGCACCGAGATCGAGCGCATCCGCATGCTGCACAAGCGCCTGCTGGATGGGTTGAGCGATATCGAGCAGGTGTTCGTCAACGGCGATCTTGAGCGTCGCGTGCCGCACAACCTGAACATCTCGTTCAACTACGTGGAAGGCGAGTCGCTGATCATGGGCGTGAAGGGCATTGCCGTCTCATCCGGCTCGGCCTGCACCTCGGCCAGCCTGGAGCCCAGCTATGTGCTGCGTGCGCTGGGCCGCAGCGACGAGTTGGCGCATTCATCCTTGCGCATGACCATTGGCCGCTTCACCACGGTCGAGGAAATCGATTACGCCGTCAGCACATTGAAAGACCGAGTCGCCAAGCTGCGCGAGCTCTCGCCGCTGTGGGATATGTACAAGGACGGCATCGATATCAGCACCATCCAATGGGCTGCGCACTGACGACATTGAACCCCCGGCTGCGGTTTACCGCAGCCACCCCCCGCGGGGGTGCGGGGCCGCATGGGAGCGGCCCGGCGCTGGCCCCGCAGGCGTATTGAGAAAGACAGGAGTTTGATATGGCATACAGCGAAAAGGTCGTTGACCACTACGAAAACCCCCGCAACGTCGGCAACTTCGAAAAGGGCGACGACACGGTCGGCACCGGCATGGTCGGCGCGCCGGCCTGCGGCGACGTGATGAAGCTGCAGATCAAGGTCAATCCGGCCACCGGCCTGATCGAGGACGCCAAGTTCAAGACCTATGGCTGCGGCTCGGCAATTGCGTCGAGCTCGCTGGTCACCGAATGGGTCAAGGGCAAGACCTTGGACCAGGCACTGGAGATCAAGAACACCTTGATCGCCGAGGAGCTGGCCCTGCCGCCGGTGAAGATCCACTGCTCCATCCTGGCCGAAGACGCGATCAAGGCGGCGGTGGACGACTACCGCGCCAAGCATGCGCACTGAGCGGGACATCCAGCCATGGCAGTGACCCTGACCGAAGCGGCGGCCCGCCATGTGTCGCGCTACATCACCAAGCGCGGCAAGGGCGTCGGCGTGCGCCTGGGCGTCAAGACGACCGGCTGCTCGGGCCTGGCCTACAAGCTGGAGTATGCGGACGACGTGGCCCCCGAGGACGTGATCTTTGAAGGCCATGGCGTCAAGGTCCTGATCGACCCCAAAAGCCTGCCCTATCTGGATGGCACCGAGCTGGACTTCGTGCGCGAGGGCTTGAACGAAGGCTTCAAGTTCTACAACCCGCGCGAGAAGGACCGCTGCGGCTGCGGCGAATCGTTCCGCGTGTAAAGTCTCGCCTCGCTGATCGAAGGCGCGGCTGTTGACCGCGCCTTTTTCTTGGCTACCTCGATACAAGCTGGACATGAAACTCGACGACGACGACTTTGCCCTGTTCGACCTGCCGCGCACCTTCGCGCAGGACCGGGCAAACATCGATCAGCGCTGGAAAGCGCTGCAGTCCGAGGTCCATCCCGACCGCTTTGCTGCCGAGGGGGCTGCATCGCAACGTTTGGCCATGCAATGGGCCGTGCGCGTCAACGAGGCACACCACCGCCTGCGCGACCCCTTGGCTCGAGCCGCGTACTTGTGCGAATTGCTGGGGGCACCCATCAATGCCGAGAACAACACGGCAATGCCGGCCAGCTTCTTGATGGAGCAGATGGAGTGGCGCGAGGCGCTGGACGAAGCGTCGAACGTGGCCGAGGTTCAGGCGCTGGATGAGGAAGTGCTGAAGCGCGAGCTCGCACTGCAGCAACACATCGGCGTGCTGCTTGACGCGCAGAACGACGCGACCGCAGCCTCAGCACAAGTACGCGCGTTGATGTTCATCACCCGCTTCCGCGAAGACATCAGTCGGCGCTTGGAACAGTTGGAATCCTGAGAGTCTTATGGCCCTGCTACAGATATCCGAACCCGGGCAATCGCCCGATCCGCACCAGCGCCGCTATGCCGTTGGCATTGATCTGGGCACGACCCATTCACTGGTGGCCGCGATGCGCAATGGCGTGGCCGAGTGCCTGCCCGACGCCGCGGGGAGGGTGATACTGCCCTCGGCCGTGCGTTACGTCGGCGAGGGCCGGCGCCAGATCGGCCAAGAGGCCCTGGACCAGCAGGCGCTGGACCCCGAGAACACCATCGTCTCGGTGAAACGCTTCATGGGCCGTGCGCTGCGCGATATCGCCGAGCGCAAGCAGCTGCCCTACCATTTCGAGGACAGCGAAGGCATGCTGGGCCTGCACACGCGGGATGGTCTCAAGTCGCCGGTCGAAGTGTCGGCCGAGATCCTGGCGACCCTGCGTTTCCGCGCCGAAGACACGTTCGACGACGATCTTTTCGGTGCCGTGATTACCGTGCCGGCCTATTTCGACGACGCCCAGCGCCAGGCGACCAAGGACGCGGCCAAGCTGGCCGGCCTGAATGTGCTGCGCCTGATCAACGAACCGACGGCCGCGGCGATTGCCTATGGCCTGGACAACGCCAGCGAAGGCCTTTACGCCGTCTACGATCTCGGCGGCGGCACCTTCGACATCTCGCTGCTGCGCCTGAGCCGTGGCGTTTTCGAGGTTGTGGCCACCGGCGGTGATTCGGCGCTGGGCGGTGATGACTTTGATCGCGCGCTGGCCGATTGGGCGCTGGCCCAGGCCGGCCGCAGTATCAGCAGCGCGCACGACAAGCGGGCGGTGCTGGTCGCGGCTCGAGCGGCCAAGGAATGCTTGTCAAATCAGGCCAGCGTCTGGCTGCGTAGTCCGCTGGATGAGGGCGAGCTTGCCGTCGAGCTGACCCGTGAACAGTTCGAAGCGCTGGCCAAGCCCCTGGTTGATCGCACACTGTCGGCGGTGAAGCGCGTGCTGCGCGACGCCAAGCTGAAGGTCGGCGACGTGCAGGGCACGGTGATGGTCGGTGGGTCGACCCGCATGCCCTGCGTGCAGGCGGCCGTGGGCGGTCTGTTCGGCCAGACGCCGCTGACCAATCTGAACCCCGACGAAGTGGTGGCACTGGGCGCTGCGATCCAGGCCAATCAATTGGCCGGCAATGCGGCCAATGGCGACATCCTGCTGCTGGACGTGATCCCGCTGTCGCTGGGGCTGGAGACGATGGGCGGCCTGGTCGAGCGCATCATCGAACGCAACGCGACGATTCCGGTCGCCAAGGCGCAGGACTTCACCACCTTCAAGGATGGCCAGACGGCGATGGCACTGCATGTGGTGCAGGGCGAGCGCGAGCTGGTGGCCGATTGCCGGTCGCTCGCGCGCTTCGAGCTGCGCGGCATTCCGCCGATGGTGGCCGGTGCAGCGCGCATCCGCGTCACCTTCCAGGTCGATGCCGATGGCCTGCTGAGCGTGTTCGCCAAGGAAACGGTGTCCGGCGTCGAGGCCAAGATCGTCGTCAAGCCGAGCTATGGCCTTTCGGACGACCAGATCGCAACGATGCTGCGCGACAGCTTTGCCACCGCCGAGGTCGATATGAAGGCCCGCGCGCTGCGCGAGTCACAGGTCGAGGCCGAGCGCATGCGCCTGGCCACCCGTTCGGCGCTGGAGGCCGATGGCGATCTGCTCGCGCCCGATGAGCTGGAGGCGATCGAGGCTTTGCTGACGGCCCTGAGCCAGGTCGAGGCGGGCGACAACAACGCCGCCATCGATACCGCCGTCGAGGCGCTGGCCAAGGGCACCGAGGCCTTTGCCGCCGAGCGGATGAACCGTGGCATACGCCAGGCCCTGACCGGCCGCAACGTCGAACAAATCTGAAGGTAACCTCATGCCCATCATCAAGATCCTTCCGCACAGCGAGTACTGCCCAGACGGCGCGAGCATCAAGGCCGATGGCGGCACCAGCATCTGCGAGGCACTGCTCGAGAACGGCATCGCCATCGAGCATGCCTGCGACATGGTCTGCGCCTGCACCACCTGCCACGTGATCGTGCGCGAAGGCTTCAGCTCGCTGGGCGAGATGGACGACAGCGAGGAAGATCTGCTGGACCGCGCCTGGGGCCTGGAGCCCAATTCGCGCCTGAGCTGCCAGGCCATCCTGTCGCAGGCCGATGTGACGATAGAGATACCGAAGTACTCGATCAACCATGCCAAGGAAGGCTAGTGAGCCGACCATGAGGGTCCTGGGCTTTGAATCGTCCTGCGACGAAACCGGTGTGGCACTGGTCGATGTGCAGCCGCAGGGCACGCCGACCTTGATCGCGCAGGCGCTGCACAGTCAGATCGACATGCACCAGGCCTACGGCGGCGTGGTGCCCGAGCTGGCCTCGCGTGACCACATCCGCCGCGTGCTGCCTTTGACACGCCAGGTACTGGCCGAGGCCGGTGTGACCATGGCTGACATCGACGTCATCGCCTACACGCGGGGGCCAGGGCTTGCCGGTGCCTTGCTGGTGGGTGCGGGCGTGGCGGTGTCCATGGCCGCGGCGCTGGGCAAGCCGACCCTGGGCGTGCACCATCTGGAGGGCCATCTGCTGTCGCCGTTCCTGTCCGCCGACCCGCCGGAGTTTCCCTTCATCGCGCTGCTGGTGTCCGGTGGCCACACGCAGCTGATGCGCGTGGACCAGGTCGGCAGCTATGAGATGCTGGGCGAAACGATTGACGACGCCGCTGGCGAAGCCTTCGACAAGAGCGCCAAGCTGATGGGCCTGCCGTATCTGGGCGGACCGCATTTGGCCAAGCTGGCGCTGGGCGGCGATGAGAAGGCTTTCGACCTGCCGCGGCCGATGCTGCGCAGCGGCAAGGCGGACTTCAGCTTTGCCGGCCTGAAGACGGCCGTGCTGACCCAGGTCAAGAAGCTTGGCGAGGCGCCGACGCCGCACCAACTCGCCGATCTGGCCGCTTCGACGCAGGCCGCCATCGTCGAGGTGCTGGTGCACAAGTCGCTGCTGGCGTTGAAGGAGTCAGGCCTGAAGCGCCTGGTCGTGGCCGGCGGTGTGGGGGCCAATGCCAAGCTGCGCGAGCAGCTCAACAAGGCCTGCGCCAGGCGTGACATCCGCGTGCACTACCCCGAACTGCACCTGTGCACCGACAACGGCGCGATGATCGCCATGGCGGCCGCGATGCGCCTGCAAAGCGGTCAGGCGCAGTTGGAGCAGGGCGGGGCGTTCGATGTGAAGCCCCGCTGGGATTTAAGCCAGGCTTGAGCAGATCACGCGACCGCGCGATCAGCTGACGCTCAGCGTTGATGCGCTGGCCAGCTGGCGCTTGGTCAGGGTCAAGGTCAGCACGCCGCCTTCCATAGTGGCCTCCGATTCGGCCTGATTCACCTCGGTTGGCAGGACCAGGCTGCGGGCGAACCTGGCGTTCGAGCGCTCGCGGTACAGCACCTTGGCTTCGTCCTTCTTCTCCGCGGTTTGCGCGGTCTCGGTTTCCACATTGACGCGGCGACCGTCGATGGAAATCTTCACCTGCTCCTTGGCAATGCCGGGCATGTCCAGCTCTACCACATACGCGGTGTCGGTCTCTGCCACATCGAGTGCGGGGGTGCGCACCGGAGCGACGGGCTCAGCCTTGGCGGCGGCATTCAGAAAGCGGTCGAAGCTGTCGTCAAAAAGACGGTCCAGCGAACGGGTGAACGCGGGGGTATGACGGCGAACGGGAAGCAAAAACATGGATGACTCCTACAATGACCACAAGACAACGCTGCGTCGAAACCAAAGCCGCTGCAGCCCATGCCGCATACCTGGGAGCGGCCTTTTCCTATTCAAGCCCCCCCAAGGGTTTTGCGCCTCAGATGACTCCAACTTCTCGTCTCACCCGCCGCTCGCTGGCATCTCTTGCATTTGCCCTGCTGGGCCTCGGTGCCAATGCGCAGGCTCAGCCCGAGCCGATACGGCTGGCGATGATCGAGGGGCTGTCCGGCCCCTTTGCCAATGCCGGCGAGGCGGTATTCCGCAATCTGCTGTGGGCCACCGAGCGGGTCAATCAGCGCGGTGGCGTCAAGCTGCCCGGCGGCGCACGACCGCTGGAGTTGCTGCGCTTCGACAGCAAGGGCAATGCCGAGGAGGCGTTGTCGGTGCTGCGCGCCGCCATCGATCAGAAGGCCGGCTATGTGCTGCAGGGCAATAGCTCGGCCACGGCGGCGGCCTTGATCGACGCGCTGAACAAGCACAACGAGCGCATGCCTGCGCAGCGTGCGCTGTTCCTCAACTACTCGTCTGTCGATCCGGCGCTGACCAACGAGAAGTGTTCGTTCTGGCACTTCCGTTTCGATGCCCACGCCGATATGCGGCTGGCCGCGCTGACCGATGTGCTGAAGACCGACAGCCAGATCAAGAAGATTTACCTGATCGGCCAGGACTACAGCTTTGGCCAGCATGTGCTGCGCAAGGGCCGCGAGATGATCGCCGCCAAGCGGCCCGACATCGCCATCGTCGGCGATGAACTCCATCCGGTGGGCCGCATCAAGGACTTCATTCCTTACGCGAACAAGATCAAGGCCAGCGGCGCGCAGGCGGTGCTGACCGGCAACTGGGGCAATGACCTGACCTTGCTGATCAAGGCGGCGAAGGAGGTCGGGCTGGACGCGCGTTTCTTCACTTTCTACGGCAATGGATTGGGGGCGCCGGCGGCGATTGGCGAAGCGGGAGTCGATCGCGTGTTGGCCGTCGCCGAATGGCATCCGAACGCCGGCACAGCCGCCTCGGACAAGTTCTATGCGAGCTTCCGCCAGCGCTTCCCAAGGCCTGAAGACGACTACGTCCACGCCCGCATGCAGGCGATGGTCGAGGTGCTAGTGGCTGGCATGGAGCGCGCCAAGAGTGTCGAACCGGCGGCTGTGGCCCGTGCGATGGAAGGCCTTGCTTATGACGGCCGCACGCTCGGTGGCGTGCACCAGGGTGTGATGCGTGCCGCCGACCACCAGTTCATCCAGCCGCTTTATGTCAGCGTGATGCGCAAGGCCGGCACACCGGGGGTGCGCTTCGACAACGAAGCCTCCGGTTTCGGCTTCAGGACCGTGCGCTATGTGGACGCGGCCCAGGCCGAGCAGCCGCACCAGTGCGAGATGATTCGCCCGAACCACTGAGCGGACAAACCCCATGCGCAGCGTCATCCAGCAACTCCCCGGCTCCAAGATTCGCGAAGTCGCCAATTCGGCAATGGGCCGCAGCGATGTGCTGGCCTTCTGGTTCGGCGAGAGCGATGAGCCGACACCTGCCTTCGTCGTCGAGGCCGCCACCGCCTCGCTGCAGCGCGGCGAGACCTTCTATGCCCACAACCTGGGCCTGCCCGAACTGCGCCAGGCGCTGGCCGACTACACCAGCGCCTTGCACCAGCCCGTCGGCATTGACCGCATCGCCGTCACGTCCTCGGGCGTCAGCGCGTTGATGCTGGCGATGCAGGCCCTGCTGGACGCCGGCGACGAGGTGGTGGCCGTGGTGCCGATCTGGCCCAATCTGACGGCCCAACCGGCCATCCTGGGCGCCAATGTCAACCGTGTTTCGCTGCATCCGAAAGAGGGCGCCTGGACACTGGATCTGGGCGAGCTGCTGGCGGCGATCACACCGCAGACCCGCGCGCTGATCGTCAATGCCCCGAGCAACCCGACCGGCTGGACCCTGACCCGCGACGAGCAGCACGCCCTGCTGGCGCACTGCCGCCGCACCGGCACCTGGATCATTGCCGACGAGGTGTACGAGCGCCTGTACTACCCGGCCGGCGCGCGCACGGCGCCGAGCTTTCTGGACATTGCCGATCCGCAGGACCGGCTGGTCGTCGTGCACAGCTTCTCGAAGAGTTTTCTGATGACCGGCTGGCGCCTGGGCTGGATGGTGCTGCCGGCCGAGCTGCTGGACGCGATGGGCAAGCTGATCGAATACAACACCTCCTGCGCGCCGGTGTTCGTGCAGCGTGGCGCGCTGGCGGGTCTGGCCCAGGCCGAACGCTTCGTGCCGGAGTTGCGCGCACGGATGCAGGCCTGCCGAGATCGGCTGTTGCCGGCCCTGTCAGCGATGCCCGGCGTCGAGGTGGCCACGCCACTGGGCGGCATGTATGCCTTCTTCCGCATCGAGGGCGAAAACGACTCGCTGGCCCTGGCTAAGCGCCTGGTCAGCGAGGCAGGGCTTGGCCTGGCGCCTGGCGCGGCCTTCGGCGCCGAGAGCGAAGGCCGGCTGCGCTGGTGCTTCGCCTCGCGCGATCCTGCCCGGCTGGACCAGGGGCTTGAGCGGCTGCGCAAGGCAGTGCGCTGATCGCCAAAGCAAATCAGGCTATAATTCGCGAGTTCGCCCCATATTGGGATGGATATTTACAGCACGGTATGGGTCGGTTTCACCCGTAACCGCAAGTTCAACTGGAAACCGTTCGAGTGGCAGCGCCACCGTGCGGCTTTTCCGCCAATAAAGGAAATCCTCATGGCAGTAGCTGACCTGAACAAGGCGCAAATCGTCAAAGACAACGCGCGCAGCGCTGGCGACACTGGTTCGCCCGAAGTGCAAGTTGCGATCCTGACGGCCCGCATCAACGACTTGACCCCTCACTTCAAGACCCACCTGAAGGACCACCACGGTCGCCGCGGTCTGCTGAAGATGGTCAATCAGCGCAAGAGCCTGCTGGCTTACCTGAAGTCGAAGGATGCTTCGCGCTACACCGCGCTGATCCAGAAACTCGGCCTGCGCAAGTAAGTTCAAGATGAACAAGAAGAGCCTGTCTGGATGCTCCAGCACAGGCTCTTTGTTTTTGGAAAACTCGACGGATATCGGCGCTGATGTGTCATTCCACCGATGTTTCGTGCCACGCCGCGCACGCTAATTTCGCTGGAATGGCATCTCGCCTTCTGTCGCTGTTCCGGGCTTGAGTTGCCGCCCCAAGGCACTTGATACAAACGGAGAAACGACAATGAGCATGTTCAACAAAGTCACCAAGACCTTCCAATGGGGCGAGCACAGCGTCACCCTTGAGACCGGCGAAGTCGCCCGTCAAGCTTCCGGCGCCGTGGTCGCCAATGTCGATGGCACGATGGTGCTGGCCACCGTGGTCGCCAAGACCGAGGCCAAGGCCGGCCAGGACTTCTTCCCGCTGACCGTTGACTATCTCGAGAAGACCTATGCCGCCGGCAAGATCCCCGGCAGCTTCTTCAAGCGTGAAGGCCGTCCCAGCGAGCTGGAAACGCTGACCTCGCGCCTGATCGACCGCCCGATCCGCCCGCTGTTCCCGGAAGGCTTCTACAACGAAGTGCAGGTGGTGATCCACGTGTTGTCGTTGAACCCCGAAGTGCAAGCCGACATCGTCTCGCTGATCGCTTCCAGCGCCGCGCTGGCGATCTCGGGCATTCCGTTCAATGGCCCCATCGGTGCCGCCCGCGTGGGCTACATCAACGGCGCCTATGTGCTGAACCCCAGCCAGACGCAGCTGAAGGAATCGAAGCTGGACCTGATCGTCGCCGGCACCGAAGCCGCCGTGCTGATGGTCGAGTCCGAAGCCGACCAGCTGAGCGAAGAAATCATGCTGGGTGGCGTGGTGTTCGGTCACGAGCAGGGCAATATCGCGATTGCCGCGATCAACGACCTGGTGCGTGATGCCGGCAAGCCGGCCTGGGACTGGAAGGCGCCTGCCAAGGACGAGGCCTTCATCGCCAAGGTCAACGGCCTGGGCGAGGAAGCGCTGCGCGCCGCCTATCAGATCCGCTCCAAGCAAGCCCGCACGCAAGCCTGCCGCGCCGCCAACGCCTCGGTGTTCGCTGCACTGGCCGCTGAAGGCGTTGTCTTCGACAAGGTCGAAGTCGAAAGCCTGCTGTTCGAGATCGAAGCGCGCATCGTGCGCAGCCAGATCCTGGCCGGCGAGCCCCGCATCGATGGCCGCGACACGCGCACCGTGCGTGCCATCGAGATCCGCAACAGCGTGCTGCCGCGCGCCCACGGCTCATCGCTGTTCACCCGTGGTGAAACCCAGGCCCTGGTCGCTGCGACCCTGGGCACCGAGCGCGATGCGCAACGCATCGACGCGCTGGCCGGCGAGTTCACCGAACACTTCATGCTGCACTACAACATGCCTCCGTTCGCCACCGGTGAAACGGGTCGTGTCGGCAGCCCGAAGCGCCGCGAAATCGGTCACGGCCGCCTGGCCAAGCGCGCGCTGGTCGCCGTGCTGCCGGACCGTGCCGAGTTCCCTTACGCGATGCGCGTGGTCTCGGAAATCACCGAGTCCAATGGCTCCTCGTCGATGGCTTCGGTCTGCGGCGGCTGCCTGGCCTTGATGGACGCTGGCGTGCCCTTGAAGGCACACGTGGCCGGCATAGCCATGGGCCTGATCAAGGACGCGAACCGCTTCGCCGTGCTGACCGACATCCTGGGCGATGAAGATCATCTGGGTGACATGGACTTCAAGGTGGCCGGCACGACCACCGGCGTGACCGCCCTGCAGATGGACATCAAGATCCAGGGCATCACCAAAGAAATCATGCAGGTCGCTCTGGCGCAGGCCAAGGAAGCGCGTCTGCACATCCTGGCCAAGATGGTTGAAGCGATGAGTGTCGCCAAGACCGAGGTGTCGGAGTTCGCACCTCGCCTGTACACGATGAAGATCAATCCGGAAAAAATCCGTGACGTGATCGGCAAGGGTGGCGCGGTGATCCGTGCGCTGACCGAAGAGACCGGCACGCAGATCGACATCGCCGAAGACGGCACGATCACCATCGCCTCGACCGACAGCGCCATGGCCGACCTGGCCAAGCTGAAGATCGAGCAGATCACGGCCGAAGTCGAAGTGGGCAAGATCTACGAAGGTCCGGTCGTCAAGATCCTGGACTTCGGCGCACTGATCAATCTGCTGCCCGGCAAGGACGGCCTGCTGCACATCAGCCAGATCGCGCACCAGCGCGTCGAGAAGGTCACCGACTTCCTGACCGAAGGCCAGGTGGTCAAGGTCAAGGTGCTGGAGACCGACGAGAAGGGCCGCGTCAAGCTGTCGATGAAGGCCCTGCTGGACCGTCCGGAACAGCAGTAAGCCGACTGGGTGAGGGCTGCGGTCCTCACCCCTGGAAGCCTTCCATGCAAGCGATAGAAATCACCCGCTTTGGCGCCCCCGAGGTGCTGCAACTCGCCACCCGTCCTGATCCCGTCGCCGGGGCAGGGGAGGTGCTGGTGCGCGTGCGCGCGTCGGGCGTGAACCGTCCGGATGTGCTGCAGCGCAAGGGCATGTATGCCAGCCCCGCTGGGGTCAGCGACCTGCCTGGGTTGGAGATTGCCGGCGAGATCATCGCCGGTGATGCATCGGAGTTGGCGGTGGCGGGCTTCAAGCTCGGTGACCGCGTTTGCGCACTGGTCGCCGGTGGTGGCTATGCCGAGCTGTGTGTGGCGCCGATTGCGCAATGCCTGCCGGTGCCTACGGGCTTCAGCGACGTCGAGGCGGCGAGCCTGCCCGAGACCTTTTTCACCGTCTGGTCGAATGTGTTCGAGCGGGTGCGTCTGCTGCCCGGCGAGACGCTGCTGATACACGGTGGCACCAGCGGCATCGGCGTCACCGCCATCCAGCTGGGCAAGGCCTTTGGTGCGACGGTCATCGTCACCGCCGGCAGCGATGCCAAGTGCCAGGCCTGCTTGGCACTGGGTGCTGACGCGGCGATCAACTACAAGACGCAGGACTTCCGCGAGGAGGCCTTGCGCCTGACCGAGGGCCGTGGCGTCAACGTGATCCTGGACATGGTGGCGGGCTCCTACATCGAGCGTGGCGTGCAATGCCTGGCCGAGGATGGCCGCATCGTCGTCATCGCGGTGCAGGGCGGCGTGCAGGCCAATCTGGATGCGGGCCTGCTGCTGCGCCGGCGCCTGACCATCACCGGCTCGACCCTGCGCCCGCGCAGCCTGGTCTTCAAGGCGGCGCTGGCGCAGTCGCTGCGCACTCGGGTCTG